>Ga0105251_10001073_pt1 | contig 23899 bp, 24 predicted proteins | sample KBSS64metaG_FD_80424 | JGI IMG/M metagenome (GOLD analysis project Ga0105251, IMG submission 80424) | Switchgrass rhizosphere microbial communities from Kellogg Biological Station, Michigan, USA - KBS S6-4 metaG | ecosystem: Host-associated > Plants > Roots > Rhizosphere > Soil | place...
TGACAATCAGCTCGATGTTGGCAAAGAACGCGGTGCGCGCCGCCCGGTCGGGGAACGAGGCCTGGGCGATGCTGGCCTGCTGGAAATACAGGACGGTCGAGGTGACCGAGTACAGCAGGATGAACAGTGCCAGGCCGCCCAGGTAAGGCGAGCGCAGCGTGTGGACCATGCCCGCGAAGATGCCGCCGCCCAGGGGCTCGTCCGGGTTGTCGCGGCGTGGCCGGTGCTCGAACGATGGCGCAAGCAGGGACAGTCGGCGCGATGCCAGCACCGCCACCTCCAGGAACACGATGGCGATCGCCATCAGCCAGGAGCGGTCGAGGTGCTCGATCAGGCCGGAGGTGATGGCCGAGCCGATGATGCCGCCCGTCGTGGCGCCCGCGGCGAGCAGCCCGAACAGCCGCTTGCCCTGCTCGCTGTCGAAGATGTCCACCATGAAGGACCAGAACACCGAGACGACGAACAGGTTGAAGACCGAGACCCAGATGAAGAAGGCACGCCCGATCCAAACCTGCGCATCGGGTCCGGCGAAGTGCAGCAGCAAGGCGAACAGCACCAGGTTCGCCGCGAAGAAGCGGTAGGCCAAGGCGATGAACTGCCGGCGCGGCAGGTTGCGCACCGCCAGCGCGAATAAGGGGCTGGCCACCAGCATCGCCAGCAGCGTGCCGGTGAAGAGCCACGGCAGGTTCTGCACACCACCGGCCACGCCCAGCTCGTCGCGGATCGGGCGCAGCACGTAGTACGCCAGGAACAGCGCGATGACGTACAGCATGGACCACAGGACGGCGGGCGCTTCTTCGGGGCGCACGCCGGCCAGGCGCTGCCACAGGGAGGGGACGGGGGACGGTTGCACTAGGTCATTGCTCCTTCGCCTCAGCCGCAAGCTGGGGCTGCTTGGTCATGGCGCCGCCTTCCCACCACGCCGTGAACGACTGCGCACGGCCGTCCAGGTATGCGGGTTGACCAATCTCCGGCATCCACAGCGCATAGCGATGCCCACGGGTGGCGGCGACGATGCGCTTGAAGGGGTCATCCCAGTCGTGGGGCGCGATGGTGAAGCGGCCCACGTGCGCCTGCATCAGCACGTGGGTACGCAGGTCGTCGGCCGCCTGCGCGGCCTGCTCCGGGTTCATGTGGACGTTCGCCCAGCGCGGGTCGTACTGGCCGGCGTCCAGCGCCACCCAGTCGAACGGGCCGAGGCGCTGGCCGATCTGGGCGAAATGCGGCCCGTAGCCCGAATCGCCGCTGACGAACAGGCGCCGCTCGGGCGACACCAGCGCAAAACCCACCCACAGCGACTGGTCGCGGGTGAAGGTACGCCCGGAGTAGTGCCGGGCGGGGGTGACGTGGACCTGCACCTGCGGCGTGAGCGCGACGACCTCGTTCCAGTCGGCTTCGCGCACGCGGCTCACGTCGTAGCCCCAGCGCTCGAAATGCGCCCCGACGCCCAGTCCCCCGATGACCTGCCGGACCTTGGGCTGCAGCGCCCGCACGGTCGGGTAGTCCAGGTGGTCGTAGTGATCGTGGCTGATCAGCAGCGCGTCGATCTCGGGCACGTCGTCGGCGGTATAGAGGTTGGTGCCCTCGAACGCCTCGTTCGCCCCGGGAATCGGCGCCGCATTAGCGCTGAAGACCGGATCGATCAGGATGCGCTGGCCGCCCAGTTGCACGAAATAGGAGGAATGGCCCAGCCAGACCACCAGGTCCTGCGCGGGGTCGAGCGCCTTGAGCTCGGTCTTGACGGTGGGCACGGCGCCCGGCGGCCGGGTCTGGCCCTTCTCCCCGAAGAGGGTTCCCATCCACATCGACACTTCGGACTGGTCCGTGGTCTTCATGGGCGTGTCGATCTGGTTGAGAAATGCGCCGCCGACGTAATTGGGCGAAAGGGTCATGCGCTCCAGCCGCTCGCCGCTGGGCAGCTCGCCGAACACCGGCTGCTGCAAATAGGCGAAGACGCCCGCCACGCCGAGAATGGCGATGCCGACCAATGCCATGAGGAATCTCCGGAACGTCCTCATGCCATCACGCCAGCGCCGTGCCGGTGGCACGCGCGAGTTCGGCCAGCAGCAGATCCTGGAACCGGGTGTCGTTGACGGCGGCATGGGGCTGCTCGCGCCGCTGGTGATGCCAGTAGCCGCCGCTGGTCAGCGCCTCGGCATCGTTGCTGGTGGCAAGCCACTCCTGGGTCACATGCCCCAGCCGCAGGTCGTCGGGCGCGCCCGGGCCGCCCATCTTGGTCGGCACCCAGCCCGGATCGACGGCGTTGCTGAAGGACTCGGGCCAGCGCCGCGCCACGGCCGCGGCCAGCGTGGTGACGAACAGCTTGCTGTCGGAGTAGCTGCCGGTGGCCGTGCGGCCGGTCCAGTCCATGCCGGCGAGGCTCGCGCGTCCGCCCCGGTGCATGCTGCTGCTCAGGTAGATCAGGCGCTTGGGGCGCTGGATCAGGGCCGTGAGCAGGTACGGTGCGACGACGTTGACGACCAGGACCTGCGAACCGGACAGGATGCCGGCGTTGTGGACGACGGCATCCATCGGGCCGATGGCGTTGACCTGGCGGGCGAGATCGCGGATTTGCGCGAGGTCCGACAGGTCGCCAATGGTGGCGACGGCCCCCTGGTCCACCAGTTCCTTCACAGCCGACAGCCGGGCCTGGGAGCGCACGTGCACCACGACGTCGTGGCCTTGGGCCAGCAGCGTCTTGGCCGTGGCATGGCCGAGCCCGTCGGCCGAGCCGGTGACAAAGACGCGGGCCTTGCCGCCTGTGCGACCGTCTGTGCGATCGCTTGGGTTTTTGCCTCGTTGTGCGCTGGGCATGGGAGACTCCTTTCGGGAACTCGGTGGTGTCTGCGCCCAGGACGTCGAGGCGGTCAGCACCGAACCCGCGGCCAGCGCCGAAGCCAGCCCGGCGCTGGCGGTGAGAAAGGTTCGACGGTCCATGGGTGTGTCCTCCGTTCAGGCCGCCAGACGCCGCAGTGGCCAAGTGGCCCGCCGCGGCGCGGCGTTGTCAAAGCAGATCATTGGGATGAAGCCGGCGGCAGCCCCTTGCTGAACGCCTTGGTGTGGAACACCGTCGCGCCTTGGCCCTTGTCCATGTCGCTGGCGACCGCGTAGAGGTCGTTGTGGCGGGGATCGATGGCCAGGCTGGTGGAGGCCAGGTTGTGGCCGCCATCGCGTCCGGGCAGCAGCACCTGGCCGATGGGGATGCCGTTGCGGTTGAAGGCCAGCACGCGGCCCTGCCCGTAGATCGCCACGTACACGTTGCCGTCGGCGTCCGCCCGCATCGAGTCCGGCGCCGGCCCGGTGAAGTGATAGGCGATGGCCGAGCCGATCGGCGCGATGGTGGTCGCGTTGGCCAGCTCGATGCGGTGCAGCAGGTTGCGGCCGAACTCGGTGGCCCACAGCGTCTTGCCATCGGCGCTGAGCGCCAGGCCGTTGGCCATCGCCAGGTGCGGCAGCACCGGCTTGATCGTGATCAGGTCCGGCGCGGCGTAGTACACACCGCCCCTGGGCTCGGTCGCATTGCCCTTGAAGTCGGTGAAGTAGAAGCCGCCGCGGGCATCGAACACGAGGTCATTGGGCATGTACCCAGCCACGGGCGGCACGATCGCCTGCAGGCCCGAGCCGTCCGGGTTCACCGCGTAGATCGCGCCGCGGCCGTTCGGAATGTCCAGTGCCGCAACGAACAGGCGCCCATCCGGGTGGAAGGCCAGGCCGCCCGGCGACAGCGCGTCCAGCGTGACGACGGTGGACAACTGCCGGTCCGGCGTCAGACGCAGCACGCGGCGTCCGCTCACGTCGCAGAAGATCAAATTGCCGCTGCGGTCGAAGATCGCCCCTTCGAGGATCAAGCCCTCGTTGGATACCTTGAACCAGGACTCGGCCACGGCCGTCTGCAAGGCGCGCTCGGATGCCGGGATCGGCACCGCGCTGCGCGTCTGCGCGTCGTAGGCCAGCCCGGCGGCGCTGCTTTGCTGAGCCGACGCTGCCGGCATGAGGCCCACGCCCATGACCAGGCAGGTGGCGGCCAGGGCTGCTCGTACTGTGGCGCCGGGGCCGCCGCCGTGCTGGCGGCCCGCCTCGCGGAAAGATGCTGGTGTCATGGAACCATCCTTACCAAGGTTGATTGGCGGGGCCGACGGTGAACTCGTTGATCGTCGTGTCCTCGGGTTGGTCGATCGCAAAGGCCACGACGCTGGCAATCCGGTCCGGGGAAATGCCGTAGGTGTCGTAGATGCCCTGCATCTGGTCGAGCGACGCCTTGTCGGTGAACGTCTTGAGCAACTCGGTATTGATGGCCGCGGGGTAGATCGTCGCCGTGCGGATGTTGGTGCCTTCCATGGCCGACTCCATGCGCAGGACTTCCATGAAGTCGCGCACGAACCACTTCGTGCCGCCATAGACCGCGCCGCCCGGATAGGCCTTGAGCCCGGCCACCGACGAAGTGGCGATGACGTGGCCGGACTTCTGCGCCGTGAACTCGGGCAGCACGGCGGCCACGCCATTGAGCACGCCCTTGACGTTGACATCGATCATCTGGTGCCACTCGGCGGTCTTGAGCGCCGACAGCGGCGAGTTCGGCATCAGGCCGGCGTTGAGGAAAATGGCATCCACGCGGCCATACTTATCCTTGGCCAGCTTGACGATGGCGTCGTTCTCGGACTGCTCGGTGACGTCCAATTCCTGGTACACGGCCTGGCCGCCGTGCTGCTTGATCTCGTCGGCGATGCGCTTGAGGTTGTCGGCCCGGCGCGCGCCGAGCACGACCTTGGCGCCCTTGCTGGCGAGCAGTTTGGCCGTGGCCTCGCCGATGCCCGACGATGCGCCGGTGATGATGATGACTTTGTCTTTGATCATGATGTTTTCTGCCTTGGTGTCGATGCCGGCAGCTTCTGCCGGCGGAAGGTTCAGTACACGGTGAATCCGCCGTCCACGGCCAACGCCTGGCCGGTCACGAAGCTCGATCCCGAACTGCATAGCCAGAGCACCGCGTCGGCGATTTCCTCGCCGCGCCCCAGGCGCTTCATCGGCAGGTCGCGCAGCAAGTCGTCCATCGCCAGCATCCCGCGGTCCAGCATGGAAGAGACCATCGGCGTTTCGATCGTGCCGGGGCACACGGCGTTGATGCGCACGCCACGCGTGGCGTATTCGAGCGCGGCGCTCTTGGTGAGGCCGATCACGCCGTGCTTGGTGCCGTGATAGGCCGCCATCAGCGCGCGCCCGGTGAGGCCACCGATCGATGAGCAGTTGACGATCGCGCCGCTGCCTTGCTGGCGCATCTGCTTCAGTTCGTGCTTCATGCAGGCCCAGACGCCGCGCTGGTTGATGGCGCTGATCAGGTCGTAGTCCTTGGCGGACTGGTCCGCGATCTCGGAGGCGGGCACCTGGATGCCCGCGTTGTTGTACGCGGCATCCAGGCGGCCGAAGGTCGCGACCGTGCGCTCCACCATGGCCGCCACCTGGTCCTCGTCAACGACGTCGCACACCACCGCGATCGCCTTGCCGCCAGCGGCGGTGATCTCGTCCACCGCTTTGAGCAGCGGCTCCTCTTCGCGGCCGGCCAAGGTGACCGCGGCGCCGGCCTTGGCGAATGCGCGTGCGGTATCCAGCCCCATGCCGGAGCCGGCGCCGGTGACCAGGGCAACCTGCCCTGTGAAGTCGTAGGTGATGTTCATGGAAGTCTCCTTTGAGGTCAGGCCGCCAGCGAAGCGTTGTCGATCACGAAGCGGTACTTCACGTCGCCCTTGAGCAGGCGCTCGTAGGCGTCATTGATCTGGTCGGCGCGGATCATCTCGATGTCCGAGACGATGCCGTGCTCGGCGCAGAAGTCGAGCATCTCCTGGGTCTCGGGGATGCCGCCGATCATCGAGCCGGCGATCGCGCGGCGCTTGAAGATCAGGTTGAACACTTCGGGCGAGGGATGCGGCGAGGCCGGTGCGCCGACCAGCGTCAGGGTGCCGTCGCGCTTGAGCAGGGCCAGGAACGGGTCGAGGTCGTGCGGCGCGGCCACGGTGTTGACGATCAGATCGAAGCTTTTGGCGTGCGCCGCCATCTCCTCGGCATTGCGCGACACGACCACCTCGTCGGCGCCCAGGGCCTTGGCCGCCTCGCGCTTGGACTCGGACGTGGTGAAGGCCACCACGTGCGCGCCCATGGCATGGGCGAGCTTGATGCCCATGTGGCCAAGGCCACCGATGCCGACGATGCCGACCTTCTTGCCCGGTCCCGCGTTCCAGTGGCGCAGCGGCGAGTAGGTCGTGATGCCGGCGCACAGCAGCGGCGCCACGGCGGCGAGCTGTTCCTCGGGATGGCGGATGCGCAGCACGTAGCGTTCGTGCACGACGATCTGCTGCGAGTAGCCGCCCAGGGTCCAGCCCGGCGCATCCGGCGTCGAGAAGTTGTACGTGCCGACCATGCCGTCGCAGTAGTTCTCCAGCCCTTCGTCGCACTCGGCGCAGTGCTTGCAGCTATCGACGATGCAGCCAACGCCCACCAGATCGCCGGGCTTGAAGCCCGACACGTGTACGCCCACCGCTGCAACGCGACCGACGATCTCGTGACCCGGCACGCAGGGATAGCACGTCCCCGCCCACTCGGCGCGCACCTGGTGGATATCGGAATGGCACACGCCGCAATAGGCGATGTCGATCTGTACGTCGTGTGCACCCGGCGTGCGACGGATGATGTCCATAGATTCGAGGGGCTGGTCGCCGGCGTGGGCGCCGTAGGCTTTGATTGTCATGTGTGATTCCTTGGATTGAGTGGGCTGGCCTCGCAGTGCAGGCCATAATCAGTACGCCAGAAAGCGGCCAGCGACGATGACCCCCGTCCATACAAAAGCCGAAACCAATGCGGAAACCTTGGCCGATAGCGGAGGAAGGGCATGCACGTCCCAATCCGCCACCGTCCGGTAGATGCCTTTGTGGAACACCAGCACATTGATGCCTGCGACAACGATGAGTCCGAATTTCCACGGCGCAGCCCCGGCAGCGGCAACCACGGTCGCCTGGGCACTGAGCAGTGCGATGCCCGTGGTCGCGACGATGACCAGACCGATGTGGGAGACGGGCAGCAGACAGCGCGCGGCCGTGGTGACAGGCACGATGCGGTGCCCGGTTCCCAACAGTCGAAGGTCGAAAGTGAAAGCTGGGCCGACAAGGAGCGCGATCCCAAGGATGTGAACGGACTCCAGCACGGGGTAGAGGTACTGGGAATTGCGTACCGTCTCGCCGAGTGCGGAGCCCTGCAACACCATCAGCCACGCGCTGAGAAATTCTTGCATACGCAGCAGCTCAGTTCCGACTAGCGTTCGGCAGCGGTGCGCGCACCGGGAGCGTGTTGCCGAGCACCTGATTCACCGGCACGGCGTCATCCCCGTACCAGAACAAAACGGGGCGAAACATGCCCTCATCCGTCCGATTGATGTAGCCGACAGCCTGGAAGCGCTCTCCGACGTTCAGCGCACGCCCCAAGCCCCATCTACCCGACCAGGACGGCGGTGCAATGATGACCTCCAGCTTCTGGCGGTTGCCCTTGTAGGAGGACGCGGTGTTGACCCGCACGCTGTCCTCGGGGTCTTGCAACTGCTCGGGAATCGCCAGCTTAGGCGTCTGGGCAGGCAGGTTGCGATCCAGGGTTACATCGAAAAGGGAGTGCGGGTTGCCCCAGACCCCTTTCGATGAGACTGTCCCAGCGATATAGATGAGCCGATCGGTGTCGAAGGCGGCCCAACCATGATGCGCGAACGCCGGCGTTGTCGGCAGCAAGGCCAGGAAGAACGACGCGATCATCGCAAGCCTGGCGAGACTGGGTAGGCGTTGAGTATTCATGGTCTCTGCACTCCTGTAGTTCACTTGGCTGCGACTTGCTTCAGGTGTTCGCCGAAGAAGGCGGTCATCTTGTCGAAGGGAATCTTGTCCACGCGGTCATACAGATCGATGTGGCTCGCACCCGGGACGATCACCAGTTCCTTGGGCTCGGCTGCGGCCGCATAGGCGGTCTGGGCGAAATAGAGCGAATGGGCTTTCTCGCCATGCACGAACAGGATCGGACGCGGCGAAATCTCCTTGATGTAGGTCAGGATCGGCATATTCATGAACGCCAGCGGTGTGGTGATCGTCCAGGCATTGCCGGAGTTCACTGCCCGCGGGTGGTAGCCGCGCGGTGTCATGTAGTATTCGTGGTAATCCACCATGAACTGCGCGTCACCAGCCTTTACGTCCTTGTTGTAAGGGGGCTGGTAGGCAGGCTTCGGATTAGCGGCGTCCTCCCAACGCTGCCGGCTCAGTTGCTCCAGCGTCTGGGTGCGCTGCTCCGGGGTCACGACATCGTTGTAGCCCTTGGACATGACGCGGGTCATGTCGTACATGGTGCTGGCGACGACGGCCTTGACGCGCTTGTCGGCCGCCACGGCGTTCAATGCAAAGCCGCCCCAGCCGCAGATGCCGATGACGCCGATGCGCTCGCGATCGACGTAGGGCTGCAGACCGATAAAGTCCACTGCCGCCATGAAGTCCTCGGTGTTGGTGTCTGGCGAGGCGACATTGCGCGGCTCGCCACCGCTCTCTCCGGTGAAGGAGCCGTCGAAGGCCAGGGTCACGAAGCCACGTTCAGCCATGATCTGCGCGTACAGGCCCGAGGACTGCTCCTTGACCGCGCCGAACGGACCACCGACGACGATCGCCGCCAGCCGGCGGTTCGCCCGGCTCTTGGGCAGGTAAAGGTCGGCCGCGAGGGTGATGCCGTAGCGATTCTTGAAGGTCACTTTCTGGTGGTCGACCTTCTCGCTTTTGGGGAAAACCTTGTCCCATTCCTGGGGCAACCGCAAACCGTCAACCTCTTTGGTGGCAACTTCGGCAGAAGCTTGGGCTGTCTGTTCACCAAAAAAAGCGGCCAAACCGACAAATATTGATCCTTGGATCAGGCGTTTCAGAGATGGTCGTTGACTGCTATTCGAGATCGTCAAGGTGGTTGTGTTCATGACTTCTTCCCATAAGGTGAAGGGGTGTTTTCCAGGCGGCCGGCGCGGCTCATGCATGGAGTCAGTGATACTCCTTGGGCCGCCTGTTATCAGGGAGCAGGCCTTCAGAGCGTACGCAGGTTGATCCGCTTGAGCGTTTTGTGCAGGACGATCTTCTCCATGACGGGGCCTCGCGAGCTGGGCTGTCTAGTTCTTGGCGAAAACGATTCGCACATCATCGCTACCAAGCGCCTGGGCCAATCCGGCCGGATCATCTATACGGCCGAGGGGGGTGTACGAATAAGGTGAGTCGAAGGTCAGATAGAAAACGACCAGCGTTTGTGAGCCGTAGAGCATCAGATCGCCGTTATGGATCGTGCCAGGTCGACTTGCACGGGTGGGAAGTGCCTTCGGCAGCTTCGCGTGCTTTTCGTTTCCATTTAGGTCGGCCATGTCGATCGTGAGCGGCAGTAAGCTGGTGAATGCTCGTGCGGCTTCGGTGTCAATCAAGGTGATGGCGAATCGATGTTCACCGACCATCATCCACATATGTACCTCCTCTGATTGAACAGTGGCTGCGATGCCGGGGGGCACAGCCGACATCTTGGGTTGTGCGGCGTCGCAGCCTCCGAGCACGAACAGGCCATACAAAAGGCTCAGGCCGTGTAGCGTTTGCCGATACCATGTGTTGCGGCGCTTTGCGGGCCTGTGGCGCTGGCCACTGCAAGGAGCACTACGCTTCATGCTCATCGCGCGCTCTTGTGGCATGCGACCGCGATGTCAGGACTGTCAGGAAAGCCGCGCCCAACAGCATGGCAGCGCTTGCCACGAAGGTGCTTTGGTAGCCTGTTGAGTCGAACAGCAGTCCGCCGATGGTCGAGCCCAACGCGATGGCCAGTTGGATTACCGCTACCATCAGGCCACCGCCGGCCTCGGCATTTTCAGGCATGGCCTGGGCAACCCAGCTCCACCAGCCCACCGGGGCGGACGTCGCCATCAGCCCCCACAGGCCCAGTAGCACCGCGACCGCTGCTACCCAGGCACCGAATGGAATCAGCATCACTGCGACGCCTGCCATCAGGACAGGAATAGCGGCCAGCGCTCCATACAGGCTATGCCTAAGGATGTTGCCAATCAGCACAGTACCGATGAAACCAGCGACGCCGATCACAAGCAGGATGAGCGAGAGCGCGGAGACGCTCACAAGAGTCACCGTCTCGAGGAACGGCCGTACGTAGGTGAATAGCGCGAACTGGCCCATGAAGAAAGTGCCACATGCTGCCATGCCCAACGCAACTGATCGGTTCTTGAGCACTTTGAAGACATTGCCGGAGCCTGGAGAGCGGTTCGGATGTTTCATGGAGGGCAGACTGAACCACTGCCAAACCAGGGCTATCACTGCCACCGGTACCAGGCAGAAGAAAGCGCCACGCCAGCCCATGATCGAGCCGAGATAACTGCCTAAGGGGGCTGCGATTACCGTAGCGAGTGCATTGCCACCGTTGAAGATCGCTAGCGCCTTAGGCACCTGCGCGGCTGGCACCAGTCGCATGGCTGTCGCGGCGGACATAGACCAGAAACCGCCAATTACCACGCCGATAAGCGCGCGACCGGCCATGTATACCGCATAGTTCGAGGCCAGGGCGACCACGGCTCCAGACAGTACCATGATGCCGGTCAGCATCAGCAACAGTGTCTTGCGATTCATGCCGCCGGCCAATGCGGAGATCGACAAGCTGGTGAGCACTGCGAACGCGCCAGAGATCGCAATGCCTTGACCAGCCATGCCCTCGGAGACATGCAGGTCGGCTGCGATTGGGGTGAGCAAGCTCACAGGCATGAATTCGGATGCGATCAGTGCGAAGATGCACAGCGACATTGCAAATACGCCGCCCCAATTGGCGGGATGCCCGCTGGTCTCTTGCTGTATTTCGGCCGTCTTTGCGGTGACCGTGCTTTTGGGGTAATCCATGGTCTTCTTCATCATTTCTTAATGGCTGGCAAAACTTGCAACGGCCCAGTAGTCCACGCCCCTCTGGTGCGCTATCCGTCCAAGCGATAGAGGAAGGCGAATGTGGCTACTTCTCCGCTTCGACCCGAACGCTGAACTCACCGTCCATACTTGCCAATTGCTCGAGCCCAGAGGTGAAGCGGCCAAGGTGGATCAGGTCATCGGAATGTCGAAAGTCACGATAATAGGCGACCAGGTTTCCCCATGGCGCATACAAGGCGAAGTCACCCGCTGATGGGGACAACCCGAAAGAAGCGCTTGCCACCGAGAGCTTCCGTGGCGGATAGGCGATCTTCTCGATGCTGTTGTAGTCGCTGAACATCAGTGTCAGCGGCAGCATAGATACCAAGTCGCGGGTGCTCGGATTGTCGTTGAGCTCCACCAGCGCCTCGCCGCCGTCGAAGCTCAGCTTGATCGTGGTCATTTCGCTCGTTCTTTTCGACTGGGTTAAACTCCCATGGGCGGGCGCGATCTGAACGGTGCCTGTATTGGCTTGACCTTGCCCTGCCATTGCGCCAAAGCTCACCGAGAGGCTGGCTGCAACCAGCGCGGCGGTCAGCGAGTCGGGGCGTCCTTTGTTCGTTTCCACTTTCCAGGCTCCTGTGGTCTTCAGTCCTTTCCTATCTGATCCATCTGCTTGGCGTCCATGCGGCCACCGTGCACAGTGATCTTGGCCATGCCTGTCTCGATCTCGCGCAGGTCGTCCGGTGTGAGGTCGATGTTGATCGAGCTCAGGTTTTCACGCGAATGGTCCAGGTTGGTCGTGCCGGGGATGGGAACGACCCAGGGCTTTTGTGCCATGAGCCAAGCCAACGCGATTTGCGCGCGCGTGGCACCTTTCTGCTCGGCAAACATCTTCAGGAAAGCGAGGATGGGTTGGTTGGCCTGCATAATTTCCCGGCTGAAGCGGGGGAAGGTCTTGCGCAGGTCTGTCTTCCCATCGAAGCCGGCCTGTGCATCCAGGGGAAGCGTGCCCGGCAAGAAGCCCTGACCCAGCGGTCCCCAGGGAACGAAGCCAATACCCAATTCCTCGCAAGCCTGCAGCACGCCGTTGTGTTCCACACTGCGTTCCATGATTGAGTACTCGGTCTGAACAGCTGTCACCGGCTGCACGGCGTGGGCACGGCGAATGGTGCGAGCGCTCGGCTCGGATAGGCCAAAATGAAGCACCTTGCCTTGTTGGATCAGATCCTTGATCGTGCCTGCTACATCCTCGATCGGCACAGCCAGATCCACACGGTGCTGGTAATAGAGATCAATGCGGTCTGTTTTCAGGCGCTTGAGCGAACCTTCGATCACCCGTCGGATATGCTCAGGTCGACTGTCCAGGCCATTCGTTCCGTCGATCTTGAAACCGAACTTGGTGGCGATTGCGATCTGATTACGCACCGGTCCCAATGCCTCGGCTACGAGCTCCTCGTTCACGTAGGGTCCGTACACTTCGGCCGTGTCGAAGAAACGGATGCCACGATCGTAAGCATCGCGAATTACCCGCAGGCTCGTCGCACGGTTTATGCCCGGACCGTAGTGACCGGGGCTGTTGCTCATGCAGCCGAAGCCAAGCTCAGAGACCTGAAGGTTGGCTAACTGACGCCTGCCAATGGCGTATACCGAATCGCGGACTTTCTGGGGTGTTTGAGCATGCGCAGGAGTGACCACGGGTAGGGCACCAAGTGGAAGCGACGCTCCTACGGCCGCTATCCCCGCAGCTTTCATAAAACTGCGGCGACCTGCAGGTATTTTTGCAGTCTCATGATCGTTTGGGGGAGAAGTCATGTTCGATACCTGCAAGTTTATAAGGGAACAGAAAGGCTGTTGGGCCTTTGGTACCCATGCTCATGAATCAGGGTTCTTGCGGTCCGGAGAACTCCAAGAAGGATTTTTTATGTAAACACGGACTTTGGTATATCACTAGCTAATCAGTGCTTAAAGGGCCTATTAGGTGTACTAATCAGTATTTTGTGGGACACTTGAGTGATGGTCAGACGTAATCTCAACGATCTCTTGTCATTTGTGACGATCGCTCGCGAAGGCAGCTTCACACGAGCTGCTTCGGTGCTGGGCGTGACTCAGTCCGCCCTCAGTCAAGCAATCAGCGGGCTCGAGGCCAGGTTAGAGATTCGTTTGCTTACGAGAACCACGCGTAGCGTGTCTCCTACGGCAGCAGGTGAGCGCTTACTGAAGGCAATCGGTCATCGATTTGACGAGATCGAGGCAGAGCTCGACGAATTGACCGAAATGCGAGATAAGCCCGCAGGTACTGTGCGTATCACCTGTGGAGAACACATTCTTCGAGCGTACCTACTTCCCAAAATCACGCCGCTGTTACGCGAGTATCCCGATATCAAAATGGAGTTCGATATCAATTATGGTTTTCGAGATATCGTGGCCGACCGTTTCGATGCCGGAGTGCGCTTGGGCGATACCATCGACAAGGACATGATCGCGGTACCAATAGGTCCTCGACTACGTATGGCTGCTGCGGCCTCTCCGATGTATTTCGAAAGCCACTCCATTCCCAAGAGTCCCCGCGACCTGCTGAAGCACAGCTGCATCAATCAGCGTATGCAAACAGCGGGAGGATTGTATGTCTGGGAGTTCGAGCGCCATGGTCAGCAATTGAATGTACGGGTGGATGGCCAGTTGGTTTTCAACACGTCTCCCAGTATGGTGGATGCGGCTTTGGCTGGTTTGGGCATCGCATTTCTCCCGGAGGAGGAGTTCGCACCGCATCTGGAAGATGGTCGCCTCGTTCGTGTGTTGGAGGACTGGTGCGCTCCGTTCCCCGGTTACTTCTTGTATTATCCAAGCCGCCGGCAGCCATCGCGTGCCTTCACATTAGTGATGAATGCCCTTCGCGTGTGAGGCAAAGTGATCGAACGATCAGCATTCATATTTGCCACAGTTGGCGGAGAGTTCGAGCGGTGTGTCCACATCCAATCGCACGCCAGGGTCATCGACCTCAATCATGATACAAGCACGCAGGTTGCTCTGGATCACCTGTTTTCCGCCCTGGTCTCCTTGCAGTTGTGCCGGTGCTGGCCAGAACTGGCGGCCGAAGATTACTGGATGACCGCGCTCCCCCCGGTAAAGGGGCACGACAATCCGTGTGCTGCTGGAATGCCTGAGCAGTTGTTGCAGTGTTTCAGGGCATATCCAGGGCATGCCGGTGGCCAGGCTGGCGCCCATGCCAGTGTGAGCCTGTATGGCCCAGATAACCGCAACTTGTGCATCTAGGCCTAGCCGTCAGATCGTCATCGCTCATGAACTGGGTGGAATTGTTGTCCCATGCCGCCCAAGGGCAGTCGGCGTTGCTGCCGGCCAGTCTGGCCCATGCGCTGACGCTTGGCGTGACCGAGCAAGAGATCGGTGAGCTGCTGGCCCATGTCGCCTTTTACAGCGGATGGGGCAACGCGATCCAAGCAGCCGTAGTTATCACGCAGCATTGCGGAAGAAATTCTTTCTGAGCGGGTGGAGATCAGTACGCCGTCATGCTTGGGTGAGGCGGATGATCTGCTTCGCGCAGTAAGCGCCAGCAAGGATCACTCCGAAGAGCCTTAAAGTCTGCATGGCAAGAACGAAGCTCACGTCAGCATGAGTTTCGATCGCGATGATCGCCATTATGTCCATACCTCCCGGACTCGTAGCGAGGTACATGGAGAGAAAGTCCCTCTCCAGCACGTGGGCTAGCAACCATGCGCAGGCCGCGCAGAGCACGATAAGCCCCAATGCGCTCAAAATCATTGCGGGTAGAAGTTTCCATACATAACGCAACGTCGGCTGATCGAAACGCAGACCCACATAACAACCAATGACACCGTAGGCAAAGGCAAGCAGCCAGTCGGGTAGAGTGACACTCGAGACATCACTCAGCTGCAAGGTGCTACCGAGCAATAGAGGCATTAAAAGAGATCCGGCAGGTAGTTTCGATCCCATCATCATGCCCACGACTATCACCGAAAGGCTGATGATTAGTTGGACCAGTCCGGGTGCAGTAGGCAGGGAGGAGACGTTGATGTTCGCCTGTGCTAGGTCGGTGGCACCGAGCAAATGACTGACGAGCGACCCTAACATGACGACGCAAATGACTCGTACGTACTGCATAGAGGCGACAACACGTGAATCCGCACCGTATTCTTCGGCCATGGACACCATTGCAGAGGCGGCGCCTGGGGCAGTGCCCCAAGCAGCAGTGCTGCCGGATAAGCCGCCAAAGCGCACCGAAGCCAATCCTACGATCGTGCTCAATCCCATCGTGACCACCGTCGCTGCCAGCATGATCGGCCACGATTGCGCCAGCGTTCCCAACATCGACCAAGTCACCGAGTGCGCTACCAGCAATCCTATGCAACCCTGGCCGAATCGGAATACGTAGCGGTGCAGAGTGAGGCCCATCCCACATACGCCAAAGGAAATAGCTACCAACAAGGGGCCGAGGAACAAGCCGGCTGGGATTGCGAATGTATGGAACAAATGACCTGCAACGGCGGCGCAGATCGCCAAGGCCAACCATTTGGTGAAATGGCGATAGGTAGCCAAGCTGGGGCCCAGGGTCAGCAACGTTGGTCACTCCAGAAGGTGGGAAGGTATGAGAACCGTGTAAAAAGTATCGACGTGTAAAACGATCAAGTCTATTTTCTACTTTTGATTAATTCATAACTGGTATTTATAAATCATGGATCTCCGTGACCTGACCTATTTTGAAACGATCGCCGAGGTAGGGCACCTGGGGCGGGCGGCCGAAAAGCTCAACCGGAGTCAACCGGCTTTGACGAAAAGCATCCAACGATTGGAGGAATCCCTGGGCGCTCGGTTGTTTCAGCGCGATGGTCGTCGGATCAAGCTGACGGAGGTAGGAAAGCTGCTTCTCACGCGCAGTAGGCAATTGCAGTTGAGCATTGCTCAGACTCGACGGGAGGTCCGGGATTTTGCTAGTGGAGTGATCGGCAACATACGTTTGGGATGCGCGGCCAGCATGGCTGACTATTTATTGCCACAACTCACTGCGTCTTTGCTGGAGCGTGCGCCTGAGGTCACTTTGAAGCTGTCCATTGGCATGGACGATGTGTTGAGGGAGTCATTGAGATCCGGCCGGCTTGACGTAATCATTTGCCCTTTGGTCATGGAGGATTCGCAGTTTCGAACCTATCCAATTCTACAGGACGAGGCCATTGTGGTAGCGAGTGCTGACCATCCCATTTTTTCGAGTGCCATAGAGCTAAAAGATTTATGTCAATACCGTTGGGTACTGCCAGCCCCTTCGGTTACTGCCAGGCGATGGATCGACAATATTTTTGTTTCGCGACAACTGCCTGCACCCGTTGTACAAATCGAGACCAACTCGATTTCCTTGCTTCCCCGTCTCATCGCGCAGACACAACTGCTCAGTTTCCTGGCCAGGGAAACATTGCAGCATGGCCAGGGGATGTCGAGATTGCGAGAGGTACCTTTGCTTGAAACAACGCGGACTCGAACAGTTGCTGTCACAGTAAGGGCTGATGGGTATTTATCACCGGCGACCAGTGCTTTGGTCGAGCTTTTGACGGCAGGAGAAGGGCGTTTTTTCAGTGAGGGTTAAACGCTCGATAGGCATCTAATTTCTGGAAACGCTGCGGGCAGGCAGCGCTTCCTTCTTCGGACGAAAGAACATCATAGCCCCAAGTTATCCTTTCCCTGTAGCCATTGACTCAAATGCACACGAAAATCCTGTGCTGCCGGCGTCAATGCGTGAATGCGTGAGTGATAGAGGCAAACTTTTCGTACGACATGAGGCTGTATGATCGGCCGCATAATCAGATTGAGCCGACTTGCTAGTAGACCGACGTAAGCCGGGGCTATGAGCACTCCCAACCCTTCGGCTGCCATCCCAAAGGCGGTTGTTATGTGTTCGACTATATGCACAGGGGTGATTCGGTCTTTTTCATCGTATTCGCCATATGTCAACGAGATCGTACGTTCATAGTCTCGTCCTGCAACAATAAGTGCTTGGTCTCTCAAGTCTGACCATAAAACAACCTGTCGATCAGCGAAGCTATGGTTTGGCGAAAACCAAAGCACCCATCGGCTTTCGAAAAGGTCTAAACGTTCGACATCGTCGTTGACTGGCCAGTCGGGGCCGATAGCCAGTTCTACGGAGCCGTTGCTGACATTCTCTACCAAATTTTCAACCGAGGAGTCGCGGATGCGAATGAGTACATCAGGCTTGTTTAATGTATAAGCTTTCACCGCGGCGGGTAAAACGGTGCTGGCCAGGATTAGAGGTGCTGCGACGCGGACGATTCCGGCGGTGCAGTCTCGCACATTATCCGCCACAGCCTGCGCAAGCTCCATGTGAGCCAACACACTTTTGGCAGAAGTGTAAAACTCTCCGCCAGCCAGTGTGATCGACACACTACGCGTTGTCCGGTCGAACAAGCGAAACCCTATTGCAGACTCCAAGTCGCTAACTAGCTGACTGATGGCTGAAGAAGACAAGTTCAACTTCTGGCCCGCTTTTGCAAAGCTGCCCATATCGGCGACAGCGATGAAAGCTGTTAGTTGTCTCGTCGTGAATCTAGGCAATGGCATAGCGGTTTCTTATTGTCAAAATTTTCTTAAGAATACGTTAGAAAGCATTGCTTGTCGATCCGAGACGCTCCCAGCAGACTTAGAGTCAGCCCGCAGCAAAGAGCGAAAGCGCTCTGCGGTACGCTTAACGCCACCGGCGAACGATCGGTACGTGGAGCGACTGAAGCAACGCTGTGTGCCAGGAAAGCTGTGCGAGAACCGACTCCGCTCGCTCAATGAGTGTTCTACAACAATAAGGATAGATGCATGAGACGTTTCGAAGGTAAAACTGTCGTGGTTACAGGTGCCGCAAGTGGTATCGGTGCGGCGTGCGTGCGCCGGCTCTGGGAGGAAGGCGCATCCATCGCGCTGGCAGATCGTGACCAGGCGGGTATCGAGAGCCTGCTGCGAGAGCTCAATGACGACGCTCGCGTCTTCGGTTCGGCATTGGATGTCTCCGATGAGCAGCAAACCACTGCATTCGTCGAACGCGCGAAAAATAAGTTCAAACATTTGCACGGGCTGATCAATTGCGCGGGCATCAAAGGCGTTGGCAATGTCTTGGACTGCGATCCTGATAACTGGAAAAACGTAATGTCGGTCAATCTGGACGGCACTTTTCTCATGTGCCAGGCGTTTGCGCGCGCCGTACAACATGATGATACATCGCGTGCCATTGTAAACATCTCGTCAGGTGCGGGTGTGATGGGCGTACCGAACCGGCTACCCTATGTAGCCTCGAAATTCGCTGTATCAGGTATTACCCGTACGATGGGTGCGGAGCTTGGAGCTTACGGTATTCGCGTGAACGCTATCGCCCCCGGTATGATTCAGACGCCATTCACTGCCTACATGTTGGATGATCCTGAAAAAGCCAAGCGCATTGGTGCGGCTCATGCCGTAGGGCGAGTGGGGCAACCAAACGAAGTTGCGGCAGTGGCGGCGTTTCTCTTAACTGATGATGCAAGTTTCATGACAGGCGCTGTTGTTGCAGTAGATGGTGGCCAGACGGCCTGCCTGCCGGCAGTATGATAGCCAGGGAAAATTTGACCTTTTCTTGTGATCGCTCTAGCTGCCCTTGCTGATTTACCATGTGCTGGTTCCCACGTCATACATTTTCGTTATTTGCGTCTGGCGTGCATCAGCAAAAGAGGGTTGTGATTCTATATGTTTTCCGATGAGGGGTGGTTATGCCATATGTGATTACGTTCTTCGATGACCCTGGCGTGCTCGAGAAGAAGCGAGAGCTTCGTGCAGTTCATTTGGAATATGTGGATAGAAATTCGAGCCGTATCATCGCCAGTGGCGGATTCTTTCCTGATGACGATGATTTTCCGGTAGGTGGGCTGATCATCTTGGATACGGAAAGTCGACAGGGCGCCGTTGAGTATATCGAAAATGATCCTTTCTATCTTCATGGAATATTTTCCAGCTATAAAATTGACCGCTGGAAGAAGTTTGTCTTTGATCATAAGCGCGTAACGCCTTAAGTCATTGGGCAGCGCTGCGAGTAGAAATAATAGAGTTGTGCAGTCCTGTGCCTGCATAACCAAGAACAAAATCAGCGGGAAGGAGTGGGCACCGTGAAGACATATTCGCACTGGATCGACGGAGCATTTCAAGCACCGGCAAGTAATGCTTGGTTAGATACCTTTGATCCCTACCAAGGAGAGGCGTGGGCGAGGATTCCGCAAGGTAACACCATTGACGCCTCGGCGGCTGTCGCGGCTGCCAAAAACGCCATGCGCCAGGGGCCTTGGGCGTCCATGAGTGCAACGGATCGAGGCAAGATCTTGCGCCGGGTTGGTGATATCACCCTTGAGAGCATCGAGCGGCTTGCCGAGCTTGAGGTCAAGGACAATGGCAAACTTCTAGCGGAAATGCGTGGAGCCATCCGCAACGTCGCCGAGATCTGGTACTACTATGCGGGTTTGGCTGACAAGATCGAAGGTTCGGTCATGCCGATGGAGAAAGCCGGGATCATGGGTTTGACCATGCGTGAGCCGATCGGAGTCGTGCTTGCGTTGACCGCCTGGAATGCGCCGCTCAACTTTTTGGCGCTCAAGTGCGCACCGGCTTTGGCGGCTGGCTGCTCGGTGGTGATCAAACCATCCGAGTTCTCGTCGGTCAGCTCTCTGGAGTTCGCTGCACTCACGAAAGAGGCAGGGCTGCCTGACGGTGTGCTCAATGTAGTGACTGGCCTGGGCCATGACATTGGTGCACCGTTGGTGGAGCATCCGGATGTGGCCATGGTCACGTTCACGGGCTCTGATACGACCGGGGCTAAAGTCTACGCCGCTGCTGCGCAACATATGAAGCGCGTGACGATGGAGCTTGGAGGCAAATCGCCTAATATCATCTTTGCGGATGCGGACCTTGATTTGGCGGTTGCTGGTGCCATTTCCGGGATTTTTGGTGCCGCCGGTCAGATGTGCACCGCAGGTTCTCGTTTGCTGGTACAGAACTCTATCAAGGATCAGTTCACTGATTTGCTACTCGCCGCAGCGCGTGCGGTAAAAGTCGGAGATCCTATGGACCCTTCGACACAGATGGGGCCTATGTCAACCGCTCCGCAGTACCAGAAGGTACTGGATTATATCGAGATCGCGCGTTCCGAGGGGGCCAGGTGCTTGTTAGGCGGTAAGCCCGCTTCGGGGCCAGGGATCAAGGGTGGGCAGTTTGTAGAACCGACAGTTTTCACAGACGTTTCCAATCACATGCGCATTGCCCAAGAGGAAGTATTCGGACCAGTGCTGTCTATCATTGGGTTCGAGGATGAAGCAGAGGCCATCGAGATCGCGAACACGACGCTCTATGGATTGGCCGCTGGAGTGTGGACTAGTGATATTGGTAGACTTTTCAGGGTGTCGAAAGCACTGGACGTGGGAACCGTATGGGGAAATACATATCGGACCTACAGTTACATGATGCCCTTCGGCGGCATGAAACAGTCTGGTATTGGTCGGGAAAGCGGTGTCGAGGCCGTGAATGAATACCTGGAAACCAAAAGCCTAATGGTATCGATTGCTGAAGTCCGGCCGGAAAACAATTTCGTCCCTCGGTGAACTCCTTGAGGCGCGTTACGGCGAAATGCTGTGTTCTGGTAGAGCGGCTGTTCCCGCTCCGCAACGCGCCTGTCATTTAACTGGTTTTGCCCGGAATAATAAGCTGGCGGTGCATTGATCTTTCCGTTATGCATGATGATTAACGCAGTTTGCCATTATCGATTTTCATCCTGTTGTGCTAGCGAATAATAATATTAAGGAAGGTTGCTATGGGCTATAGCCGCTGCGCTGTTCTGGCTGCCATGTCTATAATGCTGTTTTCGTTGCATGTCCAGGCTGCTGATGTCACGCCAACACTGAGTTATCCATCTGGCGGGAAGCAGTTATATGAAGTTCCGTTTGCTGAGCGCCATTTGCCTACCATTACGGCTAAACGTTGGCTCAAGGTTTCAGATGGCGAAATGCAGACAGAGTCCCCTGCTTTCGATCGAGAGGGCAACCTGCTCTTCGTCGAGGTATTTGGTGGCCAGGTACTGAAGATCGACAAGCAAAAGCGTTTGAGTATTCTGGTGCCGAAAAGCTCCCGAGGTTCTGCAGGGTTGGCAATCCATAAAAATGGTCAGTTGTATGTTGCAGGATTAGGCAGTTCTCAAGAGTTTGGTAGTATTACGGCATTCCATCCTAATGGAAATTTTGTCAGGTCTGTAATCGATGTCGAGCAGCGTTTCGTCGTGGATGATTTGGTGTTCGATAGCGCAGGTGGGTTCTATTTCACCGACTTCAAAGGTACTCCGACACAACCGACAGGGGGCGTTTACTACAACTCTGCCGACGGCAAGACCATTCCTATACTGCGTAATATGGCGCTTCCCAACGGCATAGCGCTGTCGCCTGATGGAAAAACGCTGTGGGTAACCGAATTCGCTACTGGCCTGTTACATAGAGTCGAGCTGATTGATGCACAAACGGTAGCACCGTTTGGCGAAGCTGTGGTGTATAGGTTCAATGGCCCATCTCCAGATTCCATGCGGGTGGATGAAGACGGAAATCTGTACATCGCGATGTATACCCAAGGGCGAGTGTTAGTACTCAATTCCAATGCGAATCCGATTGGCCAAATTCTGATGCCCGGGCGTGAAGAAGGACGCTATCTCCGCACAACAAGCCTTGCCATTAAACCCGGTACGAATGAGCTTTTTCTCGTCGCAAATGATGGCGATAATGGTGGCGGAGCCGCAATCTTTCATGCCAGAGGATTTGCAAAGTCGCTGAATCTTTACTCTCATCAATAAATCACGGCAGTTAATCATCTATTTGTCCCTGGGGGTGTTGTTGTGAGGCGTGACAATGACTGCAGGACTTTCGTGGGGTGTAGTGTGTCCCTGTTTGCAGTATACGCCGCCGCTGCGTCTCCGCTTCCCCTTTATGATCTTTATCGCATGGAAGACGGATTCAACTATGACCATTTAGCGTTGAGTGTCGCCTGTTATTTTTTAGGCGCAGTATGGGCTTTGCTGATATGTGGCCGTTTGTCCAGTTTCATCGGACGCCGCCCGGTTTCGCTTCTGGCTTTGTTTTTGGCTATGTTGGGCTGCTTGATGCTTATGAGCATACATAATCCCCAGCCGCTGATGCTGGGTCGCTTTTTACAAGGATTGTCATGTGGGCTGGCTTCAACTGCACTCAGTGCCTGGCTGATCGATACCGCACCTGCCTCGCCAGCTTGGTTGGGAAGCTTCATGACAAGCTGTGGACCGATGACCGGGTTGACTATTGGCGTGCTGGTGGCAGGCGCAATGGTAGATTTTGTGCCTCAAGCGCGGCTGACGGTGTTCGCAGTTGCGATTATAATTTTGCTGCTCTGTATAGCGCTCGTTGCCAAAGGACAGGAAACCATTGCGAGACGGCAGGGTGGGCTATTCTCTTTGCGACCTCAATTGAAGCTCCCGCCTATATCTCGGAAGGCATATCCAGCTGCAGCTTGCGCCTTTATCACTACTTGGGCCTTCGGGGGATTCTATCAGGCCTTTGGGCCTGTTATGGCGAAGGAGTATATGCATTCCGTAAGTGCTCTAGCGGCGGGCGCGGTGTTTGCGTCTCTCATGGCGCCCAGTCTACTGGGAGCTTTTCTGGCAGGGCGTTTGCCAAATGTGCATGCCCAGCGTTGGGGGCTGCTGTTTTTCGCTTTGGCGGTCGGAGGGGCTGTATTGGCACTTGCGCAGGAAAAGTTATATTATTTTCTTGCCGCCAGTACGTTAGCGGGCATCGCGCAAGGGATCACGTTGACTGGCAGTATACAGACGATGATAGGCGATATAGGAATTGAAGAGCGTGCAGGGGTGATTTCTCTGATTTATGCAACTTCGTATTGTGGAGCGGCTTTACCTACCTTCGTTGCAGGCCAACTGTCAGATTACTTCAGTATCTTGCAACTTGCCTCGGCATACTGTGTTCTTGCTTTTGCGGGAAGTTGCGTGGTTTTGATATTGCCCTCTAACAGTAGGAATCGATCAATCGATCACTGATCGCAAGCGGGCTCATCCGATTCGTCAGCTTAGACTGGGATGTAACATGAGCAGGAGTTGTTGCCCCACATCTCAAGATGTCGGATTATCCCTATGGCTTTGATACCGCCATGTCATTGCTCCATACGTAAGTGATCCATCACCACACGAAATGCTGCCGTTTGTTGCCGACGACTTGGATAGTACAGATGGTAGCCTGGGAACGGCTCAGACCAGTGCGTCAGAATCTCATTCAAAGTACCATCATCCAGGTGGGGTTTCACCTGGGTGTCAGGAAGTTGTGCAATCCCGACGCCTGCAAGGCACGCCTCAAGAATTTGCAGTACGCTGTTCATGATCAATGGGCCATTGACCCGCACACGAAACTCGTTCTCGTTGCTGCCAAACTCCCAAGGATAAAGCCCTCCATGCGTCGGCAAACGCAAATTGATGCAGCGGTGTTCGGTAAGTTTTTCTGGGCATGGTGGCGAGCCATGTTTGGCAAGATAGTCTGGTGAAGCCACAGTGACCATACGCATTTCCGGGCCTATCGGCATGGCCACCATGTCAGCATCGATGACACCGCCGAGCCGCACGCCGGCATCGAACCGCTCGGCGACGATATCGGTTAACCCATAATCGGTGATCAGCTCAACCGTCACGTCCGGGTAGGTGCCCAGGATGGGCAGGAGCTTTGGCCATAGCACATAACGAGCTGCGAACTCATCAGCGGTGATTCGCACGGTGCCGGACGGACGTTTGCGCAAGTCAGATACGGCGCTGAGGTGATCTTGGATCTGATCCAGCAGTGGGGCTATATCATTGAGCAGTCTTTCACCCGCCTCTGTGCGGGTTACGCTGCGGGTGGTTCGCGTCA
>Ga0105251_10001076_pt1 | contig 23865 bp, 23 predicted proteins | sample KBSS64metaG_FD_80424 | JGI IMG/M metagenome (GOLD analysis project Ga0105251, IMG submission 80424) | Switchgrass rhizosphere microbial communities from Kellogg Biological Station, Michigan, USA - KBS S6-4 metaG | ecosystem: Host-associated > Plants > Roots > Rhizosphere > Soil | place...
GCACGAGAAAGGTACTTCGCGGGCGCCGAAGCAATTCGTCGACCTGCAGAACGATGTGACCGCTGCCGGCATCGAGCTGGCCTGCCGAGAGGGCTTCGAGTCCATCGAGCACGTCAAGCGCTACACCGCCATGGGCTTCGGTACCGACCAGGGCAAGTTGGGCAACATCAATGGTCTGGCCATCGCCGCCCGGGTGCAGAGCAAGGCCATCCCGGAAGTCGGCACCACCATGTTCCGCCCGAACTACACGCCCATCACCTTCGGCGCCATCGCCGGACGGCATTGTGGCCACCTGTTCGAGCCCAAGCGCTACACCGCGCTGCACGCCTGGCACCTCAAGCAGGGCGCGCTGTTCGAGGACGTTGGCCAGTGGAAGCGCCCCTGGTACTTCCCCAAGGCGGGCGAGGACCTGCACGCCGCGGTCAACCGCGAGTGCCTGGCCGTGCGCCGCAGCGTCGGCCTGCTCGACGCCTCGACCCTGGGCAAGATCGACATCCAGGGCAAGGATGCGCGGGAATTCCTCAATCGCGTCTATACCAACGCCTGGACCAAGCTGGACATCGGCAAGGCCCGCTACGGCCTGATGTGCAAGGAAGACGGCATGGTCTTCGACGACGGCGTCACCGCCTGTCTCGCCGACAACCACTTCCTGATGACCACCACCACCGGCGGCGCCGCGCGCGTCTTCGAATGGCTGGAGCTCTACCACCAGACCGAATGGCCGGAGCTGGAGGTGTACTTCACCTCGGTCACCGATCACTGGGCGACCCTGACCCTGTCCGGTCCCAACAGCCGCAAGCTGCTGGCCAAGCTGACCGACATCGATCTGGACAACGCCGCCTTCCCCTTCATGGCCTGGAAGGAAGGCCAGGTGGGCGGGGTGCCGGCGCGGGTGTTCCGCATCTCCTTCACCGGCGAGCTGTCCTACGAGATCAACGTGCCGGCCAACTACGCCATGGGCGTGCTGGAGCAGGTGGTCGCCGCGGGCAAGGAATTCGACCTGACCCCCTATGGCACCGAGACCATGCACGTGCTGCGGGCGGAGAAGGGCTTCATCATTATCGGTCAGGACACCGATGGTTCGGTCACGCCCCAGGACCTGGGCATGGGCTGGGCGGTGAGCCTGAACAAGAGCTTCTCCTTCATCGGCAAGCGCGGCATGCATCGCGTGGACTGCGTCCGCGAGAATCGCAAGCAACTGGTCGGCCTCAAGCCCCTGGATGCCCGCGACGTCCTGCCGGAAGGCGCGCAACTGGTGTTCGAGCGCAACCAGCCGATCCCCATGGACATGGTCGGTCACGTGACCTCCAGCTACCACAGCGCGACCCTGGGCTACGGCTTCGCCATGGCCATGGTCAAGGGTGGGCTGGGCCGTATGGGCCAGACCGTCTACGCCCCGCTGGCCGATGGCCGCTACATCGCTGCCGAGATCGTCTCGCCGGTGTTCTACGACCCCAAGGGTGAGCGGCAGAACGTCGCCTAACGAGGATAGCGCCCCATGAACAACATCAATGTCTACGACCAATACTCCGCCAAGGCGCGCGCCGAATCCCCGCTGTTCCACGCCGAGTTGAACAAGCTCGTCGGTCGCGGCCCGGCCACCGCCGGGGTGACCCTGCGCGAGCGGGCCCTGCTGGGGCACCTGGTGCTGCGTGGCGACGCCCATGACGAAGGCTTCACCGGCGCCGTGCAGAGCGTGGTCGGCCTGGAAGTGCCCGGTCCGCTGGCGATTACCCAGAAGGGCGAGAGCTCGCTGCAGTGGCTCGGCCCGGACGAGTGGCTGCTGGTGGTACCCGGTGGCAGCGAGTTCGCCACCGAGCAGGCCCTGCGCCAGGCCCTGGGCGAGCGCCATGTCGCCATCATCAATGTCGGTGGCGGCCAGACGCTGGTCGAGCTCAAGGGACCCAAGGTGCGTGAAGTGCTGATGAAGTCCACCTCCTACGACGTCCATCCGGACAACTTCCCGGTGGGCAAGGCCGTCGGGACGGTGTTCGCCAAGTCCCAGCTGGTGATCCGCCACACGGCGCCGGACACCTGGGAACTGGTGGTGCGCCGCAGCTTCGCCGACTACGTCTGGCTGTGGCTGCAGGACGCGAGCGCCGAGTACGGACTGCGCATCGAGGCCTGATCGGTCGCTGCGTTCAGACGCTCCATCGAACCCGACCTGCGTTGCGCGCAGGTCGGGTTTTGTGATTCTGGCTTCATCTCCATGCAAAGGAATTCATCATGAGCCGCACGCCCGATACCTGGATTCTCACCGCCCAGAGCCCGAGTCGCCTCGGCACCGTGGACGTGGTCACGCGCTATCTGTTCGAGCAGGGCTGCTATGTCACCCAGCACCACAGCTTCGACGATCGCGAAGCCCAGCGCTTCTTCATCCGGGTGGAATTCCAGGTACCCAGCGACTTCAACGAAGGCCTGTTCCGCGTCGGCCTGGACCTGCGCTTCACGCCCTTCGACATGACCTTCGAACTGACCCCGCCCGGCTATAGAGCCAAGGTCGCCATCATGGTCTCCAAGGCCGACCACTGCCTCAACGACCTGCTCTATCGCCAGCGCATCGGCCAGTTGCCCATGGACGTGGTGGCGGTGATCTCCAACCATCCGGATCTGGAGCCCCTGGCGGCCTGGCACGGCATTCCCTATCACCACTTCCCGCTGGATCCCCAGGACAAGCCGGCCCAGGAGGCCAGGGTCTGGCAGGTGCTGCAGGAGACCGGCGCCGAGCTGGTGATCCTCGCGCGCTACATGCAGGTGCTGTCGCCCGAGCTGTGCCGTCGCCTCGATGGCTGGGCGATCAACATCCACCATTCGCTGCTGCCAGGCTTCAAGGGCGCGCGGCCCTATCACCAGGCCTATGCCAAGGGCGTCAAGCTGGTGGGCGCCACGGCGCACTACATCAACAACGATCTGGACGAAGGCCCCATCATCGCCCAGGGCGTCGAGTCGGTGGACCACGCCCACTACGCCGAAGACCTGGTGGCCCGCGGCCGTGACATCGAGTGCCTGACCCTGGCGCGTGGGGTGGGCTATCACCTGGAGCGCCGCGTCTTCCTCAATGCCGGGCGGACGGTGGTGCTCTAGGCCTTTCCGCTACCTCTCCAGGCAGGCTGCGAGATCGCCAAGGCGCTCGCAGCCTGCCTGTCCTGCGCCACCTCGATCATCTTTCCTATCAGCTCAGCGGCGCCCATCGGGCGCTTGCTTAAAGACGCTCGCGCGTCCCTTGGCCGTACCAGACGAACAGCGTCAGGCTGGGTGATGGCCGGGATAGAGAGGTAGCTATGGATGAGGAGAGGGTGCCGGGAAGGGAGCCTGGCTGGCTCTGCCGGCGGGGCGAGCAGGAGGGCGGTACGCACCCGCCTCCGCAGGGAGAGGCGGGCGGCGGGCCAGGCGGTCAGCCCGCCTGGGACAGGGTCGAGCGGACCGCCGGCGGGACGACGTCTTCGCCGGCCTTTTCCAGATTCTTGCCCAGCAGGGCGTGGTAGAGCTCCTTGTCACCGAGGATGCCCACGGCGCGGCCGTCGGTCTCCAGCACCAGCTTGTGCCCGGTGTGGTAGCGGATCTCCAGGGCGTCGCGCATGCGGATATCGGCCGGCGCCAGGGTCGGCTGGCGCTGCAGGCTGGTGACCGGCATGCCCGGGGTCCAGCGTTGCAGGGCCAGGCTCTCGCCGCCGCGGCGCAGGGCCTTGACCGTCTGGTTTTCCAAGGCCAGCCAGATGTCGTGGCTGCGTTCCAGGCAGATCTCGTTGCCCTCGCGGCCGCACTTGTCCAGGCCGCGCATCAGACTGTAGCCGTTGAGCACGTTGAGCGGATTGGTGTGGGCGACGAAGGTGCGTACGTACTCGTCGGCCGGATTGAGCACGATGTCCTCGGGGCGGCCGTGCTGGATGATGCGGCCGTCCTTCATGATGGCGATGTTGGTGCCGATCTTGAGGGCTTCGTCGAGGTCGTGGCTGACGAAGACGATGGTCTTGTTGACCTTGGCCTGCAGCTGCAGCAGTTCGTCCTGCAGTTGCTGGCGGATCAGTGGATCGAGGGCGGAGAAGGGTTCGTCCATCAGCAGGATGTCGGCATCCATGGCCAGGGCGCGGGCCAGGCCGACGCGCTGCTGCATGCCGCCGGAGAGGGAGTCGGGCTTCTTGTTGCGCCACTGGGTCAGGCCGACCAGCTCCAGCTTCTCGTCCACCAGCTTCTTGCGCTCGGCGGCCGAGCGGCCCTGCATTTCCAGGCCGAAGCCGACGTTCTCGGCCACGGTCAGCCAGGGCATCAGCGCGAACTTCTGGAACACCATGGCGATGCGCGTGGTGCGCATGTCCTTGAGCACGGTAGGCGAGCAGTTGGCGATGTCCACTTCACTGCCTTTGTGCTCGATCAGCAGCTTGCCGCGGCTCACGGTGTTGAGGCCGTTGATGCAGCGCAGCAGGCTGGACTTGCCCGAGCCGGACAGGCCCATCAGCACGCAGATCTCGCCCTTCTGGACCTCCAGGCAGGCGTCCTCGACACCCAGCACCTGGCCGGTTTCCTGGAGGATCTCGCTGCGACCCTTGCCCTGGTCGAGCAGCTCCAGGGCACGCTTGTTCTGCTTGCCGAAGATGACGTCGACGTGTTCGAAACGAATGGCGGTCATGACTTATTTAACCTCGCGAGGGGCGGGTTGCTTGCACACCCGGTCGAGCAGGATGGCGATCAGGACGATGGACAGGCCGGCTTCGAAGCCCAGGGCGATGTCCGCGGTGTTGAGGGCGTTCACCACCGGCTTGCCGAGGCCGTCGGCGCCCACCAGGGCGGCGATCACCACCATGGACAGCGACAGCATGATGCACTGGGTGATACCGGCGCCGATGCTGGGCATGGCGTGGGGCAGCTCGATGCGGGTCAGCAGCTGCCAGCGCGAGCAGCCGAAGGCCTTGCCGGCGTCCATCAGCTCGGCGGGAACGTCCTGGATGCCCAGGCAGGTCAGGCGGATCGGCGCGGCCACGGCGAAGACCACCGTGGAAATCAGCCCGGGTACCACGCCCAGGCCGAACAGGGTCAGGGTCGGAATCAGATAGACGAAGGTGGGGACCGTCTGCATCAGGTCCAGGACCGGGCGCAGGCCGGTGTAGAACCAGGGCTTGTGCGCGGCGATGATGCCCAGCGGCACGCCCACGGCGATGCACACCAGGGTGGCGAAGACCACCTGGGCCAGGGTTTCCATGGTTTCCTGCCAGTACCCCAGGTTGAGGATCAGCAGCAGGGAGATGAGGGCGAAGATCACCAGGCCGATGCTGCGTTGCAGCAGATAGACCCCTACCGCGACCAGGGCAATGAAGGCCAGCGGGTTGAACCACATCAGGCCGGCGGTGAGGCCGTGGATGAGGCCGGACAGCACATCGGAGATCTTGTCGAAGACGCTGGCGCCATGCAGCGTCAGCCAGTCGATGAAATCGGCGATCTGCTGGCCGAGAGGGAGCTTGTGGTCGGTGATTAACATAACGGTGCCCGTCAGGTAGGAGTGGACAGGTCGAAGCACGAGAACCGCTGATTCGTGCTTCGGCTGTGGCAGTACCCGCCCGAACTGGCGCGGGACAGTCGAATGTTAGTGTTCGCTCAGGGGGCCAGGGCGGTCTTCGCCGCCTCCAGCGCAGGCTTGCCATCGCGGGTGGTCACGCCGGCCAGCCACTGGTCGAGCACCTGCGGATGCGCCTTGAGCCAGGCCTTGGCGGCGGCGCTCGCGGCTTGTTTTTCGTTGAGAACCTTGTCCATCAGCTGGTTTTCCATGTCCAGGGTGAAGGACAGGTTGGTCAGCAGCTTGCCCACGTTGGGGCATTCCTGGACGTAGCCCTTGCGGACGTTGGTGTAGATGGTGGCGCCGCCATAGTTGGGACCGAAGACGTCGTCGCCGCCCTGGAGATAGGCCATCTTGAAGCGGGTGTTCATCGGGTGGGGTTCCCAGCCGAGGAAGACCACCCACTGCTGGCGCCGCTCGGCGCGCTGAATCTGCGACAGCATCCCGGCCTCGCTGGACTCCACCAGCTTGAACTTGCCGAGGTCGAAGGTGTTCTTGTCGATCATGCCCTGGATCAGGCGATTGCCATCGTTGCCCGGCTCGATGCCGTAGATCTTGCCGTCGAACTTGTCGGCGTTCTTGGCGATGTCGGCGAAGCTCTTGACCCCGGCGTCATAGACGTACTGGGGGACGGCCAGGGTGTACTTGGCGCCCTCCAGGTTGGCGCGCACGGTCTCGACGCTGCCATTGTCGGCATAGGGCTTGATGTCCGCCGCCATGCTCGGCATCCAGTTGCCGAGGAAGACGTCGATGTCCTTGTTCTGCAGGGACTTGTAGGTAACCGGTACGGAGATCATGTTGGTCGTGGTCTGGTAGCCGAGGGCGTGCAGCACCTCGCTGGTCACGGCCGTGGTCACGGTGATGTCGGTCCAGCCGACGTCAGCAAAGCGCACCTTGGCACAGGAAGCCGGCTCGGCCGCCTGAACAGCGAGCGGCGCCAGCAGGGCGGCACTCAAGAGCCAACGGGAACAACCTTTCATGGACACATCTCCTTGCGTTTGGCGGGGTACCTTTCGGTGCGCCCCACGTGTATTTATCTGTAACCCATCCCCCCAGGCTCGCCTACCGCCTGCGTCGCTACCAGTGTACGCGGCGTCGTAACCAGAAGCGGAAATGTCGTATCCAGCGTGAGCCCCAGGGCACGTCCGCGTCCGGCGCGCGGCGGCCGAGCGAGAGAGGCGGGCAGTTGCGCCCTGCGCCGCGGCGGCCCGCTACCCAGAGGTGTCGGCGACGGTTGGAGCGCTCGCGAATCAGTTGGCCAGACTGGCCTTCACCGCGGCGGTGCCCGGCGCGCCGCTGAGGGTGGCGACACCCTTGAGCCAGGCGTCGAGCCGTTCGGGATTGCGCTTGAGCCAGTTGCGCACGGCGCGGCGCGGATTGTCCTTTTCGTTGAGCACCCGATCCATCAGCTGGTTCTCCATGTCCAGGGAAAACTCCAGGTTGCCCAGCAGCCGGGCCACGTTGGGACACTGCTGGGCATAGCCCTTGCGCACCACCGTGTAGACCGTCGCCCCGCCCTGGTTCGGCCCGAAGTAGTCATCGCCGCCGTCGAGGTAGGCCAGCTTGTGCCGGACGTTCATCGGATGGGGTTCCCAGCCGAGAAAGACGATCCACTGGTGGTCCAGCAGCTCCTTCATCCGCACCTGGGTCAGCATGCCCTGTTCGCTGGATTCGTCGAGCCTGAAGTCGCCCAGGCCGAAGGCGTTGCTGTCGATCATCTTCTTGACCAGGGCGTTGCCATCGTTGCCGGGCTCGATGCCGTAGAGGGTGTGGTCGAAACGGTCGGCGAAGCGGGCGATGTCGGCGACGTTCTTCACCCCGGCGTCATAGACGTACTGGGGCACCGCGAGGGTGTAGCGGGCGCCTTGCAGGTTGGCGTGCAGGCGTTCGACCGCCCCCGCATCGACCAGCGGTTGGCTGAGCTTGGCCTGCGCCGGCATCCAGTTGCCGAGAAAGACATCGGCCTCGCCCGCGGCCAGGGCGTCGTAGGTCTGCGGCAGGGACAGGCGCAGCACCTCGGTCTCGTAACCGAGGGCGCTGAGCAGATAGCGGGCCGTGGCGTTGGTGATATTGAGATCCGACCAGCCGACATCGGCCAGGCGCACCTGCTGACAACTCTCGGCCTCGCCCGCCTGCACGGTCGAGCTCAGCAACAGACCGGACAACCACAGCGCTTGGAAGATTTTCATCCTGAACTCCAGGGTTCGCGAAGGGAAGGGCCCGGGCCACTGCACGTACCGGTCCGTCTGGCCCGGGCCTTGGTGGCTTTTCGCCACAAGTAGCCAGAAGGGCGACAGACGGTTGAAACGCCTGACCTACAACCGTGCCCACTGAGTCGCCATGCCACATTTTGGCGCGCGTTGGTTACGCCCTGGTGTTACCGATGGAATACATCTGGCGAAGTGCCATCGGCAAAAGGTCGGTCTCGGACCTGAAAGGTCGCAAATAAAAACCCTAGCTAATCAACGCCATTGAGCGCTGCTGAATGGGTTATTCGCCCCAGACAGCTTGCCCGTGTCGGGGTTCACCCATTTACGGCATGGGAATTGCGACATGACTTATGCGTCCGCGACACATCTTTCGCCCAACGTTGTCCGCCGCACCTCATTAGAGCCCAGCCAAGGGCCCCAGCCTGCGTGAAGGAGATTCAAACCATGTCGCCCATTCCCACCTCGTCACAGGCCCGTGCGATCCAGTCCATCGGCTTTCTGCTGCTGGACAACTTCACGCTCATTTCCCTGGCGTCGGTGGTGGAGCCGCTGCGCATGGCCAACCAGCTGTCGGGTCGGGAACTCTATCGCTGGTGCACCCTGAGTCTGGACGGTCGTCCGGTGCGCGCCAGCGATGGCCTGCAGATCACCCCGGACAGCGCCGTGAGCGCCGCCCCGGTGATGGACATGGTGATCGTCTGCGGCGGCGTGGGCATCCAGCGCAGCGTGTCCCGCGAGCATTGCACCTGGCTGCAGAGCCAGGCGCGCCAGGGCCGCAAGCTGGGCGCGGTCTGTACCGGCAGCTGGGCCCTGGCCCGGGCCGGCCTGCTCGACGGCTACGACTGCAGCGTGCACTGGGAAACCCTGGCGGCCCTGCAGGAAGCCTATCCACGCGTGGTGCTCAGCACCCGGCTATTCACCATCGATCGCAATCGCTGCACCGCTTCGGGCGGTACCGCGCCGATGGACATGATGCTGCACCTGATCGGTCGCGAGCATGGCCGCGAGCTGTCGGCGGCGATCTCGGAAATGTTCATCTACGAACGCATCCGCAACGAGCAGGATCATCAGCGCGTCCCGCTCAAGCACATGCTGGGCACCAATCAGCCCAAGCTGCAGGAAATCGTGGCGCTGATGGAGGCCAACCTCGAAGAGCCCATCGACCTCGACGAACTGGCGGTCTATGTGGACGTGTCCCGGCGCCAGCTGGAACGCCTGTTCCAGAAGTACCTGCATTGCTCGCCGTCGCGCTACTACCTCAAGCTGCGGCTGATCCGCGCCCGGCAGCTGCTCAAGCAGACCACCCTGTCGATCATCGAGGTGGCCTCGGTGTGCGGCTTCGTCTCCACCCCGCACTTCTCCAAGTGCTACCGCGAATACTTCGGCATCCCGCCGCGCGACGAGCGCCAGGGTCCGACCATCCAGCAGCCCATCGCGCTGATGCCGCTGTCCCAGGAGCTGTCGCTGATGCCGGCCTCGTCCGCGCTGGCGGCCCTGAGTCAGGCTCAGGGCGAATCCACCTTCGCCAGTGTGCGGCTGTAAGCCGCCTCCGGCCGCCTAGGTTCTGTACGAAAAGTCGCCGAGCGACGGTCAGGCAAGGCGAAAAACGCTGAGGAAGCGGAGTTTACGAGCGGTAAATGAGCATTCCGAAGCGTTTTTCAACGAAGCATCACCGAGCGTAGGCATTTTTCGTACAGAAACTAGCGACTGCTGGGCAGGCTGAGTAGTAGCGCTGCCGTCTGCAAGTCCGGCTGGCCATCGAAACGGCCCGGCCGGTACTTCATCTGGAAGGCGCCGATGACGTCGCGGGTAGCGGCATCGAGCACGCCAGTGCGCGGTACCGCATAACCGATCCGCGCCAGTTGATCCTGGAGCCAGGCCGGCGGCGGCAGCACGCCGCCCAGGCTGGTCTGGCGCTGGGCGACCACCGCCGGATCCGGCCAGTTGATCAAGCCTGCTGCGGCCAGACGTGCCCAGGGAAACAGCGGCCCCGGGTCCTGCTTGCGCCCCGGCGCGATGTCGCTGTGGCCGATGATGGCGCGGCGATCCAGGTTGTGGCGCTGCTCGATGTCCTTGAGCAGCGGAATCAGCGCCTTGATCTGGGCTTCGCTGAAGGGATACCACTGGCGCCCGGCCGGGGTGTCGCGAAAGCCCAGGTTGACCATCTCGATGCCGATGGAGGTGGAGTTGAGCCAGGTGCGGCCTTCCCATTCGCTCACGCCGGCGTGCCAGGCACGGCGATTCTCGTCCACCAGGCGATAGATGGTGCCATCGGTGTCGATCAGGTAGTGGGCGCTGACGCCGGCCTGGGTCAGCAGCTTGAGCGACTGCTGGGAGCCGGCCGCGGTGTAGTGCAGCACGATGTACTGCACCCGGCTGTCCTGATCGCGGGCGGTATAGTCGTCATTGATGCGCGGACCGCTGGAGCAGCCGGCCAGGAGCAGGCCGCAGAGCAGCCAGGGAAGGAGCTTGAAGGGCTTTTGCACGATTACCTCGCGAACGTGGAAGGGGTCAGGCCACATCCAGGCGATCGCGTCCGGCGCGCTTGGCGCGGTAGAGCGCCTGGTCGGCACGCTCGAATACGGTATCGGCATCCTCGCCCGGCGCAAAGGCCGCGAGACCAGCGGACAGGGTGATCACCACCCGTTCGCCCTTGAAATGGAAAGGGCAGGCGGCGACCGCGGCGCGTAGCTGCTCGATCAGGGTGACCCCGCCGGCGACCGGCGTGGCGCCCAGCAGCATGACGAATTCCTCGCCGCCGAAGCGGGCGATGAAGTCGGTCTTGCGCAGGCGGCGCTGCAATTCGCTGGCGATGATCTTGAGCACCTTGTCACCGGCCAGGTGGCCGTAGCCGTCGTTGATGCGCTTGAACAGATCGACGTCGAGCACCGCCAGCAGCAGGTCGCCGCCATGGCGTTGCCAGCGGGCCACCTCCAGCTCCAGGCGCTCGCTCCAGGCGGCGCGATTGGGCAGGCCGGTGAGGGGGTCGCAGAGGGCCTTCTGCCGTTGTTCTTCCAGATGGCCGCGATACTGCTGGGCCTCGCGCTCCATGCCGGCGACGCGCTCGGTGAGGGCGCTGAGTCTTTCGCTGGCTTCCTGCTCGCGGGTCTCGCGTTGGCTCTGCTGGTCGGCCAGGCTGGTCAGCAGGCCTTCCAGGCGACTGTCCAGCGACAGCTTGAGGCTGTCCAGGTCCGTCGCCTCCTGCACCTCGCTCTGCAATTCGCTGACCTGGCCGCGCAGAGCGTCGCCAAAGGCGCGCTCCTGGGTCTGGCCGTCCTGACGCCCGGCGTGGACGTCCTGCAGACCGGTCTGGAAGGCGGCGAGACGCTCATTGAGGCGGCGCAGGTAGAGCTGGAATTCGCTCTGCCCGGAATGGTTGAGGGCCAGCACCAGCACCGACAGGTCATCGAGCACGGGTACCAATTCGTACCAGTTCAGGCTGCCCTGGATGCGTTGGCGCAGGTGTTCGGCCTGGGGCTTGTGGCTGTCCGGCAGCGCCAGGTCGTCGAGCAGCCGCAGCAGGGTGGCTTCCAGATGCGGCGCTATGGCGCTGTAGCCGGGTTCGGGCACCGCGGGCAGGGCATAGGCCGGATCGGCCTGAACTGCCTGGGTCTCTGCTGAGAGCTCAGGCCGCGCGGCGGGCAGACCTTCGACCGGCAGCGGCGGCGGTTCGGGGGTCGCCGGCGTTTCCACCGCTGGCGCAGCGGCTGTCGCCGGCGAGGCGTCTTCTACTGGCGGACTCGACGCCGCCGTCGGCGCCTCTTCCGCGGTCTCGCCACGACCACCCAGCAGGCGCTGCAGGAAACCGGCGCGGGCGGGCTGTTCAGGGTGCAGCTGACTCAGGGCCTGTTGCTGCAGACGACTGAATTCGCCGAGCAGCGCGGGCAGTTCCCCCGGTTGGTCGGCAGCGGCCTGGGCGCGCTTGGCAAAGCCCTTCAGCGCCTTGCGCTGGTCGCGCGGCAATTCCAGGGTCTGCAGCAACCGGCAGAGTTCGGCGAAGGCCTCGGCCACCTGGCGCGCGCGCAATTCCCGGCGCTGCTCGGAGTCGAGCACGGTGCGTTCCAGGCGCGGGATCAGCTTGGCGAGATCGGCGTCGCTGTCGTCACGGCGGAGGATGTCGCGCAATTCGACCAGGCAGGCGTCCACCGCCGCGTCGTTGCCTTCGGCGGCCAGGCTGCTGCGCACGAGGCCTCGACGCACCAGGTCCAGGCGGTTTTCCCACCGGCTTTCCAGGCGCTCGAGATTCTCGAGGCTCTCCAGGTATTTGCTTTTCCAGCGTTCGACGTCCGCGCGCTCCATCCGCCCGCTCCAGAGGCTTGAGGGTGGCCAGCAGGCAGGCGCGACAAGGCGGCCAGCCCACTTGATAGTCGCTAGGGTATCGGCGGTTACGGGGAAAGTTTGAGCAGGACGACCGGAGGCCGCTTGAGAGGGACGAGCTGAAGAGCCGCCGCCGCGGGGCGCGGCGGCGGGTGACGCTTACTTGGCGGCGCGTTCTTTCTGGATCAGGAAGTCGGCGACCTTCAGGGTCTCGTCCGGGCCACCCGAAGAGCCCAGGTCGAAGCGGTACTTGCCATTGACCACCATGGTCGGCACACCGGTGATCTGGTAGGCCATGGCCAGCTTCTTGTCCTTTTCCACCTGCCCCTTCACGGCGAAGGAGTTGTAGGTGCTGAGGAATTTTTCTCGATCCACGCCTTGGGTGGCAAGGAAGTCGGCCATCTCCTCGGGGGTGGCCAGCTTCTTGTGCTCCTTGTGGATGGCAGCGAAGACGGCGTCATGCACCTTGGCTTCCACGCCCATGGCTTCCAGGGTCACGAACAGCTGACCGTGGACGTTCCAGATGCCGCCGAACATGGCCGGCACGCGCTTGAAGGAGACGTCGTCGGGGAGCTTCTTGGACCAGGCGTTGAGGGTGGGCTCGAAGGCGTAGCAGTGCGGGCAGCCGTACCAGAACAGCTCAACCACTTCGATCTTGCCGGGTTCGGACACCGGAACCGGACTGCTCAGTTCGGTGTACTGCTTGCCGGCCTGGATGTCGTCGGCATGGGCGGCCGCGCCGAACAGACTGGCGGCGGCGAACACGGCGGAGAAAAGCAGGTTGCGCATGGGACTACTCCTGGAAGAAGGCACGCCCACCAACCGGGCATGACGGATTGCGGGCATTGTAGCCGGGTGCATCGCCGCGCCTAGTCGCCACAGCGCCCGAGGCCGGCCATGTTCAGGCTTCGTTCAGGTTACCAGGGGCGCGGCTCTCGCCCGGCGCATCCGATATACTGCTGGCTTTGCCGCGCGCTCGCGAGTACCCCCATGTCCAGCTTCAAGAATCCCATCGTCGGTCTGTGCCAGCAGGCGTCCTTTCTCATCAGCGCCGCCAAGGTCGATCAGTGCCCGTTCGACAGCGGTCGCGAAGTGGCCTTCGCCGGTCGCTCCAACGCCGGTAAGTCCAGTGCGCTGAACACCCTGACCCACGCCAACCTGGCGCGTACCTCGAAGACGCCCGGGCGTACCCAGCTGCTCAACTTCTTCACCCTCGACGACGAGCGGCGCCTGGTGGACCTGCCCGGCTACGGCTACGCCAAGGTGCCGATCCCGCTCAAGCAGCACTGGCAGGAGCACCTGGAGGCCTATCTGAGCAGCCGCAATTCGCTCAGCGGCGTGGTGCTGATGATGGATATCCGCCATCCGCTGACCGAATTCGACCGCCTGATGCTGGACTGGGCCCAGGCCAGTTCCATGCCGCTGCACATCCTGCTGACCAAGGCCGACAAGCTGGCCTTCGGTGCCCAGAAGAATGCCCTGCTCAAGGTGCAGCGCGACGTGCGCCAGGGCTGGGGCGATACCGCCAGCATCCAGCTGTTCTCGGCGCCCAAGCGCCAGGGGATAGAGGATGCCCAGCGCGTGCTGGCCAGCTGGCTGGGCCTCGACGAGCCCGCCGCCGAGGCATAAAAAAACTCCGGACTTCCATCGGGGGAGGGGAGAAGTCCGGAGTTCAAGACTGGACCGCCAAAGCAGGGGTCCAGCATCTGCCAACACTAAACAGCAAAGGAGCAGAACGGTTATCCGAACCGTTCAGCAATTCAGACGGGGCGCCTTGAGAAAGGTTCGCCCCGCCAGGGAAGAAAGCCGGCGCCCTGACTAGCGGCCGCTGGCGAGCCCCAGACCCTCTTCGGTGCCCAGGTGCACGTTCATGCACTGGACCGCCGCGCCCGCCGCGCCCTTGCCCAGATTGTCCAGCCGCGCCACCAGCGTCATCCGCTCGGCATTGCCATAGACGAAGAGATCGGCGCGGTTGGTGTCGTTGCTGGCCTGGACGTCGAAGAAGCCATTGTCCAGTTCCTCCTCGGCGGCCACCGGCGCCACGTGAATGAAGGCTTCGCCGTCATAGTGACGGGCCAGCGCCGCCTGCAGGTCGGCGGCAGTGGTACCCGGGCGCAGCTGGCTGGCGTGCAGCGGAATGGTCACCGCCAGACCCTTGAGGAAAGGGCCGACGATGGGGCTGAACACCGGCGCGGCGGCCAGGCCGCTCTGCACGCGCATTTCCGGCAGGTGCTTGTGGCCCTGGCCCATGGCATAGGGACGCGGACTCAGCAGGCGGGCGTCGCCGCCGGCTTCGTACGCGGCGATCATCTGCTTGCCGCCACCGCTGTAGCCGGTCAGAGAAAAGGCCGACAGCGGGGTATCGGGAGCCAGCAGGCCCGCGTCCACCAGCGGCCGGGCCAGCAGGATGAAGCCGGTGGCGTGGCAGCCGGGATTGGCGATGCGCTTGCTGGCGCGCAGCGCCTCGCGCTGACCGGGCGCCAGTTCTGGCAGGCCGTAGGTCCAACTGCTGTCGGTACGGAAGGCGGTGCTGGCGTCGATGATGCAGGTGTTGGGATTGGTCACCAGGCTCACCGCTTCGCGGGAGGCGGCATCGGGCAGGCAGAGAAAGGCCACATCGGCGGCATTGAGGAAGCGCGCGCGCTCGGCCGGGTCCTTGCGCTTGCTCTCGTCGATGCGCAGCAGTTCGATGTCCGAACGGCCGGTCAGGTAGTCCAGCAGACGCAGGCCGGTGGTGCCTTCCTGGCCGTCGACGAAAACTTTGAAGCTCATGGCGGTGCCTCTCGCGGATGGGCGCTGAAAGCCTCGATTGTAGCGATTCATGCCGACCAGGGGTACGTCGCGGCAGGAGATACAGTTCGCTCCCGATGAACCGGTGCAGAGTGGCGTCGCAGAGCGATCACCACGGGTATGTTAAGTACAGATAGATATTCTATGGATTTGTACGGGTACAGTATTCAATGGCTGTAAGTGGTCTGCCCGCGCCGTAGGGATGAAGCTTGAGGCTCCCTTGCTGCGCTGGAAATCGCCATGGACAGCCGGTCACTGCTTACCTCACCCACAGCATCATCGGGTTTTCGCTGCCGCCTTCACCCACTGCTCGCGCTGCTGGTCCGCTGGCACCGGCGCCTCGTCACACGCCGGCAGTTGCAGCGCCTGGACGCTCGCGCCCTGGCCGACCTGGGGCTGAATCTCGCCGATCAGTACCGGGAAGGCGGCAAACCCTTCTGGCGGGAGTGAAAATCTGCCTCGGGATGCGACTTCCTCGGGCTGGCGGTAGTCTCAGTCAGGCCTATCCAGACGGGAGTCCCCCATGAAAACCCTGCACCTGGGCGCCGCCGCGGCGCTGTTCTGCCTGTCCACCGCCGCCTCGGCGTCGAGCTTCTATGTCACCACCGACATCATCGTCAACGCCATCGATGCGACCTCGGATACCACCTCGTCCATCACCGGCTCCTTCAAGAACGACAAGCTGGTCCAGGAAGCCCGTGACGATGCGGCCACCTACGTCGGCAGCGCCGGCGACATCCGCGGCGTGCGCCTGGAAGCGGCGCTGGACCACCTGCGCAGCCAGGCGCCCGAACTGCGTCAGGCCAGCGATGACCAACTGGCCCAGGCGATTCTCGCCATCTGACGCGCAACACCGCGATACCCCCCGTACCCCGTGGCTGCTAGCCCGGAACGGGGGGCTGCGTTAGCCTTGGCGACCATCTGCCACCGGAGGGTCGCCATCCATGTATATCCGTCGTTCTGCCGCGCTGTTGCTCGGTCTCTGTCTTGCCACGCCGGTCCTGGCGTTCGACTCCACCACCGAGGGTCTGGTGAAGACCATCTATGGCACCAGCCAGATCACCACGGCGCCGTTCCAGAACAAGCTGGTCCTGGCAGCGCGTGACGATGCCGCAGCCTTCGTTGCTACCAATGGCGCCCTGCGCGGCGCCCAGCTGGAGGAAACCTTCCGCGCCCTGCGCGCAGCCGATCCGGCGCTGCAGGCTTCCGACCGGGAACTCGCCGCGGCGATTCTGAGTCAGTAGTCCGTTTCAATTCCGTGACATCCCTGGAGTATCCATGCGCCGTTCCCTGCTTATCGCCGCTGCCCTGACCCTGGGCGTTTCGAGCCTGGCTCAGGCCCAGACCCTGGTGGCCACCAGTAACATCGTGGTGCGGGCGCTGCAGCGCAGCATCGACTTCACCTCCGACACCACCACCTCCATCCGCGACGCCAAGATGATCCAGGCCGCGCGTGGTGATGCCGCCAGCTTTGTCGCCAGCGACGGTGACATCCGTGGCGTCCAACTGGAAGAAGCCTTCCGCAGCCTGCGCGACCAGTTCCCGGCCGCGCGTCAGGCCAACGACCTGCAGCTGGCCCAGGCCATCCTGGCGCTGTGAACAACCGCGCCGGCCGGCTGCGGCAGTGGCTGGTCGGCCTTGCGGCCGGCCTGGCCCTCGGTGGGGCCCAGGCCGCCCTGCACCTCGAACTCGATACCCAGGGCCTGACGCCCGCGCAGATCCAGGCCACCCAGCAGTTGCTGGATGAGGCCCAGGTGTTGCTGCCACCCAAATTCAAGGCGGCGCTGGACGAGCGCATTCCGGTGCGCTGGAGCAGCGAGCTACTGGAAGAAGCCTATGGCGAGGCGGATCGGCGCAACCTGCTGCTCAATCGTCGCCTGCTGCCCAGTCTGGTGGACGGCAGCGATACCCGCATCCAGACCGGTCGCCCCCACGGCACCCAGCACCGCGAACTGCTGGCCACGGTGCTGCACGAGCTGACCCACTTCTATGACCGCGAGCGCGTCTGGACGCCCGAGCAGCGCCAGCTGATCCTTTCCTGTGGCGGCCTGGGGCTGACCTCCGACCAGCTGCCGCTGAAATGCCAGGGCCAGGCCGGGCGCAGCTATACGCTGTCCGATGATCCGCGGCTGCTGGACCTGGCCGGTTGGCAGGTGAAGACGCGCAAGCACGGCAATCGCGAGTCGAAGAATCTCTTCATCGCGCGCAGTCCCGATCTCTATGAAGTCACCAACCCGAAGGAATTCGTGGCGGTGAACATGGAGTACTTCCTGCTCGACCCGAGCTACGCCTGCCGGCGGCCGGCGCTGCAGCGCTACTTCGCCGAGCACTTCGGCTGGTCGCCGGCGCACGATGCCTGTCCGGGGCGCTATCCCTATCTCAACGCCGGCAACGACTTCGGCGAGGCGCCCCTGGGCTGGCTCGATCCGGAGCGGGTCTATGCGGTCGACTACCTGCTGGCCGAGGGCAACGAGCAGGTCATGAGCCGCTGGGGCCACAGCATGCTGCGCCTGGTGGTCTGCGCCCCTGGTCGGCCGCGCGGCCCGGATTGCCGACTGGATCTGCAATACCATCTGGTGCTGTCGTTCCGCGCCTTCGTCAACGACGTCCAGCTCTCCAGCTGGCGCGGCCTGACCGGTTCCTACCCGTCGCGGCTGTTCGTGCTGCCGCTGGCCCAGGTGGTGGACGAGTACACCAAGGTGGAGCTGCGCGGCCTGCAATCCGTGCCGCTCAAGCTGACCCGTCCGGAGATCGCCGACTTCCTCGAACGGACCGCCCAGGTGCACTGGAGCTATGACGGCCAGTACTACTTCGTCACCAACAACTGCGCGGTGGAGACCTTCAAGCTGCTGCACGACGGGGTGGCGCGCCTGGCCGCTGCCCAGCTCGATGTCATCACCCCGACGGGTCTGATGGACGCCCTGAGGTTCAAGGACCTGGTGGACACCTCGGTACTCGACGATCCGCGCGAGGCCTTGCGCCTGGGCTATCGCTTCGACAGCTTCCGCGAGCGTTTCCAGGCGATGTTCAAGGTGGCCCGGGAGCGCCTCAAGCTGCCCCAGGCGGACGTCGAGGCCTGGCTGGCGCTGACCCCGCAGCAGCGTCGCGAGCAATTCCAGCGCGCCGACCTGCGCGCCAGTGCCGCCCTGCTGCTGCTGGAGCAGGCAGCCTATCGCCGGGCGCTGCTGCAGGCGCAGACCGAGCTCAAGGATCGCTACCTGGGTGAGGACGCGGTGGACAAGGCACGCTTTGGCAAGGCCGGCGGCGCCCTGGAGCAGATCCTCAAGGACAGCGGCTACCTGAGTCGTCCGGCCGAGTTGCTCGGCACCGACGGCTACGGTCTGCCGCAACCGGGGGAGTGGGAGCAGCTGACCGCCGAGAGTCAGAAGCGCCAGGCGCACCTGCGCAGCCTCAGGGACACCCTCAACAACGAGGTCCGCCAGCTGCTTTCGCCAGAGGCCCGCGATGGCCTGGACCTGACCGAAGCCAACCTGGATCTGCTCGGCAAGCACCTGCGCGAGCTGAACAAGGCTAGCGGCGGGTTGGAGTTGAAGTAGGGCGGTCGGGACGTTGTTGGGCTTCGCTGCGCTCAACCCGACCTACGGACCTGCGTAGGTTGGGTTGAGACGGCGCCATCATCGAAGCCCAACAGCCCCGGCAGCCGCTAGCGCTTCGGCGCCTTGCCCTGGGGTTTGGCGGGTGCCGCGGGTTGCGGGCGTTCCAGCAGGGCCAGCAGCTGTTCCGGCGGGACCTCCTGGCCGTTGAGCAGCAGCCGCCCGGCGCTGTAGTTCAGGGTGGCCACCAGATCCTCGCCTTCGGCCTTGAGCAGGCCGCTGTTCAGGCCGATGCCGGCCAGGGCTTCGGCGGTGGCCTGGGCCTGCTGCTGCATGGCTGGCTGGCTGCGCTGGGCGCCCGCCTGGAACAGGACGCCATCCACCAGGCTGCCCCGCGCCACCGACAGGCGCGCCTCGAGACCGGCCAGCAGTTGGGCCGCGAGTTGCTCCGGTGGCAGATCGTAGGTCGCCGGCTTGGCCAGGGTCAGGTCCAGACGCAGGCGGTTGCTGCCGCCGGGGGTGTCGAGACGCAGCTCGTCCACCACCAACTGGGGACGCGCGGCGAGCACATCGCCGAGATGCTGCTGCAGGGTCGCCTGGGTGGTGGGATCGAGACCTTGCTCGGTATCCAGCTGCAGGTGCTGCAACAGCGCATTGAGCTGAGCCAGGGCCGGGCTGTCAAGATTGCTGTAGTGACTGCGCAGGGTCGCCTTGCCCAGGGGCTGGCCGGCGATATCGAGCTGGCCGAGGCTGGCGTTGAGCGTGCCCGTCAGCTGCTGGCCCTGTTGTTGGGTGTCGCCCTGAAGCTGCAGATCCCGCAACTCGACCGCGGGCTTGCCGGGCATGGCCAGCAGCAGGCGGCCGAGGCGCAGCTGACCCGGGCCGAGCCAGAAGCCATCGGCATTGCGGCGATTGTCGCCGGTCAAGGCGAAGCCTTCGGTCTCCAGCTTGGCCCAGCCCTCCGGCGTGCGCACATTGAGGCTGAATTGGCCGACCGTGCTGTCCAGGCGCAGTCGGCTGGCCTCCATGTCGGTAGCGAAGGTGGCAGTCAGGCCGGAGAAGGCCACCGCGCCCTGGGGCTGGTCCAGGTGCAGGGCGGCGAGGGTCAGACCGCCGTCCACCGTGCGGTCGTAGCCCAGGGTGGCGTCGAGCCGCACGGGTTCGGCGCCCTTGGCCAGGGTGAAGAGATCGGCGGTGAGCGGCGTGCGCGCCAGGGTGAAGCGGTTGACCGCCATGACCGGCGCCAGCTGCAGGGATTTGAGGCGGGTCAGCGGGAAGGGACCGTGCTGGATGTCGTCGAGCACTCGCAGCACTTCCACGGGCGGGCGGTCCTCGGCCTGCACGCTCAGGCTGAAGGTGGCGGTGCTGCTGAAGACACCGCGCTGCAGCTCGACCAGTTGCAGCTGCAAGGGGTACTCGGGCAGTTGCGCCTGCAGGGCCAGCTGGGCCTGGCTCGCGGCCTGGCGCAATTCGCCTTCCAGCCGGGTACCGGTGTACCAGGCGCCGCCCACGGCGGTACCGACGACCACCAGGGTCACGCCGGCGAGGGTGGTAAGTAGCGGTTTCTTCATGGCGACCAAATCCCTTTGTATGAGGCACACGGCGGCGCGCGGCCGATTGGAAGCGGAGTGTACGAGAGCGCCGGGTGGATGCCGAGGGGGAGAGGCCGGGATCGGCTCGCCGGAGCGCAGACTGTGATGGCTTTCCGGCGACGTCGGCGCCGAGTCGACGACCGCGGCGGTGGGTGCTAGCGTGCCGCGATCCCCACTGCCGGAACCTCCGCCATGACCGCTTTCCCGTGCCTGCCTGCCGTTTCCATCCGTTCACTGCCGGGGGTGCCGGCATGAGCAGTCAGCGTCCGGTCGATGGCCTGCAACTTCCCGCCGAACTCCTGGCCCGCGCCGAGGCGCTGCTGGCCCAGGGTGGACGTCGCCTGCTAGGCATCGCGGGCACTCCGGGCGCGGGCAAGTCGACCGTGGCCGAGTTGCTGGCGGCGGCGCTCGGCGAGCGTGCCGTGGTGGTGCCCATGGACGGCTATCACCTGGCCAATCGCGAGCTGGCGCGTCTGGGCCGCGCGCAACGCAAGGGCGCGCCGGACACCTTCGATGCGCGCGGCTATCGTGCCCTGTTGCAGCGCCTGAAGACGCCGGTGGCCGGGGAAACCGTCTATGCGCCGCTGTTCAATCGCGAGATCGAAGAGCCCATTGCCAATGCCATTCCGGTCCACGCCGAGACCCAGCTGGTGATCAGCGAGGGCAACTACCTGCTGCTGACGCAGGCGCCCTGGAGCGATGTCGCCGAGGTGTTCGACGAGTGCTGGTATGTGCGCGTCGATCCCGCGGAGCGTCGCGAGCGGCTGGTCGCCCGCCACATGCATTTCGGCCGCAGCCGCGCGGACGCCGAGGCCTGGGTGGAAAGCACCGACGTGCCCAATGCGCGACTGATCGACGGCGATCGGGCGCGGGCGGATCTGGTGGTGGAGTGGCGGGGCTAGGGCACCGGGGACCCGGCTCCGCCTGCGTGTCGCCCGGGGCGCCCTGAAGGGCGGGTCAGAAACCCCCGCCGGCATCCAGCCAGGCCTGCTCCTCCGGCGTATTGAGCCGCCCCAGCGCCCGGTTGCGGTGCGGGAAGCGACCGAAGCGGGCGATCACCTCCAAGTGGGCCTCGGCATAGCGCCGGTAGTGCTCGATGCCCAGGTCCGCGAACAAGGCGAGCGAGCGCTGCTGATCGGCCAGGACTTCGGAGTGCTCGAACGGCAGATAGAAAAAGGCGCGCAACTCGGCTTCGACCTGCTGATCCAGACCGGCGTCGAGCGCCTGTCGCGCTTGCTGCAGGGCCAGGCCGTCGGTGGCGAAGGCGTGGCCGCTGTGGCGGAAGATGTTGCGCGGGATCTGGTCGAGCAGCAGGCACAGGGCCAGGGCGCCTTCGGCACCTTCGATCCAGTCATCGCACTCACGGCGGCTGGCAGCGAAGTGCAAGGCCTCGAAACGCGCGCGGCACTCGGCGTCGAAGGCAGGGCCGCCATTGAACCACTGGCGCCGGCCGGCGGCGCGCCAGAAGGAGACGACTTCGGCTGGATTCATTGCTTGCTCCCTGTCTGATCGGGTTCCACGTGGAACCCCTCAGCCCCGGCCCACATAGGGCATCTTGGTCGCCATCACCGTGAGGGTCTGGACGTTGGCGTCCAGCGGCAGGCTGGCCATGTAGCGGACAGCATCGGCGACGTGCCTGACGTCCATGCGCGGCTCCACGGCGGTGCTGCCATCGGCCTGGAGCACACCGTTGGCCATGCGCTCGGTCATCTCGGTGGCGGCGTTGCCGATATCGATCTGGCCGCAGGCGATATCGAAGGCGCGGCCGTCGAGGGCCAGGGCCTTGGTCAGCCCGGCCACGGCGTGCTTGGTGGCGGTGTAGGGCGCGCTGAAGGGCCTGGGCGTGTGCGCCGAGATGGAGCCGTTGTTGATGATGCGTCCGCCACGGGGTGTCTGCGCGCGCATCAGGGCGAAGGCCGCGCGGCTGCAGAGAAAGACGCCGGTGAGGTTGGTGTTGACCGCCCGGTGCCAGGCGTCCAGTTCCAGCTCGTCGATGGGCACCGCCGGGGCACCGACGCCGGCATTGTTGAACAGCAGGTCCAGGCGGCCGTAGGTATCGCGGATCCGGGCGAACAGCGCCTCGACGCTGGCGGCATCGGTGACGTCGCAGGGTACCGCCAGGGCTTCGCCGCCCTGTTGCCGGGCTTCTTCGGCGAGCGCCTCCAGGGGTTCGGCGCGGCGGGCGGCAAGGACCACGCGGAAGCCGTCCTGCAGCAGACCGAGGGCGACAGCGCGGCCGATGCCCTGGGAGGCACCGGTGACGAGGGCGATGGGGTGGGCGGTGGTCATGGGCGGTCCTTGGGCGGGGGAGGAGCTTCCAAGGCTAGCAGGTAGGGAGGGGTGGTGGGCGGGCCCTCACCCTAGCCCTCTCCTAGGGGGAGAGGGGACGGTTGCGGTGTGTTGGGGAGGTAAGTGGTCACCGGTAGCCCCTGTAGGCTCAGCGCAGCCTGAAGTCGGTCGCCACCAGGATCGCCTGGCCGGAGGGTCGCGCGCGCAGGCGGTCGAGGTAGGCGGCGAGGCGGGGCCAAGTCGTCTGCCAGTGGAGGTCCGGCAGGGGCTCCAGGTAGTCGAGCATGGGCGCCAGCAGGGCGTCGGGCAGGCTGAAGTCGGCGCCACAGAGAAAGCTCTGGTCGCCCAGCTGGCGATCGAGCACGGCCAGGGTTGCGTCGACGTCGGCCAGGGCGCGCTGCTGCTCTTCCAGCGTCCGGAAGGGAGCGGGTCGTGGCCCGGCGACGCGCAGCAGATAGCGACGGACCAGGCGGGTATCCACGGTGGTGAGCAGGGCGCTGCTCCAGGCGTCCTGCTCCGGATTGCCGCCGCGCTCCGGCGAGAGCCGCCGATCGAGATAGCGGCAGATGGCGAGGGTCTCGAAGAGGCGCAACTCGCCGTCGAGCAGCACCGGCGCCTGGCCGAAGGGGTGCAGCGCCAGGTGGGCCTCGCTGTGCCAGGCGATGGCCTGGCCGTCAGGGGCGAGGCCACAGGGGAGCTCCAGGCCCTGTTCCAGGGCATGGAGGCGCACGCTGCGCACCAGGGTGCTGAAGGCGGGACCGAAGAGATAGGGCGTCATGCTGCAGGCTCCTTGCAAAGAAGGCTGCATGCTGGCAAAGGAGACCTTATGTTCAAGAACATAATCTGGAGTAGCCATGGCCTGGCCCCTTGATCAGCGCGAGCAGACCCGCCAGCGCATCCTCGACAGCGCCGCTCGCCTGTTCGCCCTCCGCGGCTTCGATGCGGTCGGACTCGATGACCTGATGGCCGATGCCGGTCTCACCCGCGGCGCCTTCTACCACCACTTCCGCACCAAGACCGAGGTCTATGACCAGGCCCTCACCCATGCCGCGCGGGTCGGCAGGGCCCGGCTCGACGGTCTCGGTAGCGAAGGCCTCGGGCAGCTGGTCGAGCATTACCTGAGTCGCGAGCACGCCGAGGGCGAAGCGCTGCGCTGTCCGCTGGCCTTTCTGGCGGCCGACGTCACCCATCGGGAGGCCGCCATCCGTGGTAGCTATACCCGCTTCTTCGCGCGCTTCGTCAGCCGGCTGGAGCGGGATTTGCCAGGACCGCCGGCGCAGCGGCGCGCCCGGGCGCTGCAGCTGGCCACCACCCTGATCGGTGGTGTGGCCCTGGCGCGGGCGCTGGATGACGAGGGCCTGTCCGAGGAACTGCTGGCAGCCTGTCGCCAGGGCGCCCGGGGCCTGCTGGAAGAGGGCGATGATTTGGCAGCGGCGGCCGGCTAGGCGACACTGGCGACTCCTTCGTCCGCCGGAGTCACCCATGCAGATTCGCCCCCTCGCCGCCGCCGATTTCGATCAGGTCTGGCCGCTGATCCAGCAGGTCGCCCAGGCCCGGGAGACCTA
>Ga0105251_10001084_pt1 | contig 23777 bp, 18 predicted proteins | sample KBSS64metaG_FD_80424 | JGI IMG/M metagenome (GOLD analysis project Ga0105251, IMG submission 80424) | Switchgrass rhizosphere microbial communities from Kellogg Biological Station, Michigan, USA - KBS S6-4 metaG | ecosystem: Host-associated > Plants > Roots > Rhizosphere > Soil | place...
GCGAGTAAAACGCGACAAGAGGCACGCGGCGATATCCGGCTACACGGACCTCTCCAGACTCAGCAATCGGAGGCGTGGGAAAACCTGTGACCAAATCAGCGTCTTCGTATTCTGTGTTGCCGTTTGTCGCTCGATGCCCGCTGACGTTTCATCCCCGCGGAAAAGGGCTCCCTCTGCAAGATATGCGAACCTTTCAGCGATTTCAAGAATGGCAACGTAGGTGTTTATTCGCTCGTTCGGCGAACGCCCCGGTTTTGGTTATCCGCCTAAGGCGATGATCGCCATCGTCAGGAGCACGCCCAGCGCCATCATCGAAAGCCCCGCTTTCCAGCCCTTCCAGCCCGCATAGCGGCCCAGTGCAAAGCCGCAGAAGAACAACATCACGAGCGTCAGCACGCGCGAGATCAGCAACGCCGTCGGCACATGTTCGAAGATGACAAACGGCGCCGCGACGGGAAACGTCGACAGCACGATGATGATGAAGATGCCCAGCGCCGCGAGAAAGTCGTCGCGTACGAAATGCGCGCGCTCGGGCAGGCTGCCGCTTTCGGCGATGCGCCTGCGAATGGTCTCGAGATCGGCGTCGGTCACGAACGGATCGAGCGCCGTGGACACGCGCTCGCGCAATGCGCGCACGCCCGCCGCCGCGTCGCGCTCGCGTTGTATGGAGAGCGCGAGCGCATGCCTGCGCGCGCGGTCCGTGATCGTGCGCACGAGATACATGACGGCGTCCGCGAGACCCCACGCGAGATTGCAGCCCATGGCCGTGTAGAGCATCTTTCGCCCCGCGTCCTCGCCGCCCGTCGCCGCCGATACCGTGCCCACGAACGTCAGCGCCATGAAGAGGCCGAAGCACAGTTCCGACACGCGATCGACCGTGTCGAGCACGGGCTCGCGCGCGCGTTCCTTCGGCGGATTTCCGGGAGTCATCGGCGCGCGCCGCTATTTGGCCTTCACCTCGTTTTCCAGCGGCTGGTTCTTCTCGAAGGCCGTGATGCTTTGCAGCGTGGTCTCGCAGATCGTCGTCAATGCCTCACGGGTCAGATACGCCTGATGCCCCGTCACGATGACATTCGGAAACGAGACGAGCCGCTGGAAAATGTCGTCGGTGATGATTTCGCTCGACAGATCGCGGAAGAAAAGATCTGCCTCCTGTTCGTAGACATCGATCGCGAGACCGCCTAGCTGCCCGGTCTTCAACGCCTCGATGACGGCCTCCGTATCGATCAGCGCGCCCCGGCTCGTGTTGACGAGCAACGCACCGGGCTTCGCGCGCTTGAGCGACTCTGCATTGATGATGTGATGCGTCTGCGGCGTCAGCGGACAAAACAGCGCGACGATGTCCGCCCGCTCGCCGATCTCTCCGGGCGTCGCATAGTGCAGGCCGAGCGCCTCGAATGCCTTCGACGGATAAGGATCGTAGCCGATCACGTTGCAGCCGAAGCCCTGCATGATCTTCGCGAAGACGCAGCCGATCTTGCCCGTGCCGACCACGGCGACCGTCTTGCCGCACAGATCGAAGCCGATGAGCCCGTCGAGCGAAAAGTTCGAATCGCGCGTGCGGTTGTATGCGCGATGCACCTTGCGATTGATCGCGAGCAGAAGCGCGACCGCGTGCTCCGCCACCGAGTTCGGCGAATAGTTGACGACGCGCACGACCTTGATGCCGAGCTTCGCGGCGGCCGCGAGATCGACATTGTTGAAGCCCGTGCAGCGCAGTGCGACGAGACGCGTGCCGCCCTTGTGCAATGCTTCGAGCACTTCTGCATCGGCCTTGTCATTGACAAAGATGCAGACGGCGCCGTAGCCCGCCGCGAGCTCGACCGTATCCATATTGAGCGACATCTCGTGATACCTGAGCTTGTGCTTCTCGACCTTGTTCGCTTCGTCGAGATACTCGCGCTCGTAGGGCGTCGAGCTGAAGATCGCCACTTCCATGATGTTCTCCTCCGAGATTTTGACGGCATGGTGACGCAAGGCTAACCCGCGGCAAGCGATATGGCGATCTGCACGAAAAGCACTTTGACGATGGTCATCGACGGGAAGATCATCGCGTACATGATGTCGGGCTGATCGGTCGGCGCGACGCGATTGGCGAATGCGAGGATCGCCGGATTGCCGGTCGCGCCGCAGATCACGCCGACCGACGTATCGAAGGGAAGCCTGAAGATCCACAGGCAGCAGACTGCCGTCACACTCACGAGAACCAGCAGCGTGATCACGCCGTAAAGCAGCAGAAGCGGCCCGGCCGTGGCCACGGTCGCGACGAACTTGGGCCCGCAGGAAATGCCCACTTGCGCGAGGAAGATCGTGAGGCCGAGGTTGCGCAGCACGAGATTCGCCGACAGCGGCATCACCCAGACGAACGGCCCGTTGCGCCGCGCCTTGCCGAGACACAGCGCGACCAGCAGCAACGCGGCGAGCCCCAGGCTGAACGCGCCGAGGCCGGGAACCGGCAGCGGAATCGCACCGACGAGCAAGCCCAGGGCCGCGCCTATGCCGAGGCAGATGAAGCTCAGATCGGCTGTGCCCTTGATCGAATCGCCGAAGAACGTGCGCATCGTCGCCTGATGCGCGCGATTGACGAGCAGGCCGACGCGGTCGCCCGCTTCGAGGATCAGATCGGGTGTCGAGAGCATGTCGGCGTCGCCGCGGCGCACGTGCGCGATCGCGCAGTTGACGCCATCGGGAAAGCGAATATCGCCGAGCGCCATGCCGACTACCGCCGGATTCGACGCGAACACCCGCATGTAGTCGAGGTCTTCGCGATGACTCGTCATCCGTCCCGGCTGCAACTCGCCGCACAGCGTGGCGGCTTCGTCGAGCAGGCGGCGGTCGGTGGCCGTGGCGAGGAGCACATCGTCGGCGCGCAGCGTGAAATCGGCCGTGGGCAACTGATTGTGATGCGCGCGCCGCACCGCGGCGATCGCCACGCCGGAAGGCAGACGACGAGTAAGCTCCGCCAGCTTCAGACCGACGAAGTTCGCGTTTCTCAGCGCGATCTCCGCCGATTCGATCAACTTCGCCGGCGGCTTCTGAATCTTTACTTTCAGCGCCACGCTGAGCAGATAGATGAACAGGATCGGACCGGCAACGCCGAACGGATACGTGATGCTGTAGGCCACGGCTGCATCGTTGCTTTTCATCGATGCGATCGCGACCTGCAGGCTCGCCGTGCTGGTTCCGCTGCCGGCGAACATGCCGAGCGCATCGGCGAGCTTGATGCCGAAGTGTATGAAGGCGCAGGAAACGAGGCCCGAGACGACCACGCCGATGCACGCCGCCGCGTTCGCCTTCGCGCCCTCGCGGCTTGTCAGCCCGTGAAAGAACTGCGCGCCATACTGAATGCCGATGCCGTAGAGAAACAGCAGCAGCCCGAGCGTGCCGAGCAACGCCGGGGGCGCGGACTTCGGCGCGAATGCACCGATCGCGAGCCCGACGAACAGAACCGCGCCGGAACCGAGCGCCACGCCTTTGATGTTGATCTCGCCGATCAGATAACCCAGCGCAATCGTCAGGAAGAGCGCGAACAGCGACTGATTCTCGAGGAAGGTCCTGACTGCATCCATGCCGCCTCCTGTGGGTAGACAAAGCAACTCAGCAGTACACGAATATTAAAGGCGCTTTGCGCGGCGCAGTCCAGCATCACCGCGTAATCGACGCACGATCAACATGCAACCGATGCATCAATCCGATTCGAGCACGACGACGCTGCGTGCGCCGGCCCGGCACGCGCCGCGTTCGATCGCCGCCGTTTCGACATCCGGAACAATGTCCCTGGGCGATTCGGCCGACGTATCCACGATACGCCGCCAGCTCCGGTTGTCGAGGACGGGCAGCGCGACATCACGCGGCTCGTCGTGCATGTTGAAGACGATGTGCAGCATCGGCTCGCCCGCCGCCTGTCCAGCGAGTGTGAACGCCACGAGGCGCGCGCCCGGGTCATGCCACGCGGGCGCGTCGAGCCGTTCGCCGTGCCATGCGACATCGGGCTGCGTTTGCCCGTTCGCGGGTTGTCCTGTCAGAAAGCGCCGGCGGCGCAGGCTCGCGTGACGCTTGCGCAGCGCGATCATCTCGCGCACGAAGCGCAGCATGGCGCGGGCGTTGTCGGAGAGCTCCCAGTCGATCCACGAGAGCGCGTTGTCCTGACAGAAGGCGTTGTTGTTGCCGCGCTGGCTGCGCAGGATTTCGTCGCCGGCGAGCAGCATCGGCACGCCCTGGCTCAGAAGCAGGATCGCCATGAAGTTGCGCGCCTGTCGAAGCCGCAGGCCGATGATCGCCGGGTCGGCGGTCGCGCCTTCCGCGCCGCAGTTCCACGACAGATTGTCGTTGCTGCCGTCGCGGTTGTCCTCGCCGTTCGCCTCGTTGTGCTTGGCCTCGTAGCTCACGAGGTCGTTCAGCGTGAAGCCGTCGTGACAGGTCACGAAGTTGATGCTGTTCGCAGGCAGCCGGCCATCGCTCTGATAGAGGTCCGCGCTGCCCGCGATGCACGTGCACACCTCGCCGACAATGCCCGGATCGCCACGCACGAAACGCCGGATCACATCGCGGTAGCGCCCGTTCCATTCGGTCCACGCCATGCCGGGAAACGAGCCGACGTGATAGAGGCCGCCTGCATCCCAAGCTTCGGCGATCAGGGGCACGCGCGCCAGCACGGGCGAAGCTTCCATCGCCCACGGTAAAGGCGGCGTGCCCAACAACTCGCCGTTCTCGCCGCGCACGAACACGCTCGCGAGATCGAAGCGGAAACCGTCGACGTCCAGTTCGCGAACCCAGTATTCGAGGCAGCGCAAGATGAAGGCCGATACCAGCGGATGATTGCAGTTGAGCGTGTTGCCGCATCCGGTGTAGTCGCGGTAATGTCGCCCGTCGTTCGCATCTATCTGATAGAAGGTCTCGTTGGCGAAGACCTTGAAATGAATCACCGGTCCGTTCTTGCCCGCCTCCGACGTGTGATTGAACACGACGTCGAGCAACACGCGGATGCCCGCCGCGTGAAGTGCGTCGACGAACGCGCGGAACTCCTGCGGCGCGCACGCGGGCTCCACGCAATAGCGCGGATGCGGGCTGTAAAAGCTGTGCGTGCTGTAGCCCCAGTAGTTGCGCAGGCCACGCGCCGCGGCGGAAGCGGGAATGTCCTGTTCGTCGAAGGCCATCACCGGCAGCAGTTCGACGTGCGTGACGCCGAGCGCCTTCAAATAAGGAATTTTCTCGATGAGACCCGCGAACGTGCCGGGATGACACACGCCGCTCGACGGATGCCGGGTAAACCCGCCGACGTGCAGCTCGTAGATGATCGCGTCGTCGAGCGTGCGAACCTCGACGTCGTCGTCAGGGCGGCCGAGCGGCTCCGTGACGATGCCCCGAAGGGACGCGTGCCCCGCCGCATGCGCGTCGGCGGCATGCTGACGATCATAGAAGCGGTCGCTCACGCCGCGCGCCTGCGGATCGATCAGTTCCTTGCGGCTCGCGGCCTCGTCGCTCATCTGCGGCACGCCGAGGGGACCGTATGCGCGCCACGTATAACAACTGCGCAACGGAAGATCCTCGACGAACACATGCCAGAAGAGATAGGTGCGGTTCGCGTCGCCCGACAGCGCGATGACCTGAAACGGCTCGGCACATTCTTCCGATGCGTACAGCAGCAGTTCGACGCGCGTCGCGCGCCGGCAGAACGCGCAGAAGTTGACGCCGCCCGGCATGACCGTCGCGCCGATGGGAAAGCGCGAGCCGGGCTGCGTGCGATAGATCCTTTGCGCGTGCGCTTCAGGACTGAGCAAGATCGATCCTCACCGGATGCGTCGTCCAGATGCGCTCGCAATATTCGCGGATCGCGCGGTCCGACGAGAACTTGCCCGAGCGTGCCGAATTCATGATCGACATGCGCGTCCATTGCCGCGCATCGCGCCATGCTTCGCTCACGCGGTCCTGACACGCGACGTAATCGGCGAAATCGGCGAGCACGAGGAAGGGATCGTGTTGCAGCAGGCTATCGACGAGCGGGCGGAACATCTCCTTGTCCCCGCGCGAGAAGCGGCCTTGCGCGATCTCATCGAGCGCATCGCGCAAGTCATCGTTGCCCTGCGCGTAGTCCGCAGGCCGATACCCCGCGCGCTTCAGCTCGTCCACTTGCTGCGCGCTGAGGCCGAAGAGGAAAAAGTTCTCCGCGCCCGCTTCCTCGCGAATCTCCACGTTCGCGCCATCCAGCGTGCCGATCGTCAATGCGCCGTTGATCATGAATTTCATGTTGCCCGTGCCGGACGCCTCCTTGCCCGCCGTCGAAATTTGCTCGGACAGGTCCGCGGCGGGATAGATCCAGTGCCCGTTCTTCACGTTGAAGTCGGGATAAAACACCACTTTCATCCGGCCTTTGAGGCTTGCATCGTTGTTCACGACTTCCGCAATGCCGTTGATCAGGCGGATGATGAGCTTCGCCATCGCATAACCCGGCGCGGCCTTTCCGCCGAAGATGAAGCAGCGCGGCGCCGTATCGAGATCGGGATTGCGGCACAGGCGCCGATAGAGACTGATGATGTAGAGCGCGTTCAGATGCTGACGCTTGTATTCGTGGATGCGCTTCACCTGGATGTCGAAGAGCGCGCCCGGATCGACGTCGATGCCGGTCGTATTCCTGATGCGCGCCGCGAGCGCAGTCTTGTTGTCGCGCCGGATCGCGCGCCATGCGTCCTGGAAGGCGGTGTCGTCGGCGTGGGCCGCCAGCGCGTCGAGTCGTGCGAGATCGGTGCGCCAGCCGTCGCCAATCGTCTTGTCGAGAAGGCGCGCGAGCCCCGGATTGCTCAGCATCAGAAAGCGGCGCGGCGTGACGCCGTTCGTCACGTTAAGGAAGTGCTCCGGGAACATCTCGGCGAAATCGCGCAGCACGGTCTGCTTCAACAGGTCCGAATGCAGCGCCGCCACGCCGTTGACCGCATGACTGCCGACGGTCGCGAGATTCGCCATGCGCACTTTCCTGTCGCCGGTTTCGTCGATGAGCGACATGCGCTTAACGCGCTCTTCGTCGCCGGGATACTGGCGGCGCACGTCATCGAGGAAGCGGCGATTGATTTCGTAGATGATTTCGAGCGGGCGCGGCAACAGGCTCTGAAAGAGCGGCAGGCCCCATGTTTCGAGCGCCTCGGGCAAGAGCGTGTGATTCGTATAGGCGAAGGTGCGCCGCGTGATGTCCCACGCCGCATCCCATGAAAGCAGACGCTCGTCGATGAGCAGGCGCATCAGCTCCGCCACTGCGACCGAAGGATGCGTATCGTTGAGCTGCGCCGCGAAAAGGTCCGCGAACTGGTCGATCGACGTGCCCTTCGCGTCCATCATGCGCAGCATGTCCTGAAGCGAGCAGGAAACGAAGAAATACTGCTGCGCGAGACGCAGTCGCTTGCCGGCCTCGGGTTCATCGTTCGGATAGAGCACTTTCGAGAGCGTCTCCGAAACGACCTTTTCCTCGACGGCCTCGTAGTATTCGCCCGCGTTGAAGTCCTGAAAATCGAAAGACTCGACCGCCTCGCTTTTCCAAAGGCGCAGGATGTTGCACGTATCGACGCGATAACCCTGCATCGGCATGTCGCATGCGACGCCTTTCACCTGGCGCCGCGCAATCCAGCGCACGCGCAGCCTGCCATCCGCATCCGTTTCGCTTTGCGTGTGTCCGCCGAAAGACACGTATTGGCTGATATCGGGGCGGACGATTTCCCACGGGTTGCCCTTTTGCAGCCACTTGTCGGTGGTTTCCACCTGCCAGCCGTCGCGGATCTCCTGATCGAAGATGCCGAACTCGTACCGTATGCCGTAACCCATAGCCGGGATTTCCAGCGTCGCGAGCGAATCCAGATAGCACGCGGCGAGGCGCCCGAGGCCGCCGTTGCCGAGCCCCGGCTCTTCTTCGATGGCAAGCAGCTCGTCCAGATCGTGACCGAGCGCGTGCATCGCTTCGCGCGCTTCGGCTTCCATGTCGAGATTGAGCAGGTTATTGCCGAGCTGCGGGCCGATCAGGAATTCCGCCGACAGATAGCAGGCGACCTTGACGTCCTTCGCCGCATAGACCTTCGTCGACGCGGCCCAGCGCGCGAGCATGCGATCCCGCACGCTGTACGCGAGCGCCATGTACCAGTCCTGCTGTGTCGCGATGTCGGGATAACGCGCCTGACGGCAGATGAGATTCCTCATGACGTCGTGCTGGAACGCATAGCCGGGCACGTCGCTCGCGGCGGCTTTCGCGTTCGCGACTGCATCGGTTGCGGAAACATCGCTCATGGCCGTCCCCCGTTCGGTTCATCACACTGAGCAAGGATATGTTAGGCGGCGGGGATTACAAGCGGCACGCGCGTTGCATCCACGCGTGCCGACAGCTTTATTGTTTCGATTCGCGCAATCGGTACACCGCGCCGTGCAGCGCTATTGCACGCCTTCGAGCAAGCCGAGCGCCATGGCGCGGCGCACCGCGTGCTTGCGCGAACTCGCGTCGAGCTTGCCGAAGAGATTCTTCAGATGCCACTTGACGGTGCCTTCGCCGACCGCCGCCGCGAGCGCAATTTCCTTGTTGCTCAGGTTGCGCGCGAGGAGTTCGAGAATCTCGCGCTCCTTCGGCGTGAGGATCACGCTCGGCAACGCGCGCGGGCCGCCCTCGCCGGAACACGGCGGCACGCGCACGACATGCGGCGGCACGACGGGCCGCTCGCCCGGATTCACGTCGCCGGCTTCGCTCAGGCGCCGCGCCCAGTCCGCGAGCGCCGGATGCGCGTCGATCAGCACGCGCCCGAGGTGATACGTGCGCGCGAGGTTCAACGCTTCGAGAAACGGCGCGTGCCCTTCGCCGTTCGCCCGTTCCTGCGCGAACGCGCGCAAGGCCATCAGTTCGATGCGCTGGCGGCCGAGCTTCATCGTCGCGGCGAGCTGTTCCGCGTGCGCGAGCGGTTCGATGGCCGCCTGCCAGTCCTCCCGCGCGAGCGCCGCGCCGCCGTGCGCGGTCGACTGGAGCATGTGCATCGAGCGGCACCAGATCGGCCCGCGCGTCGCGCCGTGTTCATCGACGATCGCATCGATGCGCTCGACGAGCGCGTCGCAGGTCTGTGCGCGGTAACGGCCCGCGTGCGCCCGCACCTGCTCGGCAAGGCTCGTCGCGCAAAGACGCGGCAGGTTGCGCGCGACGCCCATCGCGTAAAGCATTTCGAGCAGATCGAGCGCGCGATGCTCGTCGCCGCGCACGGCCGCGATGCGCGCCGCCGTGCGGTAGGCGAGCATGACCGTTTCGGGCATCGCAGCGTGCTCGAGCACGTCGAGGCGATTGGCGAGCAGCGCGCCGGCCTCGTCGATGCGATCGTCCTCGTAGGCGATCGAAGCGCACGTCGCCGCGAACATGCACGTCAGCGGATGACGCCGCCCGAGATCGTCTTCGGCGCTCGCGAGCGCGGGCAGCAGCACGCTTTCGGCGAGCTTCACCTGTCCTTCCTGCAGCCACGTCAGGCCGACCATGTGATCGCCCCAGCGCACGACATAGCCGAGCCCCTTGCCGGTCTGCGCGCGCGTCACCGCCTGCTGGAGCCTGCGCGCCTGCGCGGGCTCGCCGAGCAGCATCGCGCGGGCGGCGAGGCGGTTCGCGTGCGCCTGCGCGAGCCATGAATCCTTCGGAGGCGGCGTCTGCGCCCACGGCTCGAAGAGCGCCAGGAAGCGGTCGGGATCGTCGGCGTACCATGCGGCCGCGCTCAGGATCAGCGCGCATTCGTAGCGCAGGGCGTCGTCAGCCCCCGGCGACGCCAGCACGCGCTCGACCTGACGCTGCGCCTCCTGATGACGTTCGCCCAGCGCGAGCGCCCAAGCGACGGCAAGGCACAGGCGCGGGCGTTTTTCCAGTTCGTCTTCCGGCAGGCGCTCCAGCCAGTCGAGCACGGTGCCGAGCTGGCCTTGCTTCACGGCATCGTGCAGCGACCGTTCCGCGAGTTCGTATGCGTGCTCGCGCTCGCCCGCCGCGTGCGCGTGACGCGCCGCCTGTTCGAGCATGCCGCGCGCGCCGAGCCAGCGCGCCGCACGCCGATGCAGCGCCGCGCGTTCATCGTCCGGAAGTGCGGTGAGCCGCGCCTGCAGCACGTCGCGCGCGAGCGGATGCATGCGGCACCAGTCGCTTGCTTCCGCCGAGACGAAGACGGGCGTGTCGCGCACGAGGCGCGCGAGACGCTGCGGCGCGTCGGCGGCGCCGGTCAGGGCGGCGCACAAATCGGGATGCAGCACGTCCACCACGCTGATGTCGACGAGAAAGCGCTCGTCGTCGGATGAAAGCTCGCTGAGCAGCGCCGCGACGAGCGGCTCGCGCAGGCCGCGCGGCCCCGCCGCGAGATTGTCGAGCGCCGCGCGCGGGTCCTGGGCGCGCGCCATCGCGGTGAGCGCGAGTTGCAGGCCGAGCGGCCAGCCATCGGTGATTTCGAAAAGGCGCGCGGAAGCATCGGCGTCCACGCGCCCGCCGAAGCGCTGCGTGACGAGCGCGATGGTGTCATCGACGCGAAAACGCAGCGCCTCCGGGCCGATGAGCTCCGCCTGCCCGTACGCGAGCAATTCCGCCGCCGGCTTGTCGAGCCCCTGACGCCCCGCCGCCACGATGCGCAGATTCTGCGGCGCGTTGTGCATCACGTAGTCGAGCATGTGCGCGCCCGAGGCGGGCAGCCGGTCGGCTTCATCGACGATCAGCACGACATCGAGCGATAACTGCGCGAGTTCGGCGAGCCACGCGGTGGCGAGTTCGAACGCGCCGGGCGCGCCCGGACTTTCGGCGATGAACCGCCCGAAGCCCGGACGCGCGCAGCCCGTGCGGATGGCGTGGACGAGCGCGCGCAGAAAACGCTCGGCGTCGTCGCGCTCGTCGGCGAGCAGCCACGCGACGGCCGCGCCGCGCGCCAGAAACTCGCGCCGCCACTGCGCGAGCAACGAGGTCTTGCCGTATCCCGCGCCCGCCTGCACCAGCACGATCTGGCTGCGGGCGCTTTCCGCGTTCAGGCGCGCACGCGCGAGCAGGCCCGACGGCGCGCGCGGCGCCATCGTCTTCAATACGAGTTCCGTGGAGGGGGAGTCGGTGGTCATCGGTCGATTTTTGTAATGCGCCTAGCATGGTTCGGATGGCGCACACGCGTCAAGCCCCCTCCCGCCGCGAGAGGGGCGCGCACGCGATGCGCGCACTACGATGCCCTCATCCGTGAAACTGCAAGCCGAAGGACCACCATGTACCGACATCTGCTCGTGCCCATCGAACGCAGCGACGCGTGCGTCGAGGCGATCGGCCATGCGGCCGAGCTCGCGCGATCGCTCGGCGCGCGCATCACGTTCTTGTGCCCGCAGGCGGGGCCGAGCGACGATGCAGCGCAGCATCGGCAGGCCGCGTCGCTATTGGCCCGCGCCGAAGCCGCGGCGCGCGCGCAGGGCGTGCCCGCGTCGGTGCTGACATCGCATGGCAGGGCGGCGTTCGAAGGCATCGGCGGGCAGGCGGCGCGCGAGTACGACCTCGTGTGCATCGCGCACGGCGGGTCCGTGCCGCCCGTGCCGGGCGTCGCCGTGCTCGTGTGCCCGCGCGACGCCCGCCCGATGGTCGAAAAGGCGGTCGGCGCATTGCTCGCCGTGCATCGTGCGCGTTCGGATGCCTACGACGATGCGCTGCGCATGGCGCGCCCCGATGCCCGCACGATCGAGCGTCTTCGCGAAGCACATGGCGAAGAACACGCGCTGACGATGGCGTTGCGCGAGCGGACATCGTCGCTCGATGCCGAACTCGACGAACTCGCGCGCCTCGCCGGGCGCGAAGCGGCCCTGCTCGCGCGCATCGCGGAATCGGTCACGCACGACGGGACCGCCGGCGACGACACATTGCATGCGTGCGCGCGCTTCGCGTGGGAACGCATGGGACGCATCGAAGGCGTCGTGCTGCCGGCCGCGCGCCGTTATTTGCGCGACGAAGACTGGAGCGCGCTTGCCGGCGCCCCGCGCTGAACGTAACGAACGACACCGCAGACGAACACAATGGCCCATGCGATCCGCTTTCACGAAACCGGCGGCCCTGAAGTCCTGCGCTGGGAAGCGGTCGGCGTCGGCCAGCCCGCACCGTTCGAGGTGCGTCCGCGTCATGAAGCCGTCGGACTCAACTTCGCGGACACCTGCTTCCGCTCGAGCCTCCATCCGCTGCCGCTGCCCTCGGGCATGGGCGTGGAGGCCGCGCGAACGTCGCGCATCTGAAGGAAGGCGATCGCGTGACCTACACTGGATTCATCGACGCGAAGACGTCGCCGCGCGCGTGCGCGAACTGACCGACGGCAAAGGCGTGAACGCCGTTTTCGACAGCGTCGGCAAGACGGCCTTCGACGCATCGCTCGATTCGCTCGCGCGGCAAGGTGATGATGTGGGTCGGCACGGCATCGGGGCCGGTTGCGCCCTTCGATCCGCAGCTGCTCGTGAAAAAAGGCCCGCTATATCTGACGCGTCCGGCGCTCGCCGATTACATCGCCGATCCGGCCGAGAAGAACGCGCTCGCCGATGCGCAGGACGCGCACCGCGATCTCGAAGCGCGCAAGACCACGGGTTCGTCCGTGTTCGTCGTCTGAGGAGACAACATGCATATCGAGCAGCTCACTTGCGCAATCGGCGCGGAACTGACCGGCGTCAATCTCGCCGATGCCATTCACGACGACGCGCTCTTCGCCGGAATCCGCCGCGCGCTGCTCGGGCATCGCGTGCTCTTTCTGCGCGATCAGGAGATCACGCGCGCCGAGCATGTCGCGTTCGCGCGGCGCTTCGGCGAGCTGGAGGATCATCCGGTCGCGGGCAGCGATCCCGAGCATCCGGGACTCGTGCGCATCTACAAGTCGCCCGATCAGCCGAACGACCGCTACGAGAACGCGTGGCACACGGACGCGACATGGCGCGTCGCGCCGCCTTTCGGCTGCGTGCTGCGCTGCGTGGAATGCCCGCCGGTCGGCGGCGACACGATCTGGGCGAACATGGTGCTCGCGTATGAGAATCTGCCCGCGCATGTGAAGGAGCAGATCGCGGATCTGCGCGCGCGGCACAGCATCGAGGCGAGCTTCGGCGCGGCCATGCCGATCGAAAAGCGTCTCGCGCTCAAGGCGCAGTTTCCCGATGCCGAGCATCCCGTCGTGCGCACGCATCCGGAAACCGGCGAGAAGGTGCTGTTCGTGAACGCGTTCACGACGCATTTCACCAACTATCACACGCCCGCGCGCGTGCGCTTCGGGCAGGACGCGAATCCCGGCGCGGGGCAGTTGCTCGCCTATCTGCTGAGCCAGGCCTGCATACCGGAATATCAGGTGCGCTGGCGCTGGTCGAAGAACAGCATCGCGATCTGGGACAACCGCAGCACGCAGCACTACGCGGTGATGGACTATCCGCCATGTCATCGCAAGATGGAACGTGCGGGGATCATCGGCGACGTGCCTTTCTGACACTTCCGGCTGACATTCACTGACCGACAAGGAAATCACCGCATGAACGCATCACCGGACGCGCCGACGATCCTCATGGTTCCCGGCCTGCGCGATCACGTCGAAGACCACTGGCAGACGCATTTCGCCAAGGCGCATCCGAACGTGCGCACCGTGCCGCCGCTGCAACGCGACAAGCTCGACCGCAGCGCGCGCGTCGCCGCGCTGGAGGCCGAGCTGTCGCACATCACCGGGCCGGTCGTGCTGGTCGCGCACAGCGCCGGCGTGATGATCACCGTGCATTGGGCGCGGCAGCACCGGCGCGAGATTCACGGTGCGCTCCTCGTCACGCCGCCCGATTTCGATGCGCCACTGCCCGCAGGCTACCCGACGCCCGATGAGCTTCGCCTGAACGGATGGCTTCCCACTCCGCGCGAGCGCCTGCCGTTTGCGTGTGTCGTCGCGGCAAGCCGGAACGATCCGCTTGCGCGCTTCGAGCGCGTGGCCGGCATGGCAGATGACTGGGGCGCGCGGCTCGTCGATCTCGGCGAGGTCGGCCACATGAATCCGGCGTCGGGATTCGGCGTATGGCGCGAGGCGGAGCGGTTCATCGCGGAGATCGGCTGACGAGGTCGCGCAGCATGTCCGCCGCCGCCCGCGCCGCCACTTCGCAACCCAGCACGATATGCGCCTCGGCCGTATCTTCGATGAAGTCGTGACTGACGCCGCCGATGCTCGGCACGAACAGCATGCACGCCGGCACGTGATGCGCGATGACCTGCGCATCGTGCGACGCGCCGCTCGGCATGCGCTCCCACTGACCCGGCGCGAGCGCTTCGGCCGCGTTCGCGAGATGCGCCTGCAACGCGGCATCCATCGTCACGGGCTCTTCGGGCGGCTCGCTGTCCGTCATGGCGACGCTCGCACGGCCTTCGGCGTTGAAGTCGCAAATCAGTGAGGCGAGCGCGGCTTCCATCGCGCGCAGACGTGCGGCGCTGGCGTCGCGGAATTGCAGGTAAAGGTCCGCCGCGCCCGGCACCACGCTGAACGAGCCCGGATCGAGCTCGATGCGCCCGACCGTCCACACGGTATCGGCATCGGCGAGCTGGCGGAACGCTTCGTCCATGCGCGCGATGAACGCGACGAGCGCCGCGCCCGCGTCGCGGCGAATCGACATCGGCGTGGTGCCGGCGTGATTGCGCTGCCCCGTGAAATGCAGCTTCAATTCGCGAATGCCCACGATGGTCGTCACCACGCCGATCGACTTCCCGTGTGCTTCCAGCCGTCCGCCCTGCTCGATGTGCGGCTCCAGATACGCTTTGTGCCGTGTCTTGTCGATGCGCACGCGCGCGGCTTCGGCGAGTCCGGCCTGCTTCAGCGCATCGCCGAGCAGCACGCCTTCGCGATTGCGCGCGCCGCGCACGGCGTCATCGACATTTTCGCCGACGAAGCTGCGGCTGCCGAGAAAGCCCGAGAACGTGCCTTCTTCGTCGATCCACGATGCGACGTCGACCGCGAAATGACGCGTCTGCCCGCATTCGGCGAGCGCGCGTGCGATCTCCAGGCCGTAGACGACGCCGAGCGCGCCGTCGAGCCAGCCGCCCGTCGGCTGCGTGTCGGTGTGCGAGCCGATCAGGAGCGCCGGCCCCGCGTTGCGCGAGCGGCCGAACACGGTGCCGACGCCGTCGATGGACGCGCTCAGGCCCGCGTCGTTCATGCGGCCGGCGAGCCAGCGGCGCGCGGCCATGTCGACCGGCGACAGCGACAGGCGCACGACGCCCGGGCCGGTCGCGCCGAACGTGCGCAGATGCTTGAGGTCGCTCAGCAGGCGGTCGGGGTTTATGTTCGACACAGCTTGTCCTTGACGTTGACGTTGACGTTGAGTACGTGAAAAGCCGAGTATCAGACCGACGCCCGCGCCTCGCGCCGCACTTCCTGCGGCGGCACGCCGAAGCCGCGCATGAACGCCTCGCGCATATGCCGCCGGTCCCGGAAACCCGTTTCCTGCGCAATCGTTTCGAGCGAATGACGGCTCTTTTCGATCATCAGGCGCGCCGCTTCCAGCCGCAAACCCTCGATGGCCTTCGCCGGCGATTGCCCCGTCTCCAGCGTGAACACGCGGCTGAACTGGCGCGGGCTCAGATGCGCCTCGCCCGCGAGCTCCTCGACCGTCAACGGCCGGTTCAGGTTCTTGCGCGCATAGTTCAGCGCGTTCTGGATGCGGTCCGACTTCGGCGCGAGATCCAGCATTTCCGAATGCTGCGACTGGCCGCCCGCGCGCCGCTGATGCATTACGAGCTTGTGCGCGACAGAGCGCGCGATCTCCGCGCCGAGATCCTTTTCCACCATCGCGAGCGCGAGATCGAGGCCGGCCGTCATGCCCGCCGACGTCCAGATCGGCCCATCGACGATGAAGATGCGGTCTTCCTCCACGCGCACATCTAGGAAACGCTGCTGCATCTCCCGCGCGTAGGCCCAGTGCGTAGTCGCGCGGCGGTTTGCGAGCAAGCCCGCTTCGGCCAGTACGAAACCGCCCGTGCAGATGCCCGCGATGCGCCGCGCGCGCTTGCCGGCGCGGCGCAGAAACGTCACGACGTCGGCGGGTGCCGGCGTCATGAGCGGCTCGTTGACGCCCGCCGCGATCCACGTGTCCACTGCGGTACGCGGGGTGATCGGCCGCGTGTTCACCTTCATGCCGAGCGACGAGCGCACTTCGCCGCCCGCCGTCGAATGATTTTCGATGCTGTAGAACGCTTCGCCCGCGGTGATGTTCGCGTACTCGAACACCGATTGCGACGCGAGCGCCATCACCTGAAAGCCTTCGCTCAACAAATAGCCGACGCGATGCATGTCCGTTTATCCGCCTCGATGTCCTGAATCCGTACCTTATACGTCATTTGCGCCACCGTCAAACCGGCCCACAATTCACTCACGCAACCCCACCTTTTCCTGACGGAGTGAAATCATGACGCAACATCTCGGCACGGCGCTCGTCACGGGCGCGTCTTCCGGCATCGGCGCAGTCTATGCGGAACGTCTCGCGCGGCGCGGCTACGACCTCGTTCTCGTCGCCCGCAACCGCGACCGCCTCGCGACGCTCGCCGCGCGGATCACGAACGACACGCGCCGCAGCGTCGAGATTCTCGATGCCGACCTGAACGACCGCAACGCGCTCGCCGCCGTCGAAGCGAAACTGAAGGAAGACGCGAGCATTACGCTGCTCGTGAACAACGCCGGCGTCGGCACGCATACGCCCTTGCTCGACAGCGACGTCGACGCGATGACGCGCATGATCGACCTGAACGTGACCGCGCTCACGCGCCTCACTTACGCGGCGGTGCCCGGCTTCGTCGGGCGCGGCAACGGCGCGGTCATCAATATCGCGTCGATCGTCGGCATCGCGCCGGAAATTCTCAACGGCGTGTACGGCGGCACCAAGGCCTTCGTGCTCGCGTTCAGCCAGTCGTTGCATCGGGAACTGGCGGACAAGGGCGTGCGCATTCAGGCCGTGCTGCCGGGCGCCACGGCCACCGACTTCTGGGAAACGGGCGGCCTGCCGCTCGAAAACCTCGACAAGGCGATCGTCATGTCGGCGGGCGATCTGGTCGATGCGGCGCTCGTCGGCTTCGATCGCGGCGAGCTCGTGACGATTCCGTCGCTGCACGACGGCGCGAAGTGGGACGCGTATGAAGCCGCGCGGCAGGCGATGGCGCCTGAGCTTTCCACGGACACGCCGGCTGCGCGTTACGCGGCGTGAGGCGTGAATCGGCGCGCGGCGCGGGCGTGCACATGACGCGCGCAATCGCCACCGGTCGCGGCGCCGGCGAACCATGTCGCCGACGCGCCGCTCGCGAGATCGAACGGGTTCAATGCGGTGCCGCGCAGTGAAGGCGGCGCCCATGCAGCGGCCACGTTCGCAGGCGAGCGACGCGCGCGCACCGATCCGGGCGGTCGGTCCATGAAACGGGAGGAGGAACGCGCATACGGTATCTGCCCAGTCTCCCGCTACTTCTGATGCACATGCAGCGCGGCATGCAGAGTGGCGCGAAGCTCGATCAGATCGAGGCGAAGCTGCGCAGTGTAGGTATCGACGTCTTCCGCCCAGCTTTCCGATTCCCGCAGCAACGCGCGCAGTTCCTGGCACTCGTCGACCATCATCGACGGACCGAGCACCGTCAGGCCGCCCGCGAGCTTGTGCGCCCAGGCGCGCAGCTTGCGCGCGTCCTCGCGCTTGCAGATGTCGTCGAGCGCGACGATGTCTTCCTCGATCTGCGCGAGGAAGTCGGACACATACGCCGCCGGGATCCGCGGGAAGCGCGAAGGAAGATCATCGTCTTCCTGGCGATCGCTTCCGCCAGGCGCGTCCGTATCCGCCGCTGCATTCGACTCGACCGGGCCGACCGTTTGCAACACGCCCGCCAGCACGGCGAGCGGAACGGGCTTCGTCAGATAGTCGGTGAAGCCGCGCGCGCGCCCTCGTTCGACATCCTGCGCGCTCGCGCTCGCGCTGATCGCGTAGATACGCATGGCCGGATCGAGCGCACGGGCCGCGGCGAGCAGTTCCGCGCCGGACATCTTCGGCATGTCCATGTCGGTCAGCACGATATCCACGCGATGCTTGCGCAGCAGTTCGAGCGCCTCTTCGCCGTCGTGCGCCTCGAGCACGGATGCCCCGAGCGTGAGAAGCTGATCGCGCAGGAGGCCGCGATTCAGACGGTTGTCTTCCGCGATCACGACGACCGGCCCGGTCTTGCGCGCATTCGGCGAAGGCAGCGCCGCGCCGGTGGCCGGGCGTGCGGACGCGCGCTGCCGCCCCTCGATGGCCGCGACCGCATCCCTGAAACCCTTGAGGCTGAAGATGCTGACTTCGAGCACGCCGTCGGCCCAATGCACGGGCACGAGCGGGCCGTTCTGCGTCATGCGGATGACGCGCGCCTCGTCTTTCCACACCGCCTGAATCTCCTGCTCGCTGAACTCGTCGGTGACGATCAGATACTCGCAGCCCTTGGCGAGCGCCGCGTCAGGATGCGTCATGTACGTGACGGACGCGCGATCCGGATCGTAGAGATTCTCGAACCATTCGCGATATTCGCTCGCGCGGCAGAGAATGGCCGCCTTGCCTTCGAGCAGTGCGGCGTCGCCGCTTCCCGGCGATTCGTCGGCGAGAAGCGGCAGCGACACCTGGATGCGCGTGCCGACGCCTTCGGTGCTGTCGAGCGAAATCTTCCCTTTCATCAACTCGCAAAGCCGCACGCAGATCGAGAGACCGAGCCCCGTTCCGCGCGCCTGCGTGAGGCGATGCGCGTCGCCCTGCATGAACGGCTGAAAGAGCTTCTCGCGCTGCGATTCCGGGATGCCGATGCCCGAGTCCGCGACGCTCAGTTCCAGCGCGCCGCTCACCCATCGGGCGCGCACGACGACTTTTCCGGAATACGTGAACTTGAGCGCGTTGCCGAGCAGGTTGTTCAGAATCTGCGAGACGCGAATCGGATCGAAGAAGAGCTTTCCGGGACACGCGCGGTCGATCACGACGAACAGCCGCAAGCCCTGCCGGTTCGCGAGCGGCGCATGCGCGACCATCACGCGCACGACGAGCTCGCGTATCGAGCCCCATTCCTCCGAGAGCCGCATTTCGCCGATATCCATCTTCGAGAAGTCGAGGACATCGTTCACGACATGCAGCAGCGCGCTCGCCGACGCCTGCATCGCCTGCACGCGCGCTTCCTGCTCCGCGGCGAGCGGCCCCAGCGCGACCAGTTCCAGATTCCCGACGAGCGACGACAGCGGCGTGCGGATCTCGTGGCTCATCGCGGCGAAGAAGCTGAGCTTGGCTTTCGCGGCGGCGTCGCTGGTTTCCTTCGCGCTGCGCAACAGGCGCTCGACTTCGTGTTGCTCGGAGATGTCGGCGATCGCGCAGAACAGCACGCTGGTCTTGTTGACGACGGCCGACGCGTACGACACCTTGAGATGCAGCGCGTCGCCGCCCGATTTATGCAGCGTGTACTGGATTTGCTGGATCATCGCCTCGCGCCCCTCTTGCGCCGGCGCGATGCCGGCCGCCACGAAAGCCTCGCTGAGGCCGGCGGGCAGCCGCATCGGGGAGGCATCGGTCAGGTCGAACAGCGAACGCGCCACCTGATTGGCCGCGATGAGGCTGAAATCGTCTTTCAATGCGATGCACAAGCCCACGGGCGTCGCATGCGCCAGCAGATGGTTCAGTATTTCGCCTTCGACCGCGCGGCAGGCCTGCTCGTACGAGCGGGTAAGGAAACGAAAATTCCAGTAGCGGTACATCGCGAGCAACATGGCGGTGAGCGCCCCCGTGACGATGAGCAGGATCGTCAGTTGCACGCGCTTCGCGGCCAGCTCGGTCGCGAGCGGAAGCGCGACGACGATATGTCCGATGCCCAGCGCAAGCATGTCGAGTCTCGCGCCCCAACCTCTGCCGAGCCACTGATACACGCCGGCTTGCGCTTTCGCGAGCCGCCCGTTGACGTAGCGCAGGTACTCCGTATCGTCGCCTGCGAGCACGCGATTCTCGTTATCGAAGATGGCGATCTGTGATTCCAGCAGATCCGACGTCGACTCGCGCAGCACGTGGTCGAGCGTGACCCGTGTGAAGACGAGCGCATAAGGCGTCTCGTCGCGCGCCACCACCATGAACATGATGACAGTCGGCTTTGGGAAGCCGAGCGACGCCGGGGCGACGAACCACATGACGCGCCGCATGCGGGCGGCGTCGAACGGCGCGATGCCGCGCGTGTTCATGTAGATCTTTGCGAAGGTTGCGAGCGCGGCGAGTCTCTCGGGCGGCGCGACCTTGTCGTCGGTATCGGCGAAAAATCCAAAGCCAGACGAGGCGGTGCCGTCGAAGTCCGAGAACTGCAATATCGGCTTCGTGCTTTCCTCGGGGATCATCTGATGCGCTGCCTGGCACGCGGCGGCGAGCGCCTGGTCTTCCCGGCCGGACGGATAGGCCTTGCATCGAGGGTTGTCGGGCGCCTGGAGCACGCCGCTCGTCGGCTCGGTCGCGCCGACATCCAGCATCAGGGCGCCCAGCGTAAGCATGTTGTACCGGCTGAATATGTTGACGTTCGCGCCGCGCATTGCCGCCTGCGCGATTTCCTCTTCGTTCTTCAGCGACGACGTCAACATGAAGAACCCGGTGACGCCCGCTCCGCAGACTGCGGTGAAAATCAGCAGGCCCACCGCGACTGCGAAGATGCGCCGCTCCCGTCTGAGGTTGCTTTCGAGCATCCGCAGCATATGCAGAGGAGAATTCTGCGATGCGGCGAAAAAGCGCTCCATCAGGCCAGTCCCATCCTCGCGGCATACCTGACGAGGTCTACGTGATTCTCCACATGCAGCTTGCGCATGGCGGAACGCTTCTGGGTGGCGACCGTCGGCACCGAACGGTTCAGCGTCCGTGCGATTTCAGTCACGGAAAGCCCCTGCGCGAACAGCCGCACGACTTCCAGCTCGCGCGGCGAAAGCGGCTGCTCGCGCGCGAGGTCCTTCGTCGTCGAGCCTTCGCGCGCGAGACGGAGCTGGATCTTCGGTGAGAAGATCGTCTCTTTCGTGGCGAGCGCGCGCAGGCTGATCCGCGCAAGCTCGCTCGGCGGCTCTTCCTTGCTGACGATAGCCGCGACGCCGAGCTTGCACAACTCATGGAACATGCCGCCGCTTGCCATCATCGTGAGGACGACGAGCGGGACATCGGGATGCGAGCGGCGCAGCATGCTCACGAGCCGCAAGCCGTCGAGTTCGACTTCCTCGTCGCCCTGCATGACGAGATCGGTGATGACGAGATCGGCCGGCTCTTTATCGAGCACGCGGATCAACTCCGCGCCCGAGTTCACCGTAGCCGTGATGACGAAGCCGGGAAGCTTCGAGAACTGGTCGGAGACGGCCATGAGAACGATGGGATGGTCATCCGCCAGCACGACGCGAACCGTGCCCGTGTGCGCACTCATGGACACACCGCTCGCGGCGTCTTCGATAATTGATTCAGAAGTCGAAACAGACGCGCTGCTCGACGCGATCGATGCAACAGACGAACGGAACAGTGCATTGACGCGCCCCCCGACCCGGCTGGAATAGAATGAGTATGTCTTAGGATACCGGGATTCGAATTCAAAGACTAGCGCTGAGCCTCGCATGTGCGCGAGCCCGCCGGACTCCAGAGCCGCATGGTTCATTTCCGGCCTTCACAGTAAACGTTGCAGGTGAAACAGCCAAGGCGCAGGCGCTTGGCACTAGAGCGGCACAGGCTGCAATTCGGCTTTGCGCCTTTCCATGGCTCGCCGCACGCATCGGATGCATCGTCCGCTTGCTGCGTGGTTCGGGCGAAATGATGCAGCGGCATCGACATGACACGGGAACTCGCGCGCTTTCTGGTTTCACTGCCTCCGGCGACGAGCATGCAGGTGATCACGAGCATCGATCCGATAACGATGGCCGCGATCAGCACCAATATCATCCACTCCGACGTTTTCAGGCAGAGCGCGGCGACGATGACGAACGACATGCCGACGAACATCGAAATCAAGAGCGCCGATGCGAATCCCGCTGCTTCACTACACTTCCGGAAGGCGTGGCTGATCGAATCTAAAACGAGCATAAGGGCACCTGGCTAGCAATGCGGCGTGCAAAGGATGACGCGACCGTCTCCCGATCAGCGATGCATTGCGCGTCGAAGCGCAGCCGCCACCGGCATCGCGCACACGAGGCCTTGCGTCAACGCCTTGGTCTGGATCGCATCACTGTAGTCAAACGCGACAGGACCATGTATCGAACAATGTCGATAACGTGCGGCACCGCGAGGCACGCACCGTTTCGATCGTCGAAACCGTCCCGCTTTAAAAAAAAACCGCCTGGATAAGGCGGCAATCTGGGCCGAAGCAAGGTCGGATGTCCTGACGGGGCGGCGCGCGAAAGGTTCGACACGCGACGCGCCTTTCCCGAGCTTTACCGCTTGCCTTCATTTTCAAACGTCGAGGACGCAGCAGCTATAGATGGAATTCGATTCGCGACGAACGCCATCGCGCGCTCAGTTAAACCGCATGCCGAGCCACAAGTGCGTCATCACGCCGAGCGCGAGCCCCATCAGACGGCCGACGAACATGGCGTCGAGGGCGGGCTCGCGATCATGGAAAGAGCGGCGCGGGTTCCTGCGCCCCGCCGTCAGCGCCGGCCGCGCGAATACGATGCACGTTGCCCCCGCTATGCCGATCAACGCGCGCTGCGGGGCCGTACACGCGCTGCACGCACGGTGAACGAAGTCGGCAAGCCAAAGCAGCACGCCCGTTGCAAGCATGAAGTTGCAGACGAAGCTCGCGAAAACGCGGCCGACAGAAACGCGTTCCTTCATGCGGCCTCGCGCGATGCGTTCTCGTCCAGCAGACACCGCAAGTGTCCGCCGATGCGCGCGACGACTTCCGACCAGTCGCAACCGAAGCGGCGGCGGAACAGGCGCATCGTCGGATACCAGGGGCTGTCTTCACGCGTGTAGTGCCAGCGCCAGTCGCCATAGGACGGCAACATCAGCCACACCGGTTTGCCCATCGCGCCCGCGACGTGCGCAACCGACGTATCGACGGTCAGCACGAGATCGAGTGCCGCGATCACGCTCGCCGTTTCCGCCATCGTGTTGAGATGCGCGCCCACGTCGTGGAAGTTCCCGCGCTGCTCCGCGTACTCAGCGGCCTCGTCGGCGCCCGCGCCCTTCTGCAGGCTGAAGAATTCGATGCCGTCTACCTTGAAGAGATCGTTCAGCACGGCAAGCGACGGGAGCGAGCGGCTAGCGTCGTTCTCGTGCGTCGGGTTGCCCTTGAATACGATGCCGACCTTCAGCTTCCCGGGCGCGACCTCGGGCAGCTTCGATGCAACGGCTTCCGGCGCACGCAGATAAGGCACGGTCGGCGGCAGCGCATCGAGTTCGAGCGGCAGTTGCGCGGGAATCGCGTGCGGGAACACCCAGTAATCGATTCCTGACAGGTTCGCCGCGTCCCGCACGTCTACGACATCGCCGGCATCGAGCGACGCTTCGTAAAGCTCGACGAGCGGCGCCTGACACACGACGACCACGCGCTTCGCGCCGCAACGCTCGCGCATGATCTTCGCGAAGCGCAGAAAGAAGATCTCGTCGCCGAGGCCGAACTCGCTCCAGATGGCGATGGCCTTGCCGCTCAACGATTCGCCCTTCCACTCCGGCACGTCGCGCGGAGGCTGCGTGGTGGTGCGGCGTTTCCATCCCAGCGGGCCCATCAGCGCTTCTCGGAGTGCGAAGCCTTCATGCAGCTTGCCTCGCGCGATGAGGTGCAATGCTTCGTAAAGACGCGGCAAATGTTCGCC
>Ga0105251_10001089_pt1 | contig 23663 bp, 28 predicted proteins | sample KBSS64metaG_FD_80424 | JGI IMG/M metagenome (GOLD analysis project Ga0105251, IMG submission 80424) | Switchgrass rhizosphere microbial communities from Kellogg Biological Station, Michigan, USA - KBS S6-4 metaG | ecosystem: Host-associated > Plants > Roots > Rhizosphere > Soil | place...
TATAGCGCCGCACCAATTATCCAGCTTTCGGAGAGTGACACCGGCCGGTGTCACTCTCCGAAAGCTGGATAATTGGTGCGGCGCTATATATCTCAATATTACCCGTCACCCTTCCGCCGGTTGAGGGCAGTGCGCCCGTCTCAGCAGCTGTTGGTTTGTTCGCCGCGTCATACTGCTTTGTCCACGCCGTCCACACACCGCCATAAATGGTGCGGATATAGCTGCGAGAATTGTTATAAACACGGTAAATTTGAGTAAAACCAGCGTGCTTATAAACTTCCAGCGACCCGGCAACCGCTTCGGGATAATTTTTCCCTGCTGAAGCCTGCGCGTTAGCTGACTGGAAATAGAGGCCCGGCGTGGTGTAGGCGTTTAAGTCAGCGGCATTACCAATCGCCTCAGCCTGGCCGTTGAAAATATCCTGCGCGGTCACGCTGATGTCAGCTGTCAGCGGCCGACCATTCACTTTACGGCCAGAGGGTACACGCCCGTTGGCGTTATCATTTACCGCTTTCACCGCTTTCGGCGTGGCAGCAAAGGCCTCGGACGTGCTATCGGTCACGCTGGTTAGCTGGACAATGCCCTTTTGTACGGTAGTGGCATCCTGCGCGGTGTATTTACCAGAGGCCAGATCAAAGACAGCTTTCACCGCTTTGGGGGTGGCAGCCATAGATTCAGATACGCTGTCTGTTGCGCTGCTTAACTGGGTAAAACCTTTCTCACTGGTCGTAGCGTCAGGGTGATTTCTGGATTTCTCATGCTCTTTTAGGGCCTGATCACTCAGGCCACCCTTTGGGCGCAAATCCGTAATATTGCCGCTGGCATCAATGCTCGCCAGGGCAAAGACAAAATGCGGGATGCCGCTTTCGGCGTAGTTCGTCAGGTTTGCTGCCACGGTGATTTTGCTTTTCACGGCCCATTCGCTTGTCAGCGTTCCGGCCCATGAAACACCCAGCCAGACTTTGACCGGCTTCGTTGAAACGGTGATGTTCTGGTTCGCTGCCAGTTCAGCACGCAAACCGGCGACATAGCCCGCGCCCTTGGTCACATAAAACTGGGTGCCCGTTTTTGAAACCAGGTAGCCGGTATCAAAAAAGGCGGCGGGTCCATAGAGATCGACATTTTCAAGCCGCTGGCGTTCGTCCATCGCAGCCAGGCGAGCGGTAAAATCAATCTGCCAGGTTTCTGCCGGTGTGGTGATTTCGGTTGCCGCTGCTGCGCCGCTGTATTCCATCAGCATGGACCGCACCAGAACGTTACCCTGCTGGCCGCTGGCGTTTTTAATCTTGCGCTGGGTTGGCGCATGAATAATCATCGCCAGTGTGTTGGTTGACTTGTTAATCAGACCGATCCAGTTGAAATCAAAGTCGCCGACATCCGCGCCCAGGGTAACGGAATACACAACGGAATCGCCGTTAACCACGCCGGATTTACTCACCGCCTGGCGATGGACAATCTTATCCACTGCGGGGATGGTTTCCGTATTACTGATTGGTTTCTCAGTATCCAGGCCTGGAATATAGGCGAAGATAAATTCGTCAAGCGTGACCGGCTGGTTATTGATTGCCTGCTGGGCTTTCCACTCTGAAAATACTTTTGTAATGACAGCCTGTGACATAGTTACCTCTACAACAAACTTGCGCTAAAAGTCGCGCTTGATTCGTTTTTGACATCGCCCAGCGTTGCGGGCCAACAAACGTAATCGCCCTGATACCAGCCAATATTGATATGCAGCGGCAGGGCGGTGATCACTTCAAACCGATACCGGCGACATGTGCGCCCGTATTTGCGGATTATTTCCAGCAGCAGATCGCTGTTATCGGCGACCTGACTGTCAGTGACGCGAACCGTGATGATGTCCCAGTCCACCCCGTCCTGGCGTTCCAGCAGTTCAACGTAACCAATCCCCAGACGCTCAAAGATGGCGATGAATCCGGCCACTTCGCCAGCCTGCTGGGCGTTGATAAATGCAAAGCTCACCCGCTTACGGAAAAGGCTTAATGGCTCCCCTTTGAATCGGGCGATATCGCGTTCCCAGGCAATCAGATTTAACAACGGCTCTGCGCAGGTCAGCGGATCAAGCTGCCGTGTCGGCCACGTGATCCACTCGTACACCTGCGACCAGAATTTCACGCACGCCCGCAGTAACCTGGCGGGATCGCCACGGTCCATCCATGACGGCAACTTTAATCCGGCCAGCAGTCTGGCAAACTCAGTCATTGGCAATCTCCACCGTTAAGGCCGCCAGACGGGGGACCGATAATTCACTGACAATATCTGTCAGTGAGAAACTCAGGGAATCGACAACCGGAAACGCTTTATGAATCTCTCGGCCCAGATTCGAAAACGAATAACGTGAATACGGCCAGGTCTTCTTTACGTCGTAATTGGCATTCTCACGAAAGGCGCACCGGATCAGATTGCCCACGTTGGTTTTTAACCTGCTCAGATCTTCCGCCGTCATGTTTTCCACGCTTTCGACGTAGACCGTCACCGCCAGACTGTGGCTGGTTTCCGGCATGGCATAGCACTGCAAATCATCCCCGTGGCCGTGGTGGCCCTGATTAGTCACGTAATCGTTAACGGCATCAATAAAGGGCTGCGATATCTCGCCGCTGTCCAGCAGAAGATAGGCGTTAGCCGTACCCGGCCCGCGCGGGGCATCATGTAAAAAGTAAATGCGATCGATACTCAGCCCCAGCACGCCCGCAATCATGCTGCGATAAATCGCGTCCGTGTGGTAATTGCCCACCAGGTTGAACTGGTTGCGGGTGCGGTCACGCAGCTCGTCGTCGCTTTCCTCGTCTGCGCCTGGCGTGATTAACCAGTCGTCTTCATTCACGGCGCTGGCAATTCCCGCCACTGCCACGGGCAAAATACGGTAATAACCTGGGGCGAGGTTGTAGCCGCTGCCGTTGCCGGTTGCCGTAACCGGGACAAGCGCACTTTCAACCCCTGCTGGCAGCGTCGTGTCAGCACTAACGGCTAACGCATAAATCACCCCGTTGATGCGCTCCGTTTGCAGCAGCGTTCCGGCAGGGATGGCGACCACGTCTTCCGCATTCGTCTTATAAAACCGCGCCACGCCAGCGGCAGCGCTGGCCGGTTTGGCTGTGACATTGACCGCCCAGGCCAGCAACCGCAGCATGGAACCGCTGGCAGTCGCCACAAACATGTTTGCCAGCACCACGTTGATCAGCGCGTCACGCAGCCATAACACCGGCGTGGTGACAATCTTCGAAATCAGCCGCCAGAATGGCGACATGCGCGATGTATTTGTGACGAATCCTTCCGCCTGGACGGTGGCTTTAAATGCTGCGGTGATTTCGGCTTCGGTTGACGGCATCCCGCTGTCATTCAGTACCTGCTCAAAATCGACGTTGGGTTTGTCAGTCATAATGAACCTCAGTGTTAACACTGCCGAAATCGTAGGTTTCCGCAGTGACATACAGCCGCGTGATGCTTTCCTCGGTGATAACAATCGTGCCAGGGATCAAGCGTTCGTCACTTTCGACCAGTAGCGATAGTTGCGTCAGCACATCACCACGCATCGTCGGGCTTCGTTCTCCGATCAGACGGGTGGTGATGCCGCTTTCCAGAATGCTGTGAATAATGTCCTGGGCGATGCTGTCGCGGTTATTGCAGCGGCGCGGCTCATTGCCGCTGTCCAGCGTGAAATCACCGTCAGTAATCAGCAGATCGATGTATAGCGGTTCGGTATTCATCCGGCGTTTAGCTCCTGCCATTCGGCCAACTGGGCCGGGGTAATTCCATTCGGGGCGGTGATGTAGGTATCGCCCCACGTCTTACGGCTATCAACCACGGTTTTGCTGTCGGATTTAACCTGGCCCATCAGGCCGCCGCGCGGGATATCTGCATTGATTTTGTTCCCCGTCAGCAGCGACGGGGCGTTCACTTTCGGCGGCGCAGCTGTTGCACCATCTGGAATTACTGCGGGTGGTGGCGCAGCACCGGCAGGGGGGGAAACTGTTTTCAGGTCAATATTGACGCCTGGGATTTTGTTCAGCTTTTCCACAATCCAGTTGTAGGTAGACGCAAAGGTATTTTTGAGGACGTCAAACAGCTTGCTGAATACCCCGCCGATGGTGTCGGCAAACCCTTCAAACGCGGCCATTGGCGACAAACCCGAAAAGAACTCAACCACCACGGCCCAGCCGTCAGTGATGGACTGCCAGACACTGGCGAATACCTGGCCCACCTGCCGGGCGACGTCCATCACCCAGGCAAAGGCCGCCGTATTCATGATCGCGGCGGTCAGTTCTTCCCAGTGGTTCACGACATACCAGACCCCCAGACCCAGCAGCGCCAGCGCGGCAATAATCAGGGTGATCGGGCTGGTCAGTAATTGCATGGCAACACCGGCGAACATCGTCGCCGCGCCATAAACACGCATCGCAACCGCACCGGCTTTTAACACGATATTCCAGGCGGCCAGCGCCACGCGGCAAACACCGGTCCACAGGGCTAACAGTTTTGACTGGACCCACAACGCGGCCAGCCCGATGCGGGTTGTCAGCAGCGAAGGGCGCAGCATGTTGAACGTCCATAACAGGGCTTTCCACGCACCGCCCAGCACTTTGGCAATAGCGGTCAATCCCACCATCGTGAAACCAAAGACGCCCATCATAATATTGGTGGCCGCACCGGCCAGCCCAAAGGACAGCACGCCCAGGGTGATGTAACCCAGCCAGCGGGCGATGTTGGGGAACATTTCCAGCCAGCGGGCAAACTTCGCGCCCACGTCGGCGACCCGGTTCATCAGCGGTGTAAGGATCGGGATCAGCGTATTGCCCAGTGCGACACGCATCGCGTAAAAGGTCGCGACAATGCGTTCCCATGGCTTCGCCATGCTGGCGGCCATTTCCTGCGCACGCTTCATGCCGTCATTGCGGCCCAGCTCCGTGATGCTGCGGTTTAAATTATTCTGCTGGCCGTACAGCTTTTTGATGACATCAGCGCCACCACCGAAAGCGGCGTCCAGCGCCTGCTGGGCTTTGACGTTCCCTTCAATGCTGGCCCCGTATTTGTCCTGTAGTTTCTGGAGGATGTCGCCCATGGGCAGCATTTTGCCGGTGGCATCAACAAAGCTCATACCCAGCTTTTCGGCAGCAGCCGGGGCGCTTCGTAAGAATTGCTCATAGATGCCGCTGGACTCAGTCCCCAGGGTGCGCGAAAGCGTGCCCAGCACCGCAAACTGTTCGTCCATGCTGACCCCAAAGTCAGCACCGGCATTTTTAGTGCCCTCGATCAGCTCCTGCATGGTCTGCATTTTCACGCCGAAGTTTTGCACCATGTAGCCCGTTTTTCCGGCCAGCTCCTCGGCAAACCGGACGTGGCCCAGGCTTGACAGTTCAGCGTTGAAACGTGATGCCATCGCGCCGATGTATTCGCCAGCTTCCTCGCCGCTGGCTTTCACGCCTGCCGCCAGGGTATTGGCCGCGATGGTGACGCGGGGCAGGTCCAGATCAGAAAGACCGGCCATCGCGCCTTTCATCGCATAGCTGGAATTCACCACATCAACCGCACCTTTGCCGTAGCGCATACTGAATTTCAGGGCTTCGGCAGACAGTTTTTTGAGCGTATCTTCTGCCACCCCTTTGGAACCGACTTCCGCCAGGGCCGCATTCATTTCATACGCCGGACCCACCACGCCCGCGATGGATTGAGCAACCCCCCAGACAGCCGCCGCCCCGATGCCGATTTTTGTAAATGACGCCTGCGATTTTTCCGCGAAGCCGGTCAGCGAAGACTGGGCCGTTTTTAATGGCCGCGTCAGCTTGTCAATCAGGCTTAAAGTAAAATCCAGGTGGCTCATATCGTTATCCGTTCATGGCAATGGCGATCCCTTCTGCCGTTTTATTGGCTCTGGTCTGGGCGAAATATTCATCCAGCCATAGGGCGCGGGCGATGCTTTCTTCGTCGTCGGGTTCGTGCGGGAGGTAGTAGCGGCGCAGGGCAAGGTATTGCTCAAGCCCGTTCGTGCGAATGGCCGCCACCCGCGCCGCTAGTTTTTTACTTCGATCTCAAGTTTCGGTGAGTAAATTTCGTTAACCTTTTCGACGATCTGCATTTCGCAGCCTGGGTAATCTTCCATCAGCTGATTTAATGCCGCTTTTGATTCGGCATCGACGATGCGGCCCAGATAGGTTGCCATTGGCGCAACCTTGTTGGTCATGGTCATTTCGTTAATCAGGTTGTTGTAGGCGGTTTTGTTCGGCTCAAAGCTCAGGGCTACACCCTGCACGGTCATGGCGATTTTTTTGGACTTGCTCATTTTGTTACTTCCTTACGTTGTCGAATGATGCCCACCAGGGCGTTATGTCGTGCGGCGCAATCGGTGTATATCTGCCGATAGGCTGATAATGCCGCGTCAAAATCCGTTCCGGTTGGCCCCGCCAGTCGTGGCAGGTTTACCGGGCAAAGCGTCAGCTGGTTTTCCTGATAGGGTTCGCTCGGCCTGCTCTGCACTTTCGTTGAACAACCGGACGTAATCATCAGAAGCGCAAACGTTGCTAAATACCGGCTTAATGATTTCGGTGCGTATAACCTTTTCTGTGTGGATCTCATTGCCTCTTAGCTCCGCGATTTTCACTTCCAGCGCTTCACCAGACTGCCGCGTCAGTTCTGCGACAATCTGGCGGGTCTGCTCTGCCGTCTCACTGGCGGCCAGCTTTAGCTTTGCGTCGTGCCAGTCATGTGCCTGCCACCCTGCTGACATGGCAGCAATCAGGATCAGCAGCAACCCCAGCAAGTTACGCATCAGCGCACCCCGTTATGCTCAAGGCTAAAGTGGTTGCCGTCAGGATTGGACTTAAATCGCCCACCCCATGACCCCCCCAAACTTTCCCAGTATTCACCCAGGGGTAAATAATCTTCGGTGCGGGTTTTATATTCACCGTTGACAAACAAATTCAAATCCACGGCCAGGCGTTGCGAATGCAGGCTGTTGGCAATGCCTGTGCCTTTTCTGGCGTTCAGCGCTGCGCATTCCGGCGTGCGCTGTGCCTCCCCAAAGGTCAGGCGCAATCCGTGGTCATTTGCCCAAAGGATTAACTGGGCAACTTTCACAGCAAATAATTGCTGTTTTTCACTCAGTTTCATGACGTTTGCTTCCCCATCGTTTGATATAAAATTCCACGCCCCGCCTTAAACCGGCCTCAATAAATGCGCTTCCCAGAATGCCCAGGGCGCAGGCCAGACCCACGACAACCAGTTCCGGCATATCGGGGAATTTCAGCAGCGGGATCGCGGCAAGCGGCGCAACCGCAGCCCCCAGAATCATCCGCCCGACCAGCAGGCGGGGGGTGATTAGCTCATTGCTGACCATCAACTGCCCCAGGCCGATCACGGCCCCAATCAGCAGCAGCTTTGCCAGTAGCGATGTTTCTCCATTCGGCATCGTGTCAACCCTTCAGGTCGCGCGTGTCGCGTGCTGACAGGTACGGCACGCCATCAATTGCGACAAAGTCGGGGCTGGTGACCATGAATTTGATTTTCTTCGTGGTCTTGCTGGCCTCGTTCGGGTTGATATTGACGATGTCAGACAGCGCAGGGACGCAGCCGAAGACCTCGATTTTCTCTTCGTCGTCTCCGGCGTTGGCATAGAACAAAAAGTCCTTTGCCGGAATGCCACGCCACGAACCGGCAGCGCGGGCCACGGCGGTGAATTTTTTAAAATTCTGGGAATCGACTTCGATTTCCACATCCGCCGTGACTGACCCTTTGGTATGCCCGTTAGGGACGCCGCGCGTCTGCGCCACGGCGCTGTTATCCGTAATGGTGACGGTGGCGTTTTCAACGTGAACCATGATCCCGTCATAGTTCACATCAAACGATCCGCCGCTAATGCGTTCTCCACTCATAGTTAGCTCTCCAGTGAGGTGTCCAGCTCGATGCTGACGCCGATTTCTTTCGCGCTCTCATACGGACGAACGACAAGAAAAATCTGTACCGCAACGCTACTGGTCCAGGTGATGGTGATATCGCCATCCTTCGGCGGCTTAACTTCGCCTGGGAATTCCACCCCATTAATCTGGGTAGAGATCGCCATTTCACGCAGCGGCTTTCCGAAGTAGGTTTCATGCGCCGCAATGCTGCCCGGTGTGCTGTTCAGCGAGCGATCTGCGATTTTAGGAATGGCACGTAAACGGACCCGGCGAGAGGCTTTATCGACGACGCGCACGTTTTCAATAACCTGATAATCTCCGCCCTCCACATCCAGCGTGCGACCGTCTGACCAGTAGATCCCGTCATAGTCGTGATACCACATTGGGACGCTGTAGCGGCTCGCCTGGAGGGACTGCAACACAGCCAGATCAATCTCTGCGCCCGTGCCGTCCTTTGGCAGCGTGTCACTGCCCAGTGCCGTGACCGCGCCGGTCGCCACGCGGGCCGGACTGTCGGCCACCGTGACCGAGCGGTTACACAGGCGGCCCGCCAGGACGCCGGGTTCGCTGCCCCACAAACGCGGGACCAGTTGCACGCCAGGCGAAGCAATACCGTTTTCCAGTTCAGCCATATGCAGCAAATAGTCTGCCCATGATTCGCCATCTTCTGGCCCGGCAACCGCCAGCGCGAACCACACAAAGCGGCCAAATTTAGCCTGCAATGTGGTGCGCATTTCGGTTGCGCGGTTGATGGTGGCTTGTTCTGTCGTATCAAACGCGAGGACCACCCCTTCAACCGATGCCGAAGACTGGGCCAGCGTGACGGCGTTCATCCAGTCGACATCCGGCTTATATTCCGGGTCTTCTTTGTCGGCTTTCGGCATAACGTGAACGTATGCAAACCAGTTCTGACCGGCGTTATTGGCCGCTGCGGCCACAATCTGTTTTAACAGGCTGTCGCTGTCGCCCAGGGCTTTATCCAGATCGCTGCCGGTATTGAGCGCCTGGGTTTTGCCGGTGTTGGTGTCGCCGTAACCCACAAAGAGGACGACGCGTTCGACGTCGTTCGTTGTGCCGTTGTAGCGGTTTTTCTGACTGACTGTGACTGTAGGCCAGGTCATGTTTACCCCCTGATATTTTGCGCGTCGACGTCCCAGCCGAAGCCGATAGCCTGCATTTGCCGCGCAATAATTTGATTAAATTCGTCGTTATTCACGCCCAGAAAAACGCGCCCTGGAATATCAATGGTCCATGTGCGTTTTGAGGGTGTGCCTTTCAGTTTTCGAATCACTAACCCCGCCTGGGCCATGCTCATGGTTTCCATGATTTGCTTACTGGATGGCTTCATCCAGCGCTTGCCCTTGCGGATCTTGTACCCCAGCGCACGCAGTCGTTTAGCCTGTCGGGGTAGCGCGGGCTGGTTGGCCTGCGGCTTGCGCGGGGCGGTACTCGCTTTCATCTGGATCCGCGCGCCATCCTGCTGGACCGCGCCGACCAGACCCGCCGCGATGGGCTTCGGCCCGTTGCGGTAGTTGCCGCCTTTCAGGTAAATACGGACCCCCTGAATTTCCGGCATTTCCCGCACGGCCAGCAGCTTGGGCAATCCTTTCAACATCTTGCCTTTGCCACGTTTACGCGGTGCCCACGGCGTGCCATCCGGGGCAGCCTGCTGGCGCTGGTGACGTTTGGCCGCCACGACGATCCCCAGCTTTGCGATGCGCCATAACAGGCGCTGGCGCTTGCGGGGCGGCAGGTCAGCTTTTGCCAGCGTTTCGCGCATTTGCTTCAGCTGTTGCTGGTTTAATTCGCCCCGGATCACGACGCATCACCACGCTGGATAATGACGTCGGCTTCCTCTGCCACCCAGATTTCTGGGTTAACCAGATCCCAGGCTTTATCTCTGAATGGGATCGGGCCGCTTTCCTGTTTACTGATAATCAGCGGGTCAGCCAGGGCGACAAACACGTCAAGAATGCAGGTTCCTTCGTCGTCGAACTCCGGGTCCACAGTCGGATCGGGTAATTTCAGTTCGTCGCGCAGCTCGTTGGCGTGTTCATCCACCCAGACCAGCACCAGGGCATAAATCAGACCTGGCGAATACTTACGAAACGGGAAGTTATCCCACGACAACCGGGCGTTGTAGGTCAGCACGCCGATCCGCCTTTGGTCGTTTCCCAGGGCCTTTGCGCTGCGCATCAGCTCGCAATCATCCATCGAACTGGAAAACATCTGCATGGCGTCTGCTGGCAGGTTTTCAGTGATAAAGGCCGTCAGGCTTTCCAGCTGGCTCATATCAAATGCACCCCCACGCGTGGCATTTGCAGCATGTTGCGCATCACGTTGGCCGCTTCGGCCAGCAGATTGGCGCGGGTGTCCAGGCTTTCTTGTCCTGGGTGCGACTCACGCCGCCCGATGGTGGCGAACTCACCCAGCAAATCGGCTTTTGCGCGGGCATATACGGCTTTTTTGTACTGGGCCGTTAACTGATTTTCGTCGCCCATTTTTGCACCTGGTACATCTGCGGCACGTTCGCAGCCTTTACCAGTCCAGTGCATGACCACGTCGCCCAGCGTTGTATTCACTTCGGCGATGGCCGCCAGCAGGGCCATGCCTGCGGTATCGGATGGCAGATCGGCAGGCAGGTTGCGTGCCGCCTGAAACTCCGCCAGATCCAAATCAGGCCAGAACGCCACACCGTTGGTGATGGCGGTCGGTGTGACCTTCACCGGCCTGCCGCTGATGCTGAAACTTGGGCCACTCATCAGTTAAACCTCGTTGTGCAATAGAAACGGGCTAACGGGATCCATAGCCAACAACCCAAAGGATTGATGCCTCCCCCGCGCCCGTCCCGGCTTGCGGGAGTCGTTATTGCTGGATCAGGCCGTTAATCCGGGCGCGAACCTTTTCGCGCATGGTCTTAACACCGGCGTTTTTGTTGTACGCCTCCGCCTGGGCTAACAGGGCGTCGGCCTGCTCCAGCGTGTCCACATCATCCACGGCAGTGGCACGGGGTTTGCCAGATTCATCGCGCAGCAGGTAAAGACCAGCGAACTTGAACCACTTCGCATTAATCTCCTCATGCAAACGCCACTTTTCGCGGATGTTTTCAAAGGTGCGGCTGAAATAAGGTTCAATGCTGTGACCGGCTGCCGCTTCATTCGTCGCCCATTCCAGCACCGTGTCTGCCACGAATGCGGGGATTGTGCTTTTGAAGTTCTCCGGCGTGGCCTGGCTTTCGCTGATCGCCACGTCTGCCCAGTCCAGCGCCTTGCTCATTTCCCCCGTGTCGAACAACCAGATCACGCAGTAAACCAGGACCGGATTTGCGAAGCGGGCATCACCGGCAAGGTATGACTCGACGGTCGGCATCCAGCGCGGCAAAAGAACATCGCGTTTAAATTCGATGCGGTCTTCGGTGCGCGGCAGGCTGCGAAGTCGTGCGACATCACTTTCCAGCTCCAGCTTTAGCAGGTGGAAGCTGACCGGCGACGCGGTGAGGGCTTCGTTGTTATCCAGCGCCTTAGCGGTTTTCACGCGTGCACGGTGTCGCTGACACGGGGACATAGCCATTTTTATTCGCTTCCTTCCGGTGGGGTTTCGCCGGTCGCCAGGGTGATTTTGTCGAATGCCGCGTACAGCTCGTCATGCTCGACGCCGTAACCCTCCATACGCAGGTAGTTATTTTCAAAACGCTTGCGATCATCGACCCATTCGGCCTTGCGCTTACGCGTGCCGCGCTGGGTGTAGATATGCAGATTGTCCAGCGTGGTGACGACCAGACGCCCTTCCGGCATAAACGGCGGGGTGTACACGGTGCGGCCAGCAATCTGGCGGCCAATCAGCTGTGCGGCGACCTTTTCAGTCGGGCGATCAATCTTGTTCATCATGGTGGTGGCGTCGTTACCGATAAGATCAGCGGAAGCCAGCACAATGAGGCGCGGGTCATTACGGAACGGTTCATAAATGCAGTTGTGAACCAGGTCGGTGACTGCCGCATCCAGACCGATGAAGTCAGCGCCAGTGCCGCCGATAGTGACTTCGTCAGAAATGATTTGCGCAGCGGAACGCGCTTTAACGATCTGATGCCAGCCGATGTTGACGTCTTCGCCGTTCGGGTTGGCCTCCGGATCGGTATCTTCTGCCGCGCTCGTACCGTTGAACGCTACGCGCAGCATATCCAGCGCAAAAGACTCATTGCTGAACGCCTGGATGCGCTGGAAAAACTCTTCCTCGCTACCCGCGTTCGCCCAGACAACCAGCAACGAATAAGGCAGATACGAACCGGAATCCGTTTCGACCAGTTTGTATTCGTTACCCGTCACGCCCAGGGCGCGAGAGAAGCGACCGTCTTTTTTACGACCCGTATAGATACCAGGCTTACCGGTACTCACTACCTGGCCGGTGACCTGGTCAACGTCCAGCACGTTGGGCAGCAGTTGCAGGAATTCAGAACTTTGCAGCAACGCATTGCGCAGCTGGGTTTCTTTCGGATCGGTCAGCGAGAAGAATTTTGACGTGTCCACCTGGCCGTTGGCTTTCGCCAGGCCTGCGGCAAACTTGCGCAGCATCTGCTCTGCTTTTGGTGTTAATTGCATTTCGTTTTATCCCTGGAAAGAAGATCGGTTAAACAAATTCAAACGGTTTGTTGCCGCCGCCTGGTGCGCTGCCCGGTCGCTGGGTTCCGTTGCTTTCCATCGCTGACAATTTCGTCATGATGGTGGTCAGCTGAGTGGTCAGGTCACCAATCTGATTACCAGCAGACTGGCGACGCGTGGAAAACTCACGGCGGCGACTGCGGCCACGCTGGCGCTTATCCGGGGTGACGTTGAATGCTTTCATGGCTTTAGCCAGGTTGGCTTTTGCCACGCTGAACTCTGCCGCCTTGACTTCGTCTTCCGGGTTCTCTGCCACTTCCTCGGCAAGCTCGGCCACTTCGGTGGCGGCATCGGCGATCTGGTCGGCAATAGCTGCCACCTCTTCGGCGGCCTGTTCCGGCGTATCGACGCCGTCAGCGTCACCACTGGCAGCGTCTTTGCCGCCTTTCGCTAATTCCAGCAATTGCTGGAGGAGGGCTTTTAACTCTTCCATCTTCTCTTCCTCGCCCTCGTTGGGCTTGTCGGTGTTAGGTTCTGGTGTTGGTGTAAACTCTTTGCGAGTCGAAAATAATTTCGACCAGAAAGAATCTTTTTTATCGTGCTGGCTCGTCTGCAATTTACCCAGGCTGAATGTTTCCAGGCTTCCGCGTTCCGCGTCTTTTTCTTCGCCAGCTAAAACAAATTTAAGTTTTTCCGTTCCCAGACTTGCCGGAATATCGGTAACAGCCAACCCGAAAAGATATTCACGGCCACTTCCCGCAAAATCAGTGACAAATTCCGCAGACGTAAAAAGCTTTTGCCCCATGCGATTGGCATCAATCAAAAATTGATTCGGAATTAACTGGGCATAAAGTTTGGTGACATCACCTTCCGTTTCGACTTTTAGCGCGTCCACTTCACCCAGATTGCAGGTGAATTCACGTTCGCCAATATCATATTGCGGATGATGCGGCCAAATCATTGCCGTGTAGGTTTTGCGGGTGTAGGTTTCTGCCGCATCAATCAACCATTGCGGTTCAATGGTGCGACCGTCCACAGCCTGTCCAGACGTGGCAATACATAACCAATCAGTGCGGTAATGAGATTGCGGCATAACTGACCTTCGTTGATGAATATAAATAACGATAATTCGTTCGTGGTGGTCAGTATTGCCAATTAAATTAAACGACGCGACCGCTTTATTTCTGATGCATTCGGTTATAAGTGGTTAGCCACCTGTTGCCGAAATTTAATTATCTAAATGGTCAAATAATCCCGTCATAATAGCTGCATGGCTAAATACTCCGATGAATTAAAAGAAGCGGCCCGCACGCTTTATATTAAAAGCTGGTCGCCGAAAGATATCGCGCAGGAATTGAATATTCCACCGCGTACTATTTACCACTGGGCGGATGTCGGGGAGTGGGGATCCCTGCTGCCCGCTGAATCAGTGGAAAACGTCATCGCCCGCCGCATTGACCGGCTGACCAACCGTGATAAAAAAACGGCGCTGGAACTGGAAGAACTGCGCGACCTGGTAGCTCACCACGTCAAACTCATGGCGCAACGCAACAAGCACGCCGAAAAGCTGGCAGAAATTCAGAGTCAGAAATCAGCCGGTGACGGTGACAGCTTTAGCCTGGGTGGGAAAGGCGGCGAAGCCGGGGAGGGTAAACGCCGGTATAAGAAAAACGATGTATCCGGCATCACGCCCGAAATGCTCGACACCTGGGCGCGGGAACATCTTTTCGATTACCAGCTGCATTGCCGCGATCACAAAGATGAAGACTGGCGCTTTATCCTGAAAAGCCGACAAGTCGGCATGACATATTATTTTGCATGGGAGGCGTTCGAAGACGCTGTCGTCAGTGGTGACAATCAGGTTTTCTTCTCCGCATCCCGCGCCCAGTCGGAAATCTTCCGCGAATACATCGTCCAGATTGCACAGAACCATTTCGGCGTCACGCTGACCGGCAAGAATATTCGCCTCAGCAACGGCGCAATCCTGCGCTTTCTCTCAACGAACGCCAGCACCGCGCAAGGCTTCAACGGCCATCTGTATGGTGATGAAGTTTTCTGGATCCCGAAATTTACGCGCCTGCACGAAGTTGCCAGCGCGATGGCGACGCATAATAAATACCGCACAACCTACTTTTCAACACCCAGCGCTAAAACGCATCAGGCTTACCCGGTCTGGACCGGTGACGAATGGCGCGGCGACGATGCGAAACGCAAAGGTATTGAGTTTCCGAAAGACGCCGCCATGCGCCAGGGGATTACCTGCCCGGATGGGATCTGGCGTTATGTCATTACGATGGAAGACGCCATCAAAGGCGGGCTGGGGGCGCTCGTCGATATTGAACGCCTGCGCAACAAGTACAACCCGACCGCGTTCGCCATGCTCTACATGTGCCAGTTCGTTGACAGCAAAGACGCGGTTTTCAAGTTCTCCGCACTCGTTGGCTGCGAAGTGGACCGCGCAACATGGGGCGACTTTGATTTAACAGCTGCGCGGCCCTTTGGAAACCGTGAAGTCTGGGCAGGGTTCGACCCGTCGCGATCTGGTGACAACTCCACCTTTGTGATTATCGCGCCGCCAGTCCACGACGGTGAACGCTTCCGCGTGCTGGCCTGCTGGCAATGGCAGGGCTTTAACTTTAGCTGGCAGGCTGACCAGATTAAGCAGCTGATGCGCCGCTTCAATATTACCTATATCGGGATTGATACAACCGGCATCGGAAAGGGGGTGTATGACCTGGTCAGCAAGTTTGCCCCACGCGAGGCCCACGCCATCCTTTACAGCGTTGAAAGCAAAAACCGTCTGGTTATGAAGATGATCGACGTCGTCGAACGCAAACGCATTGAATGGGCGAAAGATGCCATTGACGAAACCAACAAAGAGCGCGTCGAAATACCGGCGTCATTTATGGCTATCCGGCGCACGACCACTAACAGCGGCAACGCGCTGACTTTTGTCGCTGAACGCTCAGACGCGACCGGCCACGCGGATGTTTTCTTCGCTATCTCTCACGCCGTTATTAATGAACCTATCGATCACGAATATGACCGCCCATCGACCTGGGCTTTTGGGAAAGCAGCATGACAAGCAAACGACACAAGGCAAAAAAATTCAGGACCGTAACGGGCAAAAATGTTGAGACGTTTACCCCAGGGCGTGGCAGCGTGATCACCTTTGGCGAACCGGAACCCATCCTGACGACCGGCACCGATTACCACAATATCTGGTATGACAACGAATATGACCACTGGCGCCTCCCGATTGACCGGCTGGCGCTGGCCCAGTTGCCAAATCTTAACGGCCAGCATGGTGGCGTTTTGTACGCACGACGCAACATGGTTGCCGGTGGCTATATCAGCGGCGGCCTTTCGCCGGATCAGGTTGAACAAGCGGTCTTTGATTATCTGCTGTTTGGCGATGTGGCAATCCTGAAAATTCGTAATGTTTTTGGGGAGGTGATCGACCTGCTGCCGCTGCCGTCTCTTTATCTTCGCTGCCGGAAAGATGGCTCTTTCGCCGTTCTTCAGGAGGGGCCAGCCCTTATCTATGACCCGGAAGACATCGTCTTTTTCAAAATGTACGACCCGCGCCAGCAGGTTTACGGGTTGCCGGATTATATCGGCGGTATACATTCAGTGTTGCTTAACAGCGAAGCCACTATCTTTCGCCGCCGCTACTACAACAACGGGGCGCATATGGGCTTTATTCTCTACACCAGTGATCCAAACCTTACGCTGGAAATGGAAAACGAAATCAAAGATAAAATTGCGCAATCCAAAGGCCTGGGCAACTTCCGCAATATGTTTATCAACATCCCGAAAGGCGACCCGGAAGGGGTGAAAATCCTGCCCGTGGGCGAAGTCAGCGCAAAGGACGAGTTTGCCAACATCAAAGGGATCACCGCGCAGGATATCTTTACCGCGCACCGCTTCCCCGCAGGGCTGGCAGGCATCATCCCGACCAATGGCGCGGTAATGGGCAACCCTGAAACGGCACGAACGACCTATCGAAAAGATGAGGTGATCCCGTTGCAACGTAAATTGATGAATGGGGTCAACAACGACCCGGAGATCCCCGCGCATTTACATCTGAACTTTGACGTTGAAATTCCGGCAATTACCGCCGAAAAGGGCGAAAAATGAACGTAGTTAAGTTAAAATCATCCCCATTGTTAGCAATGGCGTGCGGGATGGTGAACATGCGAGTTTTTAAAATTAAATGTCCAGAATGCGGCTCACCGGCCATCATTCGTAAATCTGACTGGAAAGATAAGAAACTGGCGGATTTATATTGCGCCTGCTCAGAAGTTGAATGCGGCCACACGTTTGTTTTTAACGCCTCGTTTTCTCATACCCTCAGCCCCAGCGGGCTGACAGGTAACAAACTGGTCAAATTCCTGATTGACCGACTTAAGCCCGAAGAACGCCAGTTCGCGCTTGACCTGCTCAACGGCCAGACCGCGTAAAAGAAGCCCGCATTAAGCGGGCTTTTTTTATGCAACGTCTGATAATCACCATACCTTCATTAAATTTAAAATTGCGACCCTTACTACATCGGGATTCCTGTCTTGAGCAACCTTCAAAAGATGATCGCAGCACCCGTCCAGCAACTCAGTTGGATTAATCCCAACCGCGTCGTCGTATTCAATCGAGGATGAGCCATTGCCATTAAAAACCAGTCGACCGTTTGCGTCATAACCCTCAAAGTAACTGATGTAATTAGATTTCATCTTTCCATACCCTCTTTTTTTAAACCAAAAAACATGCGGACTCTTTGCCGCCCGCTCCCGCAGAATCCCGCCGACCATTGCAACAAGTTGCGATGGTCAGCGAGATTTATTCATCATTTCGGTTCTGACTCTCAGCGGCGGCCACCAACTTTCTGTATTCCCCGACCGGATCGAACCGCAGCCGCGTTGCATTTATGCCGTGGTTATCTCTCAGTCGTTCCCATAATTTGTTAACTATCCGGGCTTCGTCTGGTTGTTGACGCGTAATTAATTCACCAGTTGCACTGGCTTGATATACCTTGCCGTCAACCTCCAGTTGGCTGCCTGTCAGCAATGAAATGGCCTGCACTTCTGAAATATCCAGCGAATGAAGGGCGGCATCCTCCAGCAAACTGGCAGCTGCTGGCGCAAGCGCCGCCCGTCTGGCGTTCTCTGCCTCGGATTTGGACTCGATTTTTTCCACAGCAGAACGCCACGCGACATCTAATTCACTCCCTGGCTCATAAGGTGATCCGCTCTGCGGCCTTTTGAACGGGGTTTCACGTAGTCGCCGCATTAACCTGCGCCGCGTTGGCACGTCCATATTGTCAAAATCGAATATTTCTTCCTCTGACTCTTCTGTCACAGCCTCCACATCAGGTAGAAAATCGGTGATTTTTTCGTCTTCCGTAGAGTTATTGACAGAACTCCAAGCGTCGCCGGATGGCGACGGCAAAACGGCAACCCCCAAACCGGGGCCGCTTTTGGCTCCGGTGGTGGCTTTAGATTTGGCGCGAATGGTCCACTTAACCAGACGCGTGCAAATGCGGGAAACCTCACCCAGACGCGGCGACCAGACGCCGAAAACCTTTTCCGGGGTTTCACAGTAGGCGTTCAATTCGTCAGCATCCTGATAAGCCAGACGGACGATGTAGTCTTCGCGTGGAATCAACACGCCACCCTGGCGCAGGATGTAAGTTGCAAAACAACCCACGTCGGCAGCAGCGCAGACGGCATCCATTGCAGGATCAGCCAGTAGCGGCCTGCCGCGTTTGAAGGTTTTAGCAATCTTTTGCTGATTCGTGATCTGGTTGCTCAGTTTGCGCAGCTCACGATAAACCGTTACAGGTGGCTGCCCCATTGGCTGGAACTGGCGGATGCGGTGGAGGGACGCCCATGCCATCGCATATTTAGCCGTTTCATTCAGCGGCTTGCCGCTTTCGTCGTCCAGTTCACCAGCCAGCGCGTGGCCGTCGATGTTCTTCGAAATGTATTTAGCAATGTAAGCCGTTGCCGATCCCTTGCGCGGGTCCATCTTTTTGGACTTGAAGCGAGCGCCGGTATTGCGGCCCAGCTCGGCGCGGTCCTCTTTGATGAAGTATTCCCGCAGTATGGCGGTTGTGGCTTTAACTTCTGCCTGCGGCATAAAAAGCAAGGCGTGCCAGTGTGGCGTTCCATCGTGGTGCGGCTCGGCGACACGGAAGCCATAAGGGCGTAAGTCTTCGCGTTTCAGTTTGGCGGTTGCGCGGTTCCATACCCGGCAAAGGTATTGTTGCGCCTGGGCAACCGTCGTGTGGTTCCATTTGGCGTTGTGGTGGCCTGACTGGATATTGCTGTGATATGCGGATGGGCAAGTGATAGTCAGAAAAATACCCACATCACCGCGCTGTTGCGCGACAAGTTCAACCCCAGCCATTCGCGCCATCAATTCATGACGGCGGATCGCCGGGTTAGACGTGGATTTGTTAATCATATCTTCAAGTGATGAAACGTTGCCGTCTTCGTCGACTAGCTCATGACTTTTGAAAAAATCGCGATTCTTGCGGCGCTGCTCCTGCCATTCCATCAGGCTGGAGGCGCTGACATAGGCGTGGGCCTTTTTGTGAACGGCCCCGATTGCACGCAGCTGGTTTTCGCGCCAGTCACAGCGAAGACGCCATATTTTGCGGCCCCACCAGTCTGGCGAACACATACGCAAAATGGCAGTGAAGATCCGCTCACGTTCCCACGGCGCATTCCATGCCGGTGGCACAACACGAAGGGCCAGCATTTCGCGGCCCAGGTGGCAATAAAGCCAGTCCAGCTCTTCAACGCTCATGCCCTCGGCGGTTAATCTCAGGGCTTCGCATTCCGTTTCAAGCATTTCAGCAATACGGTTGCCGATCTCGTTTGCAGCGCTTAATGCTTCGCGCTTTGTAAAGTCTGCCAGACGTTGCCAGCGCCCATGCCAGTACGCAGCCAGCTCGCTGGTGACGTCAGTTGCCACCCCTTGTTTGCTGCGAACAACATCAAGACGCAGTAATGATTTTTTCACGGTGCCCATAAGAAAATCATTAATGTGTCGGGCTTCGCGGTTCGAACGTAGCCAGTCAATTTTTTTGCGCCAGACTTCGCGGATAAAGAACGGCTCAGACAATAAGCGGCCCTCTACACCTTCCGGGGTTTCTGCCCAGGCGGCAGCGGCGGCAATTGCGGCCGCATTGTCAGCGCTGACCATCTTTTGATGAATAGAAAGCGGCAGGCCGCGCGGCTCGTATTTATCCAGTGCAAGGATCAGCGCTTCACGGTTGCGAACCTCATTAGGGTTGTAACCCGCGCGCTTGATCAGTCGGTCGATATGCCTTTCAACGGCAGGATGACGCGCAACCGCCCCGGCAAGCGGGGCGAGTTTTGCGGATTCAAAGCTATACGCCCCGATAGCGGGGCGGGGCTTGTTCCAGTCCCATGCGAAGACGTCAGACATTGGACGCCCCCATCATGTAAGCTCTTACGAACGCCGTTGCCGCTTCAGCGTTAACGGCGTTTCCGTAGGCGCGAATTTTTCCCACTCTGGCGGAAGCCCCATCAACCAGCGGGGCAAGTTCGGGTTCAACTGGCCGCCACTTTTCATCCCTGCACAACAACCAGTCAGCAGATCCCCAGAAGCCGTTAAGCGGGCCGCATCCGCTATCTGGGCGACAACGTCCAGGGTGTCCGTTGATAATTTCCCGTTGCGCATCCTCCCGCCCTGATAACCCCCTTTGTGATCCCTTGCCGCTGGTGTCGGCCAGCCAGCCAGCACCGCCGCCGTTTGCAAGTTCAACCCACCCTCTTGGCCCGCATTGCTCGGATGCTTCCATGCGTTTGCTGTCGGTGTGGGCCACCCAGTAAGCTCTGTCTCGTATATGCGGCGCACCGACGCCCGCAGACGGAAACGCGCACGCCCCGAAGGCATAACCCATTCCTTCCATGTCAGCTTGTACAAGGTCGATCCAGTCGTTTGCGTCAGCGCTTGCAGATTGCTCGCCAAAGATAACGAGAGGACGGCACTGCCCAGCCAGCCAATGCATGGAGGGCCATAAGTGCCGCTCGTCAGCAAACCCTTGCCCTTTGCCTGCCGCGCTGAAAGGCTGGCATGGGCAAGACCCGGTCCAGACAGGGCGGGAGTCCGGCCAGCCAGCACGGCGCAGGGCATATGACCAAACACCAATCCCTGCGAAGAAATGGACCTGAGTAAATCCGCGTAAGTCGTTGGGTCTGACATCTTCAATGCTCCTTTCGTCAACAATGCCAGGGGCGATAAGACCGGCAGCGATAAGGTTGCGTAGCCACTGGGCCGCAAATGGATCTATTTCGTTGTAATAAGCAACTGTCACTTTTTCCTCTCCACGTTGTACTTTTCGTGGGTCAGAAGTGACCAGGCCTTGCCTCCGTCCTTACTCAGCAGGCGCCAGCGGCGGCCCAGACGGATCACCAGGTAATGATGTGGCACGATGCGGGAGTAATTTTTCCGGCCTTTCGCGTACTGGCTTAATTCAGCGGTTGCACGCTTGCTTACGCCCAGCGGGGCGGCGCATGAAATCTGCAAACGGGTAGCCATCAAAACACCTCGACATCTTTTGCGGGATCGAAGCCTATCCAGGGTGAATATCCGGCACAGGGGCCGCAATCAGGACAGCAACCACCACCGGCACGCCCGCAGCCGTCGCACACTTTGAGGACGCCGATCACCTCGCTGGCGGCTCCCCTGGTAATGGCGTTCGCGCTAACCGAACGGTTAACGCTGATTCCCTGGAATTTGAAAGCGCTGTAAATATCACGGGTGGCGGGGGTATCACTGTTTGACAGGATCACCGGCGAACCAGTCAGGCGGTTGGCAGTCAGCAGGGCCGCAGCTAACTGGCGGTGTTGTTTCTCACCAAACGGGGCGGTGTGATACTGGGTAAAATTGGCTGTTTCGCTTGCTGGCAGGTACGGCGGATCGCAGTAGATAACGGCATCGCTGCCAATCATGATTTTTAATGTGCTCTGGTAGTCGCAACAAACGAAAACGGCTTTCGTGTCGTTGGCCTTTTCAGTGAACAAGCGGATCTGTTCTTCGGGGAAGTATGGCGGGGTTTTATGTTTACCAAATGGAACGTTATATCCGCCCTGGCGGTTGTAGCGCACAACGCCGTTATAGCCGTGGCGATTCAGGTAAAGGAATTGCGCAGCGCGAAGAATTTTTCCCGCGTCAGGTCCGTTTTCAAACACTTCACGCGAAGAAAGATAATCACGGGCACGGGCGTTGAAATCCTCCCTGATCCACAAGTAACCCTCTTTATCACCGTACACCTTGAATAATGGGCGGGCGGCATCGATCACCGCGTCAGGCCAGCGGGTTATCTGACGATAAAGGTTTATTAAGTCAGGGTTGATATCACCCAGGATATAGCGGCGGTATTCCGTATTGAGGAAAACAGAAGCGCCGCCGACGAACGGTTCAACGAGGCAATCAGCTTTAGGCAGTACCGGCAGTAGATCAGGGATTACGCGGCTTTTACCACCAGGCCATTTAACAAGCGAACGAATCATTTTTACTTTCTCCAGGGTGCAAGAAGCCCGACGCGTTAGCGCCTGTTTCTTTTTGTGGTCAGTTATTTGTTAGTTGGTTGCTTTTTGTGTCTCTGGCGGCTTATCGCGTAGCGCCTGCATTTCTGCACGGGGTGCGGCGTAGTCTTCAAATTCCCACGGCAATGACGCGGCGAACTCTGAGAGGCGCTTAATGCCCATCATCAGGCTGGTTTGTTCCGCTTCACTCAGATTTTCAAAGGTTGTGTTTAGATGGCTGCGGGTTAGTTGTGGTAAACCGGCCACGCGACTGGCGGCATCGTTCGCCAGAATGAAGACCACTTTTTTGCGGGTATCATCCAGTCGATTAAAGCGGGCTGCCGTGTCATTTGCGCGGGACGCGTTAACGCTCTCTTGCAGTCGGGCGCGTTGCTCTAAAAATTTGCGGCGTCCTGGTTGCTGACCGGTCACATCCAAAAACATATCCACCACTCCCAGACTAAAAACAGATGCCCATAAGACGGGCGAACCAGCGGCGCTTATTACGTGGGCGCGACATAAACGGTAAGCGGCAATGCTTAATAAATTGCACGTCGGTTGCCTTTGGCTGAAAGAAGCGCCCATCAGGGGTTTCAATCCATCCACGGGTGTGGGCACGGTGAGTTACCTGCTGGCCTTTGGTTAAAAGGCTGGCGAATGAAGGGCATTGAGTCATATCCATGATGATCTTCGTTTCCTTTAGCAGGCGCGTTGAGGTGAACTGTGACGGGTGCGCTTATGGGATTGAAGCGCTTTGCCGGTTACTCGGCGATAGGTTTTCTTGTCACGCATCAGACGGTCAATGTAATGCTTTTCTTCCGGGGTGATTAGGGCGCGGCAATGTGCCACGGCGGCCCAATACTCTTGCAGCATGATGAAACGCTTTGGACGTTTTGAACCAGGCATCCCTTCGCGATGAACTGGCAGTTGTGCGCGGTCCATCAAATTACGGACGCTCTTCAATGTGCGGCCCGTCAGATATGCAAACTCGACCGGTGTAACAAAAATCTGCGATTGCAACTCCTCGGTATTCATATCCCGGATAGTTGTAGCTTGAGATTCAGTCATTTTGCAGACAACTTTGATTCGTGTCGGCTCTAGAGGATTTTGTCGGAAATCCGACATAGTTTTGATATCTCGATTTTCTGGCATTTGTTAGACTCCTTAGTTAACCATTTATGAGGCTTAATAAGTCTGTTTATGGCTTTTGCGACATTGTCTCAATATGAGGTGAATGTCTCGTATTCGGGTAACTATATGGAGATCTCGTAATCGTGTCAATTTCTCAAGGCGAAAAACTCGCCCTTATTCGCGAATCTGAGCGACTAACAAAGCAGCAACTTGTTGATTTAGTAGGGGTAAACTATACGACCTATCACGGATATGAACGTGATAAGTCGAAAATGACTCTGGAGGCGGCAGTTAAAATATTTGGTCATCCAAGATTCAATAAATATCAGGACTGGTTTATGTACGACCGTACGGACGAAAGCCGGGGCCAAATAGCACCGGCTCTCGCACACTCTGGGCCAGGCGCAACAACCTCGCAGCACTCAGACCAAAAGACTGGTTAACAATTTACGCATGTTATTTGTGTGATAAATGCA
>Ga0105251_10001090_pt1 | contig 23663 bp, 14 predicted proteins | sample KBSS64metaG_FD_80424 | JGI IMG/M metagenome (GOLD analysis project Ga0105251, IMG submission 80424) | Switchgrass rhizosphere microbial communities from Kellogg Biological Station, Michigan, USA - KBS S6-4 metaG | ecosystem: Host-associated > Plants > Roots > Rhizosphere > Soil | place...
CATCGTCGCGATCTCGCGCGCCAGAGCGGCGGCATCGCGCTCCATGATGAGCACGTCGGCGCGAATCTTCTCGAACTCCGCGCCGATTTCGGCATCGCCCGCGCTATAGCGTGCGCGCGAAAGCGCCTGATGCTCCCAGACCCACGCGGTGTTCGCCGCGTCGCCCTCGCGGATCTGATAGCGGCGAAACGTTGCGAGATCGGTCACGAGCAGGCCGGATTCACCGTTCGGCCGCAGGCGCAAATCGACGTCGAACAGCGTGCCCGCGCCGGTCGCCGCCGTGAGCCACGTGATGAGGCGGCGCGTGAACATCGCGTAGATGTCGGAGGCCGCGTCGTCGTCATCGTCGTAGAGAAAGATGAGATCGAGATCCGACGCGTAGCCCAGTTCCTTGCCGCCGAGCTTCCCGTACGCGATGACCGAGAAACGCGGCGTCTCGCGATGCCGCTTCGGGAACTGCTTCCACACGGTTCGTACAGTTACGTCGAGCACGGCATCGGCGAGTTCGGAAAGACGGTCGCTCACATGCTCGACGCTCAAATGGCCGGCGAGATCGATCAGCAGAATGCGGAACACTTCGGCCTGGTGCGCGTGACGCAACAGATCCATCTGATGCTCGACGTCCTCGGCAGCGTCGAGCCGCGCGATCAGCGAGCGCTTGAACTCGGACCAGTCGAACGGGCTGGCGATCGCTTCGTCGTCGAGTAATTCGTCGAGCAATTGGGGATGGCGGATCAGATAGCCCGCTGCCCAGCGCGAGCCCGACAGCACCGACAGCACGCGCTCGAGCGCCGCCGGATATTCCGTCAGCAATGCGAGATACGCGCCGCGTTTGCCGATCGCTTCGAGCAGATCGAACAGCCGCACGATGATGTCGCCGCGCTTGCCCGCATCGTTCGACTGCACGGCTTCGAGCGCCCGCTGCGCAACGATGTCGAAGCGCTCGCGGCTCTGCGACGGCAAGCCTGCATAACGCGCCGAATTCCACACGCCGGTCAGACGCGAAAGCACTGGCGCGGGGTCCGCAAAGCCGAGTTCCGCCAGGCGTGCGGCGAGTTCTTCCTGCGCGGAGTCGTCGGCGAGCGCGCTGCTCCAGATCCACGACGCCGCCGAATCCTCCGCGACGCCGCAGCCGCCCTGCCCGCTCACCTTGTCGGCGAAGATCGCGTCGAACTGCTGCTCGACGAGCTCGCGATGCGCATCGAGCTTTTCCATCAGCGCGGCATAGTCCGCGAAACCGAGCGACTTCGCGAGCCGCGCGCGCTCGTCGTCCGCGACGGGCATCGCGTGCGTCTGCGCGTCGTTGCGATATTGCAGCCGATGCTCGACCGTGCGCAGGAACAAATACGCGTCGGACAGCGCCGCGCACACGTCGGGCGCGAGCAAGCCGTGCGCGGCGGCGCGTTCGAGCACGGCGAGCGTCGGACGAATGCGGAAATCCGCCGCCTGACCGCCGCGAATCAACTGAAACACTTGCGCGCTGAACTCGATCTCCCGGATGCCGCCGCGTCCGAGCTTGATGTCGTCGGCTTTGTCGGGACGCATCGATGCGCGCCGCCGCGCTTCCTGCCGAATCTGCTGATGCAGCGAGCGGATCGCCGCGATCACGCCGTAATCGAGATAGCGCCGGTAGATGAACGGCGTCGCGATCGCTTCGAGCTGTTTCATGAGGCGCCTGGCGGATTCGCTTTGTGTCTCCGAAACGAGCCGCCCCTTGATCCATGCGTAGCGCTCCCACTCGCGGCCCTGCACGTAGAAATACTCTTCGAGCATCCCGAGGCTGCACACGAGCGGGCCGGAATCGCCGTTGGGCCGCAGCCGCATGTCGACGCGGAACACATAGCCGTCCTGCGTGATCTCCGCGAGCGCGCCGATCAGACGTTTGCCGAGCCGTGTGAAGAATTCCTGCGTCGCGAGCGCGGAGCGCGTGCCGCCCGAGGTTTCGCCGTCCTCTTCATAAACGAAGATCAGGTCGATGTCCGACGATGCGTTCAGCTCGCGCCCGCCGAGCTTGCCCATGCCGACGACGCCCAGCGTGAGCCGCTCGCCGTCCGGTCCGCGCGGTTCGCCGAAGAGCGCTTCGAGATCCGCGGACAACACCGCGAGCGCGCGCTGGACGGTGACTTCGGCGAGATCGGTCATCGCGCCGGTGACTTCGGCGACATCCGCCGCGCCGGCGAGATCGCGCTCCATCACCGTGCAAAACACATCCGTTCGCAGTCGACGCAGCGCGGTCTTGAGCGCGGCCTCGTCGAGCACGCCGTTTTCGGTGCACGGCTTGCAGTGCGCATCGAGACGCGCCTCGATCCATGCGCGCGTGATGCGCGAGCGCGCCCACTGCGCGACATTCGACGCCAGTTCGGGCCGCGCTGCATACGCGCGCGCCGCATAGTTGGAATAGTCGGAACTGAGGAGAGTGTCGGCGGTCATGAATGGTTGGGTTCGCTCATTGCTTCCGGTAAGACATAACGCTTCACGCATTGCGCCGCGAGTCTTGCCGGGCGCGACTTTGCGAGCATCCACGCGTACACGGGCAGCGGCCTTCCCCGCTTTGCCCGTGTTACATTTCAGCGTCAAACACGCAAAACTACCATATCGCCCGACAGCAGCAGCATGTCCGACAGCAGACGATCCGTCGACCCGACCGAAGTTGGACAAGCCAAGCCCAGCGGCAACGCCGAGCGCGTGCTTTCACGCGTCTTCAAAATCGTTCTGGTCATCGCGGCCATCGCGTATTTCGCGGTGGCGGGCGTGTATGTCGGCCTGCGCTATATCGTCATGCCGCAGGTCGATTCGTTCCGGCCGCGCATCGAGGAACTCGTCTCATCGAAGATTCAGGCGCAGTTGCATATCGGCAGGATTTCCGCGCGATGGTCGGGGCTTTCGCCGACACTCGATATCGACAATCTGAGCATCGACGCCGCCGATGGCTCGCCGGGTCTCGCCGTGCCGCACGCGAGCGCGAGCATCGCGTGGGCCTCGCTGCTGCATCTGCGGCCCAAGCTCGCGGACCTGACCGTCGACGGCCCCGACGTGATCATCGCGCGCAATGCGGACGGCGCGCTGACCGTCGCGGGCGTGCCGATTCCCACGCATCGGACCGGCTCGAACGCGTTCACGACCTGGCTGCTCGGCCAGGACCGCATCCTTCTGCGCGACGGCACGCTGCGCTGGCGCGACGCTCAACGCGCCGCGCCCGAGATCGCGTTCAAGCGCCTGCATCTGGCGATCATCAACGACGGCACGCGGCATCGGCTCGCGCTCAAGGCGCCCGCCGACGGCGACGTGCTGCACGGCCCGCTCGACTTGCGCGCGGACTTCCGTCATCAGCCTTTTTCCGCGATGGGCGCGCCCGCCAACTGGGCCGGCCGTCTCTACATGTCGACCGGGCCGGTCGATCTGCCGATGCTCGCGCGCTACGTGAAGCTGCCTTTCCAGATGTACGGCGGGCGCATCAACAACCAGATCTGGCTGAACTTCGCCGGCGGCCAGTTGCAGAACGCGACCGGCGAGCTGACCGGCGCGAACGTCGCGCTGCGCGTGCGCGCGACGCAGCCGCGTCTCGATCTGCCGATCGCGCGCTTCGGCTGGAGCATCGACAGGAACGACACCGAGTACACGTTGAATCTGCGCGACCTGCATGCGGAGCTTGGCCAGCCGCCGCTCGAGGACGGCACGCCGGTCACGCGCCTGCTCGTGTCGCGCTCGCTGACGGGCACATATCGGCCGCCGGGCGTGGGCAAGGGACAACTGGTGCGGCTGACGGGCGATTCCGTCGATATCGGCATCCTTGCGGAATTCACGCGCGCGCTGCCGGTGCCGGCAAAAGTGCTCAACGAACTCGTGCGCTTCAATCCGCGCGGCCAGGTGTCGAACTACACGATCTTCACCGAGCGCGCCGCGCCGAAGACCGAAGAAGAAGCGCAGGAGCAGCGCAAGAAGGGCGACGCGCCGCTTTTGCACTACGCGTTGAAGGGCGATCTCCAGGGTCTTAGCATCCAGGCGCAGGAGCCGCCACCCGGACTCACGATCAACAATCATCCCCGCGCGGGCATTCCGGGCGTCGAGAACATGTGGGGCACGGTCGACGCGAACGAGAAGGAAGGCCGGATCACGATCGACACGAAGAACGTGGCCGTCATCATCCCCGGCGCGTTCGACGATCCCCGCCTCACCTTCGACTCGCTGCAAGGCAATGCGCGCTGGACTGTGGCCGACGCGATCGCGCCGGGCGAACTGCGCCGCGCCTTCACGATCCACCTCGAAAGACTGCGCGTCAAAAACGCCGACGCCGAAGGCGAAGCCACCGCCGATTACTGGAACCAGGGCCACGGACGCGGCAATCTCGACCTGAAGGCGAAGGTCGCGCATCTGAAGGTGACGAGCCTCGTGCGCTATCTGCCGACGAGCCTGAACGAGCGCGTGCGCGTCTATCTCGGCCATGCGCTGCAGGCGGGCGTCGCGAAGAACGGGACGATCGAAGTGCACGGCGATCTCACGCGCTTCCCTTACGCGAAGTTTCCCGACGCGGGCATCTTCCGCATCGAGGCGCCGTTCAGCGGCGGCAAGTTCGACCCGACGCCGTTTCCGCCGCGCAAGATGGCCAACGGCCTGCCGAACTTCTGGCCGGCGTTCGAGGGCATCGACGGCACATTCACGCTCGCGCAGAACAAGCTCGGGTTCGACATCGACAAGGGGCATTACCGCGGCGTGAAGGTTTCGAAGGTCATCGGACGCATCGACGATACGGGCAATCGTGAGACGAAGTTGTGGATCGACGGCAAGGCACGCGGCCCGCTCGCCGACATGCTGCAATACGTCGACGACAGTTCGCTCGGCCTGATGGCGAAGCACGCGACGCGCAAGATCGACGCCAAAGGCGACGCCGCACTCGCGCTCACGCTCGGCATTCCGCGCTATCGTCCGCCCGCGCCGCAACCGCCGCTCAAGCCCGAGTACAAAGGCTCGCTCACCTTCGCGGACAACGAAGTCACCTACGGCAATCTGCCGCCGCTCACGCATCTGCGCGGCCGCGCCGACTTCGCCGCGAAGACCGTGACGCTCGACGGCCTGACCGCGCAGTTGCTCGGCGGCGACGTGCGTGCAAAAGGCGGCGTGCAGCCCGACGGCAGCTATGCGATCGACGTGAACGGGCGCATCGGCGCGGACGCCGCCACGCGGCTCAACAAGCGGATCACACCGCAGGTCGCGGAATTCATGAAGCGGATCAACGGCACCGCGCCTTACGAGCTGCACGTGCACGGCGCGAGGAACGCGTTGCCGATCGTGCAGGCTCGCTCGGATCTGACGGGACTCGGCATCGATCTGCCCGCGCCGTTCAGCAAGCCGCAAGGCACGCCGATGCCCTTCTCTTTCACGTTCCAGCCCGCGCCGGGCGGTGCGTCGGACCTGCACGACGCGCGGCTCAGCTTCGGGCCGGTGGCAGCGCATTACGTGCTGCAGCAGATCGGCCGCGCGCAGGTCAGGATCGATCCGCAAAACGCGGCCGAGCCGATGAACATGCGCGCGCGTCTGAAAGTCGTGCGCGGCGCGATCGGCTTGAACAAGGCCGCCGACTTGCCGGCCGAAGGCGTCATCGCGAACGCGGATCTGAACGAGCTCGATGCCGACGCATGGCGCAAGGTCTTCGCCGATATCGCCGCCGCCGGCGCCGCGACGCCGCAAGCCGCCGACGCGAACGCGCCTGCCCCCCCGATGAGCGAGAGCGTCAGTCAGTTCGTCCCGACGCGCGCTGCCATCCACATCACGACGCTCAAGCTGCTCGACCGGCGGTGGGAGAACATCGCGATCGACGCGAGCGGTGCCGATCGCAAGTGGCAGGCGAACATCGCGTCGGATCGGGTGTCGGGCGATGTTGCGTGGACGCCGGGCGCGACCCGGGACAGTCCCGGCGCGTTGCATGCGCGCTTCGCGAAAGTCGTGATTCCGGACAAGACGGGAAGCGAATCCACCGGGCAGGTCATGAAAAAGCCGCCGCGCAACGTGCCGACGATCGATCTCATCGTGAACGAGCTCGTGTATCGCGGTCACAGCCTCGGGCGGCTCGAAGTCGACGCGCACAACGAAGTCATCGCCGACGAACCGATCTGGACACTCGACAAGCTCGAGCTCGCGAACCCCGACGCGACGCTCACCGCGAACGCCACGTGGCGCACGCTGCCGGGCGGCGTCGTAAAGGCAAACACCGACGACGGCCCGCCGCGCCGCACGTCGCTCGCTTTCAAGCTCGATGTGAAGAACGGCGGACAGTTGATCGACCGTTTCGGCGCGCCGCGCGTCGTCAACTCGGGCAGCGGCACGGTCGCGGGCCATGCGGGCTGGAACGGCGGTCCGACTGCCGTCGATGTGAACACGCTCGATGGCGACGTCGCCGTCGATCTGCGTCACGGCCAGATCCTGCGTGCGCCGGGCGCGGCGAAGTGGCTCGGCATCTTCAGCCTGCGCAGCCTCGCCAACCTGCTGACGCTGCACTTCGAGGATGTCGTCGGAAAGGGGCTGCCGTTCGAGAAGATCACGGGCAATGCGAAGATCGTCGATGGCATCAGCCGCACGGACGACTTTCTCATGGTCACATCGCCCGCGCGCGTGCAGATGCAGGGCCTCGTCGATATGCCGAAGCAGACGCAGGACCTTCACGTGAAGGTGATTCCGACAGTCGGCGCGGGCGCGGCTGCGATCGGCGCCGCGGTGATCAATCCCTTGCTCGGCCTCGGCGTGCTTGCGGCGGACATCGCGCTGTCGGCATCGATTCAAAAAGCATTTGCGCTCGACTATTCGATCACCGGCTCATGGAGCAAACCCGTCGTTAAGCGGCTCACTGGCGATCAGGGTAAGATCGAAACACCCGCCGCCACCGCGGTTCCGTCCGCTGCCCGCTGAAAACGGGCGGTCGCACCCGCCCCGGCGACGCCGTTTTTCGTCCCCTTTTTTATCAGCGCACAAAAGACATGAGCGAAAGATCGAGCGAAAGCGCGGCCCCGTTTCAGGTCGCCGCGCTGCAGATGGTCAGCACGCCCGAGCGCGACCGCAATCTGGCCGACGCCGGACGCCTCGTCGCCGAAGCTGCGCGCGGCGGCGCTCAGCTCGTGCTCCTGCCCGAATATTTCTGCTACATGGGCTTCAAGGACACCGACAAGCTCGCGATCCGCGAAACGCCCGGCGCGGGTCCGATCCAGCAATTTCTGTCCGATGCGGCGCGCGAGCATCGCGTGTGGATCATCGGCGGGACACTTCCGCTGCAATCGCCCGAACCGAACCGCGTCCTGAACACGACGCTCGTCTTCGATCCGACTGGCAAGCAGGTCGCGCGCTACGACAAGATTCATCTGTTCAATTTCGAAAAGGGCGAAGAATCCTTCGACGAATCGCGCACCATCTGTCCTGGCAGCGAAGTGCGGACGTTCGAGGCGCCGTTCGGGCGCGTGGGATTGTCGGTGTGCTACGACCTGCGCTTTCCCGAGCTGTACCGCAAGCTCGGCGATTGCGCGCTGATGGTCGTGCCTTCCGCGTTCACTTACACGACCGGCAATGCGCACTGGGAAACGCTGCTCAAGGCGCGCGCCGTCGAGAATCAATGCTACGTGCTGGCCGCGGCGCAGGGCGGCAGGCACGAGAACGGCCGCAGGACGTGGGGCCACAGCATGTTGATCGATCCGTGGGGCGAGATCGTCGCCGTCAAGGACGAGGGCATGGGCGTGGTCGCGGGCGGTATCGATCTGCAACGCATCGCAGCCGTGCGGCAGAGCTTGCCGGCTTATCGACATCGCGTGATCGGGTGATCGCGCGGCTCACTCAACTGACGACTCGAAGACGCGGTTTGCCCGCGCACATGACCTGACTGGATCAGACCGTAGAATAGGCTGCAATTCGTCTGAAATATCATCGAACTCGTCACAGAACACGTAATAGGCACCGCATGAATATCATCGAACCCGGCATTCGTAACCTGGTCACGGCGAAGGACGTTTTGCTCACGCCCTACGGCCTCGACGAAGGGCTGATCACTCGCACGCTCGCGGAAATCTTCACGCATCGTGTCGATTACGCGGACCTCTATTTCCAGTCCACGCGCAGCGAAGCGTGGAGTCTCGAAGAAGGCATCGTCAAATCAGGCAGCTTCAGCATCGATCAGGGCGTCGGCGTGCGCGCCGTGTCCGGCGAGCGCACGGCGTTCGCCTATTCGGACGACCTGTCGCCCGAATCCATCCGCCAGGCCGCGATCGCGACGCGCGCCATCGCCAAGGCGGGCGGCGGCAAGCACAAGATCAAACCGGCGAGCACGCTCACGGGCGTATCGGGGCGCGATCTGTATCTGCCTGCCGATCCGCTGCATTCGCTCGATGCGAACGCCAAGGTGAAGTTGCTGGAGCGCGTCGAGCAGATGGCCCGCGGCAAGGATCCGCGCATCACGCAGGTGATGGCCGGTCTCGCCGGCGAGTATGACGTCGTGCTCGTCGCGCGCAGCGACGGCGCGCTCGCGGCGGACGTGCGCCCGCTCGTGCGCGTGTCGGTGACGGTGATCGCCGAGCAGAACGGGCGACGTGAAATCGGCACGGGCGGCGGCGGCGGACGCTTCGACTACGGCTATTTCACCGACGACATCCTGAATAAGTACGTCGACGATGCCGTGCACGCGGCGCTCGTCAATCTCGAAGCGCGCCCGGCTCCCGCTGGCGCGATGACGGTGGTGCTCGGGCCGGGCTGGCCGGGCGTGCTGCTGCACGAGGCGGTCGGACACGGGCTCGAGGGCGATTTCAACCGCAAGGGATCGTCGGCGTTCGCGGGGATGATCGGCGAGCAGGTGGCGGCGAAGGGCGTCACCGTGGTGGATGACGGCACGCTTCCGAATCGGCGCGGCTCGCTCAATATCGACGACGAAGGCAACCCGACGCAGTGCACGACGCTGATCGAGGACGGCATTCTGAAGGGCTACATCCAGGATTCGCTCAACGCGCGCCTGATGAAAATGCCGGTGACGGGCAACGCGCGCCGCGAATCGTACGCCGCGCTGCCGATGCCGCGCATGACGAACACGTACATGCTCAACGGCGACAAGGACCCGAAGGAAATTCTCGCCTCGGTCAAGAACGGCTTGTATGCGGTGAATTTCGGCGGCGGTCAGGTCGACATCACCAACGGCAAGTTCGTCTTCTCGGCGTCCGAGGCGTACATGATCGAGAACGGCAAGATCACGTATCCGGTGAAAGGCGCGACGCTGATCGGAAGCGGCCCGGAATCGCTCAAGTACGTGACGATGATCGGCAACGACATGTCGCTCGATAGCGGCGTCGGCGTGTGCGGCAAGGAAGGCCAGAGCGTGCCGGTGGGCGTCGGTCAGCCGACATTGCGCATCGAGAAGATGACGGTCGGCGGGACGGTGTGATTTGTATGCGGCATTTCCGCATCGGATGGGTGGGTATGCGGCGTGGCCGCGCCGTCCGATGCGGATTGTCCGCGTTTTCTTAGTTGCAGGGTTGTCAGCGCCGCACGTTTGAGGTTATAAGAGCAGTCACAACTTTTTGCGACACCCCTTCGACCCATCATGTCCGCCAAGTTTTATTTTTATTTCTTTTGGCATCTCAAGCCGCTGGCGGATCGAGAGGGGTGAGTCGTACACAGGTTGAACAAACCGAAATTCCCGAAAAACCGCCAGCGAGTCTGGCGGTTTTTTTTCGTCTCATATTTTGATTAGAACGTTGCCGTTGGAGAACGACATGCCCCCGCACAATACCGATGATGTTCGCATCCGCGAGTTGAAAGAGCTGACCCCGCCCGCGCATCTGATCCGCGAATTTCCCTGCGCCGAGCCGGTTTCGGAACTCATCTACAACGCGCGGCAGTCGATGCATCGCATTCTTCATGGGATGGATGATCGCCTGATCGTCATCGTCGGGCCTTGCTCGATTCATGATCCGAAGGCTGCATTGGAGTACGCGGGGCGATTGATCGAGCAGCGTAAGCGGTTTGCGGGGGAACTGGAGATCGTGATGCGGGTGTATTTCGAAAAGCCGCGGACAACGGTCGGCTGGAAGGGGCTGATCAACGATCCATACATGGATAACAGCTTCAAGATCAATGATGGGTTGCGGGCCGCGCGGGAGTTGCTCATGCATATCAATGAGCTTGGCTTGCCTGCGGGGACCGAGTATCTCGACATGATCAGTCCGCAGTACATCGCCGATCTGATTTCGTGGGGCGCGATTGGGGCGCGGACCACGGAGTCTCAAGTACACCGCGAGCTTGCCTCCGGGTTGTCTTGCCCGGTGGGATTCAAGAACGGTACTGACGGTAACGTCAAGATTGCTGTGGATGCGATCAAGGCGGCGTCGCAGCCGCATCATTTTCTCTCCGTGACCAAGGGCGGCCATTCGGCGATTGTTTCTACCGCTGGTAATGAGGATTGCCACATCATTTTGCGCGGTGGCAAGACGCCTAATTTCGATGCGGCGAGTGTGGATGCTGCGTGTAGCGATATTGGGAAGGCTGGCTTGGCTGCGCGATTAATGATCGACGCGAGCCATGCCAATAGCTCGAAGAAGCATGAGAATCAGATTCCGGTTTGTGAGGATATTGGCAAGCAACTGGCTGCTGGGGATGAGCGGATTGTCGGAGTGATGGTGGAGTCGCATCTGGTTGCGGGACGACAGGATCTGAAGGAAGGATGCGAATTGACCTACGGGCAAAGCGTCACCGATGCCTGTATCGGATGGGATGAGAGTGTGAAGGTGCTTGAGGGATTGGCGGAAGCGGTTAAGCAGCGGCGCGTAGTACGTGGCGGCGGAAACTGAGTTTCCTGACATCGTTGTAGACGGCGATCCGAGTAAGCCGTCTACAACGTAGGCTATGAGAACAGAGCAGTCGTCGCTAGAACCGAATTTGCTGGCATCGGGCGTGAAGGACAATCGTTTCCAGAGTTTGACTTAATCTCTTTGGATTATTTCGAACTCGGCGCTTATCGCGTGCATTTCCAATCTAAAAAGAACCCAGAGTGCGAGATGGAAGACGAAGTTGAATCAAACCAATGGTGTTTTGGCGTGCTGCTATCGCTCAGTTGCACGAGACCATAAGATATCGCTTCCTCCGTCCGCCCGATTTAGCACCCGAGCCCAAATAAACATCAAATCCGACAACCGGTTCACATACCTCCTCGGCGCCTCATTCACTCCCGCGGTCTCTGCACGTCCCAACGCCACGATCCCCCTCTCCGCCCTCCGACAAACCGTCCGCGCAACATGAGCAAGCGCCGCCGCCCTCGACCCACCCGGCAAAATAAACTCCTTCAACGGAGGCAAAGTCGCGTTGTACTCTTCCAGCCACGCATCGAGTTGAGCAAGATGAGAAGTCTGAATCATCGAATGCCCGGGAATCGACAACTCGCCACCGAGATCGAATAAATCGTTTTGAATCTGCGTCAGCGCGGCGCGAATATCGGAGGGCATCGGCTCGCATAAAAGCACGCCAATACAGGAATTCAATTCGTCGACATCCCCGATCGCGGCGATGCGCGTATCGTCTTTCGAAACCCGGCTCCCATCGCCCAGTCCTGTGGTTCCATCGTCGCCAGTACGCGTGGTGATCTTGCTCAAGCGGTTACCCATCGCTGTCTCCCTGATAAGCAGACAAAAAACCGACCCATTATAGGCACGCCGACGCACTCGAAACCGCCATAAACCCGCCCCGCCGGCCTCTCTCCGACGGCGTAAAATGGAATGAACACCGTACGGCTTTCGCGCGAGCCGCAAAACGAGCCAGTCACGAGGCATCACGCGAAAACCGCAACGCCCATACCAAGCGCGCAAGCAAAGAACACAAAGCCGCACCGCCCGGAGACACGCAAGTGAACCACCCCACAGAACATCAAGCACTTCAGAAGCGTCCCTTTCCCGCGTCGCTTTTCGAAGCGCTGAAAGCAAGATTCGGCGAGCGCGCGACGGCATCGCAAGCCGTCCGCGAACACCACGGCCGCGACGAATCGCCGTTCGATCCGCAACTCCCCGACGCCGTCGTCTACGCGCGCAGCACCGACGAAGTGCAGGCCATCGTGAAGCTCTGCGCAGAACACGACGTCCCGATCATTCCCTACGGCAACGGCTCCTCGCTCGAAGGTCACTTGCTCGCCGTTCAGGGCGGCGTCTCCATCGACCTCTCCGAGATGAACCAGATCGTCTCGATCAACGCCGAAGACCTCACGGTCACGGTGCAACCCGGCATCTCCCGCAAGCAACTGAACGAAGCGCTGAAGGACACGGGTCTCTTCTTCCCGATCGATCCCGGCGCCGACGCGAGCATCGGCGGCATGTCCGCGACGCGCGCCTCGGGCACCAACGCCGTGCGCTACGGCACGATGCGCGAAAACGTCCTCGGCCTCACCGTCGTGCTCGCTGATGGCCGCGTCATCAAAACCGGCACGCGCGCGCGCAAATCGTCCGCGGGTTACGACCTCACGCGTCTTTTCGTCGGCTCGGAAGGCACGCTCGGCGTCATCACCGAAATCACGGTACGTCTTTATCCGCAGCCCGAAGCGATTTCGGCGGCCGTGTGCGCATTCCCTTCCATGGGAGATGCCGTGCGCGCCGTCATCGAAACCATTCAGATGGGCGTGCCGATCGCGCGCGTCGAATTCGTCGACAAACTCGCCGTGCGCGCCATCAACCGTCACTCGAATCTGACGCTGCGCGAATCGCCGATGCTGTTCTTCGAATTCCACGGTACCGAATCCGGCGTGCAGGAACAGGCGCAGACCGTGCAGGACATCGTCGCGGAGAACAACGGCGAGGACTTCGAATGGGCGACGCGTCCCGAAGACCGCAGCCGTCTCTGGAACGCGCGCCACTCGGCCTACTTCGCGATGCTGCAACTGAAGCCGGGCTGCCGCGCCGTCACCACCGATGTCTGCGTGCCGATCTCGCGTCTCGCCGAATGTGTCGAGGAAACGGAAAAGGATCTGCAAGGCTCGTACTTGCCGAGCCCGATCGTCGGTCACGTCGGCGACGGCAATTTTCACGTCGCGATGCTGCTCGATCCCAACAAGCCCGAAGAGCTGGAAGAAGCCGAGCGCATCAACCGGCGCATCGTCGGACGGGCGCTCGAGATGGGCGGCACCTGCACCGGCGAACACGGCGTCGGGCTGCACAAGATGAGCTTCATGATCGAGGAGCACGGCGAGGACGCCATCGCGACGATGCGCGCCATCAAACAGGCACTCGATCCGAGAAACCTTATGAACCCCGGGAAAATCTTCACTTTCGAAGGCTGAAGAAGCGCAAGATGCACGCATGAAATAAGCGCCACTGACCGCGCAGGCATCAAAAGGAGGAGACATGAACGCACCCGACGAGCTCAAGGCCGAGCAGATGTCGCCCAATCTGCCGCACGAAGACGCGCCCGAGCTGACCGAAGATCAGCTCGCCGCGCGTCAGCGTGAAGTCGTGCAGGCGCTGATGGCCGTGCTGCCGACGCACTGTCTGCTCTTTCGCGACGAAGACACCGCCCCGTATGAATGCGATGGCCTCGCCGCGTACCGGCGCCTGCCGCTCGCGGTGGCGCTGCCGGAAACCGAGGCGCAGGTGCAGCGTGTCGTGCAAATCTGCGCGCGTCTTTCCATTCCGATCGTCCCGCGTGGCGCGGGCACCGGCCTCTCCGGCGGCGCGATGCCGATTCGCCACGGCATCGTGCTGTCGCTGGCGCGCTTTCGCAAGATCGTCGAAGTCGATCCATACGCGCGCACCGCGACCGTGCAGCCGGGCGTGCGCAACCTCGCCATTTCGGAAGCTGCCGCGCCCTATGGGCTGTATTACGCGCCCGATCCGTCATCGCAGATCGCGTGCACGATCGGCGGAAATGTGTCCGAGAACTCCGGCGGCGTGCACTGCCTGAAATACGGCCTCACGGTGCACAACGTCCTGCGCGTGCGCGCGGTGACGATGGAAGGCGACGTCGTCGAGTTCGGCTCGCTCGGCCCCGACGCGCCGGGCCTCGATCTGCTCGCGGTGCTGATCGGCAGCGAAGGCATGTTTGCGATCGTCACCGAGATCACGGTCAAGCTGATCCCGAAGCCGCAAACGGCGCAGGTCATCATGGCGAGTTTCGACGATGTCGTGAAAGGCGGCGACGCCGTCGCGGCGATCATCGCCGCGGGCATCATCCCGGCCGGCCTGGAAATGATGGACAAACCCGCGACGCGCGCGGTCGAAGAGTTCGTCAACGCGGGCTACGACCTCGACGCCGCCGCGATCCTGCTGTGCGAATCCGACGGCACGCACGACGAAGTCGCCGAGGAAATCGTCCGCATGACGGCGGTTTTGCGCGAGCACGGCGCGTCGCGCATCCAGATCTCGCGTTCCGAAGCCGAGCGCCTCAAGTTCTGGTCGGGCCGCAAGAACGCATTCCCGGCGGCGGGCCGCATCTCGCCGGACTATTACTGCATGGACGGTACCGTACCGCGCCGCGCGATCGGGCCGCTGCTCAAGCGCATCGAAGAGATGGAGAAGAAGTACGCGCTGCGCTGCATCAACGTGTTCCACGCCGGCGATGGCAACATGCATCCGCTGATTCTGTTCAACGGCAACGATCTCGATGAATGGCATCGCGCCGAGGCGTTCGGCTGCGACATCCTGGAGTGTTGCGTCGAACTGGGCGGCACGGTGACGGGCGAGCACGGCGTCGGCATCGAAAAGATCAATTCGATGTGCGTGCAGTTTTCGCCGGAAGAGCGCGACGCGTTCTTCGCGGTCAAGCGCGCGTTCGATCCGCCGGGCCTGCTCAATCCCGACAAGGGTATCCCGACGCGCGCGCGCTGCGCCGAGTACGGCAAGATGCATGTCCGGGGCGGGCTGTTGCCGCATCCCGAATTGCCGCGCTTCTGAAGTCTCACGACGCGCGGCGCGCGTTGCGCTATCCACGTTTCTCCGAGTGTGGCGGGGTTAAGCGGCCGGTACAATCGATCGGACAGCCATTAGAAAGCTGAACACGGAAGTCGGATCGAAATCGACGAATGAGCGGAACATCCATGGAACAGGACGACATCGTCGCCGGCTGGTCGGAGAGGATCGCCCGGGCCACCGAAACTGGCACGCTGCTGCGCGTGCGCGGGGGTGGCACGAAAGACTGGTACGGGCAGACGCTCCAGGGAGAGATCCTCGACACGCGCGTGTATCGCGGCATCATCGCTTACGATCCGGCGGAACTCGTCATCACTGCGCGAAGCGGCACGCCGCTCGCCGAAATCGAAGCGGCACTCAGAGAGCACAACCAGATGTTGCCGTTCGAGCCGCCGCACTTCGGGCGCAACGCGACGCTGGGCGGCTGCATCGCCGCGGGGCTCGCGGGCCCGCGCCGCGCATGGACCGGCGCGCCGCGCGATTTCGTGCTCGGCGCGGTCGTCATGAACGGTCACGGGCAAGTGCTGCATTTCGGCGGACAAGTGGTGAAGAACGTCGCCGGGTATGACGTGTCGCGCCTGCTAGCGGGTTCGCTCGGCACGCTCGGGCTGATTCTCGAACTCTCGATCAAGGTGCTGCCGCGCCCCGTCGCCGAAGCCACGCTCAAGTTCGACATGCACGCCACCGACGGCGTGCGCAAGCTCAACGAATGGGGCGGCCATCCATTGCCGATCTGCGGCAGCGCGTGGCGCGACGGCACGCTTGCGCTGCGTCTCGCAGGCGCGGAAGCTGCTGTAAAGACAGCGCGCAATACGCTCGGCGGCGAGGTCGTCGATGCGGTCGAAGCCGACCGTTTCTGGATCGGCATGCGCGAGCAGACGGACCCGTTCTTCGCGGTGATCGAACCGCGCTCGGCGCTGTGGCGGCTCGCGTTGCCGTCGATCGCGGAGCCGCTGCATCTGCCGGGCGCGCAGTTGATGGAATGGGGCGGCGCGCAGCGCTGGTGGATCACCGACACCGATCCGCAAACCGTGCGCATCAGCGCGAAGCAGGCGGGCGGGCACGCGACGATATTCCGCGCAGGCTCCGCCTACGATCGCAACGCGGGCGTGTTCACGCCGCTGCCCGCGCCGCTGATGAAGATTCATCGTGGATTGAAAGCCGCATTCGATCCGGCGCGCATCTTCAACCGCGCGCGTTTGTACCCCGACTTTTAGGCGCTTCGATGCAAACCAATCTCGCCGAATTCATCCGCGGCACGGCCGATGGCGACGAAGCCGACGCTATCCTGCGCAAGTGCGTGCACTGCGGCTTCTGCACGGCGACCTGCCCGACGTATCAGATACTCGGCGACGAGCTCGACGGGCCGCGCGGGCGCATCTATCTGATGAAGCAGATGTTCGAAGGCGCGCCGGTCTCGCGCAGCACGCAACTGCATCTGGACCGCTGTCTCACGTGCCGCAATTGCGAAAGCACGTGTCCATCGGGCGTGCAGTACGGACGGCTCGTCGAGATCGGGCGCAAGATCGTCGAAGAAAAGGTCGAGCGGCCGATGCGCCAGCGCCTGCAACGGCGCCTCCTCGCGAGCTTCCTGCCGAACAGCACGCTCTTCACGCCCGCGATGAAGCTCGGGCAGCAGTTCCGCGGCATCCTGCCGCGCAAGCTGCGCGCGAAGATTCCCGTGCCCGAGCGGCCGCTCGCGGCGCCCACGAACAAGCATGAACGCAAGATGCTGATGCTCGCCGGCTGTGTGCAACCGGCGATGATGCCTAACGTCAACACCGCAACGGCCCGCGTGTTCGACGCGCTCGGCATCGAGATCGTCACGGCGCCGTCCGCGGGCTGCTGCGGCGCGATCCGCCTGCATCTCGGCTACAACGAAGACGCGCTCGACGACGTGCGCAACAACATCGACGCATGGTGGCCGTATGTGGAAAGCGGCGTCGAGGCGATCGTGATGAACGCGTCGGGCTGCGGCGCGACGGTGAAGGAGTACGCGCATCTGTTGCGCAACGATCCGGCGTACGCGGAAAAGGCGCAGAAGATCGTCGACCTGACGCGCGATCTCGCCGAAATCCTGCCGATGTACGAGGAGGAGCTCGTCGCGCTTTCGCGTCGGCGCGGCGTGCATACCGTGGCGTTCCATCCGCCGTGCACGTTGCAGCACGGACAGCAGATTCGCGGACGCGTCGAGCAATTGCTGACCGCGCTCGGGCTCGAAGTGCGCCTGCCCGCCGACAGCCACTTGTGCTGCGGATCGGCGGGGACGTATTCGGTCCTGCAGCCGAAGCTCTCGTACACGCTGCGCAATCAGAAGCTCGACCGGCTGGAGAAGCTGGAGCCGCAGATGATCGTATCGGCCAATGTCGGCTGCATCGCGCATCTGCAAAGCGGCACGTCGACGCCCGTCACGCACTGGATTCAACTGCTGGAGCATCTGCTGTACGGTTGAGCGATTCGTATAATGGCCGGATGGTTCTCATGGCTGTCTCAGGTATGTCCATCGCTCAACACCTCGAAGAAGTCCGTCGACGCATCGCGAAGGCCGCGCAAAGCGCGTCGCGCGATGCGGCGTCCATCAAGCTGCTCGCCGTGTCCAAGACCTTTCCCGCCGACGACGTGCGCGCCGCCTTCGACGCCGGCCAGCGCGCGTTCGGCGAGAACTACGTGCAGGAAGGCATCGCGAAGATCGCCGCGCTCGGTGATCTGCGCGGCGACATCGAATGGCATTTCATCGGGCCGCTGCAATCGAACAAGACGAAGCTCGTCGCCGAGCAGTTCGACTGGGTGCATTCCATCGACCGGCTCAAGATCGCGGAGCGGCTCTCCGCGCAACGTCCCGAAGGCACGCCCGCGCTCAACGTGTGCATTCAGGTCAACGTGAGCGGCGAGGCGTCGAAGAGCGGCGTCGAGCCGGATGAAGCCACCGCGCTCGCGCACGCGGTCGCCGCCCTGCCCGGCCTGCGTTTGCGCGGCCTGATGGCGATACCCGAGCCCGCCGATACCCTCGATGCGCAACGCGCGCCGCATGTCCGCCTGCGCGAGTTGATGAACACGCTACGCGCCGATGGCCTCGAACTCGACACGCTCTCGATGGGCATGTCCGCCGATCTCGAAGCCGCCGTGATCGAAGGCGCGACGATCGTGCGTATCGGCACCGCCATTTTTGGCGCGCGCACTTACACCACCTGACCTCACCTTCAACCATGAAAATTGCATTCATCGGCGGCGGCAACATGGCCGCGGCGCTCATCGGCGGTCTGATCAAGCGCGGCGTCCAGCCGTCCGACATCTACGCCGTCGACATCAACGACGAAGCGCGCGAGCGCACGGCGAAACAGTTCGGCATCGCGACCGGCGCGGCCGTCGATGCAACGCTCGCCGGTTACGACGCGATCGTGCTCGCCGTGAAGCCGCAAGTGCTCAAGAGTGTGGCCGAAGCGCTCGCGCCGCATCTGTCGAAGCAGACGATCATCAGCATCGCGGCGGGCATCCGCGCGACGGATCTTTCGCGCTGGCTGAACGGCTATACGCAGATCGTGCGCACGATGCCGAACACGCCCGCGCTGATCGGCATGGGCGTGACGGGTCTGGCCGCGCTGCCCGGCGTGAGCGACGCGGCGAAGGCGCTCAGCAGCCAGGTCCTGGAAGCGGTCGGCACGGCCGTCTGGTTCGACGACGAAGCCAAGCTCGACGCGGTCACGGCGATCTCCGGCAGCGGCCCGGCCTACGTGTTCTATTTCATCGAAGCGATGCAGGAAGCGGCCCGCCAGCTCGGCATGGACGAGGAGCAAGGCCGCGCGCTCGCGGTCGCCACGTTCACGGGTGCGGCGCAACTGGCGGCGCAATCGGGCGAGCCGGCGAGCGTGCTGCGCGAGCGCGTGACGTCGAAGGGCGGCACCACGGCGGCCGCGCTCGCCTCGTTCGATACTCAGGGCGTGAAGGACGCGATCGTGCGCGGCGCACTGGCGGCGCAAGCGCGGGCGAAAGAGATGGGGGATGAACTGGGCGGCGCCTGATCGAGCGACGCCACCCTGAACGAGCGGCGCGCGCAAGCACGCGCGCCGCGCTCGCTCAAAGCTTCTGCACGACGAACTCGATGCCGCACTCCGCGAAGGCAGTCCGCGTCTGGTCGAAGCGCTCCATGCCGTGCATGAAGCTGTGATCCAGCAGCTCGGCCTTCTTCACGCTGACTTCGCGTTCGAAATCGCGCAGCAAATCGAGCACGTTGATCGAGACAGGCGACCAGCTTTTGCGCTTGAAGAGGGTGAACGTGTGCTTGTGGTCGGTGTTGAATGTCGACGGCCATACACCTTGCTCGTACATGTCCTCGTCCGGCACGGTGATGACGAGATGGCCGCCCGGCTTGAGCACGCGCAACCAGTGGCGCAACGCGACGCGCGGGTCCATCACGTGTTCGAGGCAGTGCCCCGAATAGACGAAGTCGAAGCTGTTGTCCCGAACGTTCTCGAGGTATTGCGCGTCCCCCTGCGCCCACTCATAGACCGTCACGCTCTCGATGCGCGGAAACAACGTGCTATACAGCGCGATGCTGTCGTTGCCGCCGCCGATATCGAGCCCCTTGCCCACGAGCCAGCGATTGCCGAAGCGAGCGTCGAGCAGACGGCGATTGACCGATATGCACGTCGTACCCGGAACACCCAGCGTCAGCACAAACGGCTGCGTCTGATCGCCGGGAACGACCCATTTCTTCAGCGCGTACTCGCCCCACGCACGCGGCCATAGCACCGCGTAGCCCGTATCCTCTCCATGCCAGTGCACCGTATGCGTGGACTCGAACGACGCGAGCAATTCGAGGAACGCCGCTTCCTGATCGAAGCCGTTCTCGACCCAATCCGGAAGGGTCCCTGCGTTCGTCCGGAAGTCGCGCCGGTAGATGCGCACATCGTCCAGCACGATGAGTGCGTTAGCCGTCCGGCCGCGCAGGAGTTCGAGTTCAGCGAGCAGCGGCAGGCGCTCGGTCGGAGCGTGCTCCTGGCTGATATAGCTGTTGCCGCCATAGTCCGCGCCGGGATAATGCGCGTCCAGAAAAACGAGGCAGCGTCGCCCGGCCAGTGTGTCTTCCACCGGGGCCGAGCGCAAAAAGGCGAGACTGTCAGCATTCGCCACATGGAGACGTTCGCTTTGTTCCGCCTCTGCGAAAAGCGGCTTGAAGATTTCGCAGGACAGCGCTTTGGTGAACCCGGCGGACAATGCGGCTCGGCAAGAATCGCCCTTTCCATAACCGGTTTCAATGAGATGTGTGACCCGATTCCGGGAAACGAGTGCAGCCAGATCGAAGCGAGCAAGAGAACCCATGATTCACACGCTGAAAATGAAGCAAGCGAACGATTGCCACCGCGCGGAAAACCCCGCAGTGTTCAACCGGCTTGTCGAGGGAAGGGACGGTGCGTTCGTTGAGAATCACCGGGCGCCACGGGAGGCTTTGCTTTGAGCGTTCCCGGGCAACCAATCGTTTGACTGGCGCACGACGTTATCAAAACATAAGGCCGCGACGCCGCGATGTGATCAAATTTTTCGTTCTCAAACCATTTCGCAGATTGACATAAAGCAGCGAGCTATGGTTTTACGCAACGTGCGTTGCGCACGTTGCGGGCACTCGATCCACGCAAAAGGGCTCAACTCGAAAACGCGTAGTGAAGGGCGATTCCCGCGAACAGCATCCCTCCGAGCCAGTTGTTATGCTTGAACGCCGCGAAGCACGCCATCCGCTCGCGATTGCGGATCAGCCCGTAGTGATACACCGCGCAACCCGCCGCCGCGAGCCAGCCTAGCCAGTAGAGCCAGCCATATCCCAGTGCGATGCCGATGCCCACGTAGATCGCGAGCGTCACCGCGTAACACAGCATGACGGCCAGCACGTCGTATCGGCCGAACGTGAGCGCGGACGTGCGAATGCCGATCTTGATGTCGTCGTCGCGGTCGACCATCGCGTATTCGGTGTCGTACGCGACCGACCAGAACACGTTCGCCGCGAGCATGATCCACGCGAGCATCGGCACGTGGTTCTGCACGGCGGCGAAGGCCATCGGGATGCCGAAGCCGAACGCGATGCCGAGATACGCCTGCGGAATCGCGAAGAAGCGCTTGGTGAACGGATACGTGCCCGCGACGAACAGCGCGAACACCGACAACTCCTTGGTTAGCGTGTTGAGCGGCAGGATCAGCAGGAACGCGACGAGCGCGAGCGCCGCCGCGAGCGCCACCGCTTCCCATGCCTTGATCTTGCCCGACGTGATCGGCCGCTCGGCGGTGCGCTTCACGTGGCGGTCGAAATCGCGGTCGGCGTAGTCGTTGATCGCGCAGCCCGCCGAGCGCATCAGGATCGTGCCGATCGTGAAGATGACGAGCAGCATCGGCGACGGACGGCCATCGGACGCGATCCACAATGCGTTGAGCGTCGGCCATAGCAGCAACAGGCTGCCGATGGGCTTGTCGAGGCGCACGAGGCGCATGTAAAGCGGAAGACGGGCGAGCATGGCGAATGTCGAGGCAGAGAAACGCGATCCGGCTATTTTAGATCAGCGTGCCGGGACATCCTCAAAAGCAAAAACCCCGCTTGAGAGCGGGGTTTCATCGCTTCGAAACGGAAGAAGCATCAGGCCAGCATCGCGCGCAGCATCCACGCGGTCTTCTCGTGCGTCTGCATGCGTTGCGTGAGCAGGTCGGCCGTCGGCTCGTCGTTCGCGGCTTCGGTCGCCGGGAAAATCTCGCGCGCCGTGCGCACCACCGCTTCCTGACCTTCCACCAGCTGACGGATCATGTCTTCGGCAGCCGGCACGCCATCCGCTTCCGGGATTGACGACAGCTTCGCGAATTCCTTGTAGCTGCCCGGCGCATGCACGCCCAGCGCGCGGATGCGTTCCGCGATCGAATCGACGGCGAGCGCGAGTTCGTTGTACTGCGTCTCGAACATCAGATGCAGCGTGTTGAACATCGGACCCGTGACGTTCCAGTGAAAGTTGTGCGTCTTCAGATAGAGCGTGTACGTATCGGCCAGCAGCCGGGACAGCCCGTCGGCGATCTTCTTGCGGTCTTTGTCGCTGATGCCGATGTTGACGGCAGGTGCAGTGCCTTTCTTCGCCATGATGACTCCGTGAGAGAGTGATTCGAACGTTGCGAACGCCGCGCGCATCGCCTTGCCGCGCGGCGCTTCGAGCGCTCGACAGTTTATCGTAGAGAAACAGGAAGCGCCGTATTGCTTCGCAAGTCTGTCGAACGCTTCGACGACGCTCAGGCGCCGACGACACCGCTCGCCACGACGAGTCCATAGCCCGCCGCGACGATGCCGAATGCAATCGCGACGCGCACGCCGCGCGACGCCTGACGGCTGGATGCTTCGATGTGGTCGACCGCCTGTGCGATGTGATTCAACGCTTGCGACATGATGTTTTCTCCCGGTGTATCCCAGCGCCGCCGTCACGCAGCGGCGGTATCTTTCTCGTCGACGTACTGGCCGAGCTTCGCGAGGGCGTCGATCACGCCCTGCGCGTAAGCCGCGTCGATGCGGCGGAAATGCCCGATTTGCCGCGCGACGATCTCGTTCGGCACGCCATGAATGTGCCGCGCGATGTTGCCGAAGAAGCGCTCGCGCTGCGCGTCGTCGAAGAGCCTGAACAGCGCCGCCGGCTGGCTGTAGTAGTCGTCGTCCTCGCGATGGTCGTAGCGATGCACCGTGCCGCCCGCGAGCGGCGGCTCGTTCGCGTTGGCGTCCTGCGCGAATTCGCCGTAGCGGTTCGGCTCGTAATTCACGCGCCCGCCGAGATTGCCATCGGTGCGCATTGCGCCATCGCGATGAAACGGATTGGCGATCGGCGCGCGCGGCGCATTCACCGGAATCTGGTGATGATTGATGCCGAGACGATAACGCTGCGTGTCGCCATACGAGAACAGGCGGCCCTGCAACAGGCGATCCGGCGAGAAGCCGATGCCCGGCACCACGTTCGCCGGCGAGAACGCGGCCTGCTCGACATCCGCGAAGTAGTTCTGCGCGTTGCGATTCAACTCGATCACACCGACGTCGATCAGCGGATAGTCCTTGTGCGACCACACTTTGGTGATGTCGAACGGATTCACCTTCGACTTCGCCGCCTCTTCTTCCGTCATCACCTGAATGCGGAAATTCCAGCGCGGGAAGTTGCCGTTGTCGATGTTCTCCACGAGATCACGCTGCGCGCTTTCGCGATCGTTCGCGATCACCGCCGCGGCTTCGGCATCCGTGTAATGGTCGAGCGGTTGCTGCGACTTGAAGTGGAACTTCACATAGAAGCGCTCGCCGTCCTTGTTGACGAACGAAAACGTGTGCGATCCGAAGCCGTGCATCTGCCGGTAGTTTTTCGGAATGCCACGGTCGCTCATGAGAATCGTCACCTGATGCAGCGATTCCGGGTGACGCGACCAGAAATCCCACGCCGCGACATTGCTGCGCATGTTCGTGTACGGATCGCGTTTTTGCGTGTGAATGAAGTCGGGAAACTTGAGCGGATCGCGGATGAAGAACACCGGCGTGTTGTTGCCGACGACGTCCCAGTTGCCCTCTTCCGTATAGAACTTGAGCGAGAAGCCGCGCACGTCGCGCTCGGCGTCGGCGGCGCCGCGCTCGCCCGCGACCGTCGAGAAGCGCATGAAGATCGGCGTTTCCTTGCCGATGTCGGCGAACAACTTCGCCTTCGTATAGCGCGAGATATCGTGCGTCACGCGAAACGTGCCGAACGCGCCCGAGCCCTTCGCGTGCACGCGGCG
>Ga0105251_10001091_pt1 | contig 23618 bp, 19 predicted proteins | sample KBSS64metaG_FD_80424 | JGI IMG/M metagenome (GOLD analysis project Ga0105251, IMG submission 80424) | Switchgrass rhizosphere microbial communities from Kellogg Biological Station, Michigan, USA - KBS S6-4 metaG | ecosystem: Host-associated > Plants > Roots > Rhizosphere > Soil | place...
AGCGCCCGGTAGATGTCACCCAGTGGGATGAAGTAATGATGCTGCTGGATGCGCGCGCCGACAAAGAGATGATCTCATTCGGCGGCGGTTCGCCGGATATCTCCCAGCCAAGCCTGAAACCCCTGTGGCGCGAGATGAGCCGCATTGCCCAGCACAACCCGAGCGAGATGTTGAGCTATGACGTTCTCGACGAGCGGCTTGAGCTGCGCGAGCAGATCGCCCGCCTGATGCTGGACGGTGGCTCTACCGTCGCGGCGAACGAAATTGTCATCACCAACGGCTGCCACGGCGCGCTGGCGATTGCCCTGCTCTCCGTGTGTAAACCGGGGGATATTGTGGCGGTCGAATCGCCGTCGTTTCACGGCACCATGCAGATGCTGCGCGGGTTTGATATCAAGGCAATTGAGATCCCAACCGATCCTGAAACCGGGATCAGCATTGAAGCCTTAGAGCTGGCGCTGGAGCAATGGCCGATCAAGGCGGTGATCCTCGTGCCCAACTGCAACAATCCGCTCGGGTTTATCATGCCGGAAGCGCGTAAGAAACAGGTGCTGGCGCTGGCCCAGCGGCACGATATCGTGATTGTCGAGGATGATATTTACGGCGAACTGGCGGCGGAGTACCCGCGCCCGCGCACCATTCACTCCATGGATATCGATGGGCGCGTCATTCTGTGCAGCTCGTTTACCAAAACCGTCGCGCCGGGGCTGCGCGTGGGCTGGATTGTGCCAGGGCGCTATTACGACCGGGTGATGCACATGAAGTATGCCGCGGGCGGATTTAACGTACCGGGCACGCAGATGGCGGTGGCGGCGTTTATCCGCGACGGTCATTACCATCGTCATGTCCGGCGTATGCGGCAGATTTATCAGCAAAATATGGAAACCTATACCTGCTGGGTACGGCAATTTTTTCCGGCGGGGATTTGCGTGACGCGCCCGCAGGGAAGTTTTCTGCTGTGGATTGAGATGCCGGAGAAAGTGGACATGGTGTGCGTGAGCAAACAGCTTTGTCGGCTGAAGATCCAGGCCGCGGCCGGGTCGCTATTTTCTGCTTCCGGGAAGTACCGCAACTGCCTGCGCATCAACATAGCGCTACCGCCGACGGACAAAAACCGTGAGGCGTTGAAGAAGATGGGCGAGGCGATTGTGATTGCGATGGAGGAGTAGTGCGACCAGGGTCTCCCCAAAAATAGACTGCGGCAGTGAACAACCCCCTCGCCCCTCCGGAAAGAGGGTTAGGGTGAGGGGAAAGTGATCCCTCTACCCACAGGCAGAGGGAAAAACGAGAACAATGTCCTGGTTAGAACGTCCAGGAAACGCTGCCCACAACGCTGCGTTCTGCACCGAAGTAGCAGTAAGAGAGCGAGTTACAGGCCGCTACGTAGCTTTTGTCGGTCAGGTTATTGACGTTGAGCTGTGCGCTCATGCCCTTCAGCCCCACCTTCGACAGGTCATAGCCTACGACCATATCCACCAGCGTATACGACTGCAGCGTATGGGTATTCTGACGGTCGCTGGTCACGCCGTTCACATAGCGCACGCCTGAACCGACGGACAGACCGTCCAGCGGACCGGTTTTGACGTCGTAACTGAGCCAGGCGCTGGCCATACTGCGCGGCGCATAGACGGCGCGTTTTCCTTCCTCTTCCGGGCTGCTCTTCTTGTAACGAATGTCAGTATAGGTATACGCCGCCTGCAGACGAAGGCTGTCGGTCAGCTGACCAATCGCTTCCAGTTCAACACCTTCAGATTCGATTTCACCGATGGAACGGTACGGATCGGTCGGCTCCTCTTTGGTCGCGATATTCTTCTGGTTGATGCGGAACACCGAGGCACTGAACTGGCTGTTCATCCCTTCCGGCTCGAACTTCACGCCCGCTTCCCACTGTTTGCCCTTCATTGGATCCAGAATGTTGCCCTTTTCATCGGCAAAGCTGGTCGGCGTAAAGGCGGTGGAGTAGCTGACGTAGGGCGCAACACCGTTATCAAACAGGTACAGCAGCGCCGCGCGGCTGCTGAAGTTACTTTTGTCCAGATCGCTACGGGTGTGGTTGAAATTGTCGACGTTCGACACGCTCACCCGATCGTAACGGCCGCCAAGCGTTAAGCGCCAGCGGTCGAAGGACATCTGATCCTGCAGGTAGTAACCCGTCTGGCGCAGCTTGTGCTTTTCCTGGCTGTACTGGGTGATGTAGTCCGGCTTCGCGCCATAGACCGGATTGAAGGCATCAATCGGCGGGAATCCGCCGTAGTAGCCGGTCACGTTATTGGTACGATCCTGGTAATCCATGCCGATCAGCAAACGGTGGTTCACGGCCCAGGTATCGAAACTGCCGTCGATCTGGTTATCCAGGGTGATGGCATCCATCTTTTCATCGGAACCGGAGTAACCGCGGTTGAGTTCGGTTTCATTCAGCCAGCCCGCGGCATAGACCTGGTTGAGATTCACTTTGGTGTGCAGGTAACGCAATTTCTGACGCACTGACCAGCCGCTATCGAACATATGTTCAATGTTGTAGCCGACCATGTTCTGACGGCGATCGTATTTGTCGTACTCATCTTCGCCTTCAAAGAAGGTGTTGGAGATTTTCTTGCCGTAGTGCGGCACAACCGTACCCTCATACGGCAGGCCGGAGTGGCTGCCGCCCTCTGGATCGCGGTGCAGGTAGGCCATCAGATCCAGACGAGTGTTGTCGGTAATGCGCCAGGTCAGGCTCGGCATCAGCGCGTAACGCTCTTCCTTCAGCGGGCCGAACTGGGAATCCGCGTACCGGGTCATCCCGCTCAGACGCACGGCGACGCGGTCGTTATCGTCGACCGGCCCGGTGACGTCAAACATTGCCCCGCGCTGATTGTTGTTCCCGGCAAAGAGCTTAACTTCCCCGCCCGGATCAAACGACGGTTTGCGGGAGGTGAGCGCGACAATGCCGCCCGGCGATGAACGACCATACAGCACGGAGGCCGGGCCGCGAACGACCTCGATATTTTCCAGGAACCACGGGTCGACCACCAGCGAGCTGTGGGAGTTGGTGTCCCCCATCATCTTCAGGCCATCGAGGTAGACGTTATCCAGGCTGCCATCGGAGAAGCCGCGCAGCACGATATAGTCGAAGCGGTTGGACGCACCAATCTGGTTGCTGTAAACGCCAGGGGTATAGCTCACCGCCTGGCGCACGCTGATTGCGCCCTGCTCCTGGAACTGCTCGCGGGTCACAATGGAAACCGACTGGGGGGTTTCAATATCCGGCGTTGCAATCTTGGTCGCCGCATACTGCATCTGCGAGGTGACCACCACGGTATCTGTTTTTTGGGCATCCTGCGCCAGCAAAGGAAACGCGACGCTACCAGTAACCCATCCCACCAGCAGTGCCAGACGCGATTTAGCAAACATGACCTTCTCCAAAAATATTTCTTATTGTTAATAAGAATTATTACCTTTTTGAGAGCGCAAAGGGCTATGCGCGCTGCCAGGTTACGTATGCAGGATGACAAACCGCACGGGAAGCGTTCGCAGAATGGGGAAAATTGCGTTAGCGCGTTTTGCGCACGTCGCCCGGAGACATCCCGTAGCGGCGGCGAAACGCGGTAGCGAAGTTGGTGGCATGCTGGTAGCCGCACATCCACGCCGCCTGCTGAACGCTGTGGCCGTCCAGCAGGTAACGGCGCGCCAGCGCGAGGCGACAGTCGCGCGGGTAATCAAACACCGTGGTGCCGTAGCGCTGGCGAAACTTGCTGCGCAGGCTGCTTTGGCTCATTGCCGCAAGGGCGGCCAGCTGCGCAAGGGTGTGATCTTGCTCCGGCGACTCTTCCAGCACGCGCCGCACCCGCTCCAGACGGGCATGCTCCGGCCGACTCGGGCCGTTTTGCTGGCACTGATTGAGGCCATGCCCCAATAGCTGGTACATCAGCCCCTCCAGCAACAGCTTGCGGGAGAGCGCGCTAAGCCTCTGCTGCTGCGCATGCTGAATGCCGGACAACACAAACCCGGGCACCTGCCAGACGAACGTGGGAGCGCTCAGGCACTCCCACTCCTGCAGCAGCGACTCCAGCAGGCTCTCGCGCCGGGTATCGCCGGGATAAACACCAAACGAGAGCGTTTTCAGGGTGCTGTCAGCATCGTGACGGGCGCACATCACCTGCTCTTCGCTCAGACGGGAGCTGAACGCCATACCGGATCGCGCCACGTATTCGTTGCCGCATAGCATAAGCGTCACGCACCCTTCCAGTACCACCAGCATGTACAGCGGGCTGTTGTGGCGAGACGTAGTTTCATAGGGCTGTAACACCCGCACGTCGGAGTGGGTCAGCGAAATGCCTGACGACAGCGTCATCTCTTCCACATCGCCGTGAAGCACGGGGCTGCTGGTAGCAGCGGCATCTTTCAGCTGGGGAAAGCGGTAATCAATACCGTAACGCTCACCAAAGCCAATAAAGTCTTCCACGCAGAAGAGGCGCTTGGTTGACGAATTGACGTGCGTTGAGTGAGTCATAGTGGCGTTTGCGTGGGAAATGAATGAGAAACATTACCATTACGGCGGCGCAAACGCTACGCCGCCGCAGGGTTAAGGCGAGGAATTACTCGTCGAAGAACCAGTATCCCTGGTTAATCAGGCCGGTAAGTTCCTCAATAAACGCCGGATTATTCAGCGCATCACCAGCTCGGCCTGACCCAGCTCGGTATAGCGGCACAGCGCATCCGCCGCGTTCGCATCGACCGTATCCAGCTGCTCGCTGTTGATGAAGAAGCTCCCGTTGCTATTCAGCACGCGCAGCCCGCTTAGGCGAGACAGCGTTTCGCCGCCCTGCAAGGCATCCTGCACCTCTTCCGGCGTATACGGTGGCTCAGCGGCCGCCACGTCCAGCTCATGGCGCGGCGTGGAGACGAAGCTACCGAACCATTTTGTGAAATCGTCAGGCTTGCCGATCGTGTCGATCATCATCTGGCAGATGCGATCGAGCTCGTATTGCTCGACGCGGCCAGGGTGCTCGCGACAGGTCAGATCGGGATCGCTGTAGTGCTCGCCGCCCAGATCGTTTTCCAGCACGTAGTCTGCAAAGCTGCTGATCAGGTCGCGACCGTTTGGCCCGCGGAAACCGACGGAGTAGTTAAGCGCGGTTTCATGGGTAAAGCCGTCGTGAGGGAATCCTGGTGGAATGTAGAGGATATCGCCCGGGGCTAAATCTTCGTCGATGATAGGTTCAAACGGGTCAACGTGCAGCAGCGCCGGATGCGGACAGAACTGACGCATCGGCAGTTTGTCACCGACACGCCAGCGACGGCTGCCCATCCCCTGAATAATAAACACATCGTACTGGTCGATATGCGGCCCCACGCCGCCGCCAGGGACGGAGAACGAGATCATCAGGTCATCAAGACGCCAGTCAGGCAGGACGCGGAAAGGACGCACCAGCTCTGCCGCGGGCATATGCCAGTGGTTCACCGCCTGGGCCAGCAGCGACCAGCCCGTTTCGCCCAGCCCATCGAAGTGCTCAAACGGACCATTGCTGGCCTGGCATTTACCGTTGGAATGACTCACCAGACGGCTATCGACCTCCGGCTCCATCGCCAGACCCGCCAGCTCGTCCGGGGTAATGGGGTCGACAAAATTCGGGAAGGCATTTTTCAGCACAACGGGTTGTTTTTGCCAGTATTTTTCGAGAAATTCCGGCCAGTTCAGGTTCAGTTGATACGCCATGGTTAGCACCAGTAGAAAGGTAGACAGGCGCGATTATGAAAGACCGGGTGCCGGGCTGCCTTGTCGTGGGTCAAACGAGGATAAATTGCCTCCGCGTTCAGCCTTTCGCATGACGCATCGAGACCGTTTCACGCTTTATTGTGAGCGCCAGATGCACAGCGACTTGTATCGTTACCTTAAGAGCGAACGGCGATGGGGACGAAGATGAGCGATGCCGCAGAACTGCCGGTCACCGGCAATGTGAAGACGATATTTGAAGTCTATACGCGTAAGAATAACCCGTCCGTTTTCTCTCCGGTGGCGCGGGAATTGCCTGCGGGAAGCGGGATAACCGTGCTGGCCGCCGTGGTAGGGGATGCGGTGGAAGGTAATGCTCACTGGTATCGCATTGATGAAGATACGTTTATCTGGGCGGGAGCCTGCACGCGGCTTGATCCGTACCCGGCGTTTCCGGAGTGCACGCGCGTGAACTGGATGGCAGTGATCGTTGAGGTGCGTTAGCGCCCGCTGCCGTGCGCTTACACGCACTTAGTCGAGCTTCAAATCGTCATAATGGGTAATCAGTTTACCCACGATGCCGTAATCCAGCGCTTCTGACGGTGACATCCAGAAATTGCGATCGGTATCTTTTTTCACTTTTTCCAGCGGCTGGCCGGTAGCGTCAGCAATCAGCTTGTTCACGCGATCCAGCATGCGGATGATCTCGCGCGCTTCAATTTCAATATCCGTCGCCTGACCGCGCACGCCGCCCAGCGGCTGATGGATCATAAAGCGGGTATTTGGCAGCGAGTAGCGATGCTCTTTTTTCGCAGCCAGGAAGATGGTGATCCCTGCGCTCGCCACCCAACCGGTGCCAATGACGTGCACATCCGGGCGGATAAACTTAATGAAGTCGTGGATGGTATCGCCCGCTTCCACGTGGCCGCCCTGGCTGTTGATGTACAGTTTGATCGGATCGTTACTTACGCTTTGCAGCAGGATCAGCTGGGTGATGACTTTCTCTGCCAGCTCCTGGTTGATCTCACCGGAAATCACAATCGAACGGGACTCCAGCAGTTTTTGCTGTAGAGCGCCCGCGCCGTGTTTACCTTCCGTTTTTTCTTTATCGTCGCTGCTTTTCAGTGTGTAGTGCATTGTTATTTCCTCAGCATTTAGCGCTCAAAACCAGAGTGTAGCCTGTTTTACCCGTCGAAGTCCGCACGCGCGCACAATGCGAACATCCTGCACCGCAAACGCGTCGACGATCTCCTTGCCGATCGTCTCTTCCACCACCAGCACATCAATGTCGCTGCATTTTGCCACCACGAAACGCGCCACGGCGGGAAGCTTATCCGCGGTCAGGGCGATGAGGGTCTGGCTGCTTTGGGCGATCACCGCTTTTTTGAACTCACAGTCGGCAAAATCAAACCCGGTCAGCCCCATTTCAGGATCCATCGCGCAGGCGCCAATAAAGGCCTGATCGAAGATAATCCCCTGGATCTGGCTCGCCGCCGTCGCGCCAACCGCCCCGCCGGACGCGCGCTGGATCTGCCCACCGGTGATGATCACCTCGCACAGGGGGTGACGCAACAGTTCAGCCGCAATGGCCGGAGAGTTAGTCACAACCGTGATGTTCATTTCCGCAGGCAGAGCCTTCGCCAGCGCCAGATTGGTGGTGCCGGTATCGATAAAAATACAGCTGCCCGGTTTGATCAGCGTTGCCGCTTTATGCGCGATTGTGTCTTTTTTTGCACTGTTCTTCTGCTCACGGCTGAAAAAATTCCCCGCGTCATGAAGCTGTAACACCGCGCCACCGTAGACCTTTTTACAGAAGCCCTCTTTGCTAAGCTCATGTAAATCACGGCGAATGGTGTGTTCCGAGACCTTCATCCGGCTCGCCAGCTCAGTGCACACCACTCTTCCACTCTCCTGAAGGATCTGACGGATCAGATCTTGTCGTTGTTCCGGAAAAGCAGCATAATCGAGCATAAGAAATCCTTTTAAATATCAGAATCGAGCATCAATGCGCATAATGTTGCAAAGCCAGGCGCTCTGTCAATCCATCGGGTCAGAACAGCGCGTGATGATGAAGAACACCGAACGCCATCAGGATCAGGTGGCGGCAAGCCAGCCCTATGAAGGGTTCTGCTTTGCGCCCGTTGTTCATCACGAGCGATGCCGGGAGGCCGTGCAGCACGCAGAGCTGCCTGCCCAACATATCGATGACACGCCTGCAACGCGGTATAAGCAACGCGGCTTAATTTGAAAATTGCACCTGTCGCATTCTGAACCCGCAGCCCGGATGACGGGCGCGAGCGCGTGGCGTAATGCTCAGCGCACCGCGCGCAAAAAATTCGCGTCAACCTTAAGCATGAAAAACCTTAATTTTTTCATGCTTTCTTGTTACTGCTGCCAACATGGCCTCCGATATGGTTACTAACATCGCCTTCCGTCATTAGGGTATGGGGTATGTCGAAAGCACCGTTTGGCACACTGTTTATTATTATCATGAGCCTGGTTATTTTCGGTGTTGCGCCTCTTTTGGCTTCCAGCTCTCCACAGCTTGCCTGTCTTATTACCCTTATCATGTTAGTTGTTTTTTGCATGAGCATTGGCTACGCCATAAATGGCCGGTTTAACGGGCTTTTTATCGATTACCGCAATCGCATGAGCTTATCTAAATTACAGGCTTTATGCTGGTCGATGTTAATTCTGTCGGCGTTATATACGGCGGCGTTAATCAGGATTGGATATCACTCACCGGCCCCTCTGGATATCACGCTGGGCACCCCCTTACTCACCGTAATGGGTATTTCATTCACTTCCCTTGCAGCTGCTCCGGCTATTTTAAATTTCAAAGAAAATAATAAAACCTCGGAACAGGCCGCACAGCACGTTTCCGAGGCGCTGAATAAACCGTCTGAAGATATAATTCCTTCTGGGAAGATATTCTATTTTTCCACGGCAGACTTAGCCAGTTGGTTAGATATTTTTCGTGGCGAAGAGAACGCCAATGCCGGTTCGGCCGATCTGGGGAAATTTCAGCAATTCATTATTACGTTTATTCTGCTCGCCGTTTATAGCGTCTTACTGTGGCAGCACTTTGCTCCGGCTAAAGCGACCGATCAAGCCGCCTGGTTCAACGCATTCCCGACGGTATCCGAAAGTATGTCCTGGCTGCTGGGCATCAGCCACGCGGGGTATCTTGCCTATAAAGCGGCACCGCACGGGGAGACTCCCCCGGCGGCAGCCGCACCGAGTAATACAACAGCGTCACCCGGCGCGGGTTAACGCAGATCATTTACGAGGCCACGATGAGCAACGCTCCTGAAATTCCATTAACGGGCACGGTGACAACGACCGTACTGGTCAATGTACGCCAGGGTTCACCTTCACTTCAGGCGCCGGTGGCACAAAAGCTGGCCGCCGGGCAGACCGTCACCATTCTGGCCGCTGTCGTGGGAGACAGCGTCGAAGGCAATGCTCACTGGTATCGTATTACGGCTAACACCTTTATCTGGGCCGGAGCCTGCGCGCGAACAGCGCCCCCCAATATCGCCGCTGCGCCGCTGGAAACGAGCGTCAACTTACAGCGAATCCCCTTTGTCGTTGACCTTTACCACGGTGATGAAGTGTCCAGCTTTCAGCAAGCGCAACATGCCGGGCTGGCTGCCGTCATCCACAAAGCCACGACCGGTGCATCGGGCAGGGATGACGAATACGACAACCGCAGAATCGACGCGCGCAATGCGGGCCTGCTGTGGGGAGCTTACCACTGGGGAGCCGCGGCCAATATCACCCAGCAGGTCGATAATTTTTTGCATTACGCGCAGCCGGATGAAAACACGCTCGTGGCGCTGGATTTTGAAACCACACCCGGAAATCAAATGACCGCCGAGGGGGTAAAAGATTTTTGTACCGCTATCTATGGCGAGCTGCACCGTCGTCCGGTGATCTACGGCAGTAATTTACTGCGGGAAAAACTCGGCGCCACCCGCGATCCGTTCTTTACGGACCACCGTTTGTGGCTGGCGCAGTACAGTGCACACCCCACTCTGCCGGTTCACTGGAGCCAGTACTGGCTGTGGCAATACACTGATGGCCCTCATGGCCCGTCGGGGTGTCGTTCGGTTCCCGGCATTCCCGGCAACGCGCGTGGGCATCTGGACTGCAATTACTTCCCGTGAACGCTGCAGGATCTCACCGCGCAGTGGGCATCGTAGATGCTGTTCGTCAGTCTGGGGCGCCATCATGATGAAGAAAATCGGGTCACTGATCTTCTCCTGCCTGAGCTTATCAGCCTGCGTACCGGACCGTGATTTTTATCGGGGCTACTCCAGCCCCGAAATTGATGCCACCATTACGGCGCCCGTCGACACTATCATGAAGGCCTTACTTGAGGGGGATGAGAGCAAAACGGGCAGAGGCCCCATTATTACCTTGCAGTGTGCGAATGCAGGCACCGCGGTGAACGATCCGACACGCTGTATTGCCCAGCGTAACGATGCCATCTACACGCTCATGACCGGTTCAGAGCAGGTTTGTCTTATCCATCGTCGGAGTATTTACGGACGGGACGCCTCGTTTAACATCACAGCCGGTACGCTCACCAGCCTGTTCGCCGGTATCTCTACCGTGGTCACACCGACCGTCACCAAATCCATTTTCTCCGCGCTGGCGATGTTCACCAACTCGGAGCGTTCGCTGGTTAACGAAGTGGTTTATAAACAAATGCTGGTGCCCGCGGTAGACAGCAAAATTGTGCAAACGCGGGATACCAAAGCACGTGCCATCGCCCAGCATTTAAAAAATGACGACCTGACAACCTACCCGCTGTCCCGCGCCATCAATGACTTTATGGAATTCCACAACAGCTGCTCGTTTATGGAAGGCTTGCGGCTCGCGCTGGCGGACGGCGTACAAAACCCAACGGAGACGCGAATCAATAATTTGAACAACCGTATGCTGCTGAATAACGCGCAAATGAATATCTACTGCCCGGGTAAAAATGAGACCGATAAGCAAATGTGCGCATCCCTCAAGGCGCGTAATACGGCCATTACCGAAGAGCTGAAAACGCTGGAAGTACAGTGAGCACAGGGGACTGCAAAACCCTCATCCTCTTTTTCCCCGGTATCAGCCGCTTTTGTTTTTTGTGCGGGACGTGTTAGGGTAACAATATGAACATCACCCGTGCCCTACACAGCGTAAACCGTTGGTGGCTGCCTTCTTAAAGGCGGCGCGGAGACGTTTTTCCCATTTTCAGATAGCCGCCGAAAGGCGGCTTTCTGCTCTCTAAGACCCCTTTCGGCATGTATCCCTTAAGGAGTTTTTATGCATACCCAAACCACCATTCTCACCGGCGATCGTCCAACCGGCCCGCTGCATTTGGGCCACTATGTCGGTTCCCTGCGCCAGCGCGTTGCACTGCAGCAGACGCACAATCAGTACGTCCTGATCGCCGACCTGCAGGGACTGACCGACAACGGCAGCAATCCGCAGAAGATCCGCGACAACATCCCTGAAGTGCTGGCCGACTATCTCGCCGCGGGCATCGACCCCAACCAGACGACCCTGTGCCTGCAGTCCGCCCTGCCCGCCCTCGCCGAGCTGACGATGCTGTATATGAACATCGTCACCGTCGCCCGGGTGGAGCGTAACCCGACGGTGAAGCACGAGATCGCGCAGAAAGGATTTGCCCGCTCGCTGCCGGTCGGGTTTATGGCCTACCCCATCAGCCAGGCCGCGGATATCACCGCCTTCAAAGCAGAATGCGTTCCCGTGGGTGACGATCAGCTCCCGATGATTGAACAGACCAACGAAATTGTGCACAAGTTGAACAGCCTGCTGCCCGCGCCCGTGCTGCATCATTGCAAGGCGATGCTCAGCGACACCGGCCGCCTGCCCGGCATCGACGGCAGCGCCAAAATGTCGAAATCGCTCGGCAATACCCTGCACCTTTCCGCCAGCGAAGAGACCATCCACCGCGCGGTCAGCGCCATGTACACCGATCCACACCACCTGAAGGTCAGCGACCCGGGCCAGGTTGAGGGAAATGTGGTGTTTACGTATCTGGACGCATTCCACCCGGACAAAGCCAGCGTCGCGGCGATGAAAGCCCACTATCAGGCGGGCGGGCTTGGAGACCGCGCCTGTAAGAACGCCCTCGAAGAGGTATTGCAGACGCTGATGGCGCCGATGCGGGAGCGACGAGCCGTGTATATGCAGGATAAAGGCGAGCTGATGGCGATACTTAAACGCGGAACGGAGCGGGCGCAGAGCGTCACGCAGGAGACCTTGAGGGAGGTTAAAATGGGGCTGGGGCTGCCGGAGATGTAAACGCGCGGCAGGGATCGTTTACGCAAAACGCCCCGCTTGGTTTAAGATTGGCACCCTGCGCCGCCGAAATGGACTATTGAGATAACCATGAAAAAAATCGACATCAACAGTAACGAGGCTCACTCTGCCGACCCGATCGCGGGAAACATTGAACAGCTCAATGCCCTTTTCCCGGAGCTTATCACCGAGGGGCCGGACGGCGCGGTGGTCAATGTCGATGTTCTGAAAGGACTGGTGGGCGACCGTACCGTCACTGACAGCGATGAAAAATACGGCCTTAGCTGGCACGGCAAACGCAGCGCGCGCCAGCTGGCGTTAACCCCGAGCACCGGCACTCTGCGCCCCGCCGCTGACGTGAGCCTCAACTGGGATGCCACCCAGAACCTGATGCTGGAAGGCGATAATCTCGAAGTTCTCAAGCTGCTGCAAAAAAGCTATTCCGGTAAGGTCAAACTGAACTTCATCGACCCGCCGTATAACACCGGCAAAGACTTTGTTTATCCGGATAACTTCCAGGACAACATCAAAAATTATCTGGAACTGACCGGACAGATGGAGGACGGGCACAAGCTGAGCAGTAATACCGAGGCCAGCGGGCGCTTCCACACGGACTGGCTGAACATGATTTACCCGCGTATCAAGCTCGCCCGAAACCTGCTGAAAGATGACGGCGTGATGTTTATGTCGATTGACGACGGTGAAGTAGCGAACCTGCGCAAAGTCTGCGATGAAATTTTTGGTGAAGAGAACTTTATCGCCAACATCGTGTGGCAGAAAAAATACACCCGCTCCAACGACGCAAAATGGTTCTCCGATAACCATGACCATATCCTCGCCTACGGTAAAAACAAAGAGCAGGTAACGCTCAACGGCCAGGAACGTAACGAAGACCAGCTCAAGGCCTACACGAACCCGGATAACCATCCGAAAGGCCCGTGGAAAGCCACACCCCTGCACGCCAAGAGCGGCAGCAACACCAAAGCATTTACCTTTAAAAACGGTGCCGTCTGGGCACCGCCGAAAGGCACCTATCGCCGGTTCAACGATGCCACGATGCAGCAGATGGACGAGGGGAATGAGATCTGGTTTGGGGAAGAAGGCAACCTCACGCCACAGCGAAAATCGTTCCTCAGCGAGGTTAAACAGGGCGTTACGCCAGTCACCCTGTGGCCATATCAGGAAGTGGGCCACAACCACGAGGCGAACAGCGATCTCAAAGCGCTGGGGCTGGGCGGGATTTTCGACAACCCGAAACCCGTACGTTTACTTCAGCGCATGATCCACCTGGCCACCAGCGCCGACCAGCAGCACATCGTGCTGGACTTCTTCGCAGGCTCCGGCACCACCGCACATGCGGTGCTGGAATCCAATGCCCAGGACAACGGCAACCGCCGCTTCATCTGCGTTCAGTTGCCTCATCCGCTGTCCAGCCCGGTGCAGGAGCAGGGGCTGGCGCTGAACACTATCGCGGACATGACCACCGAGAGGATCCGCCGCGCCGCCGTCGCGCTGCGCGAGCGTCACCCGGGCTATAAAGGGGACCTCGGTTTTCGCGTTTACCGTCTGAGCAACTCCAATATCCGCGCCTGGGACCCGGAACCGGAAAGCCTGGAGCAATCGCTCTTTGACACCGCACCGCACATCCTGGAAGGGCGTAGCGCGGCAGATGTGCTCAGCGAGCTGCTGCTGAAGCTGGGGCTTGAGCTTTGCGTGCCTGTGGAGACCAAGACCATTGCCGGCCGGGAGGTATTCTCAGTCGGCGGCGGCGTGCTGATCGCCTGCCTGGCGCCATCCATTACCGCAGAGGATGTGGACGTGCTGGCCGAGGGGATTGTGGAATGGCATCGCCATTTAGAACCGCTGGCCGACACCACCTGCGTGTTCCTCGACGACGCCTTTGCCAATGATGTTGCGAAAGTAAACGTCACCGCGATTCTGGAGCAGTTCGGCATTAAAAACGTACGTAGCTTATAAGGCGGTTTCCCATGCAAATTAAACCCCTGCAGCAGGCAGAGTGTGCGAACAGATGCAAGGTCACTTCTGGCCCCAACCCCGGCGACTGGATCACACCGTCATTGCCTGCGGGCTGGCGTCTGGTGAGCTACCATTTTTTTGTCAACTGGGGTAATGAACCGCCGACGGTCGCGTCGCTTATTTGGATGACCCGCCAGCTATGGCTTGACCCGGGCGAAACGCTCGACAGCATCCGTAAAGCTGACGTTCTGGCCGCGTTTTCTGCCAGCAGCGCGCGTCAGGAATTTGAGGATCTGGAGCGTATCTTTGCCCCCTGCGGCCAGCAGGTCTCGGCGATCCTGCTGCCTGAAATTCCGGCATCTGATATCACTGATGATACGCCCATATGGGCGATTATCAGGGGCTACGACGGGGAACCTTCGGTGCTGAAATGCCCTGTTCGCTGGCTGAAATCATTGATCCAGCAGTATTCAGGCGGGCCGGTAAACGTTGGCACAAAAGGTCTGACGTATGGCACCAGCGCGGTAGAGTGCAGCCTGTCCGGTTCCAACGCCGCCTTCCCGGGCGATGCGGACGCGGTGATAGTCGATGACCAGAACCGGATACGCTACCTCATTGAATACAAAAAGCACACGATCCCTCAGCCAATGAGCGATCATCTGGTGGAAAAATATTACCCAAAACCCGACGGGCGTAAGTACCACCGGCTTGAGGCGCTGGTCGCCCATTACCGGCTCGCCCAGCAATCCGCCATCCCGCTGGTGGTGCTGTATTACTCCACGAGAAAGCCCGAAATTATACGGTTACAGCAAATTGACAAGATGGATAACAAACACATCTACATCGGCGAGGACTCGGGTGAATGGTCTGTTAATACTCATACCTCTGCGGCCGTTGTGAACTGGCTTGGATCGCTCTGATGAAACTGAATTTTGAACCGAACTTAGACTATCAGCTGCAGGCCATTGAATCCGTCTGCGACCTGTTTCGCGGCCAGGAAGTGTGCCGCACCGAATTCACCGTGACCCTGCAAACGCCTGACGCGCAGTCGCAGCAAATGTCGCTTGGGATCGCGGAATCTGACCTCGGGGTGGGCAACCGCCTGACGCTGCTCGACGATGAAATAGAGCAAAACCTGGAAGATATTCAGCTCCGGGGCGGCCTGCCGCCATCCGGCGCGTTAACCTCCGGCGACTTTACCGTTGAAATGGAGACCGGTACCGGTAAGACCTACGTGTACCTGCGCACCCTTTTTGAGCTGAATAAACGCTACGGTTTCAGCAAGTTCGTGATTGTGGTGCCGTCAGTGGCGATCAAAGAAGGCGTCTACAAAACCCTGCAAACCACCGAAGAGCACTTTAAGGGGCTTTACGCCGGCGTGCCGTTTGATTATTTCCTGTATGACTCCGGAAAGCTCGGCCAGGTGCGCAACTTCGCGACCAGCCCGCACGTCCAGATCATGGTGATGACGGTCGGGGCCATCAACAAAAGAGACGTCAACAACCTCTATAAAAACAGCGAAAAAACCGGCGGCGAGAAGCCTATCGACCTGATCAAGGCCACGCGCCCGATGATCATCGTCGATGAACCGCAGAGCGTTGACGGCGGCCTTGAAGGCCGCGGAAAAGAGGCGCTGGCCGCGATGAACCCGCTGTGTACGCTGCGCTACTCCGCGACCCACGTCGACAAACACCATATGGTGTACCGCCTGGACGCCGTGGATGCGTATGAGCGCAGGCTGGTGAAGCAGATCGAAGTCGCCTCTGCGACGGTAGAAGGCGCCTTCAATACCCCGTTTGTTCGCTTTATCAAGGCCGAGAGCAAGCGCGGCAGCATCAGCGCGACCATTGAGCTGGACGTGGCCACGCCCGCAGGCGTCAGGCGCCAGGAAGTGCAGGTTCAGGATGGCGACGACCTGGAGCAGCTCGCCCGCCGTCCGCTGTATGCGGATTTCCGTATCGGGGAAATCAGCACCGCGAAAAACGGGCAATTTATGGAGCTGCGCTACCCCGGCGGCGAACTGTTTTTGCAGCAGGGACAAGCCCACGGCGGCGTGGATGCGCTGGCCCTGCAGAGTGAAATGATCCGCCGTACCATCCGCGAACATATGGATAAAGAGCTGCGCCTGCGCCCGCTGGGCATCAAGGTGCTGTCACTGTTCTTCATCGATGCCGTTGAGATGTACCGCCAGTACGATGCCAGCGGCCAGCCCGTGAAAGGCGTCTACGCAACCATCTTCGAAGAAGAGTACCGCCGCGCCAGCAAACTCCCGGCCTACCAAAGCCTGTTTGAAGGCGCTGACGCCGAGGCCCTCGCGCAGACGGTGCATAACGGGTATTTCTCCATTGATAAGCGCGTGATCACCCCGTTATCCGATCTCGAACTCAAAAAATCGGCGAAGAAAGAAGATATTGAGACCAGCTCCTACAACCTGATCATGAAAGAGAAAGAGAAGCTGCTCTCTTTCGAGACGTCCTTACAGTTTATTTTCTCGCACTCCGCGCTGAAAGAGGGCTGGGATAACCCCAACGTTTTCCAGATTTGCACCCTGCGCGATATCCAGTCCGAACGGGAACGCCGCCAGACCATTGGCCGCGGCCTGCGTTTGTGCGTGAACCAGCAGGGCGAACGCGTGCGTGGCTTTGACGTTAACTCGCTGACGGTGATCGCCACCGAGAGCTACGAGCAGTTTGCCGAGCAGCTGCAGACGGAGATCGAGCGGGATACCGGCATCCGCTTTGGGATTGTCGAACCGCACCAGTTCGCGGCCATTCCGGTGGCTGATGCCGACGGCAAACCGACGCCGCTGGGGGCTACCCGCTCGAAAGCGCTCTGGAAATATCTACAGTCCGCGGGGCACCTGGATGCTAAAGGCAAAGTGCAGGAGTCGCTGAAGAAGGCGCTAAATGACGGAACTCTGGTGCTCCCGGAGGAGTTCGCGGCGCAGCGCGGGCAGATTATCGAGGTGCTGCGTAAAGCGTCCGGTCGCCTGACGATCAAAAATGCCGATGAACGTCGTGCCGTCGCGCTGCGTAAAGACGGCAACGGCAAAGCGCTGTACTTAAGCGACGCTTTTCGGGCGCTGTGGGATCGCATCAAGCATAAAACCACCTACCGTTTGCAGTTCGATAACGAACAGCTGATCGCCGAGTGCATCGCCGGCCTGCAGGCCGCCCCAGCTATTGCGCGCACGCGCCTGCAGTGGCGTAAGGCTGAAATCGCTATCGGGAAAGCGGGCGTCAGCGCGACGGAGACCCAGGTCGCGCCAGCGGTAACGCTGAATGAAAAATACGGCGAACTCCCGGATATTTTGACGGATTTACAGGACAGGACGCGCCTGACGCGCCGTACCCTTGCCCGTATTCTGACGTCCAGCGGGCGCCTGGACGACTTCAAACGCAACCCGCAGCAGTTCATTGAGCTGGCCGCCGAGACGATCAATCGCTGCAAACGGCTGGCGCTGGTGAACGGGATTGTTTATCGGAAAATGGGGGATCGGGACGTTTACGCCCAGGAGCTGTTCGAGAATGAAACCCTCACCGGCTATCTGAAAAACATGCTGGAAGATACCCGCAAATCCATCCACGAACATGTGGTCTACGACTCGCTTCTGGAGCGTGACTTCGCCGAGGCGCTGGAAAAAAACGCCAACGTGAAGCTTTACGCCAAGCTGCCTGGCTGGTTTAAGGTTCCTACGCCGCTGGGCAGCTACAACCCCGACTGGGCGGTGCTGATCGAAGAAGACAATGCCCAGCATCTTTACTTTGTGGTGGAGACGAAGGGCAGCCTGTTTGCCGACGATCTGCGTGATAAAGAGCAGGCGAAAATCCTCTGCGGGCGCGCGCACTTCCAGGCGCTGGCCTGTGAGGAAAACCCCGCCCGCTATGTCGTGGCGCGCAATGTTGACGACCTTCCTCTCGATATCGGCTAGATGACCAGCCGATGACGGGGGAATAAAAATCCGTACCTGCCAGTCAGGTACGGATACCCCCTTCACCGCTCTGGCCTTCAGGCGTTTGGCACGCCTTCGACTCCCGTTGCATCCTCTTTCTGCGCCGAAGCGTGCTCCTCCTTCGCTTTCAGACGGTCCCATACCCTGAAGAACGGGTAGTAAATCACCAGCGAGATCCCCAGGTTCACCACCTGCAGCACCGTGCCGGAGATATGGCCGCCCGTTGCCAGATAGCCACTGATAAAAATCGGGGTGGTGAACGGCAGCGCGATGCCCGCCGGAGGCGCGACCAGCCCGGACGCCATCGCGGTGTAAGAGACAATCACCAGCACCACCGGCGTCAGGATAAACGGCAGGAAGAAATACGGGTTCATCACCAGCGGAATACCGAACACCATCGGTTCGCTGATGTTAAACAGCGCGCCCGGCGCGGCAATTTTCCCAAGCTGCTTCATTTGCGCACTGCGGCTTCTGAACAGCATAAACAGCACCAGCCCCAGCAGCGCACCGGTGCCACCCGGCGCAATCCACAGATCGTAAAACTGCTGGGTGATGATGTGCGGGATCGGCAGTCCGTTCTGAAACGCGGTCAGATTTTCCGACATGTTCGACAGCCAGACAGGCTGGATAAACACCAGCACGATGGCATCGCCGTGCAGGCCCAGCGTCCATAAAATGCCAATCAGGATCACGGAAATAATCATACCCGGCAGCGTACCGCCGACATGGTGCATGGGAATGCCGATAATGGTGGCGATCATGCTGTTAATGTCGCCGAACGGGGAGGCTTCCACCACCAGGCGCAGGATGAGCACCACCGCCAGTACGCAGAAGCCGGGGATCAGCGCGAGGAAAGATTTCGCCACCGCGGGCGGGACGCCTTCCGGCATGCGGATCACCAGATTGCGGCTAATGACAAAGCGATAAATCTCGGTGGAGAGCAGCGAAATCACGATAGCCACAAACAGCCCCTGGCTGCCGACCAGCCCGACCGGGATCACTCCCTTAACCACTTCCGCCGCGCCATGCACGGGCGTAAACAGCGTGTGCTGAGGAATGGTCATCACAAACGCCACCAGCGACATCGCCCCGGCGCTGAGCGGGTCCAGCGTGCGGTACTCCTCCGCCAGACGATAGGCGATGCCGAAGCTGGAGATCAGCGCCATGATGTCGTAGGTCGCCTTCACCGGATAGAGGATCTTATCGCGCCAGACGTCGCCAAACAGATGGCTCATCATATCTGCGTAGCCGGGAATGAGAAGATAGGCAAAAATCAGGAAGAACGACCCAATCAACATAAAGGGCATGTTGAGAATGATACCGTCACGTACCGACAGGACGTGCTTTTGCCCGGCGATTTTCAGCGCGACGGGCATGACATAGCGTTCAATGAGCGTTGTTTTTGACATGGTGAAATCCCGTCCGTTGATATTAGTTAAACTGCGGCAACCACTGACGATTAAGGGTCAGCACCTCTTCCAGCAGAGCCTGTGCGTCGGTGACGTTTCCCACCAGAGGGTTGGTGACCAGTGCCAGAAGCGCGCTGTCGCGACAGCCGTGCACCGCGGCTTCGATGGTTAAGCGCTCGAACGCCTTCACCTGCTGGGTGAGGCCGTGCATCGCCAGCGGCAGCGGGCCAAACGCCAGCGGGCGGGCGCCCTGCGCATCGATAATGCTGTTGGTTTCCACAACCGCATCGTCGTCCAGCCCTTGAATAGCGCCGTTGTTGCGGGTGTTGACGACCATCTCGCTGCCGAGGTTGTTGTAAATGGCATCGATCAGCTGCACCGCCACCTCGGAGTAGTACGCCCCGCCGCGGAAGCTCAGCTGCTCAGGCTTTTGGTCAAGATTCGGATCGGTATACAGCTCGAACAGCTCCTGTTCAACCTTCATCACCTGCTCGGCGCGGGTGCCTTTGCTTTTTGCCGCGGCGATTTCATCTTCCAGCATCGCCGGCGTCAGCCAGAAGTAGCGGTGATAAGGGCAAGGAATGGCCTTCAGGGCACGCAGAAAGTCAGCAGGCCACGGCAGCTCTTTAATGTTGTTCATCGACAGCGCGTTACCGTCGCACAGCATATCGATCGCTTTTGCCGTTACGTCCTGACTGCCCTGCATCACCTTGTGCACCCACACCATATGGTTAAGCCCGGCAAAGCGCAGGTTTAGCGTCTCTTTGTCGGCATTGAGCATGTTGGCGATCATGTACTGCATATTGATGGGCACATTACACAGGCCGATAATCCTGGCCCGGCTGTAGCGGCTAACGGCTTCGGTCACAATGCCCGCCGGGTTGGTGAAGTTGAGGATAAACGCATCCGGGGCAAGCGCCTCGACCTTGCGCGCCACCTCCATCATCACAGGGATGGTGCGCAGCGCTTTGGCAAACCCGCCCACGCCGGTGGTCTCCTGCCCCAGGAGGTTATACTTCAGGCCAAGGCGCTCGTCCTGGGCGCGTGCGGCAAGCTGGCCCACGCGCAGCTGGGTCAGCACGAAGCTCGCCCCTTTAATCGCCTCGTCGAGGGTAAAGTGAACGCTGACTTTCACGTGCTCCAGCCCGTTGCGCCTGAGCATGCGCTGCGTCAGGGCGGCAATAATATTGACCTTCTCGCGGCCGGACTCCACGTCCACCAGCGCCAGCTCCGCTACCGGCAGCTGGTCATAGCGAACGATAATTCCTTCAATCAGCTCCGGCGTATAGCTGCTGCCGCCGCCGATCACAGCGATTTTCAGTGGGTGCATAATGGCCTCGTCTTCGGCACGCAAAAGCCCGCACGTGTACAGGAACGCCACGCGTGAATGCCGATCGGTGTTAGAGAAATTAGTGGGTGATAAGCGCCAGCGCTTTGTCGAGAACGGCAGCACCCCGCATCAGGCCATAGTCGGCCATATCAATCACGGCAACCGCCTTGCCAAGAGGCGCCGCGAGCGCGGTCAGGCGGGCGGCTTCGTACTTCACCTGCGGGCCAAGCAGAACCAGATCAGCGCCCGGCAGCTCGCGTTCAAACCCCGCTACGGGCACCGCATAGATATCCAGATCCAGCGCGCGCTGCTGCGCTTCGGCCTTCATTTTATTGACCAGCAGGCTGGTCGACATCCCTGCTGCGCAGCATAAAACGATTCGTTGCATAGGTTTTCCCCTTTCGTTTTTCACACGTCCCAACAGGCTGGCGTGACTATATTGTTAAGATTATGTTGGAATGTAGGCTATATGAAATTTATTTTCATGGATGTGATCCATGCGTAATTTCCAGCCAATTTCTGGCGGCACGGAAGAGATGGCAAGGGTGGAAACGTAGGCTTCATCGCGATGAAGTGGTATAACATTGGCTATGGGCGATTGAAAAATATTTTCAGAAACGTGACACAGCACAAAGGAAAAGACGGATGGACATTGTTGGCCAGCTGCAGAGTGGGATGAGTCGCTTCAGCGTGCAAGAATCCCGGGTGGCAGCGTTTATTCTGGAAAATATGAGCTTCACCGCCAGCGCCTCCATTGACGAACTGGCAGCGCGGGCAGGCGTCAGCCCTGCAACCATTACCCGCTTCGCCCGTTCGGTGGGCTGCGACGACATCCGTGACCTGCGCAAACAGCTGGCCCAGGCCAGCGAACGGCGCACCAGCTGGCTCCCTGGAGAACAGCTTTCGGTGCCTGACGCCTGGCGCGATCGGTTCGAGGCCGTCAGCCAGACGCTGGGCCTTCAGCTTCAGCACACCAGCCCGAGTGCCGTAGAGAAGCTAAAATCCCGCCTGTTGAGCGCCCGCGCCGTGCACTGCTTCGCGCTGGGCGCGCAGGACGTGGCGCTCGCCACGCTGCTGCAGCATCAGCTGCTGCCAATGGGGATTGCCATCAACCTGTGCCAGGAGAGCACCCTGATGCGCATGACTGCCGCCACGCTAAGCGACGACCATCTTCTTCTGGTGCTCTCGACAGGCCCGGCCGACAACGTCCTGCAAAGCGCCACCCTGCAGGCGCGGATGCAGGGAACCCCCATTTTTGCCCTCACCTCGGGTGAACACGCCCTCAACAACATGGCCGCGGAAGTCCTGCCTCTTGCCACCTCTCCCCAGGCCGCGCGCTATGGGCTGCTGATGCTGGTGGATCTGCTTGGGGACGTGCTGGTGGCGTGAGTGCTGGGGCTACAAGGCGCTGTATTAACCTTGCCCTGCTTTCCCCATCTCGCGCTTAATACCCGGTATATCGCCGGTATCATTTAACGCGCCTGGAAACGTAGTTAACCACTTCGCGACTTTCTGTTTATTAATATTCACCACGCTCATCCCCTCCAGGCAGCCCCAGAGCTCTCTCGTATGTTGTGGGGTAATCACAATACAGTCTTTCATCACCCGAATTTTTACCGGCATACCGTTAATAAAACCCGCCCGGGATAACCAGGCACCTCCCAGCACGAGATATTTATTGTCTATGCGGGAATACAGTTCACAGCAGGCGTCGCTTCCCTGCTGAGTCTCCGCCCGAGGATGCACGGGGGCGGCATTGGTCTGGTTACCATGTAAACGGCGGGCGCTGTTTTTGCGTACCAGCTCGCGGTTTTCAATCATAGCCGTAAAAGCGTCTGATTCTGTTTTGCAAACGGTAAATTCTTGCTTAAAATTCGTCGCAGCCATTTTCAACTCCTTTTCAGTTGTTTGTGGTTAGCGGTATGGGGGTGTTGCTGCACCTTCATATCGCGAATCCTTCATTAATTTCCTTTGAAACTTCTTTCTGCCATTGGCCTAATTTCTGGTGCCCATTATACCGTGCTGAATATAAACACAGCGGTTTGTTGTAGGGTAAATGTGGAAAATGCGAGGCGGCTTCAGGAAATTGGATTGTGTGCGGTAAGGGTATGTTTTTGTTGATTGCAGGTTGATTGGTCTGGCTTTTGCGAGCATCATCGCAATTATTCATCTTATTTTATAATCCGATGGCTTCCAGCAAAACACTCGAACAGGCAATTGCCAACATCACTGTCTGGCGCAAAGGCGAACAACGCGCGCCGCATAAACCTTTATTGCTCTTGTATGTGCTGGCGAATTACTAGAAAGGACATGCTCGCCTGTTTGATTACGGTACGGAAATACGCGACCCACTGCATAACCTGCTGGAACGTTTTGGCCCACAGCGTGCCCAGTACCGCCCTGATATGCCGTTCTGGCGACTCAAAGGTGATGGATTCTGGGAGCTACAGAACGATGAATTCTGTTCGACATCAGGAGGCCAACAGCCGCCTGCGGGTGAGCTGGCTAAACACCAGGTCGCTGGCGGGTTTGATGAAGAACATCATGCTCTGCTGACTAAAAACAAAAAACTGATCGACTCGCTGGCGCAGCAGATCCTCGAAGCGCACTTTCCAGAAAGTATCCAGGAAGAGATCGCAGATGAGATGGGGTTTGATTTTCAGCAAATCCGCAAGATACGCGATCCTCTCTTCCGCCAGCAGGTTCTGCGTGCTTATAACCATGAGTGTGCGATCTGCGGATTCAATATGCGGCACGACAATGTCTCCGTTGGGCTAGAAGCAGCGCATATCAAGTGGAAGCAGTTTGGCGGCCCATGCGAGATCCCGAACGGACTTGCGCTGTGTGCGATCCACCATAAGGCATTCGATAAGGGGTCTATTGGGCTGGATGAGAGTATGCGCGTGCTGGTATCGGAAGCGGTAAATGGAAATGGGG
>Ga0105251_10001096_pt1 | contig 23543 bp, 35 predicted proteins | sample KBSS64metaG_FD_80424 | JGI IMG/M metagenome (GOLD analysis project Ga0105251, IMG submission 80424) | Switchgrass rhizosphere microbial communities from Kellogg Biological Station, Michigan, USA - KBS S6-4 metaG | ecosystem: Host-associated > Plants > Roots > Rhizosphere > Soil | place...
AGCAGCATGAGCCGACGGGGAAACTGCCACGACAATGCCGTAGCCGAGAGCTTTTTCCAGCTTTTGAAGCGGGAGCGAATCCGACGAAAAATCTACGCAACGCGTGACGAAGCCCGAAGTGATGTTTTCGATTACATCGAGATGTTCTATAACCCAAAACGTCGACACAGCAGTGCTATGCAGCTGTCTCCAGTAGAGTATGAGAAACGCTATTTTCTGAGCTTGGAGAGTGTCTAGGAAATCAGGGGCGATTCACACGGTAGTTTGCGGGGTGTGCGGTGCGTCGTCGGCGGCGCCGCTACTTACGCGGCGAGGTCGACCAGGGCCACGGTGCACCAGGTCGTGCCGGTGCGCGCAGCGCTAGCGCACGCAAGTGTGGATTGGTCTTCCAGATAGGCGGAATGGATCGGGCACAGAGTGCGCACCGTCGTTCAGGTAGCCCCCGCGAGGGGGCGGTACCGAGGTCGAGAACCGCGCACCATAGGAGGATGGTCTAATTTATGAAGGTTCACGCTATGTGAGTTCGCGCTTGTATGTGAAATCTGAGGCTGATCGTGCCCTCTCCCACGCTACATTTCACGCACGGCGCCGATGCGGACCCCTGCTGGTGGGCACATCCGCATCTCGCTACGATAGCTATGCATCCTGATCCACTGGGGGTCGGGAGCTCACGAAGTAGTAGGTGTAGATATGGTCAATGACCTGTATGAACGTTTCGCCCTAGGAGCCGTGGATGCTGCAGCTCGTGCTGCATTCGAGAAAGGCCTCGAAGTTGGATATGCCCAGGGCTTTGTCGATGGCCAGGCTGTAGGCTTTGTTGCAGGCGTGCAGTCGGTTGCGGAGGCTCTTTCGGACGGTACGCGTAAGGGATCCTCACCATGTGGCCGCGCCCTGGAAAGCCTCAAGCGGCTTGGCGCTGTTGGGAATGATGAAGAGTGACCCCCCTGCTCCGCCAAGTGCCCTAGCTCCCGTGCTAGGGCACTGTAGCCATGCGGCCCTTGAATCCGTCACTGCTGGTGGTCAACGGCCCAGAAAAGTGAAGCCATCCCACATCAACCGGCGTACTCCCCACGCGCTGGCTTCTGCCAAAACATAGATGATCACTAGGGCGGCAACGACTTGGGCCATGTGATGCTCCTCTGGGATCACCCTCGGACCTACTAGCCGTTCTTGCAAGCTTAGGTACCCCCACATCAAACCGAGGCCTACAGCGATCGTAGCGGTTGATCTGTAGGTGCAGCGCTTGGGCCACTTGATGATCGCCAGATAAAGGAATGCCATTACGATGATGTTGAACTGGTTTATGTAGGCGCCCACCAACCCCGGCATGGCCCCTGCAGCTATCGCTGAGCTGCCGAAGAACAGGCCAAATGAGACCTGGGCCATGATCAGTTTTTCAAACTCGGGGGCTGGAGTGGTAACACCGGGTGATCGAAATTTACTCATCTGTGTTGATCGCTCTGCCGCTGGTGTCATCGAATGGAGGCTCTGCAGCTGCCTAAAGCTCATCACTCAGCGATTGCTCAAAAACCTCGCCTCGGCGGCTGATAGGTTAGTTAGTTAGTTTGTTTGTTGCTATGCTGAGCTTGCCTACCAGGAGCTGACTCATGCGCCCCGCTAACTACTCAAACCAAGAAATCATCGATGCCGGTCTGGCGATCCTTAAAGACTTCAGACCCGCGAACGGCTTCAGCATCAAAAAGGCACTCGGCGGCGGCAACTACACCCGGATCAAGCAGGTCTGGGACGAGTATCTTGCCAGTCAGATCTCATCAGAGAAAGCGCCAGCTCCGGAACTGCCAGTCGAAGTCGCGGAACGGTTGGCCGAGGCAAAGCAGCAACTGGTAACCAACATTGAGTCGCTTGTGGTCGATCTCAATATGAAAGCCGTCCAGGCAAGTGAGCGCCGCGTTACTGAGGTCGTTCGCACTGCTGGCGAGCAGCGTGAGCAAGCAGAGCGCGCTCTCGCCGATGCTGCTGAAACACTGGAGGCAATCGAGCAAGATGTGGAGGACGCGAAGGAGCTGATTGCGGACCTTCGCAATCAACTTGAGCGCTCCGTCGGCGAAAAGCAGAGTCTAGCCGTCGAGCTTGCCCAGGTAAAAGAACGACTGGGTGCAGTGGAGAAATCCGCCGAGCAATCGCAACTGGCCTCTTCACAGCGCATTCAGGACCTGGAGAAACAGCTCAAGGAAGAACGGCAGCACACGCAGGTGGCCAGAGACCTTGAGTCAGAAGCAAGGGGGGCACTCGCCGCTGCTGAAAAGCAGCGCGCTACAGATGCCGAGGTCACCATTGGTCTACGCCTTGAAGTGACACAATCGCGGGAAGCGTTGAGTAACGAAAGGTCTAAGGCGGCTACGCTGGAGGCCGAGCTTAAACAGTATGAGGATCAGCGACAGGAACTCAATCAGGTCCGTGAGGATCTGAGCGTTTCAAAATCAAAATTAGCTACCCAAGAATCCCAGCTGCTGCAGCTCGAAAAAATCGTGGGCGAAGCACAGGCTGCGCTCAAGGATGCTAATGCAGAAGCGAAGGCAGCGATCGTTCTAGCTGCTGAGGCTCAAGGGCGAGAAAAATCGGCCTTGGAACAGCTCGCTGCCCTCACTAAACAATCCAATGAGCGGACTACAGGCCGCGCCGTTAAGCCAGGGAAGTGATCCGGGGCTACCGTGCACAGCTACCACGAGTATTTCCCTACGTGCGCGACTACAACAACCGTGCCGCTTGAAGTGCAAGCATCTTGGCTGCGATCTGCGGGGTGAGCGAGTGCTCTGTGATCCACGCCTCTACCAGCGCCTCCAGCTCAATGTCCGGCGCCTTCTCGCTAGGCTTAACCTGGCACGGGTCAAGAGCTGCGCGGAGCTTCAATAAAGTCGTGGCACGCGGGACACTGTGGCCCGTTTCGTACTTCGAAATCATTGACCAGACCACACCAACTTTAGCCGCGAGCTGGCGCTGGGTGAGACCGCTAGCTGACCTTGCGCGTATCAGCCAATCCGCAAGCGATTCAGATTGCACCATGGTCATCCCCTAGGTTCCGAGTCGGCGCCATGACGTATCGGTTGGGCTTCCCTTCTACCTGGATAAGCAAACCTTGTCTGACAAATTGCTTTAACTTTTCCCCAGCCCGGTTGTAGCCCCATCGGGTCATACGCTGAACCCAGCTGAGACCGAACTCCCCGTCCTTAGGAAGAGCATCGATCAGCTGCTGGTCAGTCTCGAACTTGCTGTGCACCGCCTCCAATGCATCCACATCATCAGCATCGAGCGCAACCAGCTGCAGGAATTGACGAGGCTCACTCACACCTTCCCAGTAAGCGCTCTCCCATAGCTGCTTTGGATACCCACCCAAGAAGGCCTCATGAAAAGGCGCCTGCGCCCTGGCGCCGACGTGATCCTGGTTAGCGTCGTTGCGCCCTTGGCGGCCGCCTTCCTCTTCGCAGAACTTCAGCAGCTCGACCACCATGGCGCCGCTAAAGTCGGACTGGCTGCGCCCACTCCAAGGCATTCTCCCGCAGTGGTTGAAAAATATCGTGGGAGCATATTCAGCTGGAATAGAGTGCTGCGTGATGATCATGGCGCGTTCCAAGCTAATTGGGATAGGTACATAGGCGGTATGGCGCTGGGATAAGCGTTGGAGGAACGATGCGGGCGGCGTCCAATCATGGCTTAAGTCAGCATTCAGGCCACTGCTCAGCTTTGCCGCCAGACTCTATCAAGAGTCGTCGGACATGCTCATAGCCGACCTTTTCGTCGGCATCGATGAAATATTCAGCGTCCTTGCACCTTACCCAGGTGTCACCTACCACCCAAAGAATCGATGGTGGGATAGCGTGTACCAGTTGCATCACTGGCGCCAGCATCAACAGGTGATCATCGTACAGATCAACGTTGACGGGCTCGGCATCTCCAGGCTTGCTCACATCGCCCCCCCACCTGCCTTATGCCAGTACACACCATTTACATCGGCTTCGAGCGGGTGTCGATCCATATCGCTTGGCCAATGTGCATAAAGTGAGGGCGTACCGTCTTCCAGAAATACCACAGCGTCTGGATGACCACTGGCGTGAAGCTCGTCAATCAGGTTGGCCATGTCCTGGCAGATCGCTTGGAAGCGCTTCGCGAATTTGGCAGGTAATTTTTTAGGCATGTTGTGATCCATTTCAGGGGCGAGATCGCCTGCTGGTATCGACAAAGCCCGCACTGTGGCGGGCTAAGGTCCAGCTATCGCTGGGCCTTGAGATTGTCGATGAACTGACTCACAGACTCAACAGTTGGTTCGGCGAGGCCATGGTAGGCGAAGAAATCATAATCTTCGTCCTCTTCAATCCACTGGGCAAGCTGGTCTGCATCAAACGACCAGCGCTGGCCATCATGTTCGAACTCGGTCCATCCATCATCGTTCTCAGTGATTTCGGTATTCATATAGCAGCCTCTTAAAGTAGAAACGAAATTTTGAAATTAACAAGCGGCCATTGTAGTTCTGTTAAACAGAACAATCAAGAAGGATTATTTCCTCGAAATGCTTGACTTGTTCTGATGAACAGAACAGAATTAATTCCATTCCGAATCTACACCCCTCTATGTGAATGGATGCCATGTCAAAGTTAACCGATGCTCAGCGCCACAACTTCAAAATCGCTCACTTCAAAAGCGCTGTGGAGCGAGTTGGCCGCGATAAGGTCACCGCTACAATCGGGGAAAGCGCCGTCAATGGTTTTCTGTGTGCAGCGGACGCCCATGATCGCCGAAAAGACTCTGACATGATCGGGTGGTTCATTTATTATGCGCAGGATTGTGCGTATGAGTTTTGCAATCTGCAGCCTGATGAAGACGTTTATGGTGTCCTCGGTACCCTGCAACCACGGGCGCCTGTAGCTATGCCTGATTTCCAATGCATGGCGCGGCCAGCCCTTTCGGCGTGGTATATCGAAAGCGTTGGCTATGACATCGGTGCGGAAGATCCTGACATGTCGCTCGAAGACTACCGAGCGCATTGCGTTGAGTATTTCAACGAGGCGCAAGCCTGTTCTTAACCCTCCCCTTCCTTTTGGAAAGCCCGAGCCCATGCCCAGTCACCGCGCTGGGCTGCGCCCGTGAAAGGGCGCGAAGGTTCGCGCTCGGTAAATTACAGGTGCTGATTTGAAAATCGAGTTCATTCGCTGCGTTGTCGACGAGGGTAATTCCGAAGCCCCTCTAACCATTCTGATCAATGGCCAGATTGAGAAAGACATTCCTTGGCGCCAGCTGGACGAGCTTATGACCGAGCGCGCCAATGGGGCGGATGCCCACCACTCGACGGAGCAAAAACTGTTGGCCAGGCTCGCGTGTGAAAACTGGGTGGACTGTGACGATTGGTGGCAAGGCGTATCCGGTACCAGCCCAGAAGGAACGGCTATTACTCCGCCCCCTACCCGCATTTAACCTCTGGCGCTTTGTTGCGCCTCATCAAGCCCCGGGAGCACGCCTATGGCAACTGTTCAGAAGTTCACAAGGATCACTGCATGGAGAGCCCGTGAGGCTGTCCAGCAACTAGGCGACGTTACGGGAATGCAAGAGGACGCCCCGGTGCACACGGTCCTGTCTGGTCGTGCAGCGATCGTAAGGTCCTGGTTTGATGAGGCAACTGGTGATGGTTATGAAATGGCGGAGATCACTCTCCATTTCGGCGAGGTGTAGCCAGCGCCAGCTGTACTTTAGCGGACTGTGTTGAACAGCAGGCTATGGCGCAGCATGATTACGCAGCCCCGGACAACGGGGCCTCTCGGGAGCTGATTTGTCCAAGTCAGTTGCCGACAGATCCCACTACGGAATCCCCGCGATGCCTCTTAAAAACCAATGGGTCGACCGCCGCTGCTGTGATTGGGATACCTTCCTTGATGGCCTCCTGGCTGCAGCTCACCGTATGGGCTTTCCTTTGCTTCTGGTTGACCGTTGCGAGGCTCGCAGTTATTGGCGGCGGCATAGCTGCACCGGCGCTGAGGTGATCCGCATGCAGCGTGCACGCGAGATGGATGCTGCGCTCTACAACGGATTCGGTGAACCTCCAGCCAGCGAGAACGATCCGGATAGCGGTGAGCCGACACCGCTGCCACCCTCCCCCATCAGCCCAGTTTTGGCCTAGCAAGAAAGCGTCCGGCTCATGGATGATCGTGGGCGCCGTATGGACACATCATTTGCAACGCAGTTGATCGGCCCAGACCAATGATGGAAGTTATCAGCGCCGCCAAGTCGGCGGAATATAGCGGGAAGGAGCACCCAAAGCCGTGACCAGAATCAGGGTACACATGAGGCCGTCCGAGGCCTTGGCCGCTGGCCTGAAAAGCAGGAAACAACTCAAGGCTGAGGGGCTGATGCCGACAGTGGATGCGCAGCCAGCTGGTACCGTTGGCAAGGTAGGGGCGCGTACGATGTGTACGACCAAAGCTCAAGCGTGCCATGGCGCTGGGCACCAGGTGACGCACAGTTGCGCCGCCAGGCTCTCGCTCGCCGCGACCGCAAGCATCGGATTCGGCCTACCAGCAGACCCTCGACGCATACGACGACTGGCACGACCGCATGCCACCTGGTCGGTCACATGCTTGGGCAGGATGCCAAGGGGCCCAAGAGTTGAAATACCGCGATACACCCCTAGACGTGCCCAGCCCATGCTGGGCTTCAGCAGTAGAAAGACGCCCTTTTTCGCGTCATCAAAATCGACAAGGACACGAATGAAACGCACGCTATCAGCTCTCGCCGCACTGCTGGCATGTACCGCACATGCCCAGGATGAAGACCCAGCGAGGAGCGCGCCCGTTTGGAGGGTTGTCGTCTCGCAGGTAACCATCGCTGAGTCTGGACACGACGCGGTGAAGTCGCTGACCCTGGATGTGCCTGACGACCAATGCCGCGTCGGCACCATGAAAGGCTACGACCATCGTAGTGAGCCTAACAAGATCAAGCTCTGCGCGGGGAAGATCGACGGTCTTTCAGCAGTCACCGGGTGGGTGATGCCGTATCACGTCCAGCAAGCGGTTGCCGCTGGCAAAACGGGCGCGGAGGAGTATGAGTCGTTTTCTTTCGGCTTCAACGGTACGAAAGCGGTTCTCAAGGCACCCACATATACAGTGTCCGTCACGAAGCTTTGAGTTGAGGTAATTTCAGATGCCTACCCAAGACCTGACCGACCGTGTAGGCCCGCAAGGTCAACTGACAATCCAAGTAGAAGAAGCTCGCCCGACTGTATTTCTGGTGATGGCGACTGCCAGGGTCTACGACCACAAGCAGCCCATTCCGCTTCGTGTTTTTGATGATCGACCAGAGGCTGACAGCTGGCTAGAAAGGTTGATCGACTACCACTTGAGCTCACCTGAGCTGCCTATGGATTTGGATAGTGATGAGGCATGGGTCGAACATCACGAGCAGATGAAGGCTTGGCGTGCTGGCCATCCTGACGGTGCTGCCGCCGCTGATTATCAGCATTTCGGGATTTACGACCTGCCCCTTGGGTTATAGAGCAATCCGGCACCATCAGCCCCCTTGTGGGGCTTTTGCAATAACGGGGTACGCTTCGCGGCCCATGCTCAGCAGGAATTTGACGCCATGACGACTGTAACAGTCATTCCAAGCTACTACCGATATCGTTCCACAGTCAGCGCTGTTCGACTGGAGGAGGACGGCACCAGCGGCCCCGAAGAGGTTGCGCAGCAAGTGCTGTCGGTGAATGTGCCATCAGCCGGACAGCGCGTTTCCGGTTCTTTCTTTGGTGACCTGCCTGGTTCGTACCTGGTGGTACAGGTCAGGGATTTTGAGGTTTTGCCTGAGACGGCTTCGAGCTGCCCAGCGAATCACGGAAATTGAGCATGGCCACAGAAACGCATGTGAGCGAGCGAATTAAGCGCGCTGAAAAACAGGTCAACGAGCAGTTGAGCTATGGCGGTATAGTCCCCAGCATCGGGGCCTTAGGCGGCACGCTGGAGTATCGCTACCAGGATGGTGACTTGGTAGACGAAATCGGCCAGATTCGACGCCTTGCGGCCGCGCTGAGCAACCTCGCTGATGCATTGGAATCAGAAGCCAACTAGTTCAGGGAATGAGTGATGAGCGACCGACGCAAGCGGCGTAAGCAGCAGATCGATTCTGAGCGCTTGGCCATAGCAAACAGGTGGTATTGGCGCTGGCTACCAAACCGAAGCTGGCAGGCAATCATGTTCGTTGGCCTTGGTACTGCAGCCATGATTTTGTTTGTCAGTTTGGCGCAGGGGCTGCCTACCTATCTGAATTTGCGGGCAGGTGTAGTGGCAGCCGTTTGGTCACTCTTCACAGCGATGGTGTATGCCAGAGACAAAGCGCTGGGACAGCTATCCAAGTAATGCAAGCCTATGTCGGTCACGCTCAGCTGTGGCGGAGCAGATTCTTATGAGGGTGAGGTTGCGCTGCGCTGCTCTTGCTCGTGTAGATAATTGCGCTTCCTGCGCGATGATTTCGGGCTGCCTTGCGCAGCCTCGACTGACATACTCCATTGACAAGTCCTGCCAAGCCGGGGCTCCAGATAAGAGGTTTCCAGCCGTGAGCACTCCCGAATTGCAAGCCTTCAAGCAAAAGGTACTCGACCAAGTCCGCTACGACCTCGGGCACCTCCACAACGAATCCGAGTATCAGGACTTGTCGTGTACGCAAGGGCACCACGAGGGACGCCTGCAGGCCCTGGTCGAGCTTGGCCTGATCTCAGAAGAAGAAGGCTGCAACCAGCGCACCGAATCATTGCTAGCGATATCTCGTGAGCGGGACCGTCGCGGCGAATAAACCTCGCGCCAGCAAAGTAGCCTCATATCCCATTACCCAGGAACGGAGACGAAAATGAAACGTCCACACTGGAAGCGAGAGCTTCGCGGCAAGGCCAAGGACGAAGCGAACATTGACGGATTGGTAGAAAGCCTTCACCACCTGGCTACAGAAGTGGTGACTGCCAGTGAACAAGACCAAGGTGCGCGGTTGTCGATTGTAGAGCACTGGCATCTTGACGACGCTGAGGTGTTCCACATCCAGTTCAACCAGCTCGCTCTACACTGTCTCCAGTCGGCTGAGGATCAGCGCTGCAAGCTCGTAGATGACCTGTTCGAGCAGATTGCTCAGCCAGAAGACGAATGATTTGAAACGCCTTGCATTGTACGCCTTTGTAGGCGTACAATTGGCCAATCCACAATTGGAGATTGGCCATGCCTAGCACCACCACCTCTATTGAAATGCCACCTCGCACGTTGAAGGACCCGAGCTACGAGTTCACTGTCCTGTACGAGGGGGCCATCCTCAAAGCAAGCCCCGCCTCTGATGAATCTCTGCATGATGCCATGATTCGCTCGATCGAGGACCATGCTGGCGCCAGCGTTGCCCACTGTGGGCGCTGCAAGCTGGCCTCTGGGGGCTACTACCGGTACCCAATCCAGTTGGACAACGGCAAGCGCGTCGACGCGTTCATTCCCGCCGCTTCATAAATTTCCGCCCTCTAATGGAGCCCGCCTTGCGGGCAAGCTACGGGCACTGCTGCCCAGGTGAAATAAGGATTGGTATGAGCGACCTCATCCCCCATGAGCCAAAGATCGAAAAGATTGAGCGCTTCCAGGCACTGCAAGCTGGTCATTACTGGCGCGCCCTGGTCAACATCCCAGAGCACGCCATCGAGCGAGATGAGACCTTGTTGTTGGTTTCCCTGAAATGGGTGGATAACGCCCCTCACACAATCGTCATGCGTGCCCACCCGTCCAAGTACGATAAACAGGTCAAGGTTGTCGTGCCCAAAGATGATGGCTCGACGCGAGAGACGTGGGTGCGTTGCGGGGAGCATGAGTTCCTTTTGCGTGACTTCCTCAGATCCTTTGAATTCGAGGAGAACCATGAAGAGATCCGCGCAAGGGAGATCCAGGCCGTTCAGGGGCGCGTGCAAGAGCTGCAGCGCGAGTTGGTTGAGGGGCAGAGAGATCAGCAATTCATGGAGGCGATCGCGCATGAAAAGCTGGCAGAAGCCGAAGCAGCCGAGCTGCGCCGAAGCGGGGCGAATGACGATCAGATCCAGGAAGCTTTGGTACAGCTGGGCGCAGATCAAAGCCGGTCGCTTGCGTTGGTCAGCGGCAGTGTCGCTGACGCTATTGGTACGGGCATCACCACCGAGGCGATTGAAGAGCTACGAGTCAGCGTGCAACGTGAAGGAAAGTTGGCACAGTACAAAGCTGATTGGATAACCCAGAAAAGCAGTGAGATCGCGAAGACGATTCAGGCTGTGACGCCGTTTTACCAGGAGCTGGCGGCTGCGGCGCTGGCGGGTTCTGAGGATATCCGTAGCTATGTCGTGAAGCTTCTGCAGGGTATTGAGTCCCTGGACCTGTATGTCGGCAAGGATGTCATCGTTGAGACCATCTGCAAAGGCGCGTCCGCACCACGCAGCGAGCCACTCACCTTTGTGCAGAAGAAGCTTCTGGTCGATGAAGAACTGGCGATCTGGGCTGAGCTGGACGAGTGGTTCGATTTCAGCAAGCTGGACCTTTTCTTCGAAGCGCTTGAGAACTATGAGTCGCTTGTGGACCAGATCTTCCCAACGGAGCGGTGCGCACTGGTCATGGCCACCACGCGACGTCATATCGACTATGGCAACGTCGCGACAAACATGGTCTGCAACGCCAAGAACGCATCTGTGTTCATCATGGTGCGCGACGGCGGGAATATTTACCGCGTCATATCCCCAGTAGAAAGCCATTTAGGCACAGCCAGGCTCTTTCCGTCGCTCGATGATCAGGAAGCGATCTTCCGTGGGATGGATGGCAGCGAAATCAAATTTGACGATGTTCGTTACACCAAACACCTCGAAAGCCACGAAGCATACGCTATCCACTTTAAGCGCTTGTTGATCCTTTTTTGCGGTCTGGACCACCGCCTGAGGTTGTTCGGTGATTTTTACGATGGCCCCCAAGACCTTGGCTTCGTCACGCTCAAGTTCCAAGAAACCTACTGTCGCTTCCTCCATGACGACGATGGCACCGGCCTGCTGGGTGACGGTAACAGCATGCCGTCCTTGGATGCGTGGATTGCGGACAAGAATGAGTATCTGCGCAGTGGCTCGCGTGTCCTGTGTCGCTGGGCTGCCGTCATGAATCCTGATACTGCACCAGGTGCTTGCAAGGAGTATCGCAGCTATTACCCCGGTGAAGGTTTTGACAGACGCTACTCGCCCAGCTCTGACCGGGACATCGTGATCGCTTACCGCGAAGGGGAATCGATTTGCGTATCTATTGAGGTATCTAGATCAGACCGAAAATTCATGTGCAAGGTGAACCTCAGTGCCCTGTCTTCCAGTCGTTGGGGGCGCAGCACCCAGCTGGAGTACCTATGCCTCGATGCGGTTTCCCCAGAAGAGCTGCACTACTACATCCACAGTCGACGCGCTCGGCAAGACCAGGTCATGTATATCCGAATTTTCAAAGAGGCACTACAGCGTTTGCAGGCCGAGCGGGCGCATGAGCGCAACAGTCGACGAAAGCTATTGGAGGCGCTGGAAGCAGGCAAGATCGCATCTGGGAATTCTGCCCAGCAGGTTATCAATCAAGCTGTGATCGCATGGCGCGCCAAGAACCGTGGTGCATCACTTCCCGACTTTTCTGGCACTACAGCTCCGAAGGGCTGGAAGCAGTTGCTCGACCAGATGTACGTCCTCGCTGGTAAAGGACAAAAGCAAGTTGAAAGCATCGAGGCCTTCGTCCTCGGGCTGGGGTACACCCCGCTCCGCTTGGTGCTCTCCGGCTCGGCAAAGGTATTGGTCTATGCAGCCCCTACACCGGCAGAACGTGATGACCGACTAGAGGAACACGCGTGGGTGCACCTGATTGAGGTGGCCAGCAAGGCCTCAGGTATATCTGAGGCCTCCAGGCGCTGGGCCCTTCTGCCAACCGCTGCAGCCTCCGAGACACTGATGCACGAATGGTCAACCGCTACAGCCTGGGCTGGGAAGACCAGCATGTTCAAAAGTCACGGACACAAACAGACGGTCTTCGACTTCGCCGAGCAGGGAGCGCAGAGGCTCAAAACCATCCGCCAGCCACTGCAGAAGGAGGTCTTCTCAAAGCTGCTTGAGCAGTGGGCTGATGCACGCCGAGATGCCAGTAGCCAAGTCCGTGAGCTCATCAACCCCATTTTCACAACGCCCATCGGCGTTGTCCGGCTTGCATACGGTGGGTTTGCCTACCTTTGCGCTACGAGGGATACAGCCATGGGCCTCCTGCAGAGCACTGCACCTGACGCTGAGCAGATGGAGTTGCTGGCGAGGATAGTTGCTGCAGGCTACAGGAACAAAGAGCGGGTACCTGAGCTAATCCAGAGCGAAGTCAAAAGAGAGAATCCGTGGAGTTTGATGCTGGTGGCAGAAAACCTGCGGTCATCGCCCTACGGGCCATTCACCGAGCGACGTTTAGATGTTGCCTTCGAGACCCTTGAAGAGCGTGACAAACTCCGACCGTCACTGGATGCCTGGCTACAACGTTATACCCAGAGGTACGGAAAACGAGGATTGGCGCTGTGGATGGCTCCAGAGCTCACATCCGAGTCCGGCACCACGCTCGATGCCGTCGTCGATGTGAAGCTGCCCGAGAATTATGCGCCAACGGCGGTGCGAAAGGTTTACTACGACGTTGACGGCGGTGAGGCGCGAAGAGTGTGTTTTGATATCTACCCTGCCGATATCGAGCCCCCAGCCCTATGGACACAAGGACAAAAGCACATGTCCTGCAGCTCGTATGGTGAGTCCTTCCAGACATTAGACGAGGCGTACCAGTACATGGCACGCAGTAAGCAGCCTGGCTGGAAGTGGAAACGATCAACAGAGATTAAACACTCCCCTGCCGTACCGGAGGGTGTCACTGAGCGTTGGCAGATGGTGCCCGAGGCTGAGTGAATCAGATCCCGCAGGGAGCGACATCGCTCCCTCCCCCTTTAAGGAGTTCAGTTTTGTCGACGGTACTAAGTGAGACGGTAATGATTGGCCCGGTACACGTTCAGCGGGATGCAGACGGTTGGTGGAAGCACCCTTCCTTGCCCGACTTTGGTGAAGACATGGACGCCTTCCAGTCCTGGTTGCAGGATCATGCTCTGCAGCATACGCAGTGGTCGATGGAGAGCGACGGCCCCGAAGACCACCCATACTGGCTGGGTGCAGGTGGGCAAACTCATTGCCGTGGCTGGGAGCCGCGTTCACCAGGGCCAGAGTGGTTCCTGCTGGGAATCTTTGACACCGAGAATGGCCCCTACGTCAGCTGGGTACGTCGCGAGCCTGACAGCCACCAGGCAAGACGCTCTGAAACCTCTGCGATCAGCGCCAGCTCACCAGTGAATGAAGATCGTTCAGCGACTCCCCTCATCCACCGGTACATGACGGGCAACTTGAAGCACGTCTTCCCCTGGTTGGGCGACGATGCGTGGAACGTGAGCGTGCTGGTCGACATCGAGGGCGAGATGCTAGCTGCAGCCCAGGTTCAGCGGAATGGCGCCCGTGACTCGTTTACTGCAGCGACCCGCGACGAGTTTAAGGACATGCAGCAGTACTTCGAGCGCAACAGGGGGATCTATGAACGACCAGCTGAGCTTGGTCTATCAGCATGCCCCGAAGATGACCTGCCGAGCTGGGTTATTGAATGACAAACACAGGTGTACAGTGGAGCGCCTTGGGCGCTGGGGCGGGAAAGCCAAGGTCTAGCCCTGGGCAGTAGCTGCGGCTACAAGCAGCGCCCTACCTTCAGTGAAAGAAGCCCTCTTGCAAGTACGCCCATGCAGGCGTACATTGCTAAGCATCATCTCATGCCTGGAGGGCGAGCTATGAACAACAAACTCAAGTGGATCATCTGCACAACCTGCGTGGGCAACGGCAAAGTAGGCCATCCTGCCCTTTCCAACGGATTTACCTGGAGTGAATGGAATCAGCTCCACATGGACGAGCAGGCCGCTTACATGGATGGAGAGTACGACGTCGCGTGCACCGACTGCAAAGGCTTGGGGCGCGTCCGAGTGCCCGATGTCGCAGCAATGAGCTTTGAGGAAAAGCGGGAGCTTGTCCTGCAGCGGCGCGAAATGCGTGAGAATGCCCGGATCGATGCAGAGATAGCCGCCGACGTCGCAGCTGAGCGTGCATTTGGCTGCTGACCGGCCTCCCCCCACCCTGAACCAGAATGGAATCTAGATCATGTCCTCTGACCGTCTCACGACGACACTACGCTCTGCTAGCAACCGCTTGCAGTCTGCGCTTGGCTTTCACCCAAAATACTTTGTGCACGGATTGGCTCGCATCGTTGCTGTGTGTGTGGTCGCGGTACTGAGCATCATCTGCTTCAACGTGATCGGCTACATCCTGGTTACCCATGGGCTGAGCATTTTCGGCTCACACTTCCCAGTTGCCGAAAGCTATCTAGGTCGTGTCTTGCTGCTGGCGTTCATTGGGATCATGGATAGTGGGGCGGCAGGCCTTGCCGTGTACCTCGCTGCTGCAGCCTTTTACTTTGCTTGCCAGGGCATCCAGCGCATTGGTGGCCAGCCCTCACGCAAGAACGCCTCTCGCAAAAGAATTTACCGATAGCGGTAAATAATTCTTGCAAGGTTAACCGATAGCGGTTAACATAGCATCATCAGGTCAAGGAGAGGTTCAAAGCCAACCTGATGACCTGAAACCCTTACTGAAACGCCAGCCCTTTCAAAGAATCAGGGCGCGGCCAAACACGCCTCAAAAGGAGCTCCACATGACCAAATTCATCAAATCCACCCTGGCTGCTCTGGTTGTTGTTGCTGCCGCCGCCAACACCGGCTGCTCCACCATCGACCGCCTGGAAGCCAACGCCCGAGCCGATCGCGCTGCACATCCTGAGAAGTATCAGGAAATCGAAGCGGTCAAGCGCGCCCAGATGACCAACAACGGTAACGGCATCGCGTTCCCCGAGTTCTGCACCTTCGGTTGCCCTGAAACTCAAACCGACCTGACCCGCAACTGGTGATCACCTACATCACCCAAGCCCCGCGTAAGCGGGGCTTTTCATTTGCATCGTATAATATCACCGCACGTTGTCATACAATGACTGGGACACGCGAGACGCCTATTGGGAGGGCATGCTGTGATTTACTCGTTCAAGCGCTTTCGGAAGCTGCACCCCACTTCCAAACGCTCAAAGGTCGCCAGCTTGATCGTCTGCGTGCTAGCGGCGCCATTCGTGCTGGTCTTCCTCTACACCCTAGTCATGGCCTGCATCGGGGGCCTGTGGTTTCTGATGGGTAAGCTGGGCAACGCTGATCTGCTCATGCCCTATGCCTTCACTGGGCTGGCAATCGCTACCCTGTACTGGTGCTTGGATGCGCGAAGAAGTCGTAAGCTCTTTCGCAAGTACCTGGCTGGCCAATCCCAAGAGGAGCTTTCAAAGGTTGCTCTGGCTCCAGATGGGGAGTACTCAAAGCTCGACCGCCGCCTGGCTGCCGACGCGGCTCATGAGTCGACCCGCCAAGGGCAACTTGCGGAGCGATCGCTGTGAGTGACGTTGTCACTATTCGCATTACGGGGAAGGTCGGCCCCGCGCCGCTCTGTGACGACATCCGCCTTGAGCATGGCCAAGGGAATGACGCTGTGTCGTTTGCTGTGGTTGCGCGGCCCTATCCGACCAGAACCCAAATGAGCCATTGGTTAAGCGTACGATGTTCCGACTGGGTTCTCACAACCTATGACAACGAAACGGGGATTGGCGTATTCCTTTCAATCGATTTTGATGGGCCGGAAGTGGATAGCAATCTAGCTATCAACACGGCACACGAGCTTCCCGAAGCGCGCACCATCATTTACATTCGAGACCAAGAATCGAAAATCGACCACGTTGTTCATTGCGGCGACCAAGCGCTGAACACGAGCTTTGCTGAAACCCCCACGGAAGGAAAAATGATGTCTTTGAAGTGCCGCATACGCATGACCCTACGGTACGCATTTATCGAGCTGGCGCTTGGGATCATCGCCCTTGCCTTTGGTGCAACGGAGCTGGTGCGCTACGAACCGTTCACTGGGCCAATCGAGCCGATCATTCCCTTTGAGGCGGTTTACTGGGGGCTGGTTGTGTTCGGGTTAATTTTGGTCGGTTATGCCTACCGGAAGGCGAACGCTTAACTCAGCCTGGTGCCGCACCTGGCTAGATGGATGCAGAAAGCCGCTGGTGTGCCAGCGGTGACTTGTTGTGGCACGGAAAGGCAGTACCAGCGCCATTACAGCGACATTAACTGCCACAACAAATCTACAGATAAACCATTGCATTGTACGCCTGTCTAGGCGTACAATTTCCCCATCATCTACTGGGGGAAATGCTCATGGACAAAGTCGTCGCCTTCGATCCTTCGATCGGTTCGTACCGTGTTTACTTCCCTCGTAGCATCGAGCTTCTTGATGCCGTTCGCGCCCTGCCAGTCCGCCGCTTCCATAAAGACTGGGATGATCCGCACTGGATTGCTGGGGCTGATGAAGAAACCTCAGCAGCCCTTGCCCAGCTGGCATTCGACAAGAGCTTCGTCGTTGATGCAGCAGCTGCCGAAAAGATGGCCACCGCCATCGCGGCAGAGCCTGCTATGAACATCACTTGCGTTAAGACAGCGGGCATCATCACGCGCTTCGACGTGCGCACCTCCTACAACCCTGAGGTTGTCGCGCTTTTGAGGAGCTGCATCGGTGCCAAAATGGATGCATCCAAGACTTGGTCTTTGCCTCCTCACGATACCTCGATCAACGTTGTCGTAGAGCTGGTCAGTCGCTTCGGGCTGACAGTATCTGTGGATACGCTTGCCGCAACTCAAAGCCTGATCAAGACAGTTGCAGCTGAAAACTACATCGAGCGCTGTGTGCTCATCGACACCGTTATTTCTCAGTGCGAGGCACGCGCCAGCGCTGCGATTAAGGTGCTGCCACCCCTGGCGGTACTTCCAACCAGTTTTGTTGCTGCATGGGCCTCTGACAGCGTCTCACGGCGCAAAAAAGCAAAAGACCAGGCACTGGCCCAGCGCACGGGCGAGCGGGCTTTGCAGCGTGCAGAGGAGCGCGGCTTTGAAAAAGAGGCAGCAGCCATCACCTCCATCCAGATCCAGGCAGTGCACATGAACCTGCGTGCACTTGCTGGTGTATGCGATGGCGCCAGCAGCATTGATGACGTGGGCTTTAACGGCCCCGATTCTAAGGTTGGCCGTGGCCTAGCGCTTTTGCCAAAGCTTGAGCCGCTGCAGGCCGCACTGGCGCGATCGATGCTCGCGAAGTACTCGCGCCAGCTCGGCCAGGCTGCCATCGAGGCCATGTACTGAGCATGGCTACGCGCATTCACCCAACCCATTTGGAGCCCAAGGTGCTTTGCCTGGTGAGAACTGATGATCGCCAAGGTCGCGTGTACTATCGCGAACCATCAGCAGGGCTCCTGTGCTTCCAGCGTACAGGGGCGCAGGCCTTTGTGCTTTTGCTGTGCTCCGACTGTGGGGAGCCCATATCCAACACGCCAGTTACCGCTTCGCCATCCCTGGACTACCGACCGGGTGGTGATAGCTACACAGCCGTGCAATTTCGGTCGTGGTTGCGGACAACCACAATTACAACAGAGTACTGAGGCACATATGATGCTTGAACGACTGGGGCACCTGCTCGCACAGATCCCAAACTCTACGCTGCGCTTGGGCGAAGTTGGCAAAGATTTGCCTGGCATATTGGCAGGTGATGCGCCTGTTTGCAGGCTCGCCAAGGGTGCCATCGGTGCATCATACGGCGCCCTGTTTGTTGAAGTCGTGAACCGCCTGCCTGAGCTACTCACGACACTTCGAAATGCCAAGGCCGAGCATAGGGCCAACCGGCATCACGAGCAGCGCAACCAGATTCAAGATGCGATCACGAAGGTGCTTGGGATGCGACCTGGTTCGAAAGGGTCTTCGGGGATCTGGAGCCGCCTCATTTTGACGAGTATCGAGCCAATTCTAGAAGAAGGCTATGTGCCCTTACCCTCCTCCGGCTCCAGTCAAGCAGGTGCTGCAGCGGATGCAGAAAGCGTGAAGAAGATCGAGCAGGCTGCAGTACTAGAGTTCACTGCTTTCCTCATATCCCGATCCGCTACTAGGCCGATCGAGGGCGAAGACGACATTGCGTTACTCCATGCGGAATGGGAGCAAGCTCGAAACAGCGCCGGTGGCTGATGAGGCGTACAATTGACGGGGCTGCACCAGGAACGTATGTTCCGCGCAATGAAGCGTGGCAGCGGTCTGTTACTACGCCAAAGCCACCGAACCTTAGAAGAGTGAGAGTGATGACCGAAAAAAAACCTGGCAGGACGGTCGACGAGGGTAAACCTGGCGCAGGAAAGCCAGTTATGACTTTGGCGCAGTTCCACGTAGTGGTACAGCTGCTGAAAGGGAAGCTGGGCACACCAGCCAACGATGCCGCATGCCTTGTCTTGGTCGAAGGGTTAACTAAGCCAGTTGCAGCTGCAAAGACAGGTGCCACGCGATCAACAGTACATGATGCGGTCACACGTTTTTATGATGCCTTCGTGCTAATCGAGGGTGCTTGGCCATCTGCCGTCACTGTTGCAATGGAAATGGCCGAGGCTGCCCGCAAAGCCAACAAAGCTACTGCTAAAAACGCAGCGACCAAGCCCAAAGCCACTTGAAAAACTCTGCATAGTGCCGAGGTACCCAATTGCCTAGAAATACCCTGCCCCGGATAGAGGCTGTAAGGGATAGCAGACTGCTGCGGATCGGTCGGGATGCAACAAGCAAGCAGCTTCGCTTCGAAAGTGCACCCCCTACCCTGGTGCGTGGCTACTACTGGATTTACACGGACTACTCGCTTGATGAGCTGGTCGCTTGTGCGCCATCGCCGGACAAAGGCGGCGTTAACCTTGCGCGGCTTGCTGGGCTGCACCGTGACCTTGGCAACGTCTGCACGCTGGCCCCAGAGGGTTATCAATTGGTGTACAGCGGGCGCGCCGGAAGGAGTGTTGGAGGCATCCGGGGGCGACTGGGCCAACACTTCAATGGTGGTGATGGTACCGGGGCTTTGCACATTTGCAGATCGAGCTTGAGCGACTTGACCCGTTGGCGCTATTCCTACGCAACGATCGACGATAAGGGCAGCATCAAAGCGGATGTGCCTTCAAGCTATGACGATTCTGCACATGTGGAACGTATCTGGCGGTTACACCATGGCTGGCCGCTATTCTGCACCCAGTAAACGCTCTTCCCCCTCCCAGGCCGCATAGCTAAGCGGCCTCTCGCTACTGGTTCAGGGCCGCGTCAAGCCTGCACCACTCCCGGTACAACTCAATCTCGTAACTGTGATCCCCTGATCCTCGGGATACCAGCTGGCCAGCCAAGGCTTCCAAGTCGCGCTGCAAGCTAACTAAAGGAATCACTCTCTCATCCGGCACATGCGAAATCGTGGACGAGCCCTTTCGTCTTGTGCGTGAGGTGCTGTAGCGGGCCCAGGTTTCAGTGATTTCAATCTGCTTGAAGCGCTGTACCAGGTCATCAAGTGATCCTGGTGGTGCCTCCCACTCAATGCGCGCTACCCACTCATGCAGCCGCTTGAGCAATGCCGAGTGGTCGTGACCATACAAGACAGCCTGTCGAAGCTCGGTGTCGACCTGGTGCGCGGGGTTGGCCAAGGCTGCACGCATGTGGGAGATATCGAGCATCCAGACCAACATCGTTTTCAGTAGGAGTTCTAGAGCATGTCGCTGGAGATAGAACGCTGGCAGGCCAATGTCGTCCAGGGTGCCCACGCTGACACCCTGATCAATCAGTGCCCTCGCAGACAGCAAGTAGGATTCAAAATAGTTGGGGTGTCGCCAGCATCCGCCGATACGCGCAAGCCCGAGCTCCAGATCGGCGATCCGCTGCTCAGGGCTTTTCCCGCCGACCATCACCCTGCTACCCAGCGCGGGCAAAAATGGTTTATCGAAAGGCTCCATGCTGAGCTCCATTGACGACTTGGTGGAATTCTATCAGTTGCCAGGACACGAGGGCCTGGCTGGGCATTTCATCAACATGTGGCCAGGGCGTGTCCAGGCGACACGGGAGGGGGAAGGCAGGGCGCGCTTCTATCGAACAGACGAAAAAAAGCCCGAATGCAAAAGCGTTCGGGCTCAAAGATACACAATTGCGAACGTAGATTAAGCAATTGAGCTGCGATTCTATAACGCCACTACCTGTAGTGACAAGAATTTAGCGTCATTTTTTCATGCAGAATCGCAAGAGGTCTCCGTAAGTGGATTACAGGGTCCAGGTGTAGTTCAGGATGACGCGGGTTTCGTCCTGGTCACGCTGGTTGACTGCATCCGAACGCAAGGCCGCGCTGCGAACCTGCACGCCAAGGCCCTTCAAGGTGCCTTCCTGGATGACGTATTGCAGGCTCAAGTCCCGCTCCCATTCCGAACGATCGGAACCAGGTGCGTTGATGTTGGTGCCTTTCAGGTAAATGGCGCTGGCGGTCAGACCTGGAACGCCGAGTGCGGCGAAGTCATAGGCGTACTGGGCCAGCCAGGTACGCTCACCTGCGCGCTGGAACTTGCCGATCTGCACATCGGTGATCAGGTAGCTGGTCGCACCATCACCCTGGTTCAGGAACGGGAAGTCGCTGGTACCGTTGATGCGCTGATAACCGGCGCTGAGCGCGTGGCTGCCGAGGCTATAGGTGAACTTCGCGGACCAGGTGCGGTTGTCGACCTCGCCATTGTTCTGGTAGCCGGAAGAACGGTAGCCAGCCAGACGACCCTCGGTGGAAGCATTCTTGCCGTCCGAGTCGCTGTAGAAGTAGCGCAGGTCAGACTTCAAGCTACCCACTGGCAAGGCCAGCGAGTGGGTCAGGCCGAAGAAGTGCTGCTTGTAGAAGTCGTCCAGGTTGCCGTAGTAGTACTGCAGCAGCAGGTCTTTGGTGGCCTTGTAGTCAGCGCCAGCATAGTAGAACTCGTTGCTGCGCTGAGCAGTTGCGCTACGACCATTGGAGCCAGCAATGGACAGCGAGTCGTTGTTGGACGAGTTGCGTCCTTTCGCGTGCTCCAGCTTACCGCCGACAAGGGTCAGGTTGTCGAACTCGTTCGACGTCACCTGAGCGCCTTCAAACGTTTGCGGAAGCAGACGGCCATCGTTGTAGGTGACCACTGGCAGTTTCGGCATCAGGGTGCCGACCTTCGCCTCGGTCTTCGAGATCTTGATCTTGCCCGTCACGCCAACGTGCGAGAAGTCGTTGACGGCGCTGCCGTCGCTCTCGCTCGGGAATACGGTGCCACCGAAAGCAGAGTTGGTGCCGTTGTAGGCGGTACCGCGACCGGAGTCCAGGCGAATGCCGTAGAGACCCAGAACGTCAACACCAACCCCTACGGTCCCCTCGGTGTAACCGGAGTTGAAGTTGAAGATGAAGCCCTGCCCCCACTCTTCCTGCTTGCTAGGCAGGTCAGTACCGCTGCGGTTGTCAGTGTTGATATAGAAGTTGCGGGCAGTGACAGAGGTCTTCGAGTCCTCGATGAAACCAGCTGCATTGGCGCCCACGGAAACGGTGGCGAGCGCGATCGCCACCGCGAGAGATTTCGGGTTGTTCACGTTAAGCTCCTATGATCCTAATTTTTATCAATTTTTTTGGTTTTTATTGAGGCGTAACCTAAACGCAATCAGACCATGTGTCTAGGAACAATCGCCTTGGACGCTATTCCGCGCAGCTATAAAAAGCCAAGTCCAGGCGACCAAAGTAGCATGAAAATGATGGCCTTTGGCGATCAGGCAGCTTAGGCTGCTGGGGAACGCGATAAGCAGCTAGGAATATGCTGATTCCTAGTAGAAGGCTCAAGAATAGGGGTTTCTAGGCGATACCAAGGGGTGATCCCTGCCCTTTTGTAATACGTGTAATACTTTGGTTGACAGGTATTACAAGAACCCTTATCATGGACCCATCAGCAGCAAATGCAGCTGACCAACTAACTCAAGGAGCTTCACCATGAACGTACTCAAATCCGCTGCTGCTGTTGCTGTCGCCTTCGTACTGGCCTCCGCCTCTGGCTGCTCCACTGTCAGCGACATGCACAACAAGGCTGAGGCCAAACGTGCAAACCCTTCCGAATCCTTTGTCCGCGCCCATGAGTTCCAGCCGAAACTCGATCCGATGGGCTGGGGCGAGAGCAACCAAAACGGTCAGTAATTGGCCGAGTAAGACCAAGCCCCGCTAGCAAGCGGGGCTTTTTTGTGCCGCATATCTTCAAAGGCTTTTAATTGCGCTGAGCCCTGGCGATGCGTAGTCTTGCTCAGATATAGGCATTAGTTAGTCTAAGCTGCCTAGATGAGTCGGGCTTTTTAGCAAAGGTTGGGAACATGGAAAATCAGCTACGCATGTCCGAGGAGGACTTTGAGCTCGCTAAGCACAAGCTGGGACGGCTTTCGCAGAACACGATCAATTTAGCGAAGCTCATCATCGTTGGAGGGCTAAAGCCCGCTGTCGCAGCCAAAGAGGTTGGAATGTCACGGCAGAACGTCAGCAAGTCGATGCTGCGCGTTTACGCCGCTCTTTCCGATACGCCTAATGGCTGGGTACGAGTTGAATGCTGGGCTCCGAGCGATCTGGCAGTAGAATTTCTCAGAAGCGTTGAAGCCGCAAAAAAAAAATTCTAGTAATTGCAGCCACAAAAAAGGGCCGCCGCCAGGTGACCCTTTTTCGTTTCGCATAGATCAGTGCTGATGGGTATCGACTAAAATAGCTGACACCTTGAGCAAGGACACTCTGGCCTTGTTAAAAATACTTACAAGATTAGGTGCTGCAGCCTCCACCGCATGAGTTCCAAAGTGCTCTTGCCGTGAGTTGCTTTGTGACCATAACTTCTCCCTTGTAAGCTCGAAGCGTGAAAGTGAGACTTTGGTTTCGTCCAGCAGTACCATTTAAATACAGCTTCGATCCATACTGGCCATCTCGACCCCAGCCGCCAATTGGTTGATTCCCGAATGTTACGCCCGATGCGGTCCCGGAGTAATGAATTTGCCCGTACTGGTCTACTAGTTCAAACCGATCAGCGCCTGTGGCGGACCAAGTAAACACATTATCAGCAGCCCAATATGCTATATCGTAATCAAATCCAAGCTCATTTTCTTTAAACTTACCGCGTGCCCCAGCCTTTACAGAAAAGCTGTCGATTACAGGGCCTACAGGTGCAGGGGAGGTAAAGTTGACTTGCGCCAAAGTTGGAACATCTCTGATTGCACTGGCAAAGGCTGTCCCAGGCACAGTGCTGACCAGATATGCCAACGCTTGACCATTCGGGTTGGTCACAGTTTCAGCATACGTGTAATTACCAATGTTTGTATCCCAGCTAAGCCCCTCACCAGCACCTACCGACTGACCGTTTTCGTACGTTAGGGTCGCTCTCAGCGTAATGACTGAGGATCCATCAGCAAGAGCTGTCGGTGGCATAGCAGTGAGGCCGGAAATAGCGGTGGAGTTTGCTACAACAACAAGGATGCTCGTGCCGCCACCCTTTGCAGTAGCTGCGATCGTAGTGGGA
>Ga0105251_10001102_pt1 | contig 23489 bp, 20 predicted proteins | sample KBSS64metaG_FD_80424 | JGI IMG/M metagenome (GOLD analysis project Ga0105251, IMG submission 80424) | Switchgrass rhizosphere microbial communities from Kellogg Biological Station, Michigan, USA - KBS S6-4 metaG | ecosystem: Host-associated > Plants > Roots > Rhizosphere > Soil | place...
CCATGGTTTATGTAACTCATGATCAAGTCGAAGCGATGACGATGGCCGACAGGATTGTGGTGCTCAAAGATGGAGTCATCGAACAAGTCGGTACGCCACTTGAGCTGTACGATCGCCCACGCAATGCGTTTGTCGCCGGATTTATTGGCTCCCCTTCCATGAATTTACTAAGCGGCAAAGTCGACCGTGAATCGGTGGTCACCGATGATGGTTTGCGCCTGCCGTTAGCCAACGTGCCTGCCGGCGTGCAGGGGCAGCGAGTGTTGTATGGCGTGCGGCCAGAGCATTTTTCTCAGGTTTCACAAGGAGGCGTGGTGGCAGAAGTGAATGTTGTAGAACCCACCGGTGCGGAAACACAGATCGCCCTCAATATCGGTAATCAAAAGGCGATTGCCGTATTCAGAGACAGGATACAAACGAAACCAGGGAGTGAAATGCGGTTACTGCCAAACGTTCAGCTAACACATCTGTTTGATGAGCACAGCGGCGCACGGATTAATTAGTGCTGGCGTTCAGGGGAACAGTACAGAACCATTCCCCTGAACGTGACGGATCCTCATTGGCCCTTTACCGCCAGCCCAGAAAATTACGCATCCGTTCTGTTGCCGACCGTCTTATCTTTTAAGAACACAAACATCAAACCTAACCAAATCACGCCGCCCAGCAAATTCAGCAGGCTGAACAAACCGTTGCCGCCGAACAGATAGGCATGTTTGCTTACTTCGATACCCACGGTGAAGATAAACATCTGTAACATCCCCATCGCCGCCGAAACGGTGCCTTTGCTCATATCACTGGCAAACAATGTCAGGCGCACCAGTCCTGCGTTGGCAAGGCCAATACCAAATGCGTAGATACTCAACCCAGCCGTCATCCACAAATAAGCATGTGTTGACGCCACGGTCGCCACAGCGGCAACTACCAGCCCTGGTACAATCCACCAGCCACCCATGATAATCAGCGAACGCACGCTACGACGAGAAGTTAACCGCGCCAGTACCAGGTTGCCGATAATCAACGCGCCAAAAATTGGCACCTGCAACAAGCCGTACTCATAAGTCGAAAGCTTTTCACCGCTAATAATGATAATCGGTGATTGCGCAATCCACGCCAGAAGCGGCAGGCTAACAAAACCGATGGCCAGCGCTCCGGCCACAAAGCGCCCGTTCTTGAGCACCAGCTTGTAGTCATGGCCCAAATCGCGCAGTGAGAGCTTTTCGCCCAGACGCGTTGCGGTTTCCGGCATCGCACGATGCAGACCGAAGAATGAGAATGCCGCCAGTGCCGCAAACAACACAAACATCGTTTCCCACGGCGCGTAGTGAATCCATGCAGCCCCAACCAACGGGCCTAGCAACGGCGCAATCAGGGCAACGTTCGCCATCAACGCGGTGATTTTAATACACACCGCTTCTTCGAAAGATTCCTGGATTGCCGCGTAACCCACCGCGCCAATAAAGCACAGGCTAACGCCCTGCAAGAAACGCAGAATGGTGAACTGCTCAATGTTTTGTGCCAGAAGTGTTGCGAGGCAAGTGACGATAAACCACACCACGCCGGTCAACATCACCGGACGGCGACCAATTCGGTCCGAAAGCGGCCCAAGCAGCCACTGTAAAAACATACCGCCTGCCAGATACGCCGTCATGGAGGTCGGCACCCATTCGATTCCCGCGTTGTATTGTTCGACAACCGCCAGCATGCCGGGCTGGATCATGTCATTGCCGATATACGTAGAAAATTCATAGAGCACCAGGCACAGCGGGAATAGCAGTGCCTGGCGACCCAGTCGCTTATTATTTTGCATGAAAAACTCAAAGGAGAAGAAAAACGAACGAAGTGTAATAAATTGGCTTCGCGGTAGATAGTGAATTGTTATTTAACAAGAGCAATCGTTCAGTTGTTTAAGGTTTTCTTAAGAAGCTCAAAGTAGGCTGTCGTCCTATAGTCACGATGCAGGGTGTACGGCATCATCTTCAGCCGGCTGATAAAGGAACCAAAATAGATATGATAGAACAACTCAATCAGGCACTTTTTTTGCTGATTAATGCCACCCCTGACTCACCCGAGTGGCTGATTAAGCTCGCCATTTTTATCGCTAAAGATTTAATTAATATTGTGCCGTTGTTGATTGCCATTCTCTGGCTGTGGGGGCAACGCCGCCAGATGACCGCGCAACGTGCTGTGGTGATTAAGACTGCACTGGCGATTCTCATCAGCGTTTCGCTGTCGTGGATTATTGGCCATAGCTTCCCGCATGACCGTCCGTTTGTGACCGGATTTGGCTATAACTTCCTGCACCATGCGCCGGATGACTCATATCCTAGTGACCATGGAACGGTGATTTTCACCTTCGCACTGGCATTTTTGTTCTGGCACCGTGTGTGGTCGGGCATGGTGTTATTTGTAATTGGCTGTGCGATTGCCTGGTCGCGTGTTTATCTCGGTGTGCACTGGCCGCTGGATATGCTCGGCGGGTTACTGGTGGGCCTGTGTTCTTGTTTACTGACTCAAATGGCATGGAACTGGTTCGGGGTGCAACTTCACGCCCGCCTGCATCAGGCTTATCGATTCTGTTTTGCCCTGCCAATCCGCAAAGGCTGGGTGCGTGACTAACTGTTTTTGCAAAGGTAAGATGCGTTAATCGAAACCCGGCGATGCCGGGTTTTTCATATTCAGAGGGCATCATGGAAACCCGGCGCGACGAACGCATCAACCGCCTGATTCAGGCGCTTAAACGCAGCGATAAAATTCATCTTAAAGAGGCTTCAGCGCTACTCGGTGTCTCTGAAATGACCATTCGCCGCGATCTCAACAGTGAACCCGGTCCCGTGGTGTTATTGGGCGGCTATGTGGTGCTCGAACCACGTAGCGTCACCGCCAACCATTATTTGTTAAGCGATCAGAAAACCCGCCGTATTGACGAGAAACGCCATGCTGCGCGCCTTGCAGCAGCAATGGTTCGCCCACATCAGACGGTATTTTTTGACTGCGGTACCACCACGCCATACATCATTGAAGCGCTGGACGATGAGCTGCAATTTACCGGGGTGTGTTACTCGTTAAACACCTTCCTGGCACTACAGGATAAACCAGGCTGCCGGGTGATTTTGAGCGGGGGGGAGTTTCATGCCAGCAATGCGATTTTCAAGCCGATTAACTTCCAGGAGTGCCTGAACAATTTCTGCCCGGATATCGCCTTCTTCTCAGCGGCAGGCATTCATACTCGTCATGGGGCAACCTGTTTTAATCTCGACGAGCTGCCGGTAAAACACTGGGCATTAGCGATGGCGCAACAGCGTGTGTTGGTCGTGGACAGCAGTAAATTTGGCAAAGTGCGCTCAGCCTGTATGGGGCCACTTGCTGCTTTTGATTTGATTATCAGTAACGAAGAACCTGACGCGGCGTTTGTTGAATTTGCCGCGTCGGAGAATGTTTCTTTGCAATGGTGAACAATAAATAGCTCCTCCAAAATAATTCGAGCCGCTTATGCGGCTCGAAGAATGAAGCGGATCAAGCAAACCAAGAACCAAACCAAGAATGAAACTTCATCAACACAAAATCCCACATCCGGCTAAAGAAACCACCCTCTTCGACTGCTTCCATCACCATCAGCGGGCGTTGTTCAATTGATTTACCATTAAGCTGGAAATCGATTGTGCCAACCACCTGGCCTTTCTTGAGCGGCGCGGTAAGCTGCGGTTCGGTCAGTGAGAAGCTCGCTTTCAGGTTCTTCAACTGGCCGCGAGGTATAGTGACAGAGCCACCCTCACCGGCCCCCAAATTCACTTCGCTTTTATCCCCAAACCACACGCGTTGAGTAACAAAAGTGGCATCCGGTTTAATCGGTGTAACGGTTTCAAAGAAGCGGAAACCCCACGTCAGCAGTTTTTCACTTTCATTAAAGCGAATACGGTCGGTTTTGGTGCCTAACACCACGGAAATCAAACGCATATCGCCAGACGTTGCCGATGCGACCAGGTTATAGCCTGCACCTTCGGTGGTGCCGGTTTTCATCCCGTCAACATTGAGATTGGAGCTCCACAGCAAGCGGTTACGGTTCGGCTGCTTGATGTTGTTAAAGGTGAACTCTTTCTCTTTATGGATGGCGTACTCTTCTGGCACATCATGAATCAATGCCCTGCCCAGCAGCGCCATATCACGTGCGGTACTGAATTGCCCAGGTGCGTCGAGGCCGTGAACGGTCTTAAAGGTAGTGTTGGTCAGATTCAGTTTTTGCGCATAGTTGTTCATCAAACTGACGAAAGAATCCTGACTACCTGCAACATAATCGGCAATTGCAATGCTGGCATCGTTGCCTGACTGGATGATTACACCTTTATTCAAATCCTCAACCGAGACTTTGTCGCCTGGTTTCAGGAACATTAGTGAGGAACCACGCAGAGCCGGGTTGCCGGTGGCCCAGGCGTCTTTGCCAATGGTGACCATATCGGTAAGCTTGATCTTATCAGCCTTGATAGCCTGCCCAACGACATAACTGGTCATCAGTTTAGTCAGACTCGCGGGATCCAGTTGTAGATCGGCACTGCCTTCGGCCAGAACTTTGCCGCTGGCATAATCCATCAAGATCCAGGCTTTAGCATCAACTTGCGGTGCATCAGCAGTCTGTTCTGCACTAACCGCAGGCGCGGCTATCAACAGCAGGGTTGTACCTGCCAGTAATGCTCGTAGCGAAGCAGGGATTTGCAAAGTTTTCATAACACCACCCAGTATCCATTCTAAAAAAGTCACGGCGCACGCCGTTACTCAATCGTTCAAGTTGCCAGTAAGCTAACTTGCGAAACCACATAATGAAACATAGTGTTGGTAAAGTTTTTTAAGTTTATTCGATAACTGCGTGACTTGCCGCCACGTTGACGAGTTTTTTACCTGCCGTTTAACTCACGTGCTGTTTTCTTCGCCAGCGCACGGCATACTGAGGAGGAAACCAACGAATGAGGAAACAAAATGATCACTGTTTGGGGCCGAGACAATTCGACTAATGTGAAGAAAGTGCTGTGGTGCCTGGAAGAGTTAGGCGTGGAGTATCACTCAATTCCGGCCGGTGGGAAATTTGGTAAAACGCATGATGCTGAATATCTGGCGATGAATCCTAATGCGCTGGTGCCCTGCATTCATGATGATGCAACCAATCTGACGTTGTGGGAATCCAATACCATCGTGCGTTATCTGGCTGCGCAATATGGTAAAGAGTCGTTGTGGGTTGCTGAACCCGCCGCCCGAGCACGCGGTGAAAAGTGGATGGACTGGGCAGGAACCGCCCTCGCAGGCCCACATCGCGGCGTGTTTTTCAGCCTGGTACGCACAGCGCCTGAATTACGCGATGAAAAATTGATCGCCGATAGCATCGCGCAATGCAACACGCTGTTTGCGATGGTTGATGCCGAACTGGCGAAGCAGCCGTGGTTAGGTGGTGATGAGTTCGGTACCGGCGATATTGCGCTTGGCCCGAGCATTTACAACCTTCTTAATCTCGACATCCAATGGAATGATTTTCCCAATCTGCAACGCTGGTATCAGCAATTGACCCAGCGCCCGGCATTCAAGAAAGTGGTGATGATTCCGTTAAGTTAATACCTTAGGCTGATGGGCTAATTTTCAGTAATTGCCCGTCAGATTCGTCGGTCAGGGCATAAAGATAGCCGTCCGGGCCGACGCGCACATCACGAATACGCGCCCCGTGGTCGTCCAGCAACCGCTTCTGTTCCGTTACCTTATCGCCCGCAATCGTCAGCTCAATCAAGTTTTTCTCTTTCAGCGCACCAATAAATAGCTTCCCTTTCCACTGCGGGAATTTGTCGGCGTGATAAAACGCCATGCCGCTCACCGCCGGGGAAACCTTCCAGTAATAAACAGGCTGTTCAGTGCCTGCCACAATTTCGCCTTTCGCTTCAGGGATCGGTAAACCGCTATAGTTAATACCCCAGGTTGCCAAAGGCCAGCCGTAGTTTTTACCCGATTGTGAGACGTTAATTTCATCCCCACCACGTGGGCCGTGTTCGTTGAGCCACAGCTCGCCATTGGCGGGGTTAAACGCCAGCCCTTGTGGGTTGCGGTGCCCGTAAGACCAAATTTCGCTACGAGCGCCCTGCTTACCTGCAAATGGATTGTCCTGCGGCACTTCCCCGTCTTGCGTCAGGCGCACCACTTTGCCTTGCAGCTTATCCAGATCCTGCGCGGTAGAGCGCTGGTTATTTTCACCGAGCGCGATAAACAGATAGCCTTTGCCATCAAATGCCATGCGCCCGCCAAAATGGTTGCCGGTTGAGAGTTTTGGCGCCTGGCGGAAGACCACTTTGAAATTCTCCAGCCGCTGCATATTGCTACTCAACGTGCCATAACCCACGGCAGTACCCGCTTTGTCTTCACTATTGCCTTCGGCAAAACTCAGCCAGATGCGGCGACTTTTTTCAAAGTCTGGTGCCAGAACCACATCCAGTAACCCTCCTTGCCCATGCGCCCAGACTTTCGGCACCCCCACAATCGGGTCACTCAGCCCTTCACCCGGCTGCCAACGGCGCAATTGTCCATCACGCAGCGTGATAAGCATCCCTTTGCTGTCAGGCAAAAAAGCTAAAGACCATGGGTGGTCGAGCTTGCTTTGTAGCACCTCAACTTTGATATCCGCAGCCCAACTGACGCTTGCTGAAAATAATAATGTTGCGGCGATGAATGAGCATAATGGCGACCGTGGCATAACCTTCTCCTTATCGATATACCCGATAAGGTTAGTCTTCCAGGATTAGTAGGATGGCAATTTTACAAAAACTTAAATTGGGGGAGTCTCCTCCCCCATATATCACGACTCTACGGCCAGTTGGTGGCCCATAATATCTTTCAGGCTGTCGGAAAGTTCGGACAGGCAGCTTTCCAGTTTTTCGGCATCGATGGCGATATATTGTGGGCAATCGTGGCGCCCGGTCATCAGGCAAACTCCGGCAGAACACACCGCACTCATTCCGTGGTTAATACTTTCCATTTCTTGTGCTGCAAGATGGAATTTGAGGCGTAAAGCCTTCTCACGATACTCAGTAGACAAGTCGAACAAGTTATCGCGCAGATGCTCAGTTTCCATCACAGACATATAGCCTTTAGCTTTTCTCAAAGAGAGATAAGCGGCGATGTCTATTTTGGCGATAATCATCTTTTTCAAGAGATCTCGTTTGAGTGTCTCCCCATTCATGCATTTACCCTCCATGTGGTTCGAATCGATAACACACACTTATAGTATGGATAAATTTTAAGCTACTCTGTCTTTTTTGCCGTGTTTTTTGATCCCCGGCAACAACCTTTACAATGGCTAACAATCGCAGTGAAACAAAGGATTACGCAGCGGCATTGACACTACAGGTCGCAGCCTGACGCTGCTCCTCAAGCATCTGGCGTAACACACTGTGCCCAAGGTTATTTTGCCAGGTGAAACTGTTTTGCAGCACTACAACGGCAAAATGATTCACGCGATCAATACCTATATAGCTTGAGTAACCGCCAATATATCCCACCTGATAAGTGATGGATTGCTCGCCATAGGTATCTGTCACCCAGGCAATATTGGCGGCTTCTTTATCCCGTGGATAATAGACCTGCATCGTATCGTGAATCGCTTTATCCAACGTTGCATCGCCAGTGTTGGCAAGATGCGCGGCAGCAAAAGTCAGTAAATCTGCAGTGTCGGTATACAAACCACCCGCGCCAACCATATTGCCGGTGAATTGCCAGTCAGGCACCACTTGCCCACGCGGGATAAATTTCGGCTGGCTTCCCGCATGGCCAAGGGCACGTAGCGGGTAACTTTTCAGTTTTTGCGGGGTAAAGCTGCTGTTATGCATCCCGAGGGGATCAAAGATCAGCGATTGCACCAGTTGATCAGCTCGCTGGCCGGTCTGGTAGCGCAGAACGTAATCGAGCACCGCATAACCCAGGTTTGAGTAACGAGGTTCGGCATTGCCCGGTTTGCTGAAGTCAGCCAGGTCTGCGACAACATCATCACTATCAAGATGCGAATAGAAATTCTCACCGTTGCCAAGATAACGAATAAAGGCCGTCAGCATTGGCAAATCCATATTTTGCCTTGGCAAACCAGAGGTATGCGTCACCAGTTGCAGCAGCGTGATTTTTTTCGCATCACGGCTTAATGGCACCGATGGCGGTAGCAACGTTTCGAGCGTATCTGACCAGTGCAGGCGCCCCTGCGCCACTAACATCGCGGTCGCCTCAGCAGTCATTCCTTTGCTCAACGAACCCACGGCAAACAAGGTATGTTCATTGACCGTCTTATTATGCTCGGCATCGGTGATGCCAAAATGCCAGTAATAGCGCTGATTACTGGCATCAATCACCCCCACCACCATGCCGGGTGATTGCTCCTCAACCATGGCAGGCAACCATTGGTTCATATCACGAGTGGTAGGCTCCCCGCAGGCTCGCTGCGCTTTTTGCGGCACTTCAGCCTCAGGAGCGACGTTCGACAGCGTTCCACACCCCGCCAACATAAAACCGAGCAGCAGCGTACTCAGGCGACGGGGCGCATTCATCAATTAGTTTGCCGCCACGCAAGGTTTGGCATCAAGACCGACAAACATGGTGCGGTTTTCACCAACTTTTTTCAGGCCAAAGTTACTGCTGTGGTAGCGATAAAATGCCTGTCCGCCGCTCATACTTTGATAGGAGTAACGATCGCCGTTATACCAGGCGTAGTCGCCATCGATAGCGAGTTTTTCACCGCCACAAACAAATTTTTGCGCCGTCGCAGGTGGTGTGTTGAGAGGGGTTGGGATCACATTACAGGCGGAAAGCAATGCAACCGCAGTCAGCAGACCGGTAAGGGCTAAAATCTTGCGCATTAAGTATTATCTCTATTAGTGGGGCTGATGTTTAAGGCGAGCGGGAAGATAATAGAACCAGCGCCCCAGGTAAGCAAAAACTAAGGCACTTCAATGATTCTGAAATTTCATCTTGTGCGCTGGAAAAAACAACCAGTAGAGCCACACCCAAAACCCGTGTAGAATCGCCCGGTTTTTCTTTTATTGATTACTTTGTGAGCGTGACCTGTATGCAACAACCCCGTATTGGCTTTGTCTCCCTCGGCTGCCCAAGCAATCAAGATACAAACTACTTTCACCGTATAGCCATGCAAATAACCTGTTGATATTTAAATATAAATATAAATTTAAATTAATTTTCTTTGCAAGCCTATAAGTTACGGAAAAGTGACATATCTATCCCTAATCACGCTACAAACACCTGCCCAGAATGTTCAGCAAAAATCTTGATTTAATGAGACTCTTACGTTTATAGAAATTACACAACACCAGTCGAATCCTATGAGGCTGCTCAAACACGATTTCAGTAAAACTTACAGTCTATTTGACATCCAATTTACACTTAAATATTTTGTATTTTCGAATAGTACATTAGTTCTAGTGACCACTATTTTAAATAAGGGAATATCGTTTCTATATGCTGTAACACACCAGAAAATAAGAATTTAGGCCACCGAATGCGACGTGTTGTCGTACTGCTACGCATATACCGGCACATAGTTCAATATTATTAAATAGGCATTTAAAACTTCAATGAAGCTATTAAGAGCAGAATCATGAACGAATAATCAACTAAACTAAAGGGCGATTCTTACATCAGATCAACGCCCTATAAATTTCAATAGCAGAGAACTATTATAAAAATGATACTTATCACTAATTCTATTTAAAAATGACTTTTATTCTATCGATAAAATCCATATGCATTTTTGCATTACTACACTCTAATATTTTAGCTCGCGATCTAGGAACCTTTGCATCATTATACCCATGAATAATTCCTGCAACACGTTCCCATCCTTCATGACTATAATCCATTATCTCCCCCAACATATTATTAATATTTGCAATGTTAGCTCTACACCTATGCTCAAGTTCAAGGTCGACATTAGTATAATCTTTTCGCTTGGGAGCATTGGTCTTTCTTTTAAGCGTTAGCGTTTGCATTTGAGGTATATATTCTTGTAATGATTTTGCAATTTCTGCGGAATCAAAAGAAAAATAATAATTTTCATCAAATGAATCTAGAAAGGGATTTATATGTGTTTTTATATTAAAGTCTTTCGTACCACGATATGTAGAATTACAAATCCCGCAACAAGGAATCAAGTTATAAAATGATAAAGATAAAAAAGGATAACGACTCTTTAAATAAAAATGGTCAAGATCAAACAGCATTCTATTATGCTCATCTCTATAATTAGAGGATGTGGGAGCAGTTTTAGATATAACGGTTATTTCTGAAGAACCACAATAAAAACAATGTTTTCTTTCAAGCCCTAATCGTTTGTAAAAATTAACACAACTTTGTGATGATCTGAATGCTTTGTAATTAAAAACTCTATCAAGTAATAATTTACCAAAATCATGTGACTTTAAAACCCCCTTAGAACGGATGGTTAGATCTGTAGAATGCAATATATCAAAAGCTTCAGCTATATAATGAGGAAGATTTTCTGGAGAGGATTGCACAATCCCTTTTAAATTATAGTAATTATCATCCTTAAGATACTCCAAGTAATTAACATGTCGATCTTGTTTATTATTATCATTATTAGCAACTCTTGATAAATATTGGTTTCCTCTACACTCGTTTAATAGACTGTCAACTTTTCTACATAGAGAATATGCTCCAAGCTGTCCATTTTTAATTCTTGGATTGAGGATATTCCAGAATTCATTTATTTTAAAATCCATATATATATTAGGATCTGCATAAGAGACGCTATCTTTAAACCTAATCATTATTTAGCATCCCTTTAAGTTGATTATGTAAAAGCTTATCCCCAATAAGTTCGATGAATTTATTAAGCTGTTCTTTTTCACTCAAAGAAAGCTTGCCATTTATTATTTTATTGGTTGCATCCTCAATATGCTCAGCAGCTAGAGAGCCAAATCTTTTTTTATTCAAAAAGAAAACATTTTTATATAATTCATATAAATTAGAACCAAATGTCTTAAATGGAAATTCCTTCTTATCAAGAACTTTTCTTTCATGTAAGATAATTACATTATCGCGAGTTAGATCTGTAAGCAAGAATGGAGAGTGTGAAGTTAATACCAACTGAATGTTTCCAGTAAAAAACCTTGGTAACATTTTATTTAAAATATTTATGAAATCTATTTGCCATGCTGGGTGTAAATATAAATCACCCTCATCAATACATATTAAAGTATCATTTCTTGTTCCTTCAAGTTCATCATGCAGCACTGTCAGTAAATTCAAAAATGCGTTTGAGCCAGAACTAATACCATCCCAGATAAATTTAACACCACGTATGGATGAACAAGCTTGGCATAAATCTCTTACATGATTAAAGTTATCAACATCAAATGTGATTTTATATGTCATGACGCCTGGTATTAATATTCTATTTGGGACTAACTGAGGATTTATTAATTCAAGTTTACTCTCGATACTATTTAACGATTCCCAATCCCTAGAAAGTTGACTAGTTATCTCTTTATTTTCATTACTAATCTCATCGATATCACTAGATGACTCCTTAAGAACATTAATACATAACGGTATTTTTTCGTCTAGAAAAAATTCGGTGGATTCGTTATCCTCAAAAATAATACTTTGAAAGTTGAATTTCAAATCTCGCTTCTCAATCTCACCTAATAATTTAATCAAAAAATTAAATTTCAATGTGCAGAGAAACTTCTTTTCATGAATTACCAATCCATGAATTCTTTTTCTAAATGCAGTAATTAAATCAGGTAGCTTATGCTTTCGCTGATGTATTCCTGTAATGTCAGTTTCAACATAGATACTCTTAGGGACTTCTAATTGAATATATTTTTCGAGGCTATCCTTATGTTTTGAAATAAGTTGAATCTGAGAGGAAAACAAGTTCAGCCTATTACTCCGCCCTCGATACAAACCATAACCAAAATTATTTCTTGGAGTAACGTTAATGACATCCCGACTAAAATCATAAAATCTATTGTCATAAACATTTGAAAAGAAAATGGTGTTAAAGCCTTTTATTTTACCTTTAAGGTGTGTAGAAGTGAAGATGAAATTTGTATGGAGATTACCGTCTAATGTATTAGATATTATAAACTCATCATTATGTTCCATTACAGATACATATTCCACATTAAACTGTCGTGAAGCACCTTTTGCTATACTACAGATTAGCTCTAAACAGTTACTTTTCCCCATCCCATTTTTTCCAACAATAGCAGTTATATCTTTTATTCTAGAATTGTAAAGTCCACTGAAATAATTTTCATTATCAGATTTAGTTAGCAAACAATCTTCATAGTCAAATTGGAAATCAATATCACTTGAAAGGTTTAAAGATAAATTCTCAAATCCCTTATATTCTTTAACCCAAATAAAGCATAGTCTCATCTAAAAATTCCTTCTTGAATTAAAACAGCAACTAATTTTATCATATATCATCGCCTAAAAATAGAAACTAGACATATTAAAAGGTATTGTATTAGTGTTTTGATATTCCTATTGAATAGACTTTGTAATCTAAATTAGTTAATATAAAATTCAATATTTGGTTCTTAACTATATCCACTTGCCTAAAACAATTGGTAAATGTAATATGAATAAAGTAACCTGCCTTTACAGTGACTAATATATCCTCACTGATTGCGTAATTAAATAATTAAAACCTCAAGGGATTACTTATGCAATAAGAAATACGCATAGATTAATTATGGCGTAGTTTAAATTAAGGCTGTATATTATCCGGTAAGTACTGTTTGAGTTTTTTCCTTCGTGATAGTAATCATATCGCTGTTAAAAATTAAATGATGGAAAATATATTTTTATATGTAACCCATCCATATTAACAGTATGGGTTACATAAGATAATATAGGTATCAATATCTCCTTAAAAACATATCATGTTGTTCCCCTGGATATCTTGGCATCAACATAACATCATTTTCATCACCAGTATATTTGTATTCGGTTGAGGAAAAAATAAATTGGAAATTGTATTTTTCAGACATAGACTTCAAGTTTAAAATAAAGTTATCTATATCCTCGTAATGTATTTCATGTTGTTTTGGTGTGTCAAATATAGCAAACATAAAAGACTTATTATCTAATTCAAGCATGCTTTCAATTAATGCACTGCGGTATGCAAGTATAGCTCTGACTTTAGTGCTCCCTTTCAATTGATCCAATTTTTCATAACCCATAATAGGAATGAAATCATGTTCAAATGTTATGTTGAAATCAATATTGGGTGTTTTTAGTACCTTCAACCAACGGATGAATTTTTCTTTTAGCGTATTTTTAACTTTCGCTAGACCTGGAATTATCTGTCTATTTTTATCTAAACCCTCTAATCTTTCCAATGTATTATCACGTTTATTAAGCATTTCCACATACTTATTCTCCAGAATAAATATTTTATCTAGATCACTTTTTTCTAATTGTAATTTAAATAACAAAGAGGTTATTTCGGCTATAGCATCAATTACTGAGGATATATCCTCATCTCTTATAATGCCATTTCTAATAACAATGAACTCATCTATTGTTTTGCTAACAAATTCAATTTCTTTCTTTATTTTTTCATGACGTTCACTATCCGAATTCAAACTTCTTTCAATGTCCTTAATTTGATCTTTTAAATATAAAAGATGTTTTGCATAACTCTCTGAACTACGAGAAAACATTTTGCAATCAGGTGATGGACAAATCTCCTCAAAAGAACGAAAGATCCTCTTAGCTTCTTCATTTAGGTTCAGAGTATTAATTTCAATATTGATTTCTTTCATGATTTGAATTAATGAGGATTCTCTGCGTACTATTAAACTTAGCTCATAATTTAAATCTTTTAAGTTATCTTTTTGGTTTTTTATAATTTCATCAATACTAGTAAGAGAATCACTTTTTAAAGATTTACTATTTCTCAAAACAACAAGCTCATTTTTCAATGACGTAATAGAGCTGTTAATTGTTTCAGTACTTTTATCTTTGTGTATTTCTTTAGTGATTTCAAGGTCTCTTCTTTGTACTGCTAATGAGTTATCGAGATATTTAAGTTCCTCTGTGAGACTAATGGCCTTTTTCTTTGCATCAAAAGAATGTTTTTCAGGTAGGAAGAATATTATTCGTAGCATTTCAGAAAACTGATCTCTAATAAAACTATACTGCGAATAGTAAAACTTGGAATAACCGAAATCCTGATCGAGATAAAAAACAGGAAGAAGAGTCGATAAATAGGGGTATGACTGTTTATTATGAGTAGTGAGAAGTGATGGGTATGCTAATGACAATTTTTCCATTATATACTTGGAATAATCTGCTTCATTATAAAATTTTAATATTTTATTTGTAATTTCAAGAGTCAAAACAAAATCGGTAAGTTCAAAGTCTCTAGTGGCTAGAAAATTGTCATTACCTATTTTAAAACTAAGAGTAGCAGATCTGCATAATTTATAGATATCATCTCTAAATTTACACGGATATCCTAAACAATAAGCAATAGATTGCAATAATGGAGTTTTCCCACATCCATTAGAACCATAAAATTCAGTAATATGCCTTCCAAAAATTAGCTCATCAGATTCAAGACCAAAAGAATCTCTACCTTTTATTTTGATACTTAATAGCTTCATAATATCTCATTATCCAATTTAGAATCAACACAGTAATTTCTATATGTTCTTTCTATCAATGTAAGGTTATAAGCTAAGTCACTTTCATATGAGAATACTTTGTCAATGATTTTTTTACCTAACTTGGTAATATTTAATTTGTTATCATTTTCATCAATTATAATTAAGTTAACCGATTCGAGGAAATTTAAAGCGGTGACTGTACGTATTCTAAGGTTTGCTGACCATCCTAATAGTTGCGATGATCCTTTAAAACCCACCATGACATCCTCTAGGAGTTTCCCTACCAAACTACCAATATCATTAGCTTTTGGTTTAGTTCGATTCTTAGATAATAAAAGAATTATAATCGCTATTAATGGAAGTTGGAATAGAGCCTCATTATTTAAGCCAACGCTATCCTGCTTTTCAATATCCCTGATATCAATTCTAACTTCTCTTTGAGATATATTATCGAAAAATTCATCATAATTCATTTTGAACGCTCTACAAGTCTTGCAAAGAGACTTCCTGTTAAAGTCTCTTTGTCTAAAGAATGAAGTAAATTATTTTTACATAATACATCGTATAATTCATTGATAAATACTCTCAAACTTGATAAAAATAAACTTCCATGAGTAAATGTTAATTTATCTAAGGTGTGAATAATTTCCCTATCTATTGTTATATAATCTAATTCAGAGATTATGTGCCGATTATTTCTTAACCACTGATCCCACTTTATCTTACATCTTGTAAAGAAATCTATTTCAACATTACTAGCTCCTGCTTTTTTTAGTAACCGCTCTATTACAGATGCTGATTTTAATGCATGTTCATCCCCATTATCTAAAAACTCATAATAAGCTCGTTTCGAAATACTAAGTACATCTAATAGATCATCAATATCTATACCTGCGAGATTTTTAATATTCTCAGTTGAGCAGTTTGTAATTTTCACACTAGATTTTCTATTTACAAGAGCTAAAAGAGATAATAGGATTTCCTTTGCTTCGATATGAGACAATTCTATTTCGCTATATTTGAAGATCTTTTCTTTTGCAAGTATTTCAAAGGTTTCATGCTTACTCTTAATATACTCAACATCAGTTTCAAACTTTAATTTCTTTAGGTTTGATTTAATCTCATCGATACCAAGTGGTTTCTTTCCATCATTAATAGAGATAAAGCAATTGTTAAACGAATCAATGATAAGCTGACAATGTGCGTTAGAAAAATTGTCAGATATAATATCCTCAATGATATTTTCAATATCTTCATCAATATGAGTATTTGTAAGGAAAACCACTTCCTTACAAGAGTCTTCAAAATTTATTGTATGCTGCAATAGTTTCCCAATGAAACTATTCCTTATCATTTCGTCCGTTTGAGGATTTTTTTTAATTTTCCTTTTTAATATTCCGAATACGTCATGAAGCTTCCAGATTTCTCGCAGTTTTTCTTTGGTTTTGACTTGTACAAAAGTATAATGAATATCATTAGCAACAACTTTTTCAACTACGTAGTCATCGTGAAATTCACAAAAGACACGCTTGACGTCTTTTCCTTCTAATATAGATAAGCAGGCGATACTTGCAGCCCTGATTTGTGCGTTATATCGTTCTAAAGTGTCTCGTCCTGCCTGTTCTCTCGTTTTAACCTCGTGTAACTCAGTCATAACATTTCACATAGCCCTAAAAAAACATATAGATAATGTAAATGCTGTAACCTTTTTTGAAAACAACAAAGGTTTAAAAGTGATACAGAAGATAAAAATTAAGTACTGATTTTTTATCCAGTGGTTTTGTGAATTTTTGTTTATGTGATACTAAGAATCATTTCTAAGCTATCAATACTTGTTTTTGGCTCACATTCGAGAATCAGAACCATTTGGTAAAGAGCCACGAGAAATCACTGAAATAGAAAAGTGATTTGAGTAAGGCGATATGTTAAATGTGAAAAAAAATCCTGAGCAGATGCCATAGTACTTTCTCATTTGAGTACTCCCTAGCGATACAATTTTTTCAGTACTTCGTTTAGTATCATATGTACCTTGAAACCAAGTATCTGATACTGTATCATTGTATTAATTTAAATGATACTTTGGGTGCGTATATGATTTTCGGGTATTGCAGAGTCTCAAGTATTGAACAGCGGTTGGATCGTCAACTGGTGGCTCTTGAACCATTATGTGATGAGGTACTTTCTGAGAAGGTATCAGGGAAATCCACCAGCGACAGGCCAGTACTTCAAAGCCTACTTTCCCGGTTACGTAAAGGCGATACCCTTCGAGTTTTATCGATCGATAGATTAGCCAGAAATACAAAAGATCTTCTTGAATTGGTCGATGAGTTAACAAAGCGAGATGTAAGAGTAGAATTTGTTGATAACAAGATGAGTTTTGACAATTCACCTTCATCAAGATTAATTCTTACAATGATGGGTGCAGTTGCCGAATTTGAAAGAGGAATCATTGCGTCCAGACGTAATGAGGGTATCGCTGTTGCTAAAGAAGCTGGAAGGTACAAGGGCAAGCAAAAGAATCTTGCCTTACACAGTAAAATTATTGAAATGCTTCAGGTAGGGAAGAACACACCGGATGAGATCGCAAAGTTGTGTGACTGCGGTAGAGCTACAGTTTTTAGAGTAAAAAAATCCATGCTCAGTACTGATTGCATGAGCTGATAGATATGTGTGCTATCCGAATACATCCAATTGAATTTATTGAATATAATCAATCGGATGTTGATCTACAAAGTTATATTCGAAAGTACTTGCCCCATGAAAGTGACCGCTTATTGTTCGGAGTTTTATCTTCGGAATGGGAATGTGAGGAAAAATATAAAATAATTAACTCATTATTCCCTCCACTGCTTTCAATGGACTTCCACTAAAAAAAAGCAAGCATCTTTGAGATACTGGCCTTTTTGTTTGATAGAGCTAACCTTCCATATTGACAGAATTTCTTAAACGATATAGATCCATGGCCTTATCGCGAATTATATTCATTTTTGATTCTGCGGCAACTAAACTCCATATAGTGCCTTCCTCTTTTTGGTAGAATACCTCAATGCCTTTATTATATGAATCGCGGTACTTGATCCATTGACGCTGTGAATCTCGAATTGATATACGTACATTTTCAGGTTGATCTTTCATCAGTAAATTATATTGGGTGCCTAACTCTTTATCCCATGCTTTTGTTGCAGAATTATAGCAATTTTGAGAGTCGATAGTTGATACTGCATCGTGCTTACACTTATCCAAAGTACTATCAATATCCTGACCAATGCTACCTGCATAAGCTGATAACGATGTAATCGATAAACATAAAATCAGTACTTGCTTGAACATCATGTTTTCCCTAGTAAATTTCAGTATTTTAAGTCATTGTACAGTAACACGATTTTCGATTTGGTCTAGGTGTCTAACACCGCATTGTTCAAGTTGATCTCGAGCAAACGTCCTTCTACTAATAGCACTTTGATAACTAGGGTCATTGGAGAGGCTTCTTCCACCAACATCAGGACGAACTCCTGAACGATTGAATGCATCGGATGTTTGATTAAAGTAATCTACCTCTTGACCTACGTCATCATTTACATTTAATAACTTTTTAAATTCACTAGCACATTCTTGTTTCTGCAATGCAAAGTAATCATCTATCCATACACCATGCTGCTTATAAATGTTCTCAGCAACAAAGCGTTTAGGATCTTTGCTATCAAGTGCATTTATTTTACTTTCAATATAGTTCTTTGCTTTGTTCTCTTTCTCTATTCTTTGTTTTTCGGTATTAGCAATGTCTTGTTTTTTCTCTTTCTGTATCTTAAATGCGTTCCATTCTTCAACGCTGAAAATATTATTACTTTTTGCTTCTTTAAAGCCATTTGTGAAATGTAAATTACTGCCTTGCTGCTCGATTGAGTACTGATCAATTTTCCATGCAATTATTATAAGGAAAAACATCATTATTGGAAGTAAGTAGTTATTGAAAAGCTTTGGTTTTCTCTCCACTATTTTTGGGTACTTTTCTCGTACAGATGGTATCGCTGTAATACTCCAAATAAACGAAATGAAAGCAGTTATTACCCATAAGAGACAAACCAAACCGGACAGTACTATAGGTATAAAGGTCATTCCTGGTTCCCCAAACGAACTAAATAATCCCCATGTAACGAAAAGAAGAATTAAACCAATTGTCATATATACAAAGAACTGAATTTTTAACTTTATCTTTTCAGCATCAACATGTGTTGATTTTGTCCTTCTTATAAAATAATGAATTATCCATATGATAATCCAAGTTCCAGCCGTAAGTAATGTCATGACCCCATGAATCAAATGAGGAAACTTTTTATTCTCATTCATAAATTATCTCAATAGGTAAACGAGCTATAGTATAAATATCCCTTCAAATTTTGTTATTTCAGTACTCTTATTATATTTCCCCTTGAATCGACTTGTACTCTCACAGTCTTCCTACACGCACGACAGTAACCAACACCTGTACCGTTTGATTTGATTCCAGTATCAACAGTAGTTGTAGACATACAGTGTGGGCAAACAACTGTATATGATGCATAAGCCATGTAAACCTCCAGTAACAATATGTTTTTTAGATACTTTATGGAGTAATCATCATATCAATACCAACTCAATTGATCAATAAAACTGATCGATAAGATCGATTTTATTGATCAAAGTGGTAAGAGTGAGCAAATGGTTGGCTAGTTTGGTACTTAGAAGAAATGGAAGAAAGAATCGAGCGGATGTTATCTTATGAGCTATAACTGATTGAAACTAAGTATTATTTTTAGTGTTAATTACTTAGTAGAACAGCATTCATTGACATAGAATTGTAATGAACTCCGTTAGATATCTAATGATTATGTTTGTTTGGAAGGTATTTACGAGTGCTCTACGAGCAACTCGGAATTTTCATTCGTTCTAAATTCACTGCGTTCATTTAGCTCTCATTCAATTCAAAAGATTTTAATTAGTTATTTTTTTAATTATTTTATAGTTTAAACAACACTTATTGACGGGATTTCTTAGATACAATTCTATCCCCCACAAGGGAGGAAGAAATTTAAGAAATACAATTCTTGTACTTCTTAAAGTGTTTGACGCTGATACTTGTCAACATTTCATGTATAGAATTCTGGACGGATCTATTTTATATAAATCAGAACAAGCGGAAGCGGGTTGCCCGGTTTCTTCCTATCTAAGTTCTTATGCAACGGTCGTAGCTCATCACTACTCAACTTATAGAAACTACATGAACAATTTCTATAAGTGTCTAAGTATTTGAAATCATCAATTTCTGGACGGATCTATATTATACATTCTTGTACTGGCTTTTTATATTAAGTACTTTATACAGTACTTAAAACCAGTAGCGGATTGTATGAATCCGTAGCCCAGATCATCTATTCAAACAATAGACTCCCTTATACCATTTGGTAAGCATTGGCTTATATGTCTATCGAGGAACCTACGGGGTATTATCCGGTTCTTTATAGTGCCGCATTGCCGTTCGTTAACTTTTTGACGGGTCTAATTTGCACTTCGTTCTGTCTGGACAACTCATCTGCCATCTACATTTTCGATAGGATCAGGTTCTAATTTATCAGTCTTTCAACTGCCAACAGGATTGTAACTTCTATATATTAGTATAGCACATAAATGCATTATGTTTCAGCTAAATTTCCGTGCTAAACATATTTTTATTTAGTACAAAACCTAGCTCTCTTTAATTTTATGGATTTCATCCCTCCAATAAATATCTTCCAATATTTATTGTATTTGGAAACTACTATAGTTATTTTCCACTATTTTTGTACTCATTCATATTACTGCACATAAACATAAGCTTTATTAAGTAGCCTGTCTTCGAGTACAAAATAATTATACAGCAGCATGCCAACTACTAACCGAGTGCCATACCGCTTGAAAGTTTCATACTGCTCTATGAAGAACCGCTAACAAGTGGTTCTTCATGGTTTGACGTACCTGAATACAGAACGGCTTGAGTACTAACCCTACATTGTACCAGGCCAAAATTGAGTACTACAACTATTACTTGTTATCTTCATTCTTGATACGGTACTGAGCAATGAAGTCCTTACGCTTTAAACCACTCTCTGCAATCAATGCTGCAACCTTAGCTGGTAAATTACCCTTAATTACCAGTGAATGACGTTCGCCCTTATAGCTAACGCTAACTCTTTCATTACCGCTCGTATTAGGCCAGAATATTTTGCCATCCAACACTGGATAACCAACTACCGGTAAGACTTCATCCATTACATGGTTAAGTAGTTTCAGGTACTTCAGACGCAATTTTTTTAATTGTTCGAATATATTGCTTAAGGTTTCAGAACCGAGAGCTTCAAGAACATCTGGTACAGCCAAATCAGTACTACCATCAGTACTGGTATTGGAATATTCAATATCAAATTTCCAATTTGGTTTACGGTTCTCACCTGCAAACACAAACACAACATCATTACCGATGAGTTTGATTCTGATCGATATGCAACCATCGATTTTATCGACGATAATTTCATCGATGATTCTATCAATAACACCTCTTATTGTATTGCGTACATCGAGCGATGTATCAATTATTGCACCCCATTGCACCATTTGAATAAATTCGAAAATTTCGACTTCGAACGAACCCTTACGCTCACTGATAGCTTTTCTTTGAACCAAACGATCAAGGTTCGTGATTGTCTTTTCACGTTCTTGCTGTAATTCCAGACCTTTAGTGATCATCTGATCAGCTTGGAATCCCTTAGCAATTGCATCAGTAACGTTGCTAATACCCTTCTCTAATTCTGCTAATCTCTCGTTAAGTACTCCAATTTGGTTGGAAATAGAATCAGTATCAAAACTTTTTTTCCGATCGGTATCCATATAACCAATAATCAAAGCAGCGATAGTACAATATTCGATAAGAAGTGCATTAACTGACCATCCCGTACAATTTTTTTGTAAATGTCGCCCGTTGGTGCATATATATCTAGGCTTCTTTTTGTTCATGAATGAGGTCATTGTACCACCACATTTAGCACATCTTAGAATACCAATGCCTGATAACAGTTTGATATTCACCGTGCCAGTACTATCTTTTGACTGGAAAGCGTTCTTCTTCTTAATATCCTGTAATTTAATAAACTCAACTTCATCAGTACATAATGACGGATAGTAGCCCGGCAAGACATGAGTAGTTTCAGGTTCGGAATTACCAACAGCCCAAATATCTTGTTCTGCTTGTTTCTTTTTACTCAGTTTTCGGTTCAGAACAATAGTACGCTCACCAATTAACGCTCGGTTTTTACGCATTCGGTTTAATGCCTGATAATCCCATTCAACACCACCAACAAAACCATTTGGGTATGTGTCATCCAAGTATTTTTTTACCTTATAAACCCCATTCCCCGCCATAAACAGGTCTAGTACCTCTCGAGCTATAGGCCAGTAGTGTTCATGTTTACGCACTGCTTCATACTGTGAACCGCTGGCATCAATCCACCAAGGATGTTTACCCACGCTCTTAATATTGACTGGCAAACCCTTTCTAAACAGCTGAACTAACGCCGCTACATTCCCCTTTGTCCTGTTGGATTTAGTCTCTGATTCCTCGTTACCACGTATGAACATAAGGATAGAAATCATAAGATCCGTAGGATTTCCTTGGATTGACTGCTTATTGTAAATTTTTTTATCCATCCCAGTAATAATTGTTATACCTAACCCTATGATTTCTAAAAATAAAGAAAGGGCTTCATCAATATAACTTCGGCTTAGCCTGTCCAAATTTTCGCAATAGAGATATGAATTTGATGGAATTACCCCACTCTTAACAGCGTCTATAAAATCACCGAGTTTGCCCTTGCGGCTGCTACCTGCCGTGTACGGGTGGTGCCCTTTTCCTGACGACCTGATGACCACCTGATATAGCTGTACAGTTGAGGCATGTTGTATACTCCGCGTTTTCCTAATTAGACTATTGTACAAAATTATGCCGAAGATTGGATTTATATCATTGGGCTGCCCAAAAAACCTCGTCGATTCTGAACGAATTCTGACTGAGCTGCGCACCGAAGGTTACGATGTAGTGCCTAGCTATGATGATGCCGATATGGTTATCGTTAACACCTGTGGCTTTATCGACAGTGCCGTACAAGAGTCGCTCGAAGCGATCGGTGAAGCGCTGAACGAAAATGGCAAAGTGATTGTGACCGGCTGTTTAGGTGCCAAAGAAGATCAAATCCGCGAAGTGCACCCTAAAGTTCTGGAAATCACCGGCCCACATAGCTACGAACAAGTTTTGCAGCACGTTCACCACTATGTGCCGAAACCAAAACATAACCCGTTCTTGAGCCTGGTGCCGGAACAAGGCGTGAAGCTGACTCCGCGTCACTACGCTTACCTGAAAATTTCCGAAGGCTGTAACCACCGTTGCACATTCTGCATCATCCCTTCAATGCGTGGCGATCTGGACAGCCGTCCGATTGGCGATGTGTTGTCTGAAGCGAAACGTCTGGTTGATGCGGGCGTGAAAGAGCTGCTGGTGATTTCGCAAGATACCTCAGCTTACGGCGTGGACGTTAAGCACCGCACCGGTTTCTACAACGGTGAGCCGGTGAAAACCAGCATGGTTAGCCTGTGTGAACAACTGGCAAAACTCGGTGTCTGGACGCGTCTGCACTACGTTTACCCATATCCGCACGTGGATGATGTGATTCCATTAATGGCAGAAGGCAAAATCCTGCCGTATCTGGATATCCCACTGCAGCATGCCAGCCCACGTATTCTGAAGCTGATGAAGCGTCC
>Ga0105251_10001105_pt1 | contig 23448 bp, 20 predicted proteins | sample KBSS64metaG_FD_80424 | JGI IMG/M metagenome (GOLD analysis project Ga0105251, IMG submission 80424) | Switchgrass rhizosphere microbial communities from Kellogg Biological Station, Michigan, USA - KBS S6-4 metaG | ecosystem: Host-associated > Plants > Roots > Rhizosphere > Soil | place...
CGCCCCGCCCCCCCCGGGCGGCCCATGGCCGAAACCGGATGGTTCCGAGCACAACTCGATCCATCGCGCAGCGCCGCTCCAGCCCCGGTCGAGCGGTCTTTTGCACACTGCCCGCCTGGACCCGGGCCGCCTGGCGGACCGGGTCGGCCGCCGCCGGGTCCGCCCCCGTGCCCGACAGCGCCGCCGGCCCCGCCGCGGCCGTCGAGCACCGGCGAGAGAAAGGAATCACCCGATGTCGCTGTCGAAGCAGCGCGCCGGCGCACCGCGGGTCTCGCCCCCGGTCGAGGCGTTTCTCAACGACCCCGGGCACGTGGGCGTGCTCACCACCGTCAGGCCCGACGGGACGCTGCACACGGCGCCCGTACGGTTCACCTGGGACGAAACGGCCGGCCTGGTCCGGGTCATGACCGTCGCCTCCTCGCGCAAGGCGCGCAACCTGCTGACCGACCCCGGCGGCCGGGTGGCGATCTGCCAGGTGCAGGGCTTCACCTGGGTCACGCTGGAGGGCTTTGGCACGGTGGTGCGCGAACCCGGGCGGGTGGCCGAGGGAGCCGAGCGGTACGCCAAGCGGTACCGGTCGGCACCGCCGAACCCGCCCGGCCGGGTGGTGATCGAGATCGAGGTCGACCGGGTACTGACCCTCAACACCTGAGCAGTACCCGCGCACCACCGCGGCCCCGGCACCCGAGCGCGCGGCGGCAGCCTTCCCGGCTGCACCGCGCGCTCACCGGGTTCTTCCGGGGATGCCCCGGCCTTCGGGCCGGGGTGGGGGTACCTCCCGCTTGCGGGGGAGAACCGGACCTCTGCGGAGCAGGGCAGGGAAGGCCGAATCGCCGTCAGGGCGATTCGGCGTCCGCCACGGCGGTGCGGTACTCGCCCTCGATGCGGTGCAGGATCTCCGGGTTGAGGGACCGCCGGTTGTCCTTGGCCTGAGCCGTGAGCCAGGCGTGGAGGTCGGTGGGCAGGCGCAGCGTGATGCGTGTTTCTTCATGATTCATACCCCAAGTCGTGTTGATGCCGTGGTGGCATGACGGCACGGCAGGGAACGGGTGAGGAGTCCGGGCGCGCCCGGTACACCTACCGCCTGCGCGTGTCGTCCACCGCGCTCGCCGGCCTGGAGGCCGAGTGGGCGCGGTGCCGGTGGGTGTGGAACGAGTGCGTGGCCATGTCCCGCAAGGTCAACGGCCTGAACAAGGGACTTTTCGAGGATGCCGGCAAGGTGACGTGTGGTCCGGCGCAGCTCGACAAGCTGCTGACCGAGGCCCGTACCGCGATGGCCTGGCTGCGTGAGGGCAGTTCGGTGCCGCAGCAGCAGATCGTCCGGGACTTCGCGAAGTCCCGCGCGAAGGCGTTGAAGGACATCAAGGCGAAACTGCCGATGCGTCGGCGTGCCGGTATGCCCCGGATCAAGCGCAAGCGCGACGCGCTGCCGTCGCTGAACTACACCCGGCGCGGCTTCCGCCTCAAGGACGGCCGCCTGCAGCTGGCGGGCGGCATCGTGCTGAGCGTGGTGTGGTCCCGCGACCTGCCCGCCGACCCCACGTCGGTACGCGTCTACCGGGACAGCCTGGGCCACTGGTACGCCTCGTTCGTCGTCGAGAGGGCCATCGAGCCGCTGCCCAAGACCGGCCGGGTGATCGGTATCGACTGGGGCGTCAAGGAGACAGCCACCACCACCAGCGACGCACACGACCTCCCCCACCCCCAGCACGGCAAGGGTGCCGCCACGAAACTGGCCCGGTACCAGAGGCGGATGGCCAGGCGGAAGCCCGCGCGCGGGAGAGCCGCGTCGAAGGGCCACCGGGCGGCGTCCCGCGCGGCGGCCAAGGTCCACAAGAAGGTCGCCCGGCAGCGCCAGGACACCGGCCGCAAGTGGGCCAAGACCATCGCCCGCGACTTCGACCAGATCGCCGTCGAGGACTTCAAGCCGAAATTCCTCGCCAAGTCCACGATGGCCCGCAAAGCCGCCGACGCCGCGATCGGCGCCACCAAGACCGCGCTGATCGAGATGGCCCGCAAGCACGGCCGCATCGTGCACCTGGTGCACCCGGCCCACACCACCATGGACTGCGCGCAGTGCGATGCGAGAACCAAGCACGCACTTCCCCTGTCCGAACGAACCTACGCGTGCACCGCGTGCGAAGCCGTGTCCCCCAGGGACAAGAACTCCGCCCGCGTGATGCTCGTCCGGGCTGGTCTCGACCCGGCTGGTGCCGATGGCAGAAGCCCTCCGGGAGCGCCGCTCCCGGAGGCGGCCTGAGCCAGGAATCCCCCAGCTTCAGCCGGGGGAGGAGTCAACCGTGTCGCGCGCCTACGTGAGGGGCGGGGGAGTGCCGTTTGCCCACAGCAGGCGGAAGGACAGCAGGGCCAGCCGCCACCCGACGGGGGTGCGCAGGGCCTCGCCGTCGACGAAGGTGCCGGTGGTGAACAGCGGCGCGAGCACGCCCTGCGGCGGGACGTGGCGCGGGTGGTGCACGTGGGTGGAGATCAGGTTGGCGCGCAGGGCGGCCCGGTCCCCGTCCAGGACGACCACGGCCGGGGAGCCCAGGTGCTGGGTGGCGGCGAAGGACGACAGGGCCTTGCGGTGGAACCCGGCCATGCCCTCGGTGCCCTCGTGCCGGCTCATCGGCGGGAAGGCCACCACCGCGTCCGGGGTGAACAGCTCCGCCGCCCAGGCGTCGTCGAGTTCTTCGTCGTCGAGGGAGACCAGATAGCGGTTCAAAAGGGCCGCCACAAGAAGGCCTGCGGTGCCGGATTCCTCGAGGATTTCGGTGGAGGTCATCCTTGAGAATGCGCCTTGTCCGTCCCGTCCGGGCAACCCCGCCTGACAAAGATCTGACATTGCTGACGCTTTCCTGTCATTGATTGTCGAAGGTCTGTATCGATCCGTCTTTACGCCCCGCCCGGGCCCTCGTGATACTGGCCGAACACCAGTGGGAAGAGGCGGGATGAGCACCTTTGATGCAGATGCCGTTGTCGTGGGAGCCGGGCCCACCGGACTCATGCTCGCGGGCGAGTTGAGGCTCAACGGAGCCTCGGTGATAATCCTTGACAAACTTGCCGAGCCGATTATGGAATCCCGGGCGCTCGGCTTTTCCGCGCGGACCATCGAGGAATTCGCCCAGCGCGGCCTGATCGCCCGCTTCGGCGAGGTCGGCGTCATTCCGGTCGGCCACTTCGGCGGCGTCGGGCTCGACTACCAGGTGCTCGAAGGCGGCTCGTACGGCGCCCGCGGCATCCCGCAGGCCCGTACCGAGGGCGTCCTCGGCGGCTGGGCGCGCGAACTGGGCGCCGAGATCCGCCGCGGCGTCGAGGCCACCGGCCTGGCCCAGGACGCCGAGGGCGTCACGCTCACCGCGCAGGGCGCGGACGCCACCCACACCCTGCGCGCCCGGTACGTGGTGGGCTGCGACGGCGCCCGCAGCATCGTGCGCAAGCTCGCCGGCATCGCCTTCCCCGGTACCGAGCCGGCCATCGAGCTGCGCTTCGCGGACGTGGCCGGCGTAGCGCTGCGCCCGCGCTTCAGCGGCGAGCGGGTCCCCGGCGGCATGGTGATGGTCATCCCCATGGGCCCGGACCGCAGCCGCGTCATCTACTTCGACAGCGCCGAGCCCCTGCGCAAGAGCCCCGAGCCGATCACCTTCGAGGAGGTGGCCGCGTCCTGGCAGCGCCTGACGGGCGAGGACATCAGCGGCGCCACGCCGCTGTGGGTCAGCTCCACCACCGACAACAGCCGCCAGGCCACCGAGTACCGGCGCGGCCGGGTCCTGCTGGCCGGTGACGCCGCGCACATCCACCTGCCCATCGGCGCGCAGGGCATGAGCGCGGGCATCCAGGACGCGGTGAACCTCGGCTGGAAGCTCGCCCTGGACATCCAGGGCCGGGCGCCGAAGGGCCTGCTCGACACCTACCACGCCGAGCGGCACCCGGTCGGGGCCCGGATCCTGACCAACACGCTCGCCCAGCGCATCCTCTACCTCGGCGGCGACGACATCACCCCGCTGCGCGAGGTCTTCACCGAGCTGGTGGAGAACCACGAATCGGTCCGCCGCCACCTCGTCGGCATGGTCACCGGCCTCGACATCCGCCACGACGTCGGCGCGGGCGACCACCCGCTGCTCGGCCGGCGCCTGCCCGAGAGGGAACTCGTCGTCGACGGCGCCAAGACCTCGGTCTTCGCGCTGCTGAACGCCGGCCGCGCCGTGCTCCTCGAACTCGGCGGCGAGCACGGCCTGAGCGAGGCGGCCGCCGGCTGGGCCGACCGCGTCGAGGCGGTCCGCGCCGACCGGCCCGACTGCGACGCCCCGGTGGACGGCATCCTCGTCCGCCCCGACGGCTACGTCGCCTGGCTCGCGCCCGAAGGCGCCGGCTCCCAGGGCCTCACCGACGCTCTCACCCGCTGGTTCGGTCCCGCCGGCTGAGCGCCTTTTGGTCCCGCTCCGTCCGTACCCTTCCACAGGAAGCGAAGAAGAATGCCTTTCATCTCCCTTGAGGACAAGCACCTGACCGTCCTCAACCTCTTCACCACCGACACGCCCGAGAAGCAGGACAGCCTGATCGAGGAGATGCGGAAGATCGTCGACGCGGCGGCGTACGACGGCTGGATGAACAGCACCGTGCACGCGGGCGTCGACAGCCTGGGCACCGCCAACTTCATCCAGTGGCGCAGCGGCGAGGACCTGGAGCGGCGATACGAGGGCGAGGAGTTCAAGCACCGCACCCTCCCCGTCTTCGGCGAGATCACCACCTCGATCAAGCTGCTGCAGAACGAGGTCGCCTACACGCTGACCTCGGGCGCCCTGGACGGCAGGGTCGAGGTCGGCCCGCACCGCGACGACTACACCGTCCTCGGCGTCTTCTCCGTGACCGACGACGGCCAGGACGAGGCCATCGACGCCCTCGGCAAGGGCCAGGACTTCTTCGCCGAGGTCCCCGGCTTCCGCTCGCACGTGGTCCTCAAGGGCCTGCGCGCCCGCGGCCTGGACGGCAAGTTCGTCGTCTCCTACTCGCAGTGGGACAGCAAGGAGGCCTTCGACTCCTACCGCGACCAGGCCCCCGAGCAGCAGTCCGCCGCGCGCAAAAAGGCCCAGGACCGCGTCCGCGCCGTCTCCACCGCCGACCCGTACATCAACTCGTACACCGTGGTGCACTCCCGCTCCGCCGGCGAGTGAACCGGCGCGCTTTTTACGGCGCGACGCACCGCAACGCCCCGGACGCCCGGCACCCCGCTCGGGGCGCCGGGCGTCCCGCGTACGTGCCCCCCCATCCATGAGAAGGCGCGCCGTGCACCCGCTCCGGCGGAATTCGAGAATCCCCCGTGCGGCGCGCTATCGCCGGGCGGGACCGTCAAGCCAGTGGCGAATTCAGGCCGCCACACGGGCCGCGTCTGCACCGCGCTCTCCCGCGCACACGCTGAGGAGCCAAACCTTATGCACAGCACGTTGATTGTCGCCCGGATGGCAGCAGCCTCGTCCGCCGATGTGGCAAAACTGTTCTCCGAATTCGACGCGACGGACATGCCCCAGCGCATGGGAACGCGGCGCCGCCAGTTGTTCTCGTACCGGGGCCTGTACTTCCACCTCCAGGACTTCGACGAGGACAACGGGGGCGAGCTGATCGAGCAGGCGAAGGGCGACCCGCGCTTCGTCGGGATCAGCCAGGACCTCAAGCCCTTCATCGAGGCCTACGACCCCAAGACCTGGCGTTCACCGGCCGACGCGATGGCCGCACGCTTCTACAACTGGGAAGCGTCCGCATGACCCGCCGACGCGTCGTCATCACCGGAATCGAGGTGATCGCCCCCGGCGGTATCGGCAAGGAGAAGTTCTGGAACCTGCTGAGCGAGGGCCGCACCGCCACCCGCGGGATCACCTTCTTCGACCCCACGCCCTTCCGCTCCCGGGTGGCCGCCGAGATCGACTTCGACCCGTACGCCCACGGGCTGACCGCGCAGGAGGTGCGCCGCCTGGACCGGACCGCGCAGTTCGCGGTGGTCGCCTCGCGCGGCGCGGTCGCCGACAGCGGCATCGAGCTGGGCGGGATCGACCCGCACCGCATCGGTGTCACCGTGGGCTCCGCGGTCGGCGCCACGATGAGCCTCGACGAGGAGTACCGGGTCGTCAGTGACGGCGGCCGGCTCGACCTGGTCGACCACGCCTACGCGGTCCCGCACCTCTACAACCACATGGTGCCGAGCTCCTTCGCCTCCGAGGTCGCCTGGGCCGTGGGCGCCGAGGGCCCCTCCACCGTGGTCTCCACCGGCTGTACCTCCGGCCTCGACTCGGTCGGCTACGCCGTCGAGCTGGTCCGCGAGGGGTCGGCGGACGTGGTGGTCGCGGGCTCCTCGGACGCCCCCATCTCCCCGATCACGATGGCCTGCTTCGATGCCATCAAGGCCACCACCCCCCGCCACGACGATCCGCACAGCGCCTCGCGCCCCTTCGACGGCACCCGCAACGGGTTCGTGCTGGGCGAGGGCACCGCCTTCTTCGTACTGGAGGAGCTGGAGAGCGCCAGGATGCGCGGCGCGCACATCTACGCCGAGATCGCCGGCTATGCCACGCGCTCCAACGCCTACCACATGACGGGCCTGCGCCCCGATGGCCTGGAGATGTCCGAGGCCATCGACACCGCCCTCGGCGAGGCCCGCATGAACCCCGAGACGATCGACTACATCAACGCGCACGGCTCGGGCACCAAGCAGAACGACCGGCACGAGACGGCCGCCTTCAAGCGCAGTCTCGGCGACCACGCCTACCGCACGCCGGTCAGCTCCATCAAGTCGATGGTCGGGCACTCGCTCGGCGCGATCGGCTCCATCGAGATCGCCGCGTCCGCCCTGGCCATGGAGTACGACCTCGTACCGCCCACGGCCAACCTGACGACGCCCGACCCCGAGTGCGACCTCGACTACGTCCCCGTCATCGCGCGGGAGCAGCTGGTCGACGCGGTCCTCACGGTCGGCAGCGGATTCGGCGGCTTCCAGAGCGCCATGGTGCTGGCCAGCCCGGAAAGGAATCTCCTATGACCGCGTCGGTAGTGGTCACCGGCCTCGGCATCGCCTCGCCCAACGGGCTGGGTGTCAAGGACTACTGGTCGGCGACTCTTGGCGGAAAGAACGGCATCGGCCGGATCACCCGCTTCGACCCGTCGAGTTACCCCGCCCGGCTGGCGGGTGAGATCCCCGGCTTCGTCGCCGAGGACCATCTGCCCTCCCGCATCCTGCCGCAGACCGACCGGGTCACCCGGCTCGCGCTGGTGGCCACGGACTGGGCGCTGCAGGACGCGGGCGTCGATTCCGCGCAGATGTCCGGGTTCGACATGGGTGTCATCACGGCCTCGGCCGCGGGCGGCTTCGAGTTCGGCCAGGGGGAGCTGCAGAGCCTGTGGGGCCGGGGCAGCCAGTACGTCTCGGCGTACCAGTCCTTCGCCTGGTTCTACGCCGTCAACAGCGGCCAGATCTCGATCCGCAACGGCATGAAGGGCCCGGCCGGCGTCGTGGTCAGCGAGGGAGCCGGCGGCCTCGACGCCGTCGCCCACGCCCGCCGCCAGATCCGCAAGGGCACCTCGCTGATCGTCACCGGAGCCGTCGACGCCTCCATCTGCCCGTGGGGCTGGGTGGCCCAGCTGTCCACCGGCAAGCTGTCCACCAGCGACGAGCCCGCCCGCGCCTACCTGCCCTTCGACCGCGACTGCCGCGGCTATGTGCCCGGCGAGGGCGGCGCGATCCTCATCACCGAGGACGCCGACGCGGCGCGCGCCCGCGGTGCCCGCAGCTACGGCGAGATCGCCGGCCACGGCTCGACGATGGACCCCAGGCCCGGCAGCGGCCGCGAGCCGGGCCTGCGCAAGGCCATCGAGCTCGCCCTCGCCGACGCGGGCGCCGACCCCGGCGACATCGACGTCGTCTTCGCCGACGGCGCCGGCGACCCCGAGCCGGACCGCATCGAGGCCGAAGCGATCACCGCCGTCTTCGGAGCCCGGGCCGTCCCGGTGACCGTGCCCAAGACGATGACCGGACGCCTGTACTCGGGCGCGGCCCCGCTGGATTTGGCCGCCGCCTTCCTCGCCATCCGCGACAAGGTCATCCCGCCCACCGTGCACGTCGACCCGTGCCCGGATTACTTGCTCGACCTGGTCCTGGACCAGCCGCGCCCGGCACCGGTGCGCAGCGCGCTGGTCCTGGCCCGCGGCAGCGGCGGGTTCAACTCCGCCATGGTCGTGCGCGCCGCCGAGTAGGGCGGCCGCGTCCGCACGTACGCCACCACCCACGCAGCACCACTGAGGAAAGGGACTTCCACCATGGCCATCAAGGCGTTCACCCTCGACGACCTCAAGCGCATCCTGAAGGAGGCCGCGGGCGTGGCCGAGGGCGTCGACCTGGACGGCGACATCCTCGACACCGAGTTCGAGGTGCTCGGCTACGAGTCCCTCGCCCTGCTGGAGGCCGGCAGCCTCATTGAGCGCGAGTGCGGCATCTCCCTCGACGAGGAGGCCGTCAACGACGCGCACACGCCGCGGACCTTCATCGACGTCGTCAACATGCAGCTCGCGCCTGCCACGGCTGCCTGAAGGGATCCGGACATGACCCAGCACGCCACCCCCAGGGTCGCCGTCGTCACCGGCGCCACCAGCGGCATCGGCCTCGCCTCGGCGCGTCTGCTCGCCTCGCAGAACCACAAGGTGTTCATCGGCGCCCGCAGCGCCGACAACATCGCCGCCACCGTCAAGGAGCTCCAGGCCGAGGGCCTGGACGTGGACGGCGCGGTCGTCGACGTCCGCGACACCGCCTCGGTGGACGCCTTCGTCCAGGCCGCCGTCGACCGCTTCGGCACCGTCGACGTCGTGGTCAACAACGCCGGCCGCTCCGGCGGCGGACCGACCGCCGACATCACCGACGAGCTGTGGCAGGACGTCATCGAGACGAACCTCAACAGCGTCTTCCGCGTCACCCGCGCCGTGCTCGGCACCGGCGGCATGCGGCACAAGAACCGCGGCCGGATCATCAACATCGCCTCCACCGCGGGCAAGCAGGGCGTCGTCCTGGGCGCTCCGTACTCCGCCTCCAAGCACGGCGTCGTCGGTTTCACCAAGGCGCTGGGCAACGAGCTGGCCCCCACCGGCATCACCGTCAACGCGGTCTGCCCCGGGTACGTCGAGACCCCGATGGCCCAGAAGGTCCGCCAGGGCTACGCGGCCGCCTACGACACCTCCGAGGACGCCATCCTCGAGAAGTTCCAGGCGAAGATCCCGCTCGGCCGCTACTCCACCCCCCAGGAGGTGGCCGGCCTGGTCGGCTACCTGGCCTCGGACACCGCCGCCTCCATCACCTCGCAGGCGCTCAACGTCTGCGGCGGCCTGGGCAACTTCTAGGTCGTGTCCGCAAAGCCGCGGGGGCAGGCGGGACCTTGCGGACACCGCCCGGCAGGGCCCGCCCCCACGCACCCTTGAACACCACCTGAGGAGAACCCGTCATGACCACGCGTGAGGTCGAGCACGAGATCACCGTCGGCGCCCCGGCCGCCGCCGTGTACCAGTTGCTCGCAAACGTCAGCAACTGGCCGCGCATCTTCCCGCCCACCATCCACGTGGACCGGATCGAGGCCCGGGGCGCCGAGGAGAAGATCCGGATCTGGGCGACCGCCAACGGCCGGCCGAAGAACTGGACCTCGCGCCGCACCCTGGACCCGGCGGGCCTGCGCATCACCTTCCGCCAGGAGGTCCCGGCGGAGCCCGTCAAGCACATGGGCGGTACCTGGATCATCGAGCCGCTCGGCGAGGCGGCCTCCCGCGTCCGGCTGTTGCACGACTACAGCGCCGTCGACGACGACGCGCACGACCTGCTGTGGATCGCGCAGGCGGTGGACAAGAACAGCACCTCCGAGCTGGCCGCGCTCAAGGTCAACGTCGAGGCGGCGCACGCCGCGCAGACCGAGGAGCTGACCTTCTCCTTCACCGACACCGTCCAGGTCGCGGGCTCCGCCAAGGACGTGTTCGACTTCATCAACGAGGCGCAGCTGTGGGCCGAGCGGCTCCCGCACGTGGCCGTGGTGCGCCTCGAGGAGGACACCCCGGGCCTGCAGGAGCTGGAGATGGACACCCGCGCCAAGGACGGCTCGGTGCACACCACCAAGTCGTACCGGGTGGTCTTCCCCCACGACAAGATCGCCTACAAGCAGGTCACCCTGCCGGCCCTGATGACCCTGCACACCGGCGCGTGGACGTTCGTCGAGACCGACGAGGGCACCACCGCATCCTCGCAGCACACCGTCAGCCTCAACACGCAGAACATCGCGCGCATCCTCGGAGACGAGGCCACCGTCGCCGACGCCCGCGCGTACGTGCACACGGCGCTGTCCACCAACAGCTGCGCCACCCTCGCGCACGCGAAGGCCTACGCCGAGTCGAAGGCATCCTGAGCATGGCGCCCGACCTTGCAACGGGCGGTGCCGGGCCGGCACCGGACGGCGCGGGCCGCCCGGACCGGCTCGGCACCGAGGTCCTGGTCGTCGGTGCCGGACCCGTCGGGCTGATGCTCGCCGCCGAACTCGCACGCGGCGGCGTGGACGTGGTCGTGGTCGAGAAACGCAAGGCCCCCTCCACCGAGTCCCGGGCCTCCACGCTGCACGCCCGCACCATGGAGATCCTCGACGCGCGCAAACTGCTGCCCGACATCGGCACGCCGCCCCACGAGCCGCGCGGCCACTTCGGCGGCCTCCCGCTCGACCTCAACCTGCCCAGCACCCATCCGGGCCAGTGGAAGGTGCCGCAGACCAGGACCGAGGCGGTCCTGGAGGAGTGGGCGATCTCGCACGGCGTCGACATCCGGTGCGGCCACGAACTGGTCGCCGCCGGCGAGGTCGGCGAGTACGTCGAGGCCGAGGCCCTCGGACGGGACAAAGTCCTGCGGCTGCGCGCCCGCTACCTGGTCGCCTGCGACGGCGAGGACAGCACCGTACGGCGGCTGACCGGGGTGGACTTCCCCGGCCACGACGCCGGCCGGGAACTGCTGCGCGCCGACGTCGAGGGCATCGACATCCCCGACCGGCGTTTCCAGCGCCTGGAGCGGGGGCTGGCCATCGCCTGGCGCAACGACAAGGCAGTCACCCGCGTCATGGTCCACGAGTTCGGCCGGGCGGCCGGCCCGCGCACCGCGAACGCTTCGTTCGAGGAGGTCGCCACCGTCTGGAAGCGGGTCACCGGAGAGGACATCAGCGGCGGTACCCCGCTGTGGGTGAACTCCTTCGGCGACGCCTCCCGGCAGCTCGCCTCCTACCGGCACGGGCGCGTCCTGTTCGCGGGGGACGCCGCCCACCGGCAGATGCCGATCGGCGGCCAGGCCCTCAACCTCGGTCTGCAGGACGCCTTCAACCTCGGCTGGAAGCTCGCGCTCACCGTGCGCGGACAGGCTCCCGAGGGCCTCCTGGACACCTACCACGCCGAGCGGCACACGGTCGGCCGCCGGGTCCTGGCGAACATCGGGGCCCAGGCCCTGCTGCTGCTCGGGGGCCCCGAGGTGGAGCCGCTGCGCGCGCTGGTGGCCGAGCTGACCGGCCTGGAGGAGGTACGGGCCCACCTGGCCGGGATGATCAGCGCACTCGACGTGCGCTACCCGGTGCCCGGCCCCGCGCACCCGCTGCTCGGCGCCCGGCTGCCGCACACCGTCGTGCGGTCCGGCGGGCGCGAGCTCGCCAGCACCGCCGGGCTGCTGCGCGCCCGCGGCGGTCTGCTGCTCGACGTGGACGGGACCGGCGTACGGGTGCCCGCCGGCTGGGCCGACCGGGTCACCGCGGTCGCCGGCGACCCGGAGCCCGGCTCGCTCCCCGGTGAGCCGGGGGCCGTTCTCGTACGGCCCGACGGTCACGTGGCGTGGGTGGGCCGGGACGAGGACGGGCTGGCCGAGGCGCTCGACCGCTGGTTCGGCCCGGCCCGCCCACCGACCCCCTGAGCGTTTCCGGACCGGGGGCACGTACGCGATCCCCCCACGAGTGCGTCCCCACGCGTACGTCCGCACCCCACCCGCACACCCGCACACCCACTCTCCAGTGATCCCCACTGTCAGGAAGGACAGCCCATGCAAGGGAGCGAAGGGACAGTGGCGGACACCGACGTCATCGTCGTCGGCGCCGGCCCCACCGGACTGATGCTCGCAGGCGAACTGCGCCTGGGCGGAGCCCGCGTCGTCGTGATCGAGAAACTGGCGGCGCCCACCGGGCAGTCCCGCGGCCTGGGCTTCACCGCCCGTGCCATGGAGGTGTTCGACGAGCGCGGGCTGCTGCCCCGGTTCGGCCAGGGCGAGACCCTCGCCACCAGCCCCGTAGGACACTTCGGCGGGGCCCAGTTCGACTTCACCGTCCTTGAGGACGCCCACTTCGGCGCCCGCGGCATCCCGCAGGGGCAGACCGAGGCGGTGCTGGAGGGCTGGGCCGGCGAACTCGGCGCCGACATCCGGCGCGGCTGGGAGTTCGTCTCGCTCGCCGACGGCTTCCTCGACAAGGACCACGTCGAGATCACCGTCCGTACGCGCGAGGGTGACGAGCAGCGGCTGCGCGCCGCGTACCTGGTGGGCGCCGACGGCGGCTCCAGCCGCGTCCGCAAGGCGGCCGGCTTCGAGTTCCCGGGCACCGACGCCACCCAGGGCATGTACCTCGCCGACGTCACCGGCTGCTCGCTGCGGCCGCGGTTCCTCGGCGAGCGCCTGAGCAACGGCATGGTGATGGCGGCCCCGCTCGCCGAGGGCGTGGACCGGATCATCGTCTGCCCCGACGGCCGGCCGGCGCACGACCGCGAGCGGACCGTCACCTTCGAGGAGGTCGCACAAGCCTGGCAGAGCATCACCGGCGAGGACATCTCGCACGGTGGCGCCGACTGGGTGTCCTCCTTCACCAACGCCACCCGCCAGGCCTCCGAGTACCGGCGGGGCCGGGTGTTCGTGGCCGGCGACGCGGCGCACATCCACCTGCCGGCCGGCGGCCAGGGCCTGAGCACCGGCGTGCAGGACGCGGCCAACCTCGGCTGGAAGCTGGCCGCCGTGGTCCGCGGTGACGCCCCCGCGGCGCTGCTGGACACCTACCACGCCGAGCGGTGGCCGGTCGGCCGCCGCCTGCTGGCCAACACCCGTGCCCAGGGGATCGTCTTCCTCGGCGGCGCGGAGTCGGACCCGCTGCGCGAGCTGCTGGGCGAGCTGGTCCGCTACGACGACGTCAAGCGGCACCTGGCCGGAGCGGTCAGCCACCTCGACATCCGCTACGACCTCGGCGCAGACGAGGACGCCCACCCGCTGGTCGGCCGACGCATGCCGGCGCGGCTGCTGGCCGGCGCCGACGGCGAGCAGCGCACCGCGCGACTGCTGCACCCGGGCCGGGCCGTACTGCTCGACTTCGCCGACGACGGCCGGGCGCGCCGTGCGGCAGCCGGCTGGCAGGGCCGCCTCGACGTTCACACCGTGTCCGCCGAGCCGGTCGACGGCCCGGACGTACTGGCCGGCGTCCCCGCGCTGCTGCTGCGTCCCGACGGGTACGTGGCCTGGGCCGGCGAGCCCGCGCAAGGGCTCGCGGCCGCGCTGGAGCGGTGGCTGGGAGCCGCTTGCGCCTGACCATCCCGGGGCGCCGCAGCCCCCGCCCCGCCGCTCGCACGGCGGGGCGGGGGCTTGCTGCATGCGGGCGCGGCGTACGGGGCGGGCACGCGCAAAGCCCCGGTTCCGTGCCGGGGGAAACGCGGAACCGGGGCAGCCCAAAACGGCGCGTCAGACCGCGACGGCCTCCACGACCGAGACGGCCGCGGCCGTCTCCACGACCCGCTCCAGCTTGAACCCGGCCTGCGCCACCAGCTCCGCGTACTGCGACCGGGTGCGCTCCTTGCCGCCCACGAGCAGCAGCAGCCACAGGTCGACGAGCTTGCCGGAGTGCGGCTCCTCGCCCTCCGGGACCACCATCTCCACCAGCAGCAGCTTGCCGCCCGGCTTGATCGCGGCACGCACGTTGCGCAGGATCTGCAGGGCCTGCTCCTGGGGCCAGTCGTGCACGATGTGCTTGAGGACGTACGCGTCCGCACCCGACGGCATCGGGTCGAACAGGTCGCCGTCGGCCAGGGTCACACGGTCCGCGACACCCTGCGCCGCCAGGAACTGAGCAGCGCCGTTCGCGGCGATGCGCGGGTCCGAGAGGATGCCCTTGGTGTCGGGCGCGCTGTTGAGGATGCCGGCCAGCAGCCCGCCGTCGGCTCCGCAGAAGTCCAGGACCGTGCCGAACTGCGAGAAGTCGTACGCGGCCACGACCGGTGCGGTCTCGGTGGAGGACATGTTGCCCATCCCGCCGATGAACACCGCGCCGTATTCCGGATTCCGCATGAGGTATTCGAAGGCGCCCATGCCGCGCCGCTTGGGCAGGCTCGGCTCCCCGGTCCGCACCGAGTCCAGGAAACCGTTCCAGTCCTCCCAGTGCGTCGGGTGGCCCATCAGCACGCACAGGTCGCGCATCGTCACCGGGTGGTCGGCGCGCAGCGCGTCGGCCATCGGGGTCAGCGCCCACAGGCCGTCGTCCTGGCGCGTGAACACGCCCTGGGAGGCGAGCAGGCGCAGCACCCGGCCCAGTGCCTCGGCGTCCGCGCCGACCTCGGCGGCCAGGTCCTCGACCGGTCGCGGACCGGCCTGCAGGGCCTCGGCCACGCGCAGTTCGGCGGCGGCGTACAGGGCCTGGGTCACCATGGAGCCCATGGCCAGTTCGAGCAGGGCGAACGGGGGCGGGGCCAGCTCCCGGACCTGCTTCTGCAGGTCCGCCCGGGCCTTCTCCGCGGCGCGGACGACTTCGGGGGGCGGTACAGCGGGCATGTGGTTCCTCCATGACACAAGAGCGAGAACTCCGTCCCAACCGCCGGAAGGGACCCGTCCCGCCACGGTAAGGAGGAGGGATGGACCCGCCCTGGAAAGCGACTTGTAGCTGTCTGGAGCGGGGGCGGACGCCCCGCACGCCCCGGGAGTTTCGCCGCGGCCGTCAAACGGCCTTGGCCCAGAACCGCTCGGCGGCCGCTCGACGCGGGCCGGAGACCGGTTCGTTCAGGACGAGGTACTCGGCATCCTGGGCCCGGCATCGCGTTGCGCAGTCCGACGCTCCTGGAGGCCGTCCGTGTCCGTCCGTACCGAGCCCCCCTCGCCAAAGACCGGCGCGCCGTGCGCACCCCGCCCGAAAACGCCCTCCCCGGCCGGCTCGCCGACGCCATGGCCGCCGAACTCGCGTTCGCCCGCGACCCGCTGACGGAGCACGGCCCGAAGGAGCTGCCGCGACCACCGCCCCCACCACCCCGCAGGCGGCCCCGCCGCACACCGGCAGTCGCCTCACGCGGGTGAGAAACCGACCTCAAGGACCGCCTGAGCGATCCTGCGGTCCCGCTGCACCGCCCCTCGACCCCCCTGGTCTTTTCTGAGGACCAAACCGTCTGCATGGAGGAATCGAAAATGGCAAACAGCGCGATCATCGTGGGCGCCGGGCCGGTCGGTCTGATGCTCGCGGGTGAGCTGCGGCTCGGCGGCGCGGACGTCGTCGTCTACGACAGGCTGCCCGCCCCCAGCGGCGAGTCGCGCGGCCTGGGGTTCACCAGCCGTACCGCGGAGGTCCTCGACCAGCGCGGGCTGCTCGGCAGGCTCGGCGACATCCGCTGGGGCAAGCAGGGCCACTACGGCGGTATCCGCATCGACTTCTCCCTCCTGGACGAGAGCCACTTCGGCATCATGGGCCTGGCCCAGTCCGTCACCGAGGACATGCTCGGCCGCTGGGTCGACGAGCTCGGCGTCGAGGTGCGCCGCGGCTACGACCTGACCACCCTGACCGAGACCGAGGACGGCGTGGTCCTCGGCTTCCAGGGCCCCGACGGGTACACCGAGGCCACCGGCACGTACGTCATCGGCTGCGACGGCGGCAAGTCCACCGTGCGCATCCTGGCCGACATCGACTTCCCCGGCGACGAGGCCACCCGCGGCATGTACCTGGCCGACGTGGTCGGCGCGGACGTGCGCATGAGGCCCATCGGCGAGCGCATCGAGGGCGGCGGCATGGTGCTGTCCGTCACCCTGGAGCCGGGTGTGGACCGCATCGTCATCCACGAGCCCGGCGTCCGCCCGCATCACGGCGAGGGCGAGCTGGAGTTCTCGGAGCTCGCCGACGCCTGGCAGCGCATGACCGGCGAGGACATCCACGGCGCCTCCGCCTCCTGGATGTGCGCCCTGACCAACGCCACCGGCCTGGCCGCCCAGTACCGCAAGGGCCGTGTTTTCCTCGCCGGCGACTCCGCCCACGACCACGCCCCGCTCGGAACCCAGGGCGTCAGCGTCGGTGTCCAGGCCGCCGTCAACCTCGGGTGGAAACTCGCCGCCGTGCTCGGGGACCGGGCGCCCGAGTCCCTGCTCGACACCTACCACACCGAGCGCCACCCGATCGGTGAGCAGCTGATGCGCGACGTGCACTCCATGTCGATGCTGTACCTCGCCGGCGAGGAGATGGAGCCACTGCGCGCCGTCGTGCGCGAACTCGTCACCCTGCCCGAGGCCGCCCGGCGGCTCGCGGGCCGCGTCTCCGGCCTGCACATCAAGTACGACATGGGCGCCGAGGGGCACCCCCTGCTGGGGCTGCGGCTGGCCCCGCACCGAGCCGTCGAGCGCGCCGACGGCAGCCGCACGAAGGTCGCCGAGCTCCTGCACCGGGGCCGCGGCGTGCTCATCGTCACGGACGGGGACGGCGGCCCGGCCGAACTCGCCGCCCGCTGGGCCGACCGCGTGGACGTCATCACCGGCGCCTGGGCCGACCAGGAGGCCGGCCACCACGACGCCCCACGGTCCGTGCTGGTCCGCCCCGACGGCCACATCGCCTGGGCGGCGCCGGCGGGCGGCGACCTCGAAGCCGCCCTCACCCGTTGGTTCGGGACGCCCGCGGCCGTTTGACGGCCCGCCGCATGACACCCCGCTCCACCCCGCACAGGGGCCGGAGCCGAGCGGCCGGTACCTGCCGGTCTTCTTCGGCCGACCACCGCCGACCCGGCGCTGCCCCATGCGCGGCAGCTCTGATGTTTGAGGAGTAGGACATGGCAAAGGGCGCGATCATCGTCGGCGCCGGGCCGGTCGGGCTGATGCTCGCCGGCGAACTGAAACTGGGCGGCGTGGACGTCGTCGTCCTCGAGAAGCTCCCCGCGCCCAGCGGCGAGTCCCGCGGCGTGGGTTTCACCCGCCGCGCGGCCGAGGTCTTCGACCAGCGCGGCCTGCTGGAGCGCTTCGGCGACGTCGAATGGGCCCAGGGCCACTTCGGCGGGGTCCACATCGACTTCTCCAAACTGGACGACAACCACTTCAGCGTCCGCGGCATCCCGCAGTTCCGCACCGAGGAGATCCTCGAAGGCTGGCTGAAGGAGCTGGGCGTCGAGATCCGCCGCGAACACGAGGTGCTCGGCTTTTACGAGAGCGAGGACGGCGTCGTCGTCGAGTACGAGGGCCCCGCCGGCCGCGGCGAGGAGAGCGCCGGCTACCTGGTCGGCTGCGACGGGGCGCGCAGCATCGTCCGCCGGCTCGCCGGCATCGACTTCCCCGGCTGGGAGCCCACCCGCGGGATGTACATGGCCGACATCGTCGGGGCGGACGTACGCCAGCGCCCCATCGGCGAGCGCGTGCCCGGCGGCATGGTCATGGCCTTCAACCTGGAGGACGGCGTCCACCGGATCGTCATCCACAACGAGTCGCTGCGGCCGCCGGAGGACAAGAGCGGCCTCACGTTCGAGACCATCGCCGACGCCTGGCAGGACATGACCGGCGAGCGCCTGCACGACGCCGAGGTCCGCTGGGTCAGCTCCTTCACCGACACCACCCGCCAGGCCGCCCAGTACCGCAAGGGCCGGATCCTCCTGGCCGGCGACGCCACCCACATCCACATGCCGGCCGGCGCGCAGGGCATGAGCGTGGGCGTGCAGGACGCGGTCAACCTCGGCTGGAAGCTGGCGGCCACCATCAACGGCTGGGCGCCCGAGGGCCTGCTCGACACCTTCCAGTCCGAGCGGCACCCGGTCGGGGAGCTGCTCATGCGCAACACCCGCGCCCAGACCAAGCTCTACCTCTCCGGCGAGGAGATGGAACCGCTGCGCGCGGTCATGCAGGAACTCGTCCAGGACGCCGCGGTGGCCCGCCACCTGGCCGGCCAGGTCTCCGGCCTCGACGTGCGCTACGACGTCGGCCCCGGCAGCCATCCGCGGCTCGGCCTGCGGCTGCGCCCCGACACCCCGCTCAAGCTCACCGACGGCAGCCCCGCCACCGTGCGGGACCTGCTCAAGCCGGCCCGCGGCGTGCTGTTCGTGACCCCCGCGGCGGCCGACTTTGACGCGCTGCGCGCCACCGCGGCGCGCTGGGGTGACCGGGTGGACACGGTCACCGGCGACTGGGCCCAGGGCGAGCAGGACGCCCCGCACGCGCTGCTGGTCCGCCCCGATGGCTACATCGCCTGGGCCGCCCCGGACGAGGCCGGCCCGCACGAGGCGTTGGAGCGCTGGTTCGGAGCCGCTTGAGCGAGTCCTTCGGCGGCGATCCGCCGTCTGCACGCTTGAGGCGGCCTCCCCGGCGCGGCCCCGGCGCTGCGCCGGACCGGCCCGAGAGCACCCCCCCGCTCCACGCGAGAGGTGCTCTTCGCGTGTCACGGCGCCCGTACGCGTGCCCGAGCGGCCCGGACGGCGCCCGAGACCGGTCCAGGACCGGTCTTCCACCCGGATCCGAGCACTGGTTGAGCGGCGGGACCGACCGTGGGCGGACACCACCCTGACCCCCGGGGGGCAGGCCGGGCAGGCACACCGGCGGGGCCGACGCGTCGGCCCCCAGGTCCAGCCGTTCCCCGTCTCCTGAGCGGAGTGCTTCGTGACTAGCGGACGTATGGAAGTGTGCCTTGTCGGCGCCGGACCCCGCGGGCTGTCCGTACTGGAACGACTCTGTGCGCAGGAGCGGAAGTCCCCCCGCTGGGACCAGCTGACCGTGCACATCGTGGAACCGGACCCACCGGGCTCCGGCCGGGTCTGGCGGCCCTCCCAGTCCCGGCACCTCCTGATGAACACCGTCTCCTGTCAGGTCACGGTCTACACCGACGCCAGTGTGGCCATCGAAGGGCCGCTGGAGGAGGGTCCGAGCCTGTACCAGTGGGCCAAGGCGCTGGGCCCCAGCGCCCTGACGCCCGGAGCGGGCACGCCGTACGACGACGAGACCCTCGCCGAGGCCCGGGACCTGGGGCCGGACACCTACCCCACCCGCGCGTTGTACGGCCAGTACCTGACCTGGGTGTTCGGCCGGGTGACCGCGAGCGCGTCCGCGAACACCACCGTCCGTGTGCACGCCTCGCGCGCCGTGGCCCTGGAGGACGCCGAGCCCGGCACGGGCCCCAGCGGGGCGCAGACCGTGCTCCTGGAGGACGGCACCCGGCTGACGGGCCTGGGCGCGGTGGTGCTCGCGCAGGGCCACGTGCAGGTGCGGCCGACCGACGTGGAGCGGGAGTTCGCCGCGTACGCCGACCGGCACGGGCTGACCTACATCGCGCCGAGCAACCCGGCGGACGTCGACCTGTCCGCCGTCGCCCCCGGCGAGACGGTGCTGCTGCGCGGCCTGGGCCTGAACTTCTTCGACTACATGGCGCTGTTCACGCACGCCCGCGGCGGGCTGTTCGAACGCGTCGACGGCCGCCTGGTGTACCGCCCCTCGGGCCGCGAGCCGCGGCTGTACGCGGGCTCCCGCCGCGGCGTGCCGTACCAGGCGCGCGGCGAGAACGAGAAGGGCGCGCACGGCCGCCACCACCCGCGGCTGCTGACCACCGATTTCGTGGCGTCCCTGCGCGCCCGGGCACGGGGCGGGGAGCCGATCCGCTTCGGCACCGAACTGTGGCCGCTGATCTCCAAGGAAGTGCGCACCCTCTACTACGAGACGCTCCTCGCGCAACGCGCGGAGCCGGCCGCGGTGGCCGCCTTCGGGGAGGCGTTCTTGCAGGCAGCCGACGACGAGGCCGAGGACCTGCTGCTCGGCGCGGCCGGTATCGGCAACGGCGAACGCTGGGACTGGGACACGGTCGCCCGGCCGTACGACAAGCAGGTCTTGCGGGACCTGGCCTCCTTCCGCGGCTGGCTGCGCGGCTACCTCGACGAGGACGTGCGCCGGGCTAGGGAGGGCAACGTCAGCGGCCCGTTCAAGGCAGCCCTGGACCTGCTGCGGGACCTGCGCAACGAGCTGCGCCTGGCCATCGACCACGACGGCCTCGACGCCGACTCGCACCGCGACGAGCTCGATTGCTGGTACACGCCGCTCAACGCCTTCCTGTCGATCGGCCCGCCGGCCTCCCGCATCGAGGAGATGGCCGCCCTGATCGACGCGGGCATCCTCGACGTGACCGGTCCGGGGCTGCGGGTGGCCACCGACCCCCTCGACCCCGCGGGCGCGGCCTTCGTCGGCACCTCCCCGGACCTGGCCGACCTGCGGGTGCGGGCCACGGTGCTGATCGAGGCCCGACTGCCGGAGATCGACGTGCGGCGCACCGCCGATCCGCTCATGGACCGGCTGCTGAGCACCGGTCAGGCCCGGACCCACCGCATCGCGGGCGCGGACGGCTCGTCCTACGAGACCGGAGGCCTGGCCGTCTCGCAGCGCCCGTACCACCTGCTCCAGGGGCAGGGGGTGCCGCACCTCAGACGGTTCGCGTACGGGGTGCCCACCGAGGGCGTGCACTGGGTGACCGCGGCCGGCATCCGGCCGGGCGTGGGCTCGGTGACGCTGGAGGACTCCGACGCCATCGCGGCGGCGGTGCTGGCGCTGCCGGAGCCGCGCCCCGCGCTGCGGCCGCCCGGGACGCCGGAGGCCGCGGCGGGGCCGGCGATGTCCGGCAACGCGGGTGCGGGAGCGGTTGCGTGAGCCGGGCCGCCGTCCGCACCGCGGGCCCGGACACGGGGCTGCTGTCCCCGGTCCGGGCCGGCACGCCCGTCGAGGCCGCCGTCGCCGACGGCAGCTGGGTCCAGGCGATGCTCGACGCCGAGGCCGCGCTGGCCCGCGCCCAGGCGCGGTGCGGCACGGTCCCGGCGGCGGCGGCCGCCGCGATCACCGCCGCCGCCCGGGCCCCGGACTTCGACACCAGGCAGCTGGCGCTGGCCTCGCGGGAGACCGCCAATCCGGTGGTGGGCCTGGTCGCGGCGCTCACCGCGCGGGTCGCGGCCCGCTCGCCGGAGGCGGCCCAGTACGTGCACCGCGGCTCCACCAGCCAGGACGTCTTCGACACCGGCGCGATGCTGGTGGCGACCCGGGCTCTCAGGCTGATCGTCGCGGACCTCAGGGCGGTGGCCGACGCCCTCGCCGGCCTGGCGGCCGACCACCGGGACACGGCGATGGCGGGACGCACCCTCGCCCTGCACGCCGTACCCACCACCTTCGGGCTGAAGGCGGCGGGCTGGCGCCAGCTGGTCCTGGAATCCATCGAGCGGCTGGAGCGGCTGGCCGAGGGCGGCCTACCGGTCTCCTTGGGCGGCGCGGCCGGCACCCTGGCCGGCTACCTCCAGTACGCGGGCGACGGCGCCGAGGCGGCGACCGTCCTGGCCGAGCTGGTGGACGCCTTCGCGGACGAGACCGGGCTGGCCGCACCGGTGCTCCCCTGGCACGCGCTGCGCACGCCGGTCACCGACCTGGGTGCGGCCCTCGCGCACACCACCGGGGCACTGGGGAAGATCGCCGTCGACGTGCTGGTTCTGGCCCGCACCGAGATCGGGGAGCTGGCCGAGCCGGCGGTGGCCGGGCGGGGCGCCTCCTCGGCGATGCCGCACAAGCGCAACCCGGTGCTCTCGACGCTGATCCGCTCCGCCGCCCTCCAGGTCCCGGCGCTGGCCGCCGTCCTCGCGCAGTGCCTGCCGCACGAGGACGAGCGGTCGGCGGGGGTCTGGCACGCCGAGTGGCAGCCGCTGCGCGAGGCGCTGCGGCTGACCGGCGGGGCCGCGCACACCGCCGTGGAGCTGGTCCGCGGGCTCACCGTGGACCCCGAGCGGATGGCCGGCAACCTGGCGGCCACCGGCGGGCGGCTCGTCTCCGAGCGGGTCTCCGCGGTGCTCGCCCCGAAGCTGGGCAGGGCGGCCGCGAAGGAACTGCTGACCCGGGCGTCGCTGCGGGCCGCCGAGACCGCCCGCCCGCTGGCCGAGGTGCTGGCGGAGTCCGACGCGCTGCGGGGGGTGCTCACGCCCGCGGAGCTGACCGCGCTGCTCGACCCGGCCGGTTACACCGGTGCGGCCGGGCCGCTGGTCGACCGGGCGCTGGCCGGCTCGGCACCGGTGCCCCGAAAGACGGTGGGCCGTACCACCCGCGTGGTCTGAGGACAAGATCGCGGTGTCGCCGGCCCGTTCACGGTGCCGGCGACACCGCGGCAGCAGGGCCGTGCCCCATCGGGGATCCGGTGCGCGGGAGGCGGGGGCAACGGGTCAGACGGTGCCGAGGCGGAAGCCGACGCCGCGCACGGTGACGATCCAGCCGGGGTCGCCCAGCTTGCCGCGCACGCTGCTGACATGGGTGTCCACGGTGCGGCGCGACCAGGAGTCGCCCCACACCTGCTGGAGCAGCTGTCTGCGCGGGACGACGGTGTCGGGATGCTGCGCCAGCAGGCACAGCAGGTCGAACTCCTTGCGCGTGAGGGTGACCGGCGTGCCGTCGACGCTCACCTCGCGGGAGCCCACGTCGATGCGCAGCCGGCCGTGCCGGAGGATCTCCTGGGCCGGGCCCGCGGCGGCGGCCGGCTGCCACTGCACGCGGCGCATGACGGCCTCGATCCGGGCCATCAGCTCGCGGATCCCGAAGGGCCTGGTGACGTAGTCGTCCGCGCCCGCCTGGAGTCCGAGCACGCAGTCGATCTCGGACTCGCGGGAGGTGACGATGATGAGCGGCACCCGGCTGACCGACCGGATCGCCCGGCACACCTCCAGCCCGTCCAGGTCGGGCAGTTCGAGGTCGAGCAGGACGAGGTCGGCGCTGCCGTACGCCTGCAGGGCCGCGCCGCCGTGGGCCGCCCCGGTGCAGGTGTGGCCGTGCCGGCGCAGCTGGTTCGACAGCCCGTCCCCGGCGTCGGCGCCCACGACCAGGATGCGGCGCCCGGAGACCCCGGGCGCCGGCCAGGGCGCGGCCCTGCCCAGTCCGTCACGGGGCGACGTTCGACCGGGGGCGCCCGGTCCGGGCACGCTCTGGACGGGGCGCCCCCGGCCGGGCGCGTGCTGGCCGGGGGGCCACGCGCCGGAGGATCCGGGGCGCGGCGGCCACGCCTCCCGCACCGGCGCGCGGGCCCCCGGCTCATCGTGCTCGGGGTGTGGAGCGGACGGTGGCCTCCGTGGTCATGCTCCCCGGTGCGGGCGAGCTGCACCTGCGGGCGGGCGACCCCAACCACGGCGCCACCGAGGTGTTCGCGGTCTAGGGCCTGTCTGACAATTCGC
>Ga0105251_10001108_pt1 | contig 23414 bp, 19 predicted proteins | sample KBSS64metaG_FD_80424 | JGI IMG/M metagenome (GOLD analysis project Ga0105251, IMG submission 80424) | Switchgrass rhizosphere microbial communities from Kellogg Biological Station, Michigan, USA - KBS S6-4 metaG | ecosystem: Host-associated > Plants > Roots > Rhizosphere > Soil | place...
GCTGCGGCCCCTACCAGCACGCATAACCACACCAATGGATACAATGCGACTAAGCCGCTGATAAACAGCGGAGTTGCTACGTAACCTGCAAACACCATGCAACGAGCAAGAGACGGGCGATGCGGGTAGTTACGCGCCATCCACCAGATGACCCGCCCCATGACGGCCACACCAGCCAGCATCAGTGCATAAAACAGTACGCCTAAATAGAATCCGTTAAACATCGATAATTGAACGAAGGTACCATCACCAAAATTCCAGCCAATTTGGGTTGTGCCAATAAATGCACAGATAACCGGAATGGCCGCCATGATTAATACATGGTGAGTGTAGTGATGCGTTACCGTTTCGTTCTCGCGTTTTATGTCCTGCATTTCACGATTTGGGTGGGAAAAAAGCCCCCAGACATGACTCATAACGCCTCCTGACATGCCAAAAAAATCGATTGAGCACAGTCAAAGTATAATGCACAGCGGCTTGATTGTTTTTTAATCATCTGAAAATATCTGCATGCTGCAAATAGCAGAATTTATGCCGCCACGTTGACGAAACGGCAAAAGGGTCATATTTAATTAACACCGCCCAATAGTGCTTTATCAGGACAACTCCCCAATGTAATTCCGTAACCAATAAGCCTGTATCTAAACGATGACTTTGTCATTTCTCACCTCTGTTGAGAAATGTGCACTTATTGGATTATTACGGAAACAATCATGCTAAAAGCACTATACCAGGCCCTGGCTGACAAGCCATGGCTGCTACTTCTTGGGTTCTCTTTTGTTGTTTCATCTATCGGAAATGGCATAACCTACATCGTCATTTTCAGCGAACTCATTCGCCTGGCGGCACCGACAACCTCACTAGCCCTCGCCTACGTTCTTTCTACCGTTCCTGGTTTAATTGGCAGCAAAATAGGCGAGCGGTACTGCCAAAGTGCAAACCCCTTCAAGATTCTGATAGTGGGGGAATGTTTGGGTATGCTAGGTCTTCTCGCGCCGCTTAGCGCTGTAATGACGAGTTCTATTCCGCTGTTTCTCATTGCTCAGACCGCCTCAGCATTCACTATCGGGATGACATTCCCGGCAATCAGTAAGATTTTTAAAACGGGACTGACCGAGAAAGAACTGCCGGTTGCCACCACGCTCGAAACCATCATTTTCGCCTGCTATGTGATTTTTGGCGTTTGCCTGGGTCTATTGCTGCTAGGGCATATCACCGTAATGTCATTACTGGTTCTCGATGCTTCAAGCTTTGTCATCGCACTAATATTGTTGAGATTGTCGCAGTCACGTTTCGCTAAAACCTTCATTAAAGTTTCCCCCTCACAAGCGCAGATTAATTGGCGAACATTGTCAGGCGTACAGCGGCGTGGAATTTTACTTTTGCCGCTGCTGGCGTTAGCTGCAGCCCCTGCCATGGCACTGCTACCCGCACTGGTTCCCCCAATATTTTCCGGATCTGAAGCACAAAGCATGGCACTGGCGTTACTTTTCGCCCGTAGTCTCGGGCAGTTAGCGGGCCCATTAATCTTAAATCCTGAGAAATTTGAGAAAAACAGTAACAGTAATGTGCTGATGGTCAGCTGTCTGTTCGCCTTTATCACCTGCTACGGCTTAGTCCCCTTTTCACCGTCAAAATATCTGGCGCTGGCGTTCATTTTTATGGCTCACCTGTTCTCAAACGTGGTGTTTTCACTGGCGATTTATACCATCCTGAAGAAGTTTGATGAGGTTCATATCTCGGCCGCAATGGCAAAAAGTTACCGGTTACAAATGATGGTAACGGCATTGGTTTCCATAGGTGCAGGTTACAGTGCGCAGTATTTTGGCGTGGTGTATTCACTGTATTTATTCAGCGGAACGGGGTTTGTATTAATTGTTATGCTTTCTTTAGGCGAGCGTTGGCTAAAAAAAAGTCGGTAAATTTCCGACCTGAGCAGCAATAAGCGAGAAAGCACACAGAAGTGTCGTAACAACCGCTATACCCAAAATAATTCGAGTTGCAGGAAGGCGGCGACGCAGTGACAAATTCGTCGGGAACGAATTTGACCAGCCAAAGGCTGGCCTCCGGTGAGAGACAGGAGTCTCTCATTAATCCCCGGGAGCTTACTCCAGTAAGTGACTGGGGTGAGCGAGAAAAGCCAACGCACCTGCAACTTGAAGTATGACGGGTATATACTGATGTTGTAAAAGAACAAGGAGTTAGATTCATCATTGTGGATATTAATAATCTGATTGAGCATTACGGCTATGCCGCACTGGTTGTGGGTAGCATGGCGGAAGGGGAAACAATTACGCTGCTAGGCGGCGTTGTAGCACACCAGGGGTTGCTCAAATTCCCGCTTGTGGTGCTGTCTGTCGCGCTCGGCGGCATGATTGGCGACCAACTGCTTTATTTGGTTGGCAGGCGTTTTGGTGGCACGATTTCAGAGCGTTTTAAAAAACATCAAAAGAAAATCACTAAGGCGCAGAAGCTGATTAACCGCCACCCTTACTGGTTTGTGATAGGTTCGCGCTTTATGTACGGTTTTCGGGTGATTGGGCCGATTTTGATCGGTGCCAGCCACCTCCCCCCGAAAATTTTCCTGCCTCTTAATATTGTTGGCGCATTAATTTGGGCAACACTTTTCACCACCCTGGGTTACGTGGGCGGTGAAGTTGTTGGCCCATGGCTGCATAACCTGGACCAACATATTAAGCACTGGATTTGGCTGCTCGGCGTGGTCGCCTTAGTGTGGCTGGTGCGATTGTGGTTTAAACACCGCGAGAATAATCAGCAAGACTAACCTTTCGGTTTGAAATGCGGGTTGGCAAACATAAAACCGCCGTCGACGATAAAAGATTGTCCGGTGGTGTAGCTGGCGCTTTCTGAACAAAGCCATGCGACCAGGCTCGCTATTTCCTCGGTATCCCCCGCTCTCCCTAGTGGGATTTCCGGAATTTTGCTCCCCGCACCGTCGCCTTCTTTCATGTCGTTCATCGGCGTGGCAACGGCTCCGGGCGCCACGGCATTGACCAGGATTTTATGGTGCACCAGCTCCATAGCCATTGATTTAGTTAATCCACCCAACGCGTGTTTTGCCGCCGTGTACGCGCAGGCTTCAGGAAGCGGCGTGTGCTCGTGAACAGAGGTAATATTCACGATTCGCCCGCCCTCACCTTGCGAAATCATCGCCCGTGCCACTTTTTGCGAGCAGAGAAATGCGCCATCTACATCGACAGTAAAAAGCTTACGCCACTCTTCGAGAGTGACATCAAGGAAAGGATTTTTGCTCATCGCTCCCGCATTATTCACCAGCGCGTCGACACGTCCGAAGCGGTTAATCAGCTCATCAATACCTGCGGCTCCGTCCGGGAGATTGGCTAAATCAAGCTGCACAGTTTCGGCTCGTCGCCCGAAACCTCTGACCTGGTCTGCCGTTTCTTGTGCGCCCTGTTCATCGGAATGCCAGGTGATACCCACGTCATAGCCCTGCTGCGCGAGAAGCAGCGCGCATTTTTTGCCAATTCCTGAATCCGACGCCGTGACGATAACGACTTTATTAGCCCCAGACATCACCACCTCCAGACTACTTTTTGACCTGTACGTAATTATAGGAGGTGGAGAAAAATCTGTGTTCGTTACGCTTTTCCTGCTCGATAACCACCACCTAATGCAGAGACTAACTGCACATCAGCGTTCAGCCACTGGCCGTGGAGTTGAATGGCTTTGGCCTGCTCGGAGAGATCTGGCAGTAGTGCGGCACTCATCTTCGCACCGGAAATAATACCGGCTTTATAACGAGCTTGAGCTAGCGTCTTGAGTTTTTGCGTGTCTTTCAAAACGGTAACCTGATGCTGGTTTTCAGCTGCAATAGCATTTAATTGGCTGGCTGCTTTCTCCACATCGTTTACCGCCCCAACAACTGCTTTGTTGTAGCTGGCAATCGACAAATTACTTTCCGCGCGCACGATATCGAGGTTGGCATTGAGACGGCCACTGTCGAAGATTGGCAGCGTAAAGCCCCCTATCACGCCCATTTGCTGAGCTGAACCGCGGAACAAATCACTCAAATGCAGAGCATCATTTTGCAAGAAGGCACTCAGGTTTACATCCGGGTAGAAAGCGGCTTTCGCGGCATCAACACTACTGAGTGAAGATTCGATGTACCAGTGCGCCTCCTGAAGATCGGGGCGACGAGCTAACAGTTCATAACCCATGTGATCAGGTACCTGGCTTTTCACGCTCGGCAGCGATACACGTTTAATATTTGATGCGGCATGGGCGTCACCGCTAATTGCGGCGAGCTGCGCTTTAGCCATGTTTATACGCCCATCTATTTCATCAATCTGCTGCTGAGTTTTCACAAAATCGATATTGGGTTCTACGCCGTCCACCGATGAGTTAATCCCTTCGGCATACAGACTTGTTTCTACATCAACTATCTTCTTCTGCGCAGCAAGCGTTTGTTGTTTCACATCTTTTAATGCCAACAGGGTCTGCATATCCCAATACAAACGCACGACATTTGCCGAAATAACCTGTTTCGCCTGGGCCAGTTCCGCCTGTTTCGCCCTCATAACACCCACTTTAGCTTCCACTTCCGAGCGGTTCTTACCCCACAAGTCCAGATCCCAACTGGCGGTGAGCCCAAAGTTACCGTTGGTGTAGTACGGGCCTGTAGTACCCGCAGCTGGATCAGTCAGGGCAAACGGCCCCATCACCCCCTCCTGAGACATTTTCTGGCGTTCAATATTGGCTGAGAAATCCATCTGCGGCCCGTCGCTTGCCTCCTGCATTTGAGTCTGAGCCTGGGCAAGCTTAATACGCTGTTGCACGACGGCGAGGTCTGGTGAGTCTTTGAGTGAACGTTCTACCAAGCTGTCTATCTGGCTATCGTGGTAACCACGCCACCAATCACTGCCCGGCCAGCCGTGCGCCAACTCAGGCGGAAGTTTGGTATCAAGCTGTTGTGGAGGCGTTTTTTGAGCGAGAGGTGCATCGTCATCATGCATTGGCGCGCAGCCAGACAAAACGAGCATTAACGCGACGCCAGTCGCCGCGAGAGGGAAACGTGAGGAAGTCATAATTAGCCACAGAGTAATAGAAAGGGCTCAGGTTACGCATTCCGGGACTGAAAAGTTTAGGTATCAGTGGCAATACACATAAGGTTAATAAGGGATACAATTTGAAATTGATTTACAGTAATTATTATTACCGTGCTAAATATAATTATAGTTACTACATCTTCTTTAGGCGCTGTCTGCGGTTTTGAGCACCAGGCGTCTGTGGCAGTCTCCCGGCTCGAGTTTTTTCCCCCGAGCGGAACGCACTTCTAATGGCAAAATGCTCTGCTCAAGCTCGTTATCCAGCAACACAGAGTGCGTCTCTCCTTTTTCGAACATGTAGCGCTCGCCCCATTGGCGCATAGCAACAACGATAGGAAAGACGGAACGTCCGCATTCTGTGAGCACATATTCTTTATAGGCACTACCGTCTGAAGCTGGACGTATCTCAAGCACCCCAAGTTCGACCAACTGCTTCAACCGTGCAGCCAGAATATTTTTCGCCAGACCCAGGTTTTTCTGAAACTCGCTGAACCGGCGAACATCGTCAAATGCCTCGCGAATTATCATCAAACACCATCGCTCGCCAATCGCCTCTAAAGTCCTTGCGACAGGGCATTCGCTGCCTGTGAGTGATTGCTGTTTAGCCATTTGAGCTTCCTTTTAATCGCGTACTTATATTTCGAGAGCATAATCGCATAATAAACTGGTTGCAAAATAAAACCACCACTGATAAAAACAAATAATCTGGTTGCTAAAAGCAACCACAATGTCACTGGAAACTAGTTATGAATATGAAACCAGTCGTATCAGTCACTAAAAAAGAAATAACAGCTGGCAGTACTGTTTCTAAAACAGAAAATAATAGTCAAAACCACGCGCAGGCTGCTCCTTTGTTAACACCAGCTCTAACTTTTCTCTTTGCATTGACGTCTGCGCTTGCCGTTGCGAATGTTTATTTTGCGCAGCCTCTCCTCGAATCTATGGCAAAAAGCTTCAGCGTACAGTCAGCTGCGATCGGTATGGTTGTGACAATGACTCAGGTCGGATATGGGGCTGGCCTACTTTTTATCGTTCCCCTTGGCGATATCGTTAATCGTAAATATCTCGTCATTACCCAGATAGTGCTTTTAGCGACAGCATTATTCATTGCTGGTTTCTCTCAAAACTGGGCAACATTTCTGGGGGCGATGGTTTTTGTCGGACTAATGGCAGTGGTCGTTCAGATAGTGGTGGTCTATACGGCTTCGCTGGCGGCAGCACATCAGAGAGGAAAAGCCGTCGGTACTGTGACAAGTGGCGTGGTACTGGGCATTCTCCTGGCTCGTTTTACATCAGGTGTCATTGCCGACCTTGCGGGGTGGCGTACCGTGTATTTGAGCTCTGCCTGCCTCATGCTAATGATGGCGGGCGTACTTTACAAAGCAATCCCCTCGTTGCCACAGCCACGGGTTAAGAGTTCTTATTGGGTGCTGATAAAGTCAGTATTTATGCTTTTTATAACTGAACCAACGCTAAGAGCCAGAGGGATATTTGCCCTGCTTATTTTTGCCGCTTTCAGCGTATTGTGGACATCCATGGTATTACCGCTAAGCGCGCAATCGCTCTCACATACTCAAATAGGTATGTTTGGCCTGGCTGGTATTGCTGGGGCATTAGCTGCGTCAAAAGCCGGGAAGTGGGCCGATCGGGGCATGGGACAACGTACTACGGGGTTATCACTGATCTTATTGCTGCTTTCCTGGTTACCCATTGCATTCGCCGAAAGATCCCTCCTGTTACTAATTGTTGGTGTCATAGTTCTGGATTTCGCCGTACAAGCGGTACACGTGACAAACCAAAGTCTTATATTTTCCGCAATACCTAATGCACACAGCAGCCTGGTCGGGGCCTATATGTGCTTTTATTCTTTGGGCAGCGCACTGGGCGCCATCGCCTCAACCCAGTTTTACTCACTTTGGGGTTGGTACGCAGTATGCGCGTTAGGTGCAGGAATCAGTGCGGCAGCTTTGCTATTCTGGTTATGGTCACAGAAAGAATGAAATTACAGCCAGAGGCATGGATTTTCTAAAGGTATAATTTGAGCAGTTCAATGTCTCACTATCAGCTCAGCAACGCAGATTTCTACCTGCTGATAGCCTGCCAATCACGGCTTTGCGAACAGGAGTTGCAATGACACAAAATATCTATGATAACCCGGCATTTTTTGAAGGATACGCCACTCTCGATCGCTCCATTAAAGGGCTAGATGGCGCACCTGAATGGCCAAGCATGCAAAAGCTGCTGCCAGCACTACAGGGAAAAACAGTAGTAGATTTAGGTTGCGGTTACGGATGGTTTTGCCGTTACGCGCGAGACCAAGGGGCAGCAAATGTATTAGGGCTTGATGTCTCATTAAAGATGCTGGAAAAGGCACAAGAAATGACGAGTGGCGCAGGGGTCGTTTATCGCCGTGAAGATCTCGAGCAATTGCATCTTGAGGCACAAAGCGTCGATCTGTTTTACAGCTCACTGGCGCTGCATTATCTGGAAAATGTTCCTGCGCTTTTTGCCACGCTTTATCAGGCGCTGGTACCTGGCGGCATGCTGGTGTTCTCTGCAGAACATCCGATTTATACTGCACCGCTACAACAGGGTTGGCTATCTGACCAGTACGGGCAAAAATCCTGGCCAGTGAATCACTATCAGCAAGAAGGCGAGCGCATTAGTAACTGGTTTGCCGACGGTGTTAAAAAGCAGCATCGCAAGCTTTCAAGCTGGATAAACGCCCTCATAGCCAGTGGATTTGTCATCGAGAAACTTGATGAGTGGGGCCCGAGTGCCGAGCAAATCGCGCAAAACCCAGCGCTTGATGAAGAAAAAGAACGCCCAATGATTTTCCTGCTGGCGGCGCGTAAACCACTTATCTAATTGCCTTCAACTATTCTCATTTTCCACTCAAGGGGAGGTCACTCCCCCCGCGTTTTCCATCCTTGCCTATACTCTTTAAACACTAGTCATAAAATAGGAAGCATTGATGAAAATTATTCTATGGGCGGTTTTGATTATCTTTATTATTGGCTTACTGGTCGTGACTGGCGTGTTTAAAATGATTTTCTGATATCTGCGGGTGCCACCATGGTGGCACCCCTTTGCTTATTTATCGGCCTTAGCACTGTAATTGACCGGCACCCATCGATACCCGGCCCCCTCTTTCTTAACATGCCCAAATCCTGGAAACGCAATATGCGCCGCAGCGACCCAATCCCCTTGCTGGACTATTTGTTGTAGCACGCGTTTGCGTGTCGCAATGGCCTGTTTTTGGTCGACATCAAAATGGATAGCGACATCCGGCTCCGGCATCTGCACTGCTTTGGCATGAATAATATCGCCCCACAACATCATGGTTTGGCCACCGTGATTAACGCGGTAAATCACGCTACCTGGCGTATGTCCTGCGGCTGGAATGGCCGTGATACCCGGAATGATCTCTGTCGGCGCATGAAACGTTTCCAGTTTGCCCACGTTAATAACAGGCCGCATTGACTGTTCGGACTCAGCGAAAGTGTGACGCTGACTTTCTTCAACTTTATTGATATTGGCTGGGTTTAACCACCAGTCGACATCCTTTTGTTCGACGCGCACCGTTGCGTTGGGGAATGCCGGTTTGCCGTTATGCTCAACGCCACCAGAATGGTCGCCATGAATATGGGTCAACAATACCAGGTCGATACTTTCAGGTGCGAAACCGGCTGCTCGCAGGTTATCCAGCAAATGGCCACCCGCCTCGCCAAACAGCGGACCTGCACCGGTATCCACCAGAATCATCTGCTTACCAGTGTTAATCACGAAGGTGTTGACCGACGTTTCTGCCGCAGATGTCATCTCATCTTGCGCCATACGCTGCTTGAGTTTTTGTGGAGAAATATTAGTCAGCAGATTGTCGAGCGGCACCACCACCGTACCGTCAGAAACAGCTGTTATCTGCCAGTCACCCAACATCAAGCGGTAGTAGCCAGGAGCCTGTTGTTTAGTGATGGGCAACGGTTCGGCGAGCGCACTAGTGATATAAGTGCTGCTGAATGCCAGAGCCAGAAGTGTTAGCGCAGTTTTCATTTTATCCTCAAAGAGTCGGTTCAACTTGCGGACAGTATTGGTGAGGCTTTATTATCACTCCAATTGATTGGAGAAATAATGACTATCAAAGAAAGTGATTTCCGCAAAATAGACCTCAACCTGCTGATTGCCTTCGCGGTTTTATTTCGCGAACAGAGCGTGTCTCTGGCGGCAGATAAACTGCATCTCGGCCAGCCTGCGGTGAGCGGTTCGCTGGCACGTTTGCGTGAAATGTTTGACGACCCATTGTTTATTCGCAGCGGTCATCGCATGCAGCCCACAGCGCGAGCAACTGAATTGCATACCGAGCTGATGCCATTGCTGGAGCAATTGCAAAGCGCGCTGTTTCAACAGGCAGAATTCAACCCGGCTCGCGCCAAAGCGACGGTCACCATCGGCATGACCGATTGGGTAGAAATGTGGCTGATGCCACGACTGGTGCCGGCATTGCGTGAACATGCTCCAGGTGTGCGTCTGAATGTGGTCGGCAGCGACCCGTTTACCGATGCGCAACGTCTGGAAGGGGGCGACCTGGATATGGCCATCAGCGTGGCAAATCAGTCTGCTCGCTGGATGGAACGTGAATTATTGACATCGATGGAGTTTGTTACGCTGTGGCACCCCGCGCAATTACAGCTAGAAGCCCCGCTGTCGGCTGAGGTGTATGCTGCGCAACAGCATGTATTAGTCAGTTACCGCGAAGCGGCCAGCAGTCATATCGATACGCTGTTAGCCAAACAAGGTCTGAAGCGGGAAATTAGCTACACCACACCGCATTTTTCCGCATTGCCGGGACTACTTAGCCATATGCCAACACTTGCGACCGTGCCGCAGGGCCTGTGTGAAAACTGGCAGCAAATATGGGGATTACAAAGCAGCCCCGTCCCGCTGGAGATGGCCCCGTTTGATGTGGCATTGCTGTGGCATCAGCGCCATAACAGTGACGCGGCGCTGATGTGGGTTCGTGGGTTTATTAAACGCCTGGTGGATTAAGCTTATTTAAAATACAGTGCCATCCTCCAAATGTCGGATGGCACAAGCTTATCCGACCTACTTCAGACTTGCCCCATTACTAGCAATCACTTCTTTATACCAGTTGAAGCTTTTCTTACGGCGGCGCTCAAGGGTACCGTTGCCCTGGTCGTCGCGATCGACATAGATAAAGCCATAGCGCTTAGATAACTCAGCTTTCGATGCGCTTACCAGGTCAATTGGCCCCCAACAGGTGTAGCCCAGCACTTCCACGCCATCTTCAATTGCTTCACGCACTTGCACCAGGTGGTCGTTGAGGTAGCTAATGCGGTAGTCGTCATGCACTGTGCCATCGGCTTCGAGCTTGTCTTTAGCACCAAGGCCGTTTTCAACAATAAATAATGGCTTCTGATAACGATCCCACAGCTTGTTGAGCAAGATACGCAGGCCTACTGGGTCAATTTGCCAGCCCCACTCAGAACTTGGCAGGTGCGGGTTTGGCACCATGTTGAGGATATTGCCACGCGCTTTCTCATTAAGAGCTTCATCAGAAGTGACACAACCCGTCATGTAATAGCTGAACGAAATAAAGTCGATTGTGGCTTTCAGCGCTTCGCGGTCACTATCTGAGATCTCAAGCTTAATGCCATTGTCACGGAAGTAACGCAGCATATAGCCCGGGTACTCGCCCCGGCACTGCACATCACCAAAGAACAACCAATTGCGGTTTTCCTGCATGGTTTCCAGCACGTCTTCTGGCTTACAGCTGAGCGGATAAACCAGGCCACCAAGCAGCATGTTACCGATACGCGCATCGGGAATGATTTCGTGGCAGGCTTTCACGGCCAACGCACTGGCGACCAGTTGATGGTGAATCGCCTGATAAATTTCTGCTTTGCTGCTGCTCTCACTTAGCCCAACACCCGTCATTGGCGCATGCAGCGACATGTTGATTTCGTTAAACGTCAGCCATAGTTTCACTTTGCTTTTATAACGCGTGAACACGGTGCGGGCGTAACGCTCAAAGAATGTGATGACTTCACGGTTGCCCCAACCGCCATAATTTTTCACCAGTCCCCACGGCATTTCATAGTGGGACAGCGTCACCATTGGCGTGATGTTATGTTTGGCCAATTCATCAAACAAACGGTCGTAATAGGCAAGGCCCGCTTCATTTGGCTGAGTTTCGTCCCCTTGCGGGAAAATACGCGTCCAGGCAATAGAGACGCGCAGGCAGCTAAAGCCCATTTCTGCAAATAGCGCGATATCTTCTGGATAACGGTGGTAGAAATCAATGGCGACGTCTTTAATACCAAAATCACCTGGTTTGCGTTCGGCAACATCACCAAATACGCCATGCGGCTGAACGTCGGACGTTGAAATCCCCTTCCCGTCTTCCTGCCACGCGCCTTCTACCTGATTTGCGGCAATCGCGCCGCCCCACAGAAACTTCTCAGGAAATGCTTTCATCTACTTCTCCTTAATGTTGAACCGTCAGGAACGGCATGCCTGAATCAATCGAATGGCTATTAGTCATACGTTTCACTGCTGTGTATTCATCGCTATTGCTGATAATCACCGGCGTTGCCAGGTCGTACCCAGCATCCAGGATGGCCTGTCTGTCGAATTCAATGAGCAGGTCACCTGGCTTAATTTTGTCCCCCACTTTCACATGGGTAGTGAAGTGCTGACCATTCAGTTTTACTGTATCAATACCAATGTGAATGAGTACTTCAATGCCGCTATTGCTAAGTAAACCAATGGCATGGCGTGTCTGGAATAACGAAGCTACTTCGCCATAGAAAGGTGCGATAACCTTGCCAGTGAGTGGAATGATTGCCGCCCCCTCACCGAGCAAACCACTGGCGAAGGTGGAATCAGGGACCTGATCCATCGCCAGAACGGTGCCGCTCATTGGTGCAAGAATGTCGTTTTCACTCGTGTTCGTCGCGACAATCTCTGTGGCTTCGCTGCGAGGTAATCCCGCGATATAGGTCAGCGCGCAAGCCAGCACCAAAGCCAGAACCATCCCAATCACCGCGCCCCACACGCTGGCATCAATACCGCCTGGCGGAATCATTTGCGCGATGGTGAAGATATTGGCAAAGCCAAATGAGTAGACGTTACTGTGGCTGAGCCCAACGATGGCACCACCAAATGCTCCTGCTACACAGCCGAAAATAAACGGACGACGATTCGGTAGCGTGACGCCATAAACTGCAGGTTCAGTAATACCAAAGATCCCGGCACTCACCGCTGAACCCGCCAGCATTTTCAGGCGCGTATCACGAGTTCGCAGGAAGACACCGAGACATGCACCAACCTGCCCCATAATCGCCGGAAGCAGCAGCGGCAACAGTGTGTCGTGCCCAAATACCGATAAATTGTTAATCATCAGCGGCACCATGCCCCAGTGCAGGCCGAAGATAACGCACACCTGCCAGATAGCACCCATCACGGCACCTGCAAGCCAGGGGGCAAAGGCGTAAATCGCCTGATATCCATGCGCCAGCATCTGGCTAAGCCAGGTTGCCGCCGGGCCAATCAACAGGAAAGTCAGCGGTACGGTAATCGCGAGGCAAAACAGTGGGGTAAAGAAATTACGCACTGCAGAAGGCAGCAGCTTGTTGCCCTGCTTTTCCACCCAGCAACTTACCCATGCAGCAAAAATAATGGGAATAACAGATGAGCTGTAGTTAATAAAAGTAATGGGTATGCCGAGGAAATATTCAGTCCCAGCGCCCGCATCTAATGCCTGCATCACCACCGGGTGGGTTAACGCTCCACCAATGGCCATGGTAATAAATGGATTTCCACCAAACTTCTTGCCTGCCGTATAACCGAGCACCAGCGGGAAGAAATAAAACAGTGCGTCACTTGCCGCAAACCACAGCTTGTAAGTGCCGCTATCGGTCGCCAACCAGCCGAACACCACCGCCATAGCCAGTAAGCCTTTGAGAATACCGGAGGCCGCCATCACGCCAATAAACGGGGTGAAAACTGCCGAGACAATATCAATCAACCGGTTGAGCAGGCTGACTTTTTCACCCGATTCCTGTTCTTGTTGGGCCGTATCTTCCGTAATCTCCGCTTCAGCGCAAACGGCGTTGTAAACATCATGGACGTGGTTACCAATCACCACCTGGAATTGCCCGCCGCTTTCCACCACCATAATGACGCCAGGATTTTTTTTGAGCGCCTCCGCGGCGGCTTTTTTCTGGTCTTTTAACTTAAAACGCAGCCGTGTAGCACAATGCACCAGGCTTGCTATATTCTCGCGCCCACCAACATGGGTCAGAATGTCTCTGGCAACCTCTTGATATCCCATAATGCTTTCCTTTCACCTTTCGGCATGTGTGTCTTGAGTAAAAAAAAACCTGAGACCAGCCTCCCGTGTAGGGAAGCCAGTGCTCAGGTTTTGCCTGCCGCAGCAGTAACAATCCGTTTTTATCGCACGTCTTACGACGCGCCTTTATGAAGCTTTAAGACTCTCTTTACGCACTCGCTCAATGTGAATAGCGAGAAACATAATCTCTTCCGTCGTCAGTTCGCGCTGGTATTCAGTCACCAAATGACGGCTAATTTTTTCAGCACAGCGCCATGCGTGGGGATAATTATCTTTCACCGCCGCGTGGAGCGTTAAGTCATCATCTGCCACCACGTTACGACTTAGCATCCGCTGGGCGAAAAACTTAAGATGCGTAACAAAGCGCTGATAACTCAAACTATCTTCGTCATACTCAAACCGTAGCTGGTACTTTACGATTTGCAAAATCTCCTGCATGACCCGGGTAACATGCATCACTTCGGGCATTTCGCTGTTTAGCTGCGCCGTGACCAGATGCAGTGCGATAAACCCGGCCTCATCTTCCGCGAGCTGCACATTAAGCCGTTTTCCAATCAGCTCCACGGCTTCCTGACCGAGCAGAAACTCTTTGGGATAAAGGCGCTTAATTTCCCAAAGCAGCACGTTACGGATTGTCACCCCCTTCTTTTGCCGCTCGATGGCAAAATGGCAGTGGTCGGTCAGCGTGATGTAGAGGCTATCTTGTAACTTCCCCAATTTCTGGCGCGAAAGCTCAATAATACGATCGCAGGTAGTCATCACTTCCAGCGGGATTTGGCTTAATAGATCACCTAAACGCGCTACCAGTTCATCACTTTTCAGGGCAAACACTTTCTCGATCTTGTCGTTTTCCAGGGTGTCGCCAATATGTTTCTGAAAACCGAGACCACGCCCCATAACCACTTGTTCACGTCCGTGTTCGTCAAGAATCACCACTACATTGTTATTGAGTATTTTGGCGATTTTCATCAGTACCCCAGAAACAAAAAAACCTGACATCCGGCAGGAGCCAGAAAATCAGGTTTTGCCTGCCGTAGCAGTAACAATCCAACTGTGACACTCTATCAGCTTCGAAATATCACTCAAATGAATGAATTGAAAATCGTGACGAAGATCTCGGCTTAACGTACCGGGTTACAAATCACACGGGCGATGTCCGCAGAATGCTTGAGTGTACGAATCTCAGTAAACAAGTCCGTTGCTTCAACATATTCTTTACGCAAATACCCCAGCCACTGCTTGATGCGCGCAACGTGATACATACCGGTGTCGCCCTGCTTTTCGAGCTGGTTATATTTTTGCAGAAGTTTCACTACATCCGGCCATGGCATACGCGGCTCGTTGTATTTTATCACGCGGCTTAAATTGGGGATGTTCAACGCGCCACGGCCGATCATCACGGCATCACAGCCCGTTGCCGCCATGCAATCTTGCGCACTTTGCCAGTCCCAGATTTCGCCGTTGGCAATCACCGGGATCGATAACCGTTTGCGGATTTCACCAATTGCTGCCCAATTAATACGTTCGGCTTTGTAGCCATCTTCTTTGGTACGCCCGTGGACGACAAGTTCAGTGGCACCCGCCTGCTGTACCGCATCAGCAATTTCAAACTGCCGCGCGTCGCTGTCCCACCCGAGTCGAATTTTAACGGTTACGGGTAATTGCGCAGGCACGGCCTCACGCATCGCTTTCGCACCACGGTAAATCAGATCGGGGTCTTTGAGCAGTGTGGCACCGCCGCCGCTACCATTCACAAGTTTGGACGGGCAGCCGCAGTTAAGATCAACACCCCAGGAACCTAGCTCCACCGCACGCGCAGCGTTTTCAGCCAGCCATTGTGGATGTTGCCCCAGGAGTTGAATACGGACTAACGTACCGGACGATGTACGGCTCGCCTGATGAAGTTCCGGGCAAAGTTTATGGAAGGATTTTGCCGGCAAAAGCTGGTCGACCACACGCAAGAACTCGGTGATACACAAGTCGTAGTCATTGACCTCTGTCAGCAGTTCACGAACCAACGAGTCGAGAACCCCTTCCATCGGCGCGAGCAGTACACGCATAGCGTTTTTCCGGTAAAAAAAGAGGCGCTATGTTAGCGCCTCTGTATGAGTTGGCAAAGCCTAATTAATTATGCGGATGCAGGCTTACGAGCTGGACGGCGACGGCCGTTTGCACCAGCAGGTTTAGCGGCACCATCACCCTGAGGGCGTGATGGGCGACGTGGAGCACTGCTGCGATCTGATGATGCGCCGCCATTGCCACCACGACGTTGACCCTGGCCCTGACCACCGCCGTTGCCACGACCGCCACCACGTTGCTGCTGGCGACCGTTAACGATAGGCTCGGCTGGAATGGATGGGTCCACTTCATAACCTGGCAGCGCCATACGCGGAACTTCACGTTTAAGCACGCGTTCGATGTCACGCAACAGTTTGTGTTCATCAACACAAACCAGGGACAGCGCTTCACCCGTTGCTGCTGCTCGGCCAGTACGGCCAATACGGTGCACGTAATCTTCCGGTACGTTTGGCAGTTCGTAGTTCACAACATGTGGCAGTTCTTCGATATCAAGACCACGCGCGGCGATGTCAGTTGCCACCAGCACACGAATGCCACCGTTTTTGAAGTCAGCCAATGCACGAGTACGCGCGCCCTGGCTCTTATTACCGTGGATGGCCGCTGCGGTAATACCGTCTTTGCCCAGCTGTTCTGCCAGGTGGTTTGCGCCATGTTTGGTACGGGTAAACACCAGCACTTGCTGCCAGTTACCTTCACCAATCATCTGAGACAGCAGTTCTCTTTTACGTTTCTTATCAACAAAATGAACGTGTTGAGTCACTTGCTCGGATGCGGTGTTACGACGCGCAACGGACACTTCTTCTGGATTATGCAGCAGCTTTTCAGCAAGGCCCTTAATCTCATCAGAGAAGGTTGCAGAGAACAGCAAGTTCTGGCGACGTGCAGGCAATTTAGCCAGCACACGACGGATATCGTGGATAAAGCCCATGTCCAGCATGCGGTCAGCTTCATCCAGCACCAGGATTTCTACCTGATCGAGTTTCACAGCGTTCTGGTGTTCTAAATCCAGCAGACGGCCAGGTGTTGCCACCAGTACATCTACACCGCTTCGCAGTTTCATCATCTGCGGGTTAATGCTCACGCCGCCGAAAACCACCAGCGAACGGATATCTAAATACTTGCTGTAGTCACTCACGTTTTCGCCAATCTGAGCGGCAAGCTCACGGGTTGGCGTCAGGATGAGCGCACGAACCGGGCGACGACCTTTGGCATGCGGCTGATTGTCGACCAGGCGCTGCAACAGCGGCAAAGTAAAGCCAGCTGTTTTACCGGTGCCGGTTTGGGCACTGGCCATCAGGTCACGACCTGCTAAGACGACCGGGATCGCCTGGCGTTGAATAGGGGTAGGCTCACGATAGCCCTGCTCTTCCACTGCACGCAGAATATCGGCGTTCAGGCCGAGAGAATCAAAAGACATTTGGAACTCCAGAATCGCCCTGACCGCGAGGTGCGGTGTAGTTTCCAGGGGTTCATATGACGCCAGTCATTCTGGCGCGAGAGAGGGGCACAAACCACGGTGCCGTAAGCCGCGCAGTGTAACAGGTTTTGTGACTTTGCGCACAAATTCTATTTTTCGACGTATTCACAAGATAATTGTTGGGAACTGGACACTTGGGTATCACGCGCCTACTCTTAATCAATCGATTGATTAACTTCTTAAGAGGTCGGTATGAATGCAACACCGACGCCTGCAACTTCCCGCGGCGAGCACGCAAAAAATACGCTGATTGCTTCCGCTATCGCCCAGTTTGGTGAGTATGGTCTACACGCCACCACTCGCGATATTGCCGCCCTTGCCGGGCAAAATATTGCCGCTATCACCTACTATTTTGGTTCAAAAGAAGAGCTATATATGGCATCCGCGCAATGGATAGCCGACTTTATCACGCAAAATTTCAAGCCTCATGTCGAACGCGCCGAGGCTATTCTCAACCAGCCACAACCCGATAAATCACAAATTCGCGAGCTCATTCATACCGCTTGCGAACATATGATTGTCCTGCTGACCGCCGATGAAACGCTAAACCTCAGCAAGTTTATTTCCCGCGAACAGCTCTCGCCGACTCCCGCTTATCAACTGATTCACGACCAAGTGATTGCACCAATGCATACGCATCTGACATGCCTGGTCGGGCGATATACCGGGCGCCACCCGGATGATACCGAAACAATTCTCCATACCCATGCACTGCTCGGACAGATACTGGCTTTTCGACTTGGGCGAGAAACCATTCTGCTGCGCGCCGGGTGGCCGACGTTTGATAAAGAGAACGTGAAACAAATCAGCGATGTGGTACGCAGCCATATCGATTTCATTTTGCAGGGGTTATCAACGGAACGAGGAAATGCCAGCAATGAAAAGTAAAATGCCAATAATTATTGTGGCGCTGGTGGCGCTTATCGCGGCGGGGCTTGGCGGTTGGTACTGGTACAAAAGCCAGCAAGACCAAGGCCTGACACTGTATGGAAACGTGGATATTCGCACCGTTAATTTGAGCTTCCGCGTTGGCGGGCGTCTTGCGGCGTTACAGGTTGACGAAGGTGATGCAATCAAAGCCGGGGAAACGCTGGGCGAGTTGGATCAAGGTCCGTATCAAAACTCATTGCTGCAAGCGCAGGCGAATGTCGCAGCAGCGCAGGCAAAATTTGATTTGATCATCGCCGGTTACCGTGACGAAGAAATAGCCCAGGCCGCAGCGCAGGTAAACCAGGCACAGGCCGCTTTTGATTACGCACAGAACTTTTATCAGCGCCAGCAAGGTTTGTGGGCACGCCGGGTTATTTCTGCCAACGAACTGGAAAATGCCCGCTCATCGAGCGACCAGGCGAAAGCGACGCTGAAAGCCGCGCGCGATAAGTTAAGCCAGTACCGCACCGGTAACCGCCCGCAGGAAATTGCCCAGGCACAAGCCAGCCTGCAACAGGCGAAAGCGCAGCTTGCTCAGGCGCAATTGGATTTACAAGACACCACGCTGATTGCGCCATCTGACGGCACGTTGCTGACCCGCGCGGTTGAACCTGGCACCATGTTGAACGCCGGAAGCACCGTGTTAACCCTCTCCCTCACCCGCCCGGTTTGGGTGCGTGCTTATGTGAACGAAGTAAGCCTCAATCAGGCAAAACCAGGTACAGAACTGCTGGTTTACACCGATGGTCGCCCGGATAAGCCTTATCACGGCAAAATTGGCTTTGTCTCCCCAACTGCTGAATTCACTCCGAAAACTGTCGAAACACCTGATTTACGCACCGACCTGGTTTATCGCCTGCGAATTATCGTCACCGATGCCGACGACGCGCTGCGCCAGGGAATGCCGGTCACCGTGAAATTCAATGACGAGAAAGCGCATGAGTAGCCAGGACGGTATCATTCGCCTGCAAGGGCTAATGAAGCAGTTCCCCGGCCAGGAAAAACCGGCTGTGGCACGCCTTGAGTGCGAGATTCATACCGGTTCAGTAACAGGTCTCGTCGGCCCGGATGGCGCAGGGAAAACCACGCTGATGCGCATGCTGGCGGGGCTGTTAAAACCTAGCGAAGGGAATGCCAGCGTAATCGGGCTCGATCCCATAGAAGATGACCGCGCGTTACATGCGGTTCTGGGATACATGCCGCAAAAGTTTGGCCTGTATGAAGATTTAACCGTGATGGAAAATCTGACGCTGTACGCCGACTTACGTGGCGTAACCGGGGAGGAACGCGAAAAAACCTTTAAGCGGCTGCTGGAATTTACCGCGCTTGGCCCTTTTACCACGCGGCTTGCCGGGAAGCTCTCCGGCGGGATGAAGCAAAAACTCGGCCTCGCCTGCACACTTGTCGGTCAGCCAAAAGTGCTATTGCTTGATGAACCCGGCGTTGGCGTCGACCCGATTTCGCGCCGTGAATTATGGCAAATGGTGCATGAACTGGCAGGCGACGGCATGCTGATTCTTTGGAGTACCTCATACCTCGACGAAGCCGAACAGTGCCGCGACGTGCTACTGATGAACGAAGGCGAGCTGTTGTATCACGGTGCACCTAAAGAACTGACGCAGCAAATGGCTGGACGCTCACTACTTGTAACTCATAGTGATGAGAATAACCGCAAGTTGCTGCAACGTGCGCTGAAATTGCCGCAGGTCAGCGATGGCGTGATTCAGGGCCGTTCGGTGCGCCTGATACTCGCCAAAGACGCCTCCGTTGAAGAACTCACCCAGGCGCTGAATGTGCCGCCAGAAAATATTTCACAAACCGAGCCACGCTTTGAAGATGCGTTTATCGACCTGCTAGGCGGCGCGGCAACCCAGGAATCTCCGCTGGGGAAAATTCTGCATACAGTGGAAGGAAAGCCCGGGGAAACCGTTATCAAAGCCGAATCGCTCACCAAAAAATTCGGTGATTTTGCTGCCACGGATAACGTTGATTTTACCGTTCAGCGCGGGGAAATATTTGGCCTGTTAGGGCCAAACGGTGCCGGGAAATCCACCACTTTTAAAATGATGTGTGGCCTGCTGGTGCCAACTTCAGGCAAAGCTCTGGTGCTGGATATGGACTTAAAAACCAGCTCTGGAAAAGCTCGCCAGCATCTTGGCTATATGGCACAGAAATTCTCGTTGTACGGCAACCTTACCGTGGAACAAAACCTGCGATTTTTCTCCGGCGTGTATGGCCTGCGCGGCAAAGCTCAGGAGGAGAAAATTAACCGTATGAGTGAAGCTTTCAGTCTAAAACCCATCATGAACAGCTCAACAGATGCGCTACCCTTGGGCTTTAAGCAGCGCCTGGCGCTGGCCTGTTCGCTGATGCATGAGCCAGATATTTTGTTTCTTGATGAACCAACATCGGGCGTTGACCCGATCACCCGCCGTGAGTTCTGGCTGCATATCAATAGCATGGTGGAAAAAGGCGTGACCGTTATGGTGACCACGCATTTTATGGATGAAGCCGAATACTGTGACCGAATCGGGCTGGTTTATCGCGGTAAGTTAATAGCCAGCGGCACACCGGATGACCTGAAAGAACAAGCCGCCGACGACGAGCAAACTGATCCAACTATGGAGCAGGCATTTATTACGCTTATCCATCAATGGGATAAGGAGCACGAAAATGAGCGAGCATAATCAAGCTGTTTCCTGGCGGCGCGTACGCGCTCTGTGCGTGAAAGAAACACGCCAGATCGTGCGCGACCCAAGCAGTTGGTTGATTGCGGTGGTTATCCCATTGTTGTTGCTGTTTATTTTTGGCTATGGCATCAACCTCGACTCCAGCCGTCTGCGTGTTGGCGTGCTGCTGGAGCAGCAAAGCGAAGAAGCGCTGGATTTCGCCCATACCATTACGGCCTCACCCTATATCGACCCGACCATCAGCGATAACCGCCAGCATCTGATTCAACTGATGCAGGCAGGGAAAATTCGCGGCCTGGTGGTTATCCCTACTGATTTTGCGCAGAACATGGCGCGCGCCGGAGCTACCGCACCAGTGCAGGTCATTACCGACGGCAGTGAGCCCAATACCGCCAACTTCGTGCAGGGATACATGGAGGGGATTTGGCAAATCTGGCAGCAACAGCGAGCCGAAGACCGGGGTGAAAAATTTGAGCCGCTGATCGAGGTACAGTTACGCTACTGGTTTAACCCGGCGGCAATTAGCCAACACTTTATTATTCCTGGCGCGATAACCATTATCATGACGGTAATTGGCGCGATCCTGACCTCGCTGGTGGTGGCGCGCGAATGGGAACGCGGTACCATGGAAGCGCTACTGTCTACACAAGTGACGCGTACCGAATTATTGCTGTGCAAACTGCTGCCCTATTACGTGTTAGGCATGCTGGCGATGCTGCTGTGTATGTTGGTTTCGGTGTTTATTCTTGGCGTGCCTTATCGCGGTTCGTTACTGATTTTATTCCTGATAACCAGCCTGTTTTTACTCAGCACACTCGGTATGGGGCTGCTGATTTCCACCATTACCCGCAACCAGTTTAATGCAGCGCAGGTCGCGTTAAACGCCGCGTTTCTGCCGTCGATTATGCTGTCTGGCTTTATCTTCCAGATTGACAGCATGCCCGCGATTATCCGCGCGGTGACCTATATCATTCCGGCACGCTATTTCGTCAGTACGCTGCAAAGCCTGTTTTTGGCGGGAAATATCACAACTGTGTTAATCGTGAACACACTGTTTTTGATTGCCTCGGCGGTGATGTTTATCGGCCTGACGGCAATGAAAACCAAGCGCCGTCTTGATTAGGGGAACACGATGCTATATCGGTTATGGACTTTAATCCGCAAAGAACTGCAATCCCTGCTGCGCGAGCCGCAAACGCGGGCGATTTTGATTTTGCCCGTCGTGTTACAGGTGGTGCTGTTCCCGTTTGCCGCCACACTTGAAGTCACGAATGCAACCATTGCCATTTATAACGAAGACAACGGCAGCCATTCGGTTGAACTCACCCAACGTTTTGCCCGCGCTAAAGCATTCAGCCATGTATTGCTGCTGAAAAGCCCGCAGGAGATCCAGTCGACTATCGACAACCAAAAGGCGCTGCTGCTGATTCGATTCCCGGCAGAGTTTTCACGCGACATTGCCAGTCAGCAACCGGCAAAACTGCAAATTATTCTCGATGGGCGTAACTCCAATAGCGCACAGATTGCGGCAAATTACCTACAACAGATCGTCAAGAATTACCAACAGGAACTGATCTCCGGGCAGCCAAAACCGAATAACAGCGAACTGGTGGTTCGCAACTGGTACAACCCAAATCTGGATTACAAATGGTTCGTGGTGCCGTCGCTGATTGCGATGATCACAACCATCGGCGTGATGATTGTTACCTCGCTTTCCGTGGCTCGCGAACGTGAACAAGGCACGCTTGACCAACTACTGGTTTCCCCACTGGCGACCTGGCAAATATTTGTCGGCAAAGCGGTACCTGCGCAAATTGTGGCGATTGGCCAGGCAACCATCGTGCTGGGTGTTGGGATATGGGGTTATCACATTCCGTTTTCCGGCTCGCTGCTTTTGTTTTACTTCACGATGCTGATATACGGTTTGTCGCTGGTAGGGTTTGGGTTGCTGATCTCATCGCTGTGTGCAACTCAACAGCAGGCATTTATTGGAGTGTTTGTCTTTATGATGCCGGCGATTTTGCTGTCGGGTTACGTGTCGCCCGTCGAGAATATGCCAGTGTGGTTGCAGAATCTGACATGGGTAAATCCGATACGGCATTTCACCGATATCACTAAGCAGATTTATTTGAAGAACGCGAGTTTTGACATTGTGTGGGGAAGTGTGTGGCCACTATTGGTTATAGCGGCCACAACGGGTTCAGCGGCGTACTGGATGTTTCGGCGCAAAATCGCCTGATGCCCGTCGTACTTCAAGTTGCTTGTGCGTTGGTAATACTCGGCCCATCCCTGGCCCTCGCCCCTTTGGGGCCGCAGCAAGCTGCGTTCAAATCTGCTCCCGGCAGATTTGTCCTTGCTCACCCCAGTCACTTACTCAAGTAAGCTCCTGGGGACTCACTGCGTCACCGCCTTCCTGCAACTCGAATTACTTTGGGCGTATTTTTAACCAGCAGTGAATAAATAATCGGCCCGGCAATCATTGCCAGGCCTGCGCCTGCCAGCAGGAATTTGTTTTCGACCACGCGTGATAATAGCCACAGCACGATCATCGCATTGCCGAAATACCAGGTGGTAGTCAGCTCTTCAAGAAAATCACCAATGTCACGTAACCGCCCAGTGCGTACACGCTGGAGGGCGAACATTAAAATTACTGTTGCTGCATACAGCAAACATAAGCCAATCCCGACCGGTATGAGGGAGGCAGTTTTCCAGCCAACGAGTAGTAAACAAAGCACAGAAAGATGCAGCATTATCTGCCAGCAGCTTAGGCCTGTTGTCAC
>Ga0105251_10001109_pt1 | contig 23410 bp, 20 predicted proteins | sample KBSS64metaG_FD_80424 | JGI IMG/M metagenome (GOLD analysis project Ga0105251, IMG submission 80424) | Switchgrass rhizosphere microbial communities from Kellogg Biological Station, Michigan, USA - KBS S6-4 metaG | ecosystem: Host-associated > Plants > Roots > Rhizosphere > Soil | place...
CCCAGTGAGGTGAAGGTGGATTCGATCACCAGGCCGCGCACCGGGACCGGGCGTTTTGCCTTTTTCGCCTGGGCGGTCAGGTCCGCCGCCAGGTCGATGGCCACCGCGCCACCCAGGGAGTGTCCGTAGATCAAGCGCTTGCTGGCATCCGGTTGCATCGTGGTGAAACGATCCCAGGCGGCCCGGGCATCTTCGTAAACGCTGGCTTCCGACGGCAGGTCACCCTGGCTCTGTCCGAATCCGCGATAGTCGATCGCCAGCACCGAGTAGCCCATGGCTCGCAACTGCTCGATGCGAAAGGCCTGGCCGGTCAGGTTCCAGCGTACGCCGTGCAGGTAGAGAATCGATGGCGCGTCACGGCGTGCGGCCGGCCACCACCAGGCATGCAGGTTTTGCCCGGCCTTGAACCCGACGGGCTTGATGTCGAACTCCTGTACGTCCCCAGGCAAACCGCGATACCAGCCGGCCGTGCCCGGTTCAATGCGAAACAGCAACTCGCGCTCTTTGTACTTGAGTGCGCCGCAACCCACGGGCAGGCCGACGACCAGCGCAGCCATGCACAGCAGCGGCAGCCAGCGCAGGCGCAGACGAGTGAGAAGGGCAGTGGCCATCGGGTGGTTCACCGGTATGGACATGAAGTGCGCGTTTTAACAGATGCGCGCGCGGGGTGGGGAGAAATGCGACTTGTGGGAGCGGGCTTGCTCCGGGCGGCGCTGCGACGAAGGCGATGGCACAGTCGACATTGATGCTGTCTGACACACCGCCATCGCCAGCAAGCCGGCTACAGGTCCACGCGCAGCACGATTTTGCCGATGTGGTCGCCGGCTTCCATCCGCGTATGGGCTTGTGCCGCCTCGGTGAGCGGATAAACCTGGTCGATCATCGGCAGGCAGCGCCCGGCCGCCAGCACCGGCCAAACGTATTCGCGCAACTGTTCGGCGATCGAGGCTTTTTCTTCCCGGGTGCGCGAACGCAACAGCGAACCGGTGACCACGGCGCGCTTGGCCATGATCGCCAGCAAATCGACGTCCTTGCCGAAGGCACCGCCGAGGAAGCCCAGCATCACCAGTCGACCTTCCATGCCCAACGCCGCGATATTCTGGTTCAGGTACGAGCCGCCCATGATGTCGAGGATGACATTGACGCCTTTGCCGGCGGTTTTTTGCGCAATGACCTGGACGAAGTCCTGATCGCGATAGTTGATCGCCTCGGCGCCCAATTGGCGGATTACCGCACACTTTTCCTCACTGCCCGCCGTGGCGAATGCCTTGATGCCGAATTCGCGGCACAACATCAGCGCGGTGGTGCCGATGCCGCTGGTGCCGCCGTGGATCAACGCGCGCTGGCCCTTGCTGGCGCCGCCCATGTCGAACAGATTGGCCCACACCGTAAAGAAGGTCTCCGGGACCGCCGCCGCTTGCACCCAGTCCATGCCTTCGGGTATCGGCAGGGCCTGGCTGGCCGGGACCACGCAGTACTGCGCATAGCCGCCGCCATTGGTCAGTGCACAGACCTTGTCGCCGACGATAAAATCACTGACTTGCGCGCCAACGGCGACCACTTCACCGGCCACTTCCAGTCCCGGGATCGGGTTCATGCCGGGTTTCATCGGGTACTTGCCGGCGCGCTGGATCACGTCGGGGCGATTGACCCCGGCGGCGTGCACGCGGATCAGCACTTCACCGACGCCCGCCGTGGGCAAGGGTACCTGGCGCGGTTGCAGGACTTCGGGGCCACCCGGTTGGGTGATTTCAATCAAGGTCATGTCTTTAGGCAAATTCATTGCATATACCTGTGTGGAAAATCAAAAGATCGCAGCCTGCGGCAGCTCCTACATGGGAATGCAGACACCTGTAGGAGCTGCCGCAGGCTGCGATCTTTTGACCTTCATGGGCAACTGGCCTGAACAACAGGGTCAGGTCGATTCATCAAACGCACCGCCAACTCCAGCAACAACGCCATCACAATGGCTCCGGCCGCAATTTCGAACATCAGCCCATGATGGCCGCCGCTGGCGTTGAACAGGGCCGAATACGCGAAACCGGAAATGGCCTGGAAGGTGGCGAAGGACACAGTGGCGCGACTCCAGACCACCTGTTGCTGATGATGCCCAGGGACCAGTTCGTGAACCCGTGCCAGTGCCAGCGGCACGATGCCCGGTGGGAACGATCCGAGGATCAGCGCGAGCACGGCCAATGAGGCGAAGGCGCTGGATACCGACAGCGCAGCCACGGCAATCGCCTGCACCAGCAACACCAGGCGGATACTGCGCTTGGCGCCCAACTGATCCGCAAGAAAACCATAGCTCACCGGCCCGACAATCGCGCCGAGGCCGTACATCACCCAGATCAGTGCGCCGACATGTTGCCCGGCGCCGAGGCCGCGAGCCACGTAATCCACCAGGAACACCATGGCCGGCACCAGCCCCGCCGCCATGAGTGCGTATTGGGCAAACAGCAGGTAGACACCCGGGTGGGTGCGGGTCGGCGCGCCATGGTGCGTCTCTGTCGTCATTGCCTGGTGTGCGACCGCCGGCCAGCCAAACCAGCTGATGGCGGTCAGGATCAGTGCCAGCAAACCGAGGCCGAGCCAGGTTTGCTGCAGGCCCAGGCTCAGCAACGGCGGAACGATCGTTCCCGAACCGGCAATGCCCAGCCCTATGCCGAGAAAGATCGCGCCACTGGCCAGGCCTCGGCGCGAGGCGGGCACATGGGGCAACACCGTGGCCGCCACCAGCACCATGATCGCGCCGCCGGCGACACCCGAGAGTAAACGCCAGCCGAAAAACCAGCTCACCGACAAGGGGAACGCACAGGCGAAGAACGACAGGGTGACCGCCAGCATCATCAGCCGCAGTGCGCTTTTGTTGGACGTGCGACGTGCCAGCGGCTGGCCGACCAGTGCACCGACCAGGTAGCCCACCAGGTTGGCGGCGCCGAGGTACACCACGTCGCTGGCGGAAAACCAATGGGCCTGGATCAGCGAGGGAATCAACGGCGTATAGGCAAACCGCGCCAGGCCAATGCTGACCAGGCTGGCGCACAGGCCGGCAAGGATCGGTAGCCAGAATGCGTTACGTGGGGTGTTCGTGGGAGTGAGCATGAGCGCTCTCCTGCAGATTTTTTACTGGTGATCAGCTTAACCAACTTCTGTGATGCACTAATGCAGCGATTTCGCGCTATGGTGATGCGTAAATGCATCTGATGGAGGACCTGATGAATTGGGATGACGCACGGGTGTTTCTCGCGGTCTGCCGCGAATCAACACTGCGCGGTGCCGCGCGGGTATTGGGTGTCGATCAGGCCACGGTGGGACGGCGCATCACTGCGCTGGAAAAATCATTGAGCGCCACGTTGTTCCTGCGCACCAGCGACGGGTACGCGCTGACAGCCGTGGGCGAAGCGGCGATGCGCGCGGTTGAGAAAATGGAGCATTCGGCTCTGGAACTGCAGCGGCGCATCCAGGGCCTCGACGACCGGTTGACGGGCATCGTGCGGGTGACTACGACCGACTCTCTGGCCATCGACTTCCTGATCCCGGCCGTCGCTCGCTTGCATCAACGTCACCCCGACGTGCGGGTGCAACTGGACGCCTCGACACAAATCTTCAGCCTGGCCAAGCGCGAAGCCGACATCGCCGTGCGCAATACCCGGCCGGACAACCCGGACCTCATAGCCCGGCGAATCGCCCGTTGGCCGGTGGGCCTGTTCGCCTCGCAAGCCTACGTGGACGCCCACGGCATACCCGAGCCGGGCTCGGCGTTCGATGGGCATGATCTGGTGGTGTATCAACCGTACCTGCAGGCCGGCAAGGACATGACACTGGTCAACGAACCCGTGGTGCGCGGGCGGATCGCCGCGAGCTTGAATTCCAGCCTGCTGGTGCGGCGTTCGATTGCCGCGGGGATCGGGATCGGGGAAATTTCGGTGTACATGGGAGAGAAGGATGGACTGGTCCGGCTGTGGCCGGAGCGCACGCGCACGTTACCGTATGACGTGTGGCTGGTGACCCACGCGGACCTTCGGCATACCGCGAGGGTCCGTGCGGTGATTGATGAGATTGTCGAAGGTTTTTCCGGGACCTTGTAGGAGCGAGCATGCTCGCGATGGACGTTAACGATGACGCTATAAACCTGACACCCCGTGGCGTGCTCAGGTTTTTCGTCGGAACGCCACCCGGAGCATGGTCGCTCCTACAGGTTTATTACGGCATTTCTGGCAGTTCTTGCGGCCGCAGATCGAACACCAGCACCTCGGCATCCACCCCATTGCTCAGGGTCAGCAACTGTTCTTCGCGAACCCGCACACCGTCGCCTGCCTGCATCGGCACGCCGTTGAGTTCGACGTGACCGCGCGCCACATGCACGTAGGCGTAGCGATTGGCGGCCAGTTCCAGGGTCGCAGTTTCCTTGCCATCGATCAGGCCGGCATACACTCGCGCATCCTGGCGCACTTTCAGCGAGCCCTTGGCGCCATCGGGGGAGATGATCAATTGCAGGCGACCGCGCTTCTTCTGCGTGCTGAAGTGTTCTTGCTGATAGCGCGGTTTGGCTCCGCTGACGTCCGGGACGATCCAGATTTGCAGGAAGTGCACGGGGCGCGAGTCCGAGTGGTTGTACTCACTGTGCGCCACGCCGCTGCCGGCACTCATCAACTGTACGTCGCCGGGACGGATCACCGAGCCAGTGCCCAAGGTATCCTTGTGTTCCAGCGCACCCTCGAGCACATAGGAGAAAATCTCCATGTCGCGGTGCGGATGCTGGCCGAAACCCTTGCCGGCTGCCACGCGGTCATCGTTGATCACCAGCAGGTCGGAAAAACCCTGTTCCTTCGGGTTGCGATAACTGGCGAAGGAAAAGGTATGGAACGACTTCAGCCAACCGTGATTGGCCAGGCCACGATCCGATGCTTTGCGAAGGGTCAGCATGATGAAATCTCCTGTGGGGACGTCAATTCGTCCGAGTGAGGAGAAGGTTAATATTTATCGATTGATGCAATAAGTAGCTGAAAATTGAAATACTGTCTCTTTCAAGTTGACAATAATGCGTCTGAGGGCCCGCTCCCACAAGTGCGCAGTACATATCCTTTTTTTCCAGTGATGTTGAACCCATGAAAACTGTCGCAATGGTGCTGTTTCCCGACTTTCTCCTGCTCGATATGGCCGGGCCCATGGAGGTGTTTTCCATTGCCAATCGTTACTTGAAACCCGATGACCACTATGTACTGACGACCCTTGGCACCGAGCCCGGGGCCTTGAGGGCGTCCAATGGCGTGAAGGTGCAGGCAGACCTGCCTGTCGACCAGGCCTGTGATGGCTTTGATTTGCTGCTGGTGCCCGGTGGGCCTGGTGCCTACAACGAAAAACATCCGCCCTTGCTCGAGTGGCTCAAGCACAACGTCAGTCGATCGAAAACCTATGGTTCGATCTGTACCGGGGCGTTTGTCTTGGGACACGCCTGTTTGCTCGACGGCTATCGCGTGACCACCCACTGGCATTACACCGACCGGTTGATCAAGGCGTTCCCCCAGGCCACGGTCGAGACCGACCAGATTTATGTCCAGGACCGCAACCTCATCACTTCCGGCGGCGTCACCGCCGGCATTGACCTGGCGCTGGCGGTGGTCGCCCAAGACCATGGCAAGAAGGTTGCCCAGGACGTGGCCAAGGTGTTGTTGGTGGTCATGAAGCGCCAGGGTGGCCAGGCGCAGTTCAGCCCGTTGATGGCGGCAGTGGCTGCGCACGAAACGGCGATTACCCGGGTGCAGAACCATGTGCTCGAACATCTGGACGAAACCTTCAGCATTGAACGCATGGCCGGCCTGGCGAATATGAGCCCGCGGCATTTCGCCAGGGTCTTCGCCCGGGAAGTGAACATGACACCCATGGAGTTTCTGCAAAGCGCACGTATCGACTGCGCCAGGAGCCTGCTGGAATCCGGTGACTTGCCGCTCAAGACCGTAGCGTTCAAAAGTGGATTCGGCAGCGTGCGGCACATGCGTTTCCTGTTCAGTGAAAAGCTTGGCCTGACCCCGACCCAGTATCGTGAGCAATTCAGCTAGCCCTTGTCCGTCGTACGCACCCTAATGGCCGTGACGCTCCCCCCGTGGTTGTTGTACCGTCACCCGGGCCTGCCAAGATACCGCTGAGCTCATTGCAATGAAGGTACGCAGCGCCTGGAAGGTTCTGCGTGCCGAGCAGTTTTCCAGCGGGTTACAATGTATGAACAGCCTTACAAATGTAACCAGCGACGCGGTGCTGCACTTCGGTCCCTACGCATTCCACCTCCAGCAGCGACTGGTCCTGGAAGGTGATCAGCCGTTGCGCCTGGGCGGGCGCGCGTTGGATATCCTGCAGGTGCTGGTCGAGCGTGCAGGTTCGGTGGTCAGCAAAGACGAGCTGATTGCCCGGGTCTGGCCAAGGTCGGTGGTCGAGGAAATCAACTTGCGCGTGCACATTGCGGCGCTGCGTCGGGTCTTTCGTGACGGACAGGGCGGGCATGACGGGCAATGCTACATCGCCACTATTCCTGAGCGTGGCTACAGCTTTGTCGCGCCGGTGCGACAGGCGCTGGAGGTGACTCCATTGCCCTGCGACACCTTTGCGAGCCCGGCGCACAATTTGCCGGCACGACTCACGCCCATTACCGGTCGCGATGCAGTCGTCGGCAGTCTGGTGCGCCAGTTGCCGGTGCGCCGTTGCATGACGCTGGTCGGGCCCTGTGGCATCGGCAAGACCACCGTTGCGCTGCGTGTCGCTGAATTGCTGTTGCAGCACTACCGCGATGGCGTGTGGCGGGTGGATCTGGCGCTGATCGATGACCCGGCGCAACTGGTCGAGCATCTGACGCGCACCTTGCCGCTGGGCATCGGAGCGGACGTGGACGCGCTGGGGCGCTGGCATGCATTGCTGGTCCTGGACAATTGCGAACACCTGCTGGAAGGCTGCCGGACGCTGGTCGAGGCGTTGCTGACGTCGGCACCTCGGCTGTCGATCCTGGTCACCAGTCGTGAACCGCTGCGGGTCACCGAGGAAGTGCTCCTGCCTTTACCGCCACTGTTGGTACCCCCCGCGTCGGCATTGTGCAGTCTCGATGAGGTCATGAGTTATTCGGCGGTGCAGCTGTTCGTCAGCCGCGCCCGAGCTCGCCAGCAAGGATTTGCCCTGCGCGAGCAGGACCTCAAGGCCGTGCGCGAAATCTGTCGGCGACTCGATGGGTTGCCTTTGGCCATCGAGCTTGCCGCCGCGCAGATCGATGCACTGGCGCTGGTGGGACTGCAGGCGCAACTGGATAACTGCTTTCAGATGCTGACCCAGGGGCGACGCACGGCAGTCCCGCGGCACCAGACCCTGAAAGCGGCCCTGGACTGGAGCTATGAGCGGCTGGCACCGATGGAGCAAACCGTGTTGCAGCGTCTGGCAGTGTTCAAGTCGGCGTTTACTAATGACGCGGCGCTGGAGGTGATCAGTTGCGCAATGCTGCCGCCGTCGAGTCTGGCCAGCATCATGGAGAGCCTGGCGCTCAAATCGCTGGTGTCGGTGGAGCAAGTCCGGGGTGTGACCCGTTATCGCTTGCTCAATACGACCCGCTGCTATGCCCTGGAAAAACTCGAACAGAGCGGGGCCTTGCGCACCTACGAAATGCGCTACGCCGGCTACGTCAGTCACAGCCGCCGACCTTCAGCCAGGGACGTGGCCCTGCAACTCTGCGAGTAACCGTTGTACAGCGACCAGGTCCGGGGTGGCATGGCCTTCGGTAAACCGCTGGTAGACCGGCGACAGCAACTCCCGGGCTTGTCGGTAGCGGCCCTGGCGTTGCCAAAGCCGCGCCAGCGAGGTGGCGCTACGCAGCTCCCAGGCCAGGGCACCCTGGGCTTTTGCTATGTTGAGCGCCTTGATCAACAGGGTCTCGGCGGTACAGTTTTTCACCGGGCAATCGGCCGCCAGCAGCGCATTGGCCCTGGCCCGCAGAATCTCCGCGGTGCTCCAGCCTGCCGCGCCGGTTTCGGCGCGTTGCAGTAAATCGTCATCGACCCGGCCGCTGTCGAGGGTGACCATGATTTCCTTGATCAAACCCGCACCCGGACGAGGTGACGCCTGGGCGTCGGCACTGTCGATGACCTGCGCATAGTGTCGAGCCCAGGTATGGAACAGCAGCACCGAGTGCTTCTGCGCTTGCTCCAGCAGCAGGCGCAAGAGTTCGCGAGCGGTTTGCCTGTCGCCGTTGTAATGGGCGATCAGGCAGCCCGACAGGGCCAGGGTGTAGCAGATCGATGTGCCATGATTGATCTGCAGCGCAACGTCCAGCGCCTGCCGGGCCGTACGCCAGGCTTGCTCGGGGTGGCCTTGAATCCAGAGGATGCGGGCCAGGATGGTCAGGGCGGCGACGCTCTGGTCGTATTGCACGCCAAACCCATGGGTGAAGCGATTGAGATGACCGCTGTGGGCCATGCGCTGGATCACCTCTTCGGCGTTCATCCGCGCCCGTTGCTGGTCGCCGGCAAAGTGCAGGGTCAGCACGCGCAGGCGATGGGTGCTCAAGGACAGTGCGGCGTCATTGTGCAGCCCCAGTCGGTCGAATTGCTCGCTCTGTTCCAGGGCCATTTGATAGTGGCCGCAACTGAGGTTGACGGCCAGGTGCCCGGAAATGGCGCGCAACTGACCGGCCACATCGTTGCAGTGAATGGCCAGGGCCCGTGCGCTGACGAAGGCTTCGACGGTTTGCGCAGTGCCGCCCTGGGTGTGATAACTGGTACTGCCCAAAGCCAGTTTCAGCAGCATTTTCAAGCGCGGACAGGGCTCGGGTGCTGCATCGAGGAGCGTCAGGGCCTTGCGCACATAACCGCCGTACTCGTTCAGTAGCGACAGTTCCTGCCACAGTGGCGTGGATGTCGCGGTCAGGCGGATCGCCAACGCATGCGGGCCTGGCGCAGACAGCCCCCAGTCGAGCGCCGCGCGCAGGTCTTCGAGGCTGCGGGCATACCGTTCGATCCATTGCCCGGTGGGAATATGCTCCCAGTCGTTTTGCGCCTGCTGCATCAGTACCAGGCATCTCTGGGCGTGACGATCGCGGGTGGCGGGCAACTCAGCGCACTGTTCGAGTTTTTCCAGGGCATAACTGCGGGTGGTGTCGAGCAGGCGGTAGAAAACCGCTTCGTCACCGACGTCCACGTTCAACAGCGACTTGGCCACCAATTGCGTGATCGAGCCAAACACCTCGCTCGGTTCAATGTGTTCACCCACGATCACCGCCGCCGCCGATTCCAGGGTAAAGCCACCGCGGAAGATGCCGAGTCGACGCAGGCAGGTTTGTTCGCAGGCATTGAGCAGGTTGAAGCTCCAGTCCAGCGTCGTGCGCAGGGTCTGGTGCCGGCCCAGGGTCGTCGGGTTGCTGTGGGTCAGTCGGCCAAAGCTTTGCTGCAACTGCGTCAGCAAACCCTGCAGGCCAAGGTTCGCGACCTGCGCGGCCGCCAGTTCCAGGGCCAGCGGAATGCCGTCCAGGCGCCGGCAGATATCGATCACCAGCGGCAATTGGGTGTCGGTCAGTTCAAAGCTGTCGTGGTTGGCCATGGCCCGCTCGACAAACAGCTGCACTGCGGAAAAACCCAGCGCTTGGGTGTGGTCCAGCACGGCAATGGGCGGAGGGCAGTCCAGTGATTCCAGGCGCTGCACGTATTCGCCTTCGGCTCGCAGGCTCTCGCGGCTGGTGGCCAGGATATGCACCTGCGGCGCGCCACGCAGCAGGCTTTCACACAGCAATGCCAGGCTGTCGACCAAGTGTTCGCAGATGTCGATGACCAGCAACATATGCCGTTCGCGCAGGAACGTGGCGAGGCTGTTCATCGGTTCGCTGTCGTGCAGGGACAGTTCCAGCACTGCCGCCAGGTGACCGCAGACCATCGCTGGATCGTTGATCGGTGCCAGGTCCAGCAGGCGGATGCCATCTCGGTAATGGCCGATCAGTTGCTCGGCAACGCGCAGCGCGACCGTGGTCTTGCCGATACCGCCGGGGCCGACGAGGGTGATGAAACGCTGGCGTGGCAGCTGCGCCACCAGGTTGTCGACCAGCACCTGACGACCGATCAGACGGGTGCTGCGCAAGGGCAGGTTGTGGCCACCCAATTTCCCGGCGTCGCTGTGTAGGCCTTGCCCGCTGTGCTCAAGCGCGCACGGCGCCACAAAGCTGTAGCCACGCTGGGCCACGGTGACAATGTAGCGCTGGCCGGCCTGACCGTCGCCAAGGGCTTTGCGCAAGGCTGCCATGTGCACCCGCAGGTTGATCTCTTCCACCACGCTGTCGGGCCAGACTTGCGCCATCAAGTCCTGCTTGCTGACAACCTTCCCGGCGTGCTCCAGCAGGATCAACAGGATGTCCATGGCACGTCGGCCCAGGCGCAGGGGCCGTTCGGATTCCATCGCCAGACGTTGTCCGGGGTAGATCCTGTAGGGGCCGAAATGCACAGCCTGTTCGGGGGCGAGGGTCAACGGTTTACTCCTGTATGCATGCGTCTGGGACGCGCTTTTCGAGCATATTCCTTAGGTTTTTGCCGCCTTGCAATGCGCTGCGCGAGTGACTGTTGCTCAAACGCATTGAATGTCGTGTATCAGGTAATGGCGGGCGGTCCCGTGAACATTGGTCGAAGATGCATTAAACCGGGTCGCCGGGGCTTTTGGCGTGCCTGGGAAAATTAACAACGTTTAACTCGTCGTGCGTCCGGTCTACGCCAAGACTGCGAACCCTAAATGGATTCTACATGTCTGGAGGACGCCAGAGATGAGCAGCGTGGTGGTGGTCTATCACAGCGGTTACGGGCACACCCGGGTCATGGCCGAAGCCGTGGCCCAGGGTGTGCAACGGCACGTGGGTAGCACCTGCCGACTCATTGCCGTCGAAGACGTGGGCGAACACTGGGCGTGTTTGCACCACGCCGACGCGATCATTTTCGGTGCCCCGACCTACATGGGCAGCGCTTCGGCAGCCTTCAAGGCCTTCATGGAGGCTACGGCGGCGTTTTACCTGGCGCAACCCTGGCGCGACAAGCTGGCTGCCGGCTTCACCAATTCCGGCTGCCTGTGCGGCGACAAACTCAACACCCTGCTGCAGATGGCGGTTTTTGCGGCCCAGCATTCGATGATCTGGGTCGGCCTCGACCTGCTGCCCGCACGCTCCGCCACGGGCGAGTTCGACGGCCAGATGAACCGGCTGGGCAGTTCGTTGGGCGCCATGGCCCAGTCGAATGTCGAACAGTCCCCCGACCTCGCACCGCCCGCCGAGGACCGCTGCACCGCGGCACACCTGGGCGAGCGCGTGGCGCGGCTGGCCGAGCGAATGCGCCGCACATCCGATTGATTGACCTCAACCCCACGTAAGGAGCACACCCCATGAGTACGTTCACCACCCGCGACGGCACCGAGATCTATTTCAAGGATTGGGGGAGCGGTCAGCCGATCGTCTTCAGCCACGGTTGGCCACTCAATGCCGACAGTTGGGAATCGCAGATGTTGTTCCTGGCCACCCAGGGCTACCGCGTCATTGCCCACGACCGCCGTGGACATGGCCGTTCCAGCCAGCCATGGTTCGGCAACGACATGGACACCTACGCCGATGACCTGGCGCAATTGATCGAACACCTGGACTTGCACAACGTCGTGCTGTTCGGCTTCTCCACCGGTGGCGGTGAAGTGGCGCGCTACATCGGTCGTCACGGCACCGGGCGGGTGGCCAAGGCCGGGCTGATTTCCTCCGTGCCACCGCTGATGCTCAAGACCGACGCCAATCCCGGCGGCCTGCCGATCGAAGTGTTCGACGGCATTCGCCAGGCTTCGCTGGTGAACCGCTCGCAGCTGTACAAGGACCTCGCCAGCGGCCCGTTCTTCGGTTTTAACCAGCCCGGCGCCACACCGTCCCAGGGCATGATCGACTGGTTCTGGATGCAGGGCATGACCGCCGGCCACAAGAACGCCTACGACTGCATCAAGGCATTCTCGGAAACCGATTTTACCGAAGACCTGAAGAAATTCGACGTGCCGACGCTGGTGGTGCACGGCGACGCCGACCAGGTGGTGCCGATCGAGGCCGCGGGTATCGCGTCGGCAGGATTGGTGAAAGATTCGCAGCTGTTGGTCTACCCTGGCGCGCCCCATGGCCTGACAGACACCCACAAGGATCAGCTCAACGCCGATCTGCTGGCATTCCTCAAGGGTTGATGTATGCCGGCGATGGCGTTCGCGAAGTCGCCATCGCCGGCTCTTGCAGGGATGTTTGTGCGGGTGAGGCGGGAAGGGCGCGTACTGTGCGGCAACGCCAGGCAAACGGATTGATGCCTTCACTGCGGGTGAACATGTGGCAGAAATGCGCCTGGTCGCAGAAGCCGCATTCGAGGCTGATTTGCGTCAGGCTCAGGTCAGTGTGCTGGATCAGCAGCTTGGCCCGGGCGATGCGTTGTTGGCGGATCCATTCCTGGGGTGAGCAACCGGTGCTGCACTTGAACGCCCGGGAAAAATGACTGCGCGACAGCGAACAGGCCTGGGCCAGCTCGGTCACTTGCAGGGTTTCTCCGAGGCGCTCGAGGATCAGTCGTTTGACCAACCGCTCGCGCTGCGGACTGAGGCCGCTGGTGCTTTTGCCTTGTGTGTGTGCGACTGCCGCGCGGGCGGCGCTTTGCTGCAACTGAGCCATGGCGAATGTCCGTGTCGGTAGGCTTCATTCTTGAACTCCAGGGCTCTGGCTTGCGAGTTAAACGTTGTTAATTCCTCGTCCATGGCGGGCACTCTTGCGTAAAGTCAGACACAATCGCTGCCTCGCGCCTGGCTCAACACAAAAAGGAACCGTGCCTATGAACCGTAACGATCTGCGCCGCGTCGACATGAACCTGTTGGTGATTTTCGAAGCCTTGATGTTCGAGAAGAACCTGACCCGCGTCGCGGAAAAACTGTTCATGGGCCAGCCTGCCGTGAGCGCGGCCCTGGGACGGTTGCGCGATCTGTTCGATGACCCTTTGCTGTTGCGCAACGGTAGAAGCATGGAGCCGACGGCGCGGGCATTGGCGATTCTCAAGGAACTGCAACCGGCGATGGATACCATTTCCGGCGCGGTCAGTCGTGCCAAGGAGTTCGATCCGGCGACCAGTTGCGATGTGTTTCGCATTGGCCTGTCGGACGATGCCGAGTTCGGGTTGTTCCCGCCACTGCTGAGCAAGCTGCAGGAAGAAGCACCGGGCATTGTCGTGGTGGTACGCCGGGCCAATTACCTGCTGATGCCGGCCTTGCTGGCGTCGGGGGAAATTTCCGTGGGCGTCAGCTACACCACCGAGTTGCCGGCCAATGCCAAGCGCAAGAAACTGCGCGATATTCCCTGCAAAGTGCTGCGCGGTGACAAGCGACCAGGAACGCTGACCCTGGATGAGTATTGTGCGCGTCCCCATGCGATGGTCTCGTTTTCCGGAGACCTGAGCGGCAATATCGATCTGGATCTGGCGAAGGTGGGTCGCACCCGCCGTGTGGTGCTGGGGGTTCCGCAGTTCAGTGGTTTGCGCGCGTTGCTCGCCGGGACCGAGATGATTGCCACGGTGCCCGATTATGCAGCTTGTGCGTTGGTGGAGGGGTGTGGCTTGCGCGCTGAAGATCCGCCGTTCGAGATTGCCGCGGCGCAGTTGTCGATGGCGTGGAGTGGGGTGCATGACAATGATCCGGCGGAGCGCTGGTTGCGGTCGCGCATCAGTCAGTTCATGTCTGAGCCTTTGGCTGTTCTGGCTTGACCTTGGCGGCCTGGTAGTCGACCAGGTTGCTGGTTGTTTGAGTACATATCCGTTGCTGCGGTAACGGCGGCTTATGGTTTCGCCCTTACGGCGAGTCCCTAGATCAAGATCAAGATCAAAAGCTGAAGGCGAGCTAACGCTCGGCCTGATGAGTGGTGAAGAGCGGGGTGGTGTACGCCGCTTTGCTTTTGCTTTTCTGTAGGCGCTGGCTTGCCAGCGAAGGCGGCCTCCCAGCCGACTGACCTTCCTGATGTGCCCAATCTCCTGTGGGAGCGGGCTTGCTCGCGAATGCGGCCTTACAGCCGACCAACATCTGGCAGATGTACCCATCCCCTGTGGGAGCTGGCTTGCCAGCGAAGGCGGCCTCCAAGCCGACCTGTTTCCTGCAGATGTACACAGACCCACTGTAGGAGTGAGCCTGCTCGCGATGGCGACCTGACAGCCGACCTGTTTCCTGCAGATGTACACGGACCCACTGTGGGAGCGAGCCTGCTCGCGAATGCGGTTCGTCATTCAACAGCTATATTAACTGACACGCTGCGCCATCGCGAGCAAGCGCGCGACCACAACGACCCCTGTTGTCCCGTGGCTGCGCGTCCCCTCGCAAAGACAGCACGTACATTCAATTTTTTTCTTCTCCGCAACGGCACTATCCAACTCAATAGCGGCGATCAACTCCCGTGGTTGTCTGTTCGCCCCCCCTATCGTTTCGCCGGAGCCCTGCGTCATGCCTGATTCCAACGTGCCCGACTCGCCTTTCGAGGAGGTCGTGACCCTGGTTATCAAACACCGGGTCAAAGCCGGTTTTGAAGTGCCCTACGAGGCTTGGCTGCGCAATATTGTCAGTGTCGCCGGACAGCAGGAAGGGCACCTGGGTGTGGATGTGATGCGCGGCAAGAACGCCGGCCTCGACATGTACACTTGCGTCTTGCGTTTTTGTTCCCCCGGCGCGATGCAGCGCTGGCTCGATTCGCCGCAACGCCAGGCGTTGGTCAAAGAAGCCACGCCGATGCTGGCCGACGGCGACCAGACCGAGGTCAATCCGGTCAACGAATTCTGGTTCGCCCCGCAGGCCGAGACGGGCTCGCCGCCGCCGCGCTGGAAGCAGGCTGTGGTCACGCTGTTGGTGATTCTGCCGCATACCTTGCTGGTGCCGTTGCTCTGGGGACCGCTGTTGCAACTCAACGCCTTTCTCTCCCAATACGTGGTCGCGACATTCCTGATCACCCTGACCATCGTGCTGTCGGTGGTGTACCTGTTCATGCCGATGGCGACGCGCTTGTTCGCGCCCTGGCTGTCCTCATCCACTTCGCCCAAGGAAACGCGATGAACGCCGACCTGATTCTGTTCAATGGCCAATTTCATACCGTAGACCGTGAGAACCCACACGCCAGTGCGGTAGCCATCCGTGATGGCCGCTTTGTCGCAGTGGGGAGCGATGCCGAGGCCATGGCGTTGCGTGGCTCGGGCACGCAAGTGATCGACCTCAAGGGCCGTTGCGTGATTCCCGGGCTCAACGACTCGCACTTGCACCTGATTCGTGGCGGCTTGAACTACAACCTCGAACTGCGCTGGGAAGGTGTGCCGTCGCTGGCCGATGCGCTGCGTATGCTCAAGGAGCAGGCCGACCGGACGCCAACGCCGCAATGGGTGCGGGTGGTCGGGGGCTGGAATGAATTCCAGTTCGCCGAAAAGCGCATGCCGACGCTCGAAGAGCTTAACCAGGCCGCGCCCGATACCCCGGTGTTCGTCCTGCATTTGTACGACCGCGCCTTGCTCAACCGTGCGGCGCTGCGCGTTGCCGGCTACACCCGCGATACGCCGAACCCGCCGGGTGGCGAGATCGTGCGCGACGCCAATGGCAACCCCACCGGAATGCTGGTGGCGCGCCCCAACGCGATGATTCTGTACTCGACGCTGGCCAAGGGGCCGAAGTTGCCGCTGGAGTATCAGGTCAACTCGACGCGCCAGTTCATGCGCGAACTCAATCGCCTGGGACTGACCAGCGCCATCGATGCCGGCGGTGGTTTCCAGAATTATCCGGACGACTATCAGGTGATCGAGCAGTTGGCCAAGGACCAGCAGCTGACCATTCGCATCGCCTACAACCTGTTTACCCAGAAGCCCAAGGAAGAGCTGGCGGATTTCCAGAACTGGACCGGCAGCGTCAAGTTGCATCAGGGCGACGACTACCTGCGGCACAACGGCGCCGGGGAGATGCTGGTGTTTTCGGCGGCGGATTTCGAGGACTTCCTCGAACCGCGTCCAGACCTGCCGCAAAGCATGGAAGACGAGCTTGAGCCGGTGGTGCGCCATCTGGTCGAACAGCGCTGGCCGTTCCGTTTGCACGCCACCTACGACGAGTCCATCAGCCGCATGCTCGACGTGTTCGAGAAGGTCAACCGTGACATACCGTTCAACGGTTTGCCGTGGTTCTTCGACCACGCCGAAACCATCACCCCACACAACATCGAGCGGGTGAGGGCGTTGGGTGGCGGCATCGCGATTCAGGATCGCATGGCGTTCCAGGGTGAATATTTCGTTGAGCGCTACGGCGCCAAGGCGGCCGAAGCCACGCCGCCGATCCAGCGCATGCTGGCCGAAGGTGTGCCGGTCGGTGCCGGCACCGACGCGACGCGGGTGTCGAGTTATAACCCCTGGACCTCGCTGTACTGGATGGTCAGCGGTCGCACCGTCGGTGGCCTGGCGTTGCACGCCGAGGGCTTGTCGCGGCAGACCGCGCTGGAACTGTTCACCCATGGCAGCGCCTGGTTTTCTTCCGAGCAGGGCAAGAAAGGCCAGATCAAGGTTGGGCAACTGGCGGACGTGGCCGCATTGAGCGCGGACTTTTTCAGCGTCGAGGAAGAAGCGATCAAATGGATCGAGTCGGTACTGACCGTGGTCGGCGGCAAGGTGGTGTATGCCGCCGGGGATTTCGAGAAGCTGGGACCTGCCAGCGTGCCGGTGCTGCCGGACTGGTCGCCGGTGGTGAAAGTACCGGGGCACTGGCGGCCGAACTCGCCGCTGCAGGCGCAGGTTCACCAGTGCAGCGGTCCCTGCGCGGTGCACTCGCACAGCCATGAACGGGCGCGTCTGTCGAATGCACCCGTCAGTGATTTTGCCGGTTTCTGGGGCGCCTTCGGCTGCTCGTGCTTTGCTTTTTGACGAATACCCATAAGCGCCGGCCTCCTGGTCGCGCGCAGCAAGCGACAACCATCCACCAAGGAGTTTATTCATGAGCAACGTACCGTACTCTCGCTTGAACAAAGACGACGCTGTTGTGCTGCTGGTCGATCACCAGACCGGCCTGATCTCGCTGGTGCAGGATTTCTCGCCTAACGAGTTCAAGAACAATGTGCTGGCCCTGGGCGACATCGCCAAGTTCTTCAAGCTGCCGACCATCCTCACCACCAGTTTCGATAAAGGGCCTAACGGTCCGATCGTGCCGGAGCTCAAGGCGCAGTTCCCGGATGCGCCGTTCATTGCCCGTCCGGGCCAGATCAACGCCTGGGACAACGAAGACTTCGTCAAGGCCGTGAAGGCCACCGGTCGCAAGCAACTGATCATCGCCGGCGTGGTAACGGACGTGTGCGTTGCGTTCCCGACCCTGTCGGCCATTGCCGAAGGTTTTGAAGTGTTCGTGGTGACGGACGCTTCCGGCACCTTCAACACCACCGTGCAACAGGCTGCCTGGGCCCGCATGTCGGCCGCCGGTGCTCATCTGCTGAACTGGTTCTCCGTGGCCTGCGAGCTGCAAGGCGACTGGCGCAACGACATGGAAGGCCTGGCCAACCTGCTGTCCGAACGTCTGCCGAACTACCGCAACCTGATCAACAGCTACACCACGTTCACCGCCAAGTAAGAACGTCGGCCAAAACGCGAACCTTGTGGGAGCGAGCCTGCTCGCGAAAACGGTTTGACAGACACTGCAACAGTGTCTGGCCTGTCGTCTTCGCGAGCAGGCTCGCTCCCACATTGTTATGCGATAGGGTGATAAAAAGGGGAGAAGTCGCTATAAAGTGCCTGACTGTCAACCAAAGGCATGACAATGAACCCGTTCGAAGATATGCGAATTTTTTGCCAGGTGATGGACTCCGGCAGCTTCACCGCCGCGGCCGATCAATTGGGGTTGTCCAAGCAGTTTGTCAGCCGCCGCTTGATGCAACTCGAGGAGCGACTGGGCGTGCGACTGCTCAATCGCTCGACCCGGCGGCTGGATGTCACGCCCCTGGGCCAGCGTTACTACGAGTCGGCCTTGCGCTTGCTCGGTGAAGTGGAGCAGGTGGAGCAAGGTATCGCCGGGCAGACTACCGAACCGCGTGGCACCCTGCGAGTGAGTGCGCCGCTGTCGTTTGCGCTCGCGCACCTGGGATGCCTGCTGCCGCAATTTTTGCAGCGCTATCGGGATGTCACGGTGGAGGTGGACTTGAGCGATCGCCCGGTGGATCTGCTCGGCGAAGGTTATGACCTGGCCTTGCGCATCGGAGTACTGGAAGACTCGACGCTGATCGCGCGGCGCATCGCCTCTGTCCAGCGTGTCTATTGCGCAAGCCCGACTTACCTGGCGGAGCGTGGCACGCCGCTCAAACCCGATGATTTGCACCATCATGACTGCCTGCCTTATGGCCACGGGCGTCAAGTGCAATGGCGCTTTGAGGGGCAGGGCAAGCCGCTGCTGGTCAACGTCACCGGGCGCATGCGGGTCAACAATGGCGAGTTGCTCAAGGACGCGGCGATTGCCGGGATGGGGATTACCTATTTGCCGACGTTTATTGTCGGTTCGGCTCTGAGGGACGGGCGACTGATGGCGGTGCTGGAGGAGTTTCAACCGCAGCCGCTGACGTTGTCGGCGGTGTATCCGCAGCATCGTCAGACGTCGCGACCGGTGCAGGCGTTGATCGAGTTTTTGCGTGACCGCCTGGACCCCTTGTAGGAGCGAGCATGCTCGCGATGGACGTCAACGATGACGCGGGCAGTCTGAATGCATCCGTTGTCTGGACGTTTATCGCGAGCATGCTCGCTCCTGCAAGGGGTAAAGCAGGTCAGTTGACGCGTTTGTCGTCGCCCGGTTCGCCACCGACGTGAACGCCACGATCGTCACCTGGCTCGCCGGCGGCATGCAGGCCGCGATCGTCACCGACTTCACCGGCACGGTGCACGCCGCGATCGTCGCCGACTTCGCCGGCACGGTGCACGCCATGGTCATCACCGGCGCGATGAACCCCATGGTCATCACCGACTTCGCCGGCGCGATGTACGCCGTGATCGTCACCCGGTTCGGCGTGGTTGCTGCTACGCCCGGAATTCGAGGCTGTATTGCCGGCGTGCCCCGAAGCGTGGTCGCTGCCGCTATGACCGCTGGCGCCGCTGTTGCCGCCGTGACCGCCGCCATTACCACCGCCGCCGCCACCACCGCCGCCACCGTGACCGCCGCCACCACCACCACTGCCGCCGCCGTGACCGCCACCGCCACCACTACCGCCTTCTTTAGCTTGAGCGCTCGAAACCCCCGACAAGTTGTCCGGAATCAGTACGGTAGACGCTGACAGAACTGCGCCAATAGCCACAGCCAACAAAAGCTTGTTCATGTGCATATCGATCTCCGTCTTCTTTTTTCATTTGCAACGTTGATAAACCATGCCGCGTGCTGCTTCGTTCGGTAGGGAAAATCCAGTAGGTACGTCGGTTAACACCTCAACTTGAAATTTTATTCGGTGCAACGTTGATAAATCCTGCAACAAACCGCCAGGCCCCGTCCCAGAGGGCTCAGTGAATGCTGGAAGCCAGCTCGAATATCGGGATGTACATCAAAATCACGATCACACCGATCAATAGGCCGATGAAGGTCATGAGCAAGGGTTCGAACAGGCGCACGAACCATTCGATCCAGCGGCTGATTTCTTCGTCGTAGAAGTCGGCGCTGCGCTCCATCATCTGTCCGAGGTTGCCGGACTGCTCGCCGGCGCGTAGCAGGCGCAGGGACACAGGGGTCACCAGGTGATTGAGTTCCAGCGCCGTCGACAACGACTGCCCCTCGCGTACCCGTTCGCAGGCCTGGTCCAGGCGCAATCGGGAGGCCGGGGTGAGCAGGTTGCGGACCATGCCCATGGCGGTGACGAGTGGAATGCCGCCTTGCAGCAAAATCCCCAGGGAACGGTAGAAACGCGCCAATTCGTACATGAAGATGCGCTGGTGCACCGCCGGGAGTTTTTCGATCAGGCGGTCCAGGCCTCGACGAAAGGCCGGTTGTCGTTGCAGAAAGGCGAGGGCGATGACGATCGCCGCCAGTGCGCCAAAGAATTCGCCCTGGTGGGCGTGCAGGAACATCCCGCTGCTCATCAGGATCTGCGACAGCCACGGCAGGTTCGACCCCAGCCCTTCGAACACCAGGCTGAAGCGCGGAACGACATAACCCATCAAGAACAGCACCACGCCACCGCCCACCACCAGCAACAGCATGGGGTAGATCGACGCGCTGACGATCTTCTGTCGAACCTCGTCCATGCGCTGGCGATAGCTGACATATCGACCCAGCGCATCGCCTACGGCACCGGTTTTCTCACTGGACTGAACCAACGCCACGTACAGCGGCGGAAACACTGCCGACAGTTGGGCCAATGCCTGGGAAAACGATTTGCCTTCATAAAGCAGGCGCACCAGTTCGCTCAAAGTCTTGCGGGCTTGCGGCGCATTCTCTTTTTCCGCCAGGCTTTCCAGCGCATCGATCAACGGCAGGCCGGCATTGAGCAGTGTGGTCAGTTCCTGGCTGAACAACACCAGGTTGAAGGTTTCACGCTGCTTGACGCGCAGTGCCCGCCAGTGTCGTTCGGCGTGCAGGCTGACCACCCGCAGCCCCTGGTCTTCGGCGATGCGCCGGGCTTCAGTGTCGCCCGGCGCTTCGACCGTCATCGAAACCACACCGGCCTTGCCTACCGCCTTGAGGTGAAAACGCATGGTCGCCATTCCCCATCATTGCCAACTGGTGACTTCGGCGTTCTCGCCTTCACCGCCGGGTTGCCCGTCCTTGCCCATGGACAGCAGGTCGTACTCGCCGTTTTCCCCAGGGTAGCGGTAGGTGTAGTTACGCCCCCATGGGTCCTGCGGGAGTTTTTTCTGCAAGTACGGGCCGGTCCAGTGGGCTTCATCCCTGGGGGCGGTGACCAGTGCCTGCAAACCCTGCTCGGTCGAGGGGTAATGGCCGACCTCCAGGCGGTACAGGTCCAGGGCCTTGCCCAGGCCTTCTATTTGCGCCTTGGCCACCTTCACTTCGGAGCGGCCCAATTGCGCGAAATACTTCGGCGCGACGATGCCGGCCAACAGCCCTAGCACCACCAGCACCACCAACAGTTCTAGCAATGTGAACCCGCGCTGCGTGCGCAGGGCGAAAGCGTGTCGCTGTTTCATGATGACCTCACACAGTCGGCAGAAGGGTCGCGATAGAGGCTTATGCAATTGCCATGCACATGGCGGGCAAAGGCTTGGGCATCCTTCTGTACTCCCCGTGCCACGGGCCCTGGCGCTTTCGGCACAGTGCTTGCGTATGGCTGCTACACGACCGGCCATTGGGGCATTACCCCCATTTTTCGGGGCCGGTCAGGGGAGGTAGAACAATGAAAACTCTCACCACAGGATTGCTTGGCATGATGCTGCTGGCCGGCGTTGCGCAGGCCGATGTCTTTGTTTCCAGGGACGCCAAGGGCGACTACGTCTTGTCCAACGTCCATCGCCCCGGCCGTCAATATGAACGGGTGGTCCGTGAGGTCGAGGCGGCGGTGGTCAGCCTCGACCGGCAGCCGCAAATGATTGCCGCGCGACCCTATGCCGAGCTGGTCTCCAAGGCCGCCATGGACAACCAGTTGCCGGCGGCGCTGCTGCACGCGGTGATCCAGGCCGAATCCCACTACGACGCGGGTGCCGTATCGCCCAAAGGCGCAGGCGGCTTGATGCAACTGATGCCCGACACCGCCCGGGAGTTGGGCGTGAAAAACGTCTACGACCCCAAGGCCAACATCCAGGGCGGGGCCAAATATCTCAAGCGCCTGATGAACCTGTTCGACAACGACATCGCCCTCGCCGTGGCCGCCTACAACGCAGGGCCTCAGGCGGTCATCAGCCGTGGCGGGGTGATCCCGCCATTCGCCGAAACCCAGCGTTATGTGCCCAACGTCTTGAACCAATACCGGCGTCTGCAGGGACTGGACGCCGATGCGCCGTTGTGATCGCAGACAGGGGAGGGTTTCCCCAACATTGGGGGATGGTGGCCCCGGCAAAAAAGTGGGGAATTAATGGGGAATATCCCCCGGTGAATTAAATGGCTGTTCTAAACGATTGATAGTTATAAAGAATTTTTATGGCATACAGATTGCTCAAAGGATTTTGTCGAGAATTATTCCTGTGAGCACCCACAGTGAGGCCCGTGATCATGACCGGCATTTTTCACGCTCCATCCGTCCTTCCATGGCTGCTGTTGGCCGCGTCGATGTTCGGCATCGAGCTGGCCGAAGCGGCAGCACGATGTGAACGCAACCTGGTGGCCAACGTCGTGGCGCTGGACCAGCCGCTGATGTTCAACCGCCTGGGTGCGCAGAACGTCAACGGCATGATGTTCGCCCTGCGCCGCGATGTGGTCGATGACCATGACATCTCACTGGCACAGGGCGGTGCGGCGGTGCCGGGCAAGGTGTCGCTGCGTCCCGACAAGCGTCCGCGTCCGCTGGTGTTGCGGGTGGCCGCCGGTGACTGCCTGACCATCAACCTGCAGAACCTGCTGGCCTATCAGGCCAACCCCGGTTCCCACGAGGAGGGGGAGGGCGAGGAAGAAGGCATCCAGGTTGGCAACAACGAAATCTTCAAGGTCGACGAACAGGTCGCCGACCGGCATGTCGGTTTCCAGGTCAACGGCATGCAAGCGGTCAACAGCATCGATGACATCGCTTCGTTCACCGGCCGCAATGCCAACAGCTTGATCGCTCCGGGTGCCAGCCGCTCCTACACCTTGTATGCCGAACGCGAAGGGGTGTTCGCCGCCAGCAGCCGTGGCGCAACCTTCGGTGGCGAAGGAGCGGCCGGCAACGTGGCCAACGGCTTGTTCGGCCAGGTCGTGGTGGTGCCCAAGGGTGGGCGTACTTACCGCAACACCGTGACCGAAGAAGAAATGCGCCTGGCGACCACCGGCCGCACCCCGGCCGGTCAGCCGATCGTCGATTACCAGGCGCGTTACCCGCAGCGCGAACCGTGGATCCGTGAAGGCAAGGCCGGTACGCCGATCATCAATATGGTCGACGGCAATGAAATCATTTCCAGCGAGAGTGACGCGATCGTCATGGGCAGCAACGCCGATGGCAGCTTCCCGCCCTCGACGTATCCGCTGGAAGCCATGGGCAAACGCAACCCGGCCATTCCCAATCGACTGGAGCCGTTTCGCGATTTCGCCTCGCAATTCCAGGATGAAACCGCCGCGACCCAAGCCTTCCCAGCCTACTGGGCCGACCCGGTGATGGCCCATGTGCTGGAGCCGACCCGCGATTCGTTCATGATCAACTACGGCTCTGGTGGCATGGGTGCCGAAGTCGTGGCCAACCGTCTCGGTGTAGGCCCGATGCACGATTGCCTGTCCTGCGCCTACGAAGAATTCTTCCTCAGTTCCCACACCGTCG
>Ga0105251_10001113_pt1 | contig 23395 bp, 22 predicted proteins | sample KBSS64metaG_FD_80424 | JGI IMG/M metagenome (GOLD analysis project Ga0105251, IMG submission 80424) | Switchgrass rhizosphere microbial communities from Kellogg Biological Station, Michigan, USA - KBS S6-4 metaG | ecosystem: Host-associated > Plants > Roots > Rhizosphere > Soil | place...
AAGGCGATCGACTTGACGGTGCCGTCGAAGTACTCGTTGACTTTAAACATGGGCGATTCCTCGAAAAGGGCTAAAAAGGGCCGGCCAGTATGCACAAGGCCCAAGGCCTAGTCACCTCTCTAAAGCGCAAGGACAAGGGGCAACAGGCGTGCGGTATTGCGCGCGTCTTCCAGCGCCCGGTGTTGCTGCCCGCTGAACTGCAGTCCCGCCAGTTGCAGGGCACCGTTGAGTCCCAAGGGTCGTTCCAGGCGCCGGGCCTTGGCAAAGCGCTGCTTGAGATTCATGTGCGGCACTTGGCTCAACGCGCTATCGAGTGCCAGGCGTTGCCAATCCTGGAGCAACTGTTTGCGATCGTAGTCGCCCCAACTGACCCAGCCTTCAAGCCGCGCGTGATGTTGGCCCAGCCAACGCTCGAACGCCGCCCAGACTTCGCCGAGGGGCTGTGCGGCATCGATATTGGCCTGGGTGATGTGCGTTAACTCCCGGCAAAACGGCGTCAACAAAGGGCGCCGCAACGGGCGCACGAAACGCTGGAAGAAATCCAGCTCGCGGCCTTTGTGATCCACCAGGGTGGCACCAATTTCGATGATTTCCATTTCCGTAATGGGCCAACCACCCTCATCGGTGGTGGCTTCCAGATCAATGACCAACCAGTGAGGCATCGCAGGGTTCCCGGTATCCGCATGCTGATAGGGCTTGAGCGTAGCCAAAGCCTGCGGTTACGCCTAGCGGCTTATTCGACCTCCAGCAGAATCTGACGGTTTTTCACCTGGTCTCCGACCTGCACCTGCAAGCGCTTGAGCACGCCGTCGATACCCGACTTGAGCGGGTGCTCCATTTTCATGGCTTCCAGCACCACCAGCAATTGGCCTTTGCTGACCTTGCTGCCCTCGCTGACCAGCACGTCGATGACCGCACCGTCCATGGGCGCCTTGAGGGTGCCGCAGCTGACACTGGCCTGGCTGCAGGCCGGCGCTTGAGTGCGATCCACCAGTCGCAGGCTGCCGGGACCTGTGTGCAGCCAAAGTTGCCCGGCCTCCATGCGGTACGCATGACGCTGGCGGATGCCGTCGAGTTGCAGCGTGGCCCAGCGGCCGTCGCTCTGGATGATCTTAAGTTCGAGGTGGCGACTGGCGACTTCAACCCGCAGCGGCTCACCGGGAACCGCGTGCAACGCCACCGGCCAGTCCTGATCGTCCAGTGCGAGGCGATAGTGCAGCGGCACGCTGGCGTTATTGCGCCAACCGGCCAGCGCCACCGGATGCGCCTGTGCCGATGCCTGATAGAACAGCGCCGCGGCAATCGCCAGTTGTTCGGCACTCGGGACCTGGCGCTGCAAACAGGAATGTTCGGCGAAATGCTGCTCGATGAACCCGGTGCTGAACTCGCCACCGATGAATTGCGGATGTTGCAGCAGGCTGACGAGCAAGCGCTGGTTGCTCTGTACGCCCAGCAGCACGCAGTCCTGCACGGCCCGCAGCAACTTGCGCCGAGCCTCTTCACGGGTCTGGCCGTGGGCGATGATTTTGCCCAGCAGCGGGTCGTAGAACGGGCTGATCCCCTGGCTTTCGACCAGCCCATGGTCGATCCGCACGCCATCCTGCAAACGCGGTTCCCAGGCCGTGACTCGTCCGGTTTGTGGCAGGAAACCTTGCGCAGGGTCTTCGGCGTACAGGCGCACTTCCATGGCATGTCCCTTGAGCTGAACGTCTTCCTGACGCAGCGGCAGCGCCTGTCCCTGGGCGATGTTCAACTGCCAGGCCACCAGGTCCAGGCCGGTGATGAATTCGGTCACCGGATGTTCCACTTGCAGTCGGGTGTTCATTTCCAGGAAGTAAAACTGTCCGCGCGCATCCAGCAGGAATTCCACCGTGCCCGCGCCGACATAGTTGACCGCGCGTCCCGCCTTGAGCGCCGCTTCGCCCATGGCCTGGCGCAACGGACTCGTCATCACGGGGCAGGGGGCCTCTTCGATGACTTTCTGGTGGCGACGCTGGATCGAACAATCACGCTCGCCAAGGTAGATCAGGTTACCGTGCGAGTCGCCGAACAACTGCACCTCGACATGGCGCGGTTCGATCAAGGCCTGCTCGAGGATCAGTTCGTCACTGCCAAAACCGTGCAAGGCTTCGGAGCGAGCGCTGCGCAGCTGTTGCACCAGGTCGCTGGCCCCATGCACCAGGCGCATGCCACGCCCACCGCCGCCGGCACTGGCCTTGATCATCAGCGGGTAGCCGATGCGGTCGGCTTCGCGGATGAGGGTGGCATCGTCCTGTTCGGCACCCTGATAACCCTCGATGCAGGGTACGCCGGCATTGAGCATGGCGATTTTCGACCGGCGCTTGCTGCCCATCAGCTCGATGGCTTCGGGGCTGGGCCCGATGAAAGTGATGCGGGCGTCCTGGCAGGCGCGGGCGAAAGCGGCATTTTCCGAGAGGAAACCGTAGCCCGGATGGATGGCATCCGCGCCAGTGCGCCGTGCCGCGTCGATGATCGCCTGGATATTCAGGTAGGACTGCTGCACCGGAGCCGGGCCGATGTTCACCGCTTCGTCGGCCATTTGCACGTGCAGGGCATCGGCGTCGGTGTCGCTGAATACCGCGACGGTGCGGTAGCCCAGGGCCTGGGCGGTGCGCTGGAGGCGGCAGGCGATTTCACCGCGATTGGCGATCAGGATCTTGCTGAATCCGGGCATGTTCTGCTCCCAGGGATTTGCGTTGAATGTGAGGGCCTCTTCGCGAGCAGGCTCGCTCCCACAGTTGAAACGCATTCCAATTGTGGGCGCGAGCCTGCTCGCGAAGCTTTTAAAGGGCCCACCCCGGTTTGCGTTTTTGCACGAATGCCGTGGTCCCCTCGACCCCTTCAACCCCGGTCACTGCTTCGCTGAACCACTCGGCCGCCTCATCGAGCAAAGCATCCGATGGCTGCATGGCGCTCGCCAGCAACAGTTTCTTGGTCGCCGCATTCGCCCCGGGCGCGCAACAAAGCACATGGGCCAGCACTTCATCGAGTCGCTCGGCCAATGCCTGCGTATCGTGCTCGACAAAATGCACCAGCCCCATCCGCCGTGCCTGGGTGCCGTCGAAACGGGCTGCGGTCAGGGCGAGGCGGCGGGCCTGGGTCAGGCCGATGCGCTGCACCACGAACGGTGCGATCTGCGCTGGCAACAGACCGAGGCTGGTTTCCGGCAGGCCGAACTGCGCCTGGTGATCGGCCAGGGCTATATCGCTGACACAGGCCAAACCGAAGCCACCACCGAGCACCGCGCCTTGCAGGACGGTGATCACCACCTGCGGCGCATGCTGCACCTCTTGCAGCAACGCACCGAACAGTCGATTCAAGTCGCGGTGCGCGCCCGGACCTTGGGCGCGTGCATTGGCCATGTCCTTGATGTCGCCCCCGGCACAGAAATGCCCGCCGGCACCGCCGATCACCAAGGCCCTGACTCCCCGGTCATCGTGCACTGCCACCAGCACCGCACGCAGTTCGCTGACCATCTGCAAGTTCATGGCGTTGCGGTTGTCCGGTCGATTGAGGGTGATGTGCAGCACGCCGTTGTGCATATCGAGCAGCAGTGTCTGGCAATCCGGCAGAGTACTCATTTGTTTTTCCCGGGCAGGATGCCCATGAGCTTGCAGATAATCCCCAGCATGATTTCGTCGGCACCGCCGCCGATCGACACCAGGCGCACATCGCGGTAGGCGCGGGCCACCGGGTTGTCCCACATGAAGCCCATGCCGCCCCAGTACTGCAGGCAGCTGTCGGTCACCTCGCGACCCAGGCGACCGGCCTTGAGCTTGGCCATGGACGCCAGGCGCGTGACGTCCTGGCCCTTGATGTATTGTTCGGTGGCTTGATAGACCAGCGCCCGCAGGCATTCGATCTCGGTTTGCAGTTCAGCCAGGCGAAAGTGAATGACCTGATTGTCGATCAGCGCACTGCCGAAGGTTCTGCGCTCCTTGCAATACTCGATGGTGCTGTCGACGCAGTACTCCAATCCCTTGATCATATTGGCCGCACCGAACAGGCGCTCCTCCTGGAACTGCAGCATCTGCATCATGAACCCCGCGCCTTCGTGACCGATGCGATTGCGCTGTGGCACCCGCACGTTGTCGAAAAATACCTGGGCGGTTTCCGAGCTGCGCATGCCCAGTTTGTCCAGGTGCGAGCTGAGGCTGATGCCCGGCGTGTTCATCGGCACCATGATCAGCGACTTGTTGACGTGCGGTTTGTCATCCGAGGTGTTGGCCAGCAGGCAGATGAAATCGGCGCTCGGCGAGTTGGTGATCCACATCTTGCTGCCGTTGATCACGTAGTCGTCGCCGTCCTTGCGCGCCGTGGTTTTCAAGCCGGCCACGTCGGACCCCGCGCCGACTTCGGAGACGCCGATGCAGCCGACCTGCTCGCCGCTGATGGCCGGGCGCAGGAACTCATCGCGCAACTCATCGGAACCGAAACGTGCCAGGGCCGGGGTGCACATGTCGGTCTGCACGCCGATCGACATGGGAATCCCGCCACAATGAATGGTGCCGAACTCTTCGGCGGCGACGATCGAGTAGCTGTAGTCCAGGCCCATGCCGCCGAATTTTTCCGGTTTGGAAATGCCCAGCAGGCCGAGGTCGCCGGCCTTGCGAAAGATCTCGTGGATCGGAAAGCGCCCGGCCTTTTCCCATTCCTCGACGTGTGGATTGATCTCATGATCGACGAACTGGCGGACGGTACGACGCAGTGCTTCGTGTTCCTGGGTGAAGATCATTTTTATTTTTCTCCTGGCGAACCACGCAGAGCGTGGGAACGATCAAAACCTCGCGACACCGAAGCTGTTGGTTTGCAGCGAGCGCACCTCGGCCTCGTGACAGATATCCAGCAGGTAACCAAGAAGGGTCCGGGTGTCCCGTGGATCGATCAGGCCGTCGTCCCACAGGTTGGCGCTGCCATACAGCGCCGTGGACTGGCTGTCGAGTTTCTGCGCGGTGACCTGTTCGAGCATGTCGAGCATTTTCGGGTCGGGCACCAGGCCGTCCTTGGCCTGCTTGGCTTCGGTGACGATGCGCAACACCTTGCCGGCCTGGGTGCCGCCCATGACGGCGGTGCGACTGTTGGGCCAGGCGAAGATGAAGCGTGGGTCCAGGCCCCGGCCGCACATCGCGTAGTTGCCGGCGCCGTAGGAGCCGCCCACCACGATGGTCAGTTTCGGCACCCGGGCATTGGCCACCGCCTGGATCATTTTGGCGCCATGCTTGATCACTCCTTGCTGCTCTGATTCGGTGCCAACCATGAACCCGGTGGTGTTGTGGAAAAACAGCAGGGGCGTCTGGCTCTGGTCGCACAGCTGAATGAATTGCGCAGCCTTGCTCGCACCCTTGGGCGTAATCGGACCGTTGTTGCCGATGAATCCGCAGGCGCGCCCCTGGATTTTCAGTTGACCGCAGATAGTCTGCTGATCGAACTCGGCCTTGAATTCGAGGAAGTTCGAGCCGTCGGCGATGCGGGCAACGATCTCACGCACGTCGTAGGGTTTTTTCGGATCGTCCGGGATCAGGCCCAGCAATTGGTCGATGGGGTAGAGCGGCTCCTGCCATTGCCTGACAGGCAACACCGGCAAGCGTGCGTTCCATGGCAGCAGACTGACGATCTCGCGCACCTGGCGCACGCCGTCGGCGTCATTCTCTGCCAGGTATTCGGCGGTGCCGGCGGTTTGCGCGTGCATCAACGCGCCACCCAGTTCTTCGTCGCTGGCGACCTCTCCGGTTGCTGCTTTTAAAAGAGGCGGGCCGGCCAGGAACAGCTTGGCCTTGCCACGCACCACCACCACATAGTCCGACAGCCCCGGCTGATAGGCACCGCCAGCCGTCGCCGAGCCGTGGACCACGGTAATCTGCGGCAGGCCCATGGCCGACATGCGTGCCTGGTTGGCAAAGCTGCGCGCGCCTTCGACGAAAATCTCCGCCGCGTAATTGAGGTTCGCGCCGCCACTCTCGGCCAGGGTAATCACCGGCAGTTTGTTTTCCATGGCGATCTGTTGCAGGCGCAGGGATTTTTTCAGGCCTGAAGGGGAAATGGTGCCGCCCTTGATCGCACTGTTATTGGCCACCACCAACACCCGCACACCTGACACGTAGCCGATCCCGGCAATCAAGCCGCCGCCGGCCGAACTGCCGTCCTTGTCGTCGTGCAACTTGTAGCCGGCCAGGCTCGCCAGTTCGAGAAATGGCGCACCCGGGTCGAGCAGCAGGTTGAGGCGCTCGCGGGGCAGTAACTGACCGCGTTTTTCGAACCTGGGCCTGGCCTCGGCCGCCTTGTCCAGCAGGTTCTGTTCGAGGGTACGGACCTGTTCGACGGCGTCCAGCATGGCCGCGCGATGACGGGCGAACTGTTCGCTGTGGGGGTCCAGTTGCGATTCAATCACCGGCATGGGTTATTCCTTGTCCTTGAGGACATCAGGCAAGTACGCGCGGTGGAAGCCGTTGTACGAGTGGCTGTTGGTCGCCTTGTGAATCGGCCATGCGCGCCCGCCGAGGCTGGCCGCGCCGTCGATGCGCAGGGTGCTGCCGCTGATGAACGCCGCCGCCGGGCTGAGCAGGAACACGATCGCCGCGCTGACCTCCGATTCGGTGCCGATGCGCTTGAGCGGTACGTGCTCACGCAAGGTCGGAATCACCGCCTTGAACGCACCTTCGTAGGTGTCCATGCCGCTGGAAGCGATCCACCCCGGCGCCACAGCGTTGACCCGGACCCCGGCGTACCCCCATTCGAAGGCTGCGGTCTTGGTCAGGTTGTCCATGCCCGAGCGCGCCGCGCCCGAGTGGCCCATGCCGGGCATGCCGCCCCACATGTCGGCGAGCATGTTGACGATGGCGCCGCCGTGCTTGCTCATGGACTGGTTGAACACTTCCCGGGCCATCAGGAATCCGCCCAGCAGATTGGTGCGCATCACGGTTTCGAAACCCTTCTGGTTGATCGAGGCCAGGGGCGATGGGTACTGGCCCCCAGCGTTATTGACCAGGCCGTGAATCGGGCCGTACTTGCGGATGAATTCGCTGACAAGGTGCGTGACCGCTTCTTCCTCACGGATATCGCAGGTGCCCCAGTCAGCCTTGCCGCCATCTTCGGTAATCTCGGCAGCGACATTTTTCAACTTGTCGGCCTTGCGCCCGACCAGCAGCACATGCGCACCGAGGGCCGCCAGTTCGTGAGCCGTGCAGCGGCCAATGCCACTGCCGCCACCGGTGACGATGATGGTCTGGCCGGCAAACAGACCGGCTTTGAAAATCGAATCGTAAGCCATGGCGGCAATCCTCTAGTTGACCTGGTCGGCGATGCGCTGTGGCACCGGAATCTGGATCTCCAGCAATTGCTGGGCGAAGGCCTTGCCCTGCGGATCGATCCGCAGGCTGGCGACGCCTCCGCCACCCAAAGCGTTTTCCAAAAGGAAATTCAGGCTGTGGCTGGCGGGCAAATACCAACGCTCGACGCGCCCGTGGATCGGGTCGAGGACATGGCTCATCCAGTCGACGATCACGGCCGGGGTCAAGGCTTCGGCGATCCACGGCAGGTACTGCGGGTCGCGGGCCATGACGCCGATGTTGCTGTGATTGCCCTTGTCACCGGAGCGGGCCACCGCGAGCTTGACCAGGGCGACGCTGGCATCGGCAGGTCCCGTGGGGCGGGGTGGCTCAATCGGCACGGGCAAGTCGGCGCTGTCGAGCACATCGAGGGCGGGCAGGGCGCACGAGTGGCGCTGGCCCATGAGATCAATTTCCAGCGTGCAGGCAGTTTTGTCGATCAGGAACGAAAACAAGCGGATCAGCGGATACACCGTCGGCCGGCCGCCGACGATCCCGGTCAGCCCCGGCGCCATGCCGGTGGCGGCCTGGGCGATTTCCCGGGAGAACAGGATCAATGCCTGCTTGTGCGGATGGCGCACCGCGAGTTTGATCACCACTTCGCGACTGTCCTGGCGCTGCCCGTGGGGGCCGTACGTGGCTTCGCTGCCAAGCAGTTCAATGTTCACCTCGCTGTAGGGCGCCCAGCCGCGCTGGCTGAACATCTGTGAGGTCTTGTTGATGATCGCTTCGCTGACCCTGCGGCCCTTGGCGACCGCATCGATTCCGGCGATCAGGCAACTGGCGGTGCAACGGAAACCGTCCGGGTACGTGGCGCTGACCTTGTACTGAGCGGTGGGCGGCAAGCCTTTTGCGCCGTGCACCCGGACCGCGTTCCTGCCTTGCTGCACGAGTTTGACCTGGGTGAAATCACAGACCACGTCGGGCAGCAGGTAGGCCCGCGGGTCACCGATTTCGTAGAGCATCTGTTCGCCCACGGTCAAGGGTGTGACCAGGCCGCCGGTGCCTTCGGGTTTGCTGACGATGAACTGGCTGTCGGCGCTGACTTCGACGATGGGAAAACCGATGTGCTCGTAATCGGGCACATCGCGCCAGTCGGTGAAGTTGCCACCGGTGCATTGCGCGCCACACTCGATGATGTGCCCGGCCAGCGCCGCCTGGGCCAGTTTGTCGTAGTCGTGCCACGACCAGCCGAACTCATGCACCAGCGCGCCGCTGACCACGGCGCTGTCGACCACGCGTCCGGTGATCACGATGTCCGCGCCCAGGCGCAAGGCCTCGACAATGCCCGGTGCGCCCAGGTAGGCGTTGGTCGAGACACACATCGGCGGCAGGGGGGCGGCGCTGAACATTTCATGAATGCCAAGGCTGCCCAGTTGTTTGATCTGCGGTTGCAAGTCATCGCCTGACAAGACGGCGATCTTCAGCGCGACGCCGGCCTTGTCGCAAGCTGCCTGCAGGGCGGCTGCACAGGCTTGAGGGTTGACCCCGCCGGCATTGCTGATGACGCGGATCTTTTGTTCGGCCAGTTGAGAGAGCAGAGGAGCGAGCACTTCGATGAAGTCACTGGCGTACCCAGCCTGGGGATCTTTCATCCGTGCGCCGGCCATGATCGACAGGGTGATTTCGGCCAGGTAATCGAAGACCAGGTAGTCCAGGCGCCCGCCTTCGACCAGTTGCGCGGCGGCGGTCGAGGTGTCGCCCCAGAAGGCGCTGGCGCACCCGATGCGAATTGTTCTTGGCGCAGTCAACTCCATAACCACCTCCGGCAACAATGCTGTGAGACTACCAAGCAAGCGCTTGGTTTGTAAACGACTGAACTATCTTCTGCCCGAGCGCTTGCTTGGTCGTCGCCAGTTGCTTAAATTGCCAGCGCAACCCCAATGTTTTCGCGGGGAGCGCGGCATTGGACTGATCGACTGTAGGAGAGAACGGGTGGATGAGCAAAAAGCCTTGAGCGTCATGCGCGAGTTGGTCGACAGCGGACAATTGACCGACCCGGACAGCGCCCGGGGCAAGTTGCTGCAAGTGGCGGCCCACCTGTTTCGCAACAAAGGCTATGAACGCACTACCGTGCGCGACCTGGCCGGTGCCGTGGGCATCCAGTCGGGAAGTATTTTTCATCACTTCAAGAGCAAGGACGATATCCTGCGGGCGGTGATGGAGGAGACCATTCGCTACAACACCGCGTTGATGCGTGCGGCCATCGCCGAGGCCGACACCGTGCGCGAGCGGGTGCTGGCGCTGATTCGCTGCGAATTGCAGTCCATCATGGGCGGCAGTGGCGAGGCCATGGCGGTGCTGGTCTATGAATGGCGGTCACTGTCCAATGAGGGGCAGGCCAAGGTCCTGGCGTTGCGCGATATCTATGAAGACATCTGGCTGCAGGTGCTGGGTGAAGCCAAAAGCGCCGGTTTTATCCGCGGCGATGTGTTTATCACCCGGCGTTTCCTGACCGGAGCGTTGTCCTGGACCACCACCTGGTTTCGCGCCGATGGCAGCATGAACCTGGATCAACTGGCCGAGGAGGCCTTGATTCTGGTACTGGCGGGCAAATAGGGCGTGCAGGCGGGTCGGCAGGAAACTGGCTAAGTGGTCGAAATCGCCTAGCTTCAATGCATTGATGCAGTTTTCGGGGAGTGGGTTGTTTTGATGTCTTCGCCAATTCGGACGGCTTCGCGACTTTTACTGGCGGTACTCGCGGCGCTGGCAATCATGCCGACCCAGGCCGCGCAGCTGGTGCGCATCGGTGCCGCGCACTTTCCTCCCTATACGGTACGCCCGGAGTCCGGTGCCGACACTGGCTTGCTACCGCAATTGGTCGCCGCTCTCAACAACCTGCAAAGCGACTACCGGTTCGTGTTGGTACCCACCTCCATTCCCCGCCGCTTTGGCGACTTCAAGCAAGGCCGGGTGGACATGGCGATCTTCGAGAACCCTGACTGGGGCTGGAGGGACATACCCCACACCAGCGTCGACATGGGCCTGGAAGACGCCGAAATCTTCGTTGCGCAACGCTTGCCACAGCGCCAGCAAAGCTACTTCAGCGAGCTCGCCGGCAAGCGCCTGGCATTGTTCAGCGGGTATCACTACGAATTCGCCCACTTCAATGCCGATCCCAAGTACCTCGCCACTCACCACAACGCCACCTTGACCTATTCCCATGACAGCAACCTGCTGATGGTGCTGCGTGACCGCGCCGATGTCGCCCTGGTCACCCGCTCCTACCTGAGCGACTACTTCCTGCGCAACGAGAAAGTCGCCAGTGAGTTACTGGTATCCGAGCGCGTCGACCAGATCTATCACCACTACGCCATTCTCCGCCCGACCGCGCCGATCAGCGGCGAGGCCTTCGGCAGGTTGCTGCAAGGGTTGCGCGATAATGGCCAGATGCTGAAGATTTTCGCCCCCTATAAAATCGCGGTATTGCCGGTGCCCGGTAACTGAGCGGACACCGCAAGTCATGTCGCTTAAATTTCCAGGCTCCGCTCACGTCATCCGTTGACCTGTCGATGAATAACGTGAGCCCGACCCATGTCCATTGCGAATGTCCTGACTGCGTTGCCTTTATCAACCGGCGGTAGTCTTTTAGCCGATGAAACTGCAACCGGGCTGAGCCTCAGTCTTGAAGGCCAGCCGTTGATCTCGTTACACCTGACGCGCGAGCCGGAGTTGCTGCTGCAGTTGCCAGAGGGCGCAGCATGCCTCGACCATCGAGCGGTCTGGGCCGCTTGCTATTGGTTGTTCGCCCGTGACCCTGCTTGCCAGCGTCTGCTCTGGCAACTGGATGAGGCCCCGCCTGCCGCCTTGCTCGACGCATTGCTGATCCCTACCGAAACGGTTGGCCAATACCGGAGCGAACGCACGCTGTTCTGGCAGTTGCCACAGCCGTGGGTGGGCCGATCGCCGATGGGCTGTTACCCGCAGCAGAGGGTCCTCAGCGGCGGCAAGCGTCACCCCCTGCGCCCACCGAAGCCGCAAGGCGAGGTGTATCGGCGTTTCGATGTCGGGCTGGGAGCCTGGGTTTCCCTGCGCACGGTGGATATCGACGAGGATCTTGCGCGTTTCAATGGCTGGCAGAACAGTCCTCGGGTCGCGAATTTCTGGCAAGAGCAGGGCAGCCTCCAACAGCATCGAGAGTATCTGGGCAAACGCCAGGACGATCCCCATACCCTGACGTTGATCGGTTGTTTCGACGATCAACCCTTTGCCTATTTCGAAGCTTACTGGGCCAAGGAAGATCGTATCGCACCGTTCTATGATGCGGATGAATACGACCGTGGCATCCATATGCTGGTGGGCGAAGAAAGTCACCGTGGTCCGCACAAGGTGGCGAGCTGGCTGACGGCGCTGGTGCATTACCTGTTTCTCGACGATCCACGAACTCGTCGGGTGGTCGCCGAGCCCCGTGCCGACAACGCGAAGATGATTGGGCACCTGCAGCGACAGGGGTTTTATTGCGAGAAGGAATTCGACTTTCCACACAAGCGCGCAGCACTGATGGCGCTGGGGCGCGAGCGTTTTTTTGATCGCTGCTCGTTGACCTGAACCGCAGGAAAATCGTCCGAATGCCGCACAGGTCTCGGACGATTTTGCCGCTAGCGGTCCTGCGCTTCCTTGGCGTCCATCTCCGCATTGCGTTCGGCGACGCGTTTGCGCTGTTCATCGGTCAGCTCAACCTTGTGGGCGGTGTCGCGCAACATCATTAAACCGCCAACGATAGAGCCAATGGCAACCACCAGAATCAACCAGGCATACCAGGGCATACGACCTCCTTGAAAGCCGGCCGGCGGGCGAGGGTTTCGCCTGTCGAACGTGCATACCACTTTGAGCGATTGGATTTCGCAGTGGTTCCATTGTATGCCTGTTCTGTGTCGTTCACCCCTGTGTCGTCTGCATCGCCCCTTCGCGAGCAGGCTCGCTCCCACAGGGGGTAAGCGTTCGCCCAAACACTGCAAAACACTGTGGGAGCGAGCCTGCTCGCGAAGAGGCCCGCCAAGACAGCGCTGTAACAGAGCCATAAACCCACTCTTTACGCTTTCTTTATGCCCCGCCGCACCCCTCGGTCTCGTTCCTTTACAGCCTCCCTGCCGACAATACCTCCACACGCGGCAATACGCCGTAACACGGAGAACTTCCATGAGCGTTCTGGACGGAGTGTCACTGCTGCTGGCAGTGGGACTGTTCATTTATCTGTTGGTTGCGCTGTTGCGCGCGGACCGCAACTAGGAGCGGCTATGCACAGTTATGACTATTGGCTGATCCTGGCATTTTTCGCCCTGGTACTGGTCCCCGCGCCGTTTCTCGGGCGTTTCTACTACAAGGTCATGGAAGGCCAGCGCACCTGGCTGACACCGATCCTTGGCCCGCTCGAACGCGGTTGTTATCGCCTGGCCGGCGTCGATCCCCAGGCCGAGCAGAGCTGGCAGAAGTACACCCTGGCCTTGCTCGCCTTCAACCTGGCGGGTTTTGTACTGTTGTTCGCGATCCTGTTGTTCCAGGACCACTTGCCGCTGAACCCGCAAAACCTGCCGGGCCAGGAATGGACGCAAGCGTTCAATACCGCACTCAGCTTCATGACCAATACCAACTGGCAGTCCTACAGCGGCGAAGCGACCCTGAGCTACCTGAGCCAGATGGTCGGCCTCACCGTGCAGAACTTCGTCAGCGCCGCTACCGGTCTAGCAGTCCTGGTTGCGCTGTGCCGCGGCATCGGTCGCAAATCCACTGCATCGCTGGGCAACTTCTGGGTCGACATGACTCGCGCCACCCTCTACGGCTTGTTGCCGCTGTGCCTGCTGCTGGCGCTATACCTGGTCTGGCAGGGCGTGCCGCAAACCTTCGCGCAATATGTGAATGCCGTGACCGTGCAGGGCATCGATCAAGTGATCCCGCTGGGGCCGGCCGCCAGCCAGATTGCGATCAAGCAACTGGGCACTAACGGCGGTGGCTTCTTTGGCGTCAACTCGGCGCATCCGTTCGAGAACCCGACGGCCTGGAGCAACCTGTTCGAAGTCGCGTCGATCATCCTGATCCCGGTGGCGCTGGTGTTCACCTTCGGCCATTACGTGAAAGACCTGCGTCAGAGCCGCGCGATCATCGCCTGCATGTTGGCGCTGTTCCTGATCGGTGGCGCGACGTCGTTGTGGGCTGAATACCAACCCAATCCGACCCTGGCCAACGTCGCCGTCGAACAGACCGCACCGCTGGAGGGCAAGGAGGCGCGTTTCGGTACCACCGCCACGGTGCTGTGGTCGGTGACCACCACGGCGGCGTCGAACGGTTCGGTCAATGGCATGCATGACAGTCTCAACCCGCTCAGCGGCATGGTCGCGCTGGTCAACATGATGGTCGGCGAAGTGATCTTCGGCGGCGTCGGCGCGGGGCTCTATGGCATGTTGCTCAACGTGCTGATCGCGGTGTTCCTCGCCGGCCTGATGATCGGCCGGACGCCGGAATACCTCGGCAAGAAACTGCAAGCCCGAGAGGTGCAGCTATTGGTGGTGACCTTGCTGGTCATGCCGATCGGCGTGCTGGTGCTCGGTGCGATTGCCGCCAGCCTGCCAGGGCCTGTGGCCTCGGTGAGCAACCCCGGCGCCCATGGTTTCAGTCAGTTGCTTTACGCCTATACCTCGGCCAGTGCCAACAACGGCTCCGCGTTCGGGGGCTTCGGCGCCAACACAGCGTTCCACAACCTGATGCTGGGCCTGGGCATGTTGATCGGTCGCTTCGGCTACATCCTGCCGGTGCTGGCCCTGGCCGGCAGCCTGGCGATGAAGAAGACCGCGCCGACTGGCCAGAACAGCTTCCCGACCCACGGCCCGCTGTTCGTGACCTTGCTGACCGTGACCATTTTGCTGGTGGGTGGCTTGACCTTCCTGCCGACGCTGGCGCTGGGCCCGATTGCTGAACATTTAAGCCTGGGCTTCTAAGGAGCAGATGATGAATATGCCCGCAATCAAACCGGTCGCTGCCAAGGCCCCGGAACAAGCAAAAACCGCGATCTCGGCCCTCTGGCGCCCAGCGCTGGTACAAGCTTTCGTCAAGCTCGATCCGCGACAATTGCAGCGTGCGCCGGTGATGCTGGTGGTCGAACTGACGGCGATCCTGACCACCGTGCTGTGCTTCATTCCCGACACGGCGGTGCCGACCTTCGTCGCCGCACAGATTGCCCTGTGGCTGTGGTTTACCGTGCTGTTCGCCAACTTCGCCGAGGCCCTGGCCGAAGGTCGTGGCAAGGCCCGTGCCGACAGCCTCAAGGCGGGTAGCGAAGGCTTGAGCGCCCGGCGCAGAACCAGCAACGGCAGCTTTCAAGTGGTGCCGGCCGCCAGCTTGCGCAAAGGCGATGTGGTGCGCGTCGAAGCAGGAGAGATGATCCCCGGTGACGGCGAGGTGATTGAAGGGATCGCTGCCGTCAACGAAGCGGCCATCACCGGTGAATCCGCTCCGGTGATTCGTGAATCCGGCGGCGACCGCTCGGCGGTTACCGGCAATACCCGGCTGGTGTCTGACTGGCTGTTGGTGAAGATCACCGCCAACCCCGGTGAGTCGACACTGGATCGCATGATCGCCCTGGTCGAAGGCGCCAAGCGCCAGAAAACCCCGAACGAAGTGGCGTTGGACATCCTGTTGATCGGCCTGACCCTGATCTTCCTGCTGGTGGTCGTGACTCTTCAACCGTTCGCCCACTTTGCCAATGGCAGCCTGCCGCTGGTGTTCCTGGTGGCGTTATTGGTCACGCTGATCCCGACCACCATTGGCGGTTTGTTGTCGGCCATCGGTATCGCCGGCATGGACCGCCTGGTGCGCCTGAACGTGATCGCCAAGTCCGGTCGCGCGGTGGAGGCGGCGGGGGACGTGCACGTCCTGCTGCTGGACAAGACTGGCACCATCACCTTCGGTAACCGTCGTTGCGCCGCCGTTGTTCCCGCTCCAGGCGTGACGGCCAGCGAACTGGCCGAGGGTGCCTTGTTGGCCTCTCTGGCCGATGACACGGCGGAAGGTAAATCCATCGTCGAATACCTGCGTGGCACGCAACCGCAACCGGAGCCGGCCGCCGAATTGCTGACGGCTGTACCGTTCAGTGCCGAAACCCGGCTGTCAGGTGTCGACTATCAGGGCCGTGTGTATCGCAAGGGCGCAGTGGATTCCCTGCTGGCGTTCGTCGGCTTGAAGCGCGCCGATCTGGCCGCGCCGTTGTCCCGGGAAATCGACAGGATTGCCCAAAGTGGCGGCACGCCGTTGCTGGTCTGCGCCAACGGCAAACTGCTCGGTGTGATCCACCTCAAGGACGTGGTCAAGCCGGGCATCCGCGAGCGTTTCGCCGAGCTGCGCAAGCTGGGGATTCGCACGGTCATGGTGACCGGCGACAACCCGCTGACCGCTGCCGCGATCGCCGCCGAAGCGGGTGTTGACGACGTGCTGGCCGAAGCCACGCCGGAGAAAAAACTGGCGCGCATCCGGCACGAGCAGAACGACGGTCGCCTGGTTGCCATGTGCGGCGACGGCGCCAACGACGCCCCGGCCCTGGCCCAGGCGGACGTCGGCATGGCGATGAATGACGGCACGCAGGCGGCACGTGAAGCGGCCAACATGGTTGACCTCGACAGTGACCCGACCAAGCTGCTGGACGTGGTGCAGATCGGCAAGGAACTGTTGGTGACCCGCGGCGCGCTGACGACCTTTTCCATTGCCAACGACGTGGCCAAGTATTTCGCCATCCTGCCGGCGCTGTTTGCCGCGATCTACCCGCAACTGGGCGTGTTGAACGTCATGCAGCTGCACAGCCCGCAGAGCGCGATTCTCTCGGCGATCGTGTTCAACGCCCTGATCATCGTGGTGCTGATTCCTCTGGCTTTACGCGGTGTGCGCGTGCAGGCGGCGAGCGCGGCGGCGTTGCTGCGACGCAATCTGCTGATCTATGGCCTGGGGGGGATTGTGGTGCCGTTCGTGGGCATCAAGGCGATCGACATGCTGTTGACGGCGTTGCATCTGGTTTGACCGTGTGTCAGGCGTACCGCCTTCGCGAGCAGGCTCGCTCCCACAGAGGCACCTCGTTTCCTTGTGGGAGCGAGCCTGCTCGCGAAAAAGACGACACGTTGCACATGACTGAACGCGGTACTTGTTCACCGAATTCGAGGAGTTTGAAATGTCCACAATGATACGCCCGGCCCTGAGCCTGTTGGTCCTGATGACCCTGATCACAGGCGTCGCCTATCCCCTGGTGGTCACCGGCGTGGCCCAGGTCGCCTTCCCGGACCAGGCCAATGGCAGCCTGGTGCGCGATGCCGACGGCAAGGTTCGCGGCTCATCGCTGATTGCCCAGGACTTCGTCGGCGACGCCTGGTTCCACCCGCGGCCATCGGCTGGTGCCTTTGCTACCGTATCGAGCAGCGCCAGCAACCTGTCGCCAAGCAACCCGGCCCTGGCCACTCGGGTGATCGACGACGCCAACAAGCTGCTGGTGCCAGGGCAAGGGCCGGTTCCGCTGGCGCTGGTCACCACCTCTGGCAGCGGCCTCGATCCGCACTTGCCACCGGCCGCGATTGCCTATCAACTGGCGCGTGTTGCGGCGGCGCGCAACCTGCCGGTTGCGACGCTCCAGCAACTGCTGGACGCCCACACCGAACAGCCATTGGTAGGCCCTGCGGTCGTGAATGTGCTTGAGTTGAACCTGGCACTGGAAAAGTTGTAGTCGGCAGTGACGCCATTCGCGAGCAGGCTCGCTCCCACAGGAGAATGCATTCCAAATGTGGGAGCGAGCCTGCTCGTGAAGACGGCCCCCCAGGCACCACATGAATACCTGAATAAAGAGAACTGAAAGCATGAGCGACTCCGGCCGCGCCGACGCGCTATTAGCAAACCTGCCCCGTGATGGCCGTGGCCGGCTCAAGGTATTCCTCGGCGCCGCGCCCGGCGTCGGCAAGACTTACGCCATGCTGCAAGCGGCCCACACCCAATTGCGCCAAGGCGTGAAAGTCATTGCCGGTGTGGTCGAGACCCATGGCCGCTCCGAGACCGAAGCGTTGCTCAGCGGATTGCCGCAAATGCCATTGGTGCGCTCGGTGTACCGTGGCGTGGAGCTCGAGGAGATGGACCTCGACGGTCTGCTCGCAGCCAAGCCCAGGCTGGTGCTGGTGGATGAACTGGCCCACACCAACGCCCCCGGAAGCCGTCACGAAAAACGCTGGCAAGACATCCAGGAGCTGCTCGCCGCGGGCATCGACGTGTACACCACGGTCAACGTCCAGCACCTGGAAAGCCTGAATGACCAGGTGCGTGGCATCACGGGCGTGCAGGTGCGCGAAACCCTGCCCGACTGGGTATTGCAGGAAGCGTACGAACTGCTGCTGATCGATTTGCCACCGCGCGAATTGCTCGAGCGTTTGCGCGACGGCAAGGTCTACGTGCCCGAGCAGGCGAGGGCCGCCATCGATGCGTACTTCTCCCAGACCAACCTCACGGCGCTGCGTGAGCTGGCCATGCAAACCGCGGCGGCGCAGGTCGATCACGACCTGACCCAGGGCTATCGCCAGATGGGGCAAGCGGCGCCGACGGTGCGCGGTCGCTTGTTGGTCGGCGTCGATGGCGATGCCCAGGCCGAGCGCCTGGTGCGTCACGCCAGCCGCGTCGCCCAGCGTCGGCATCTGCCGTGGAGCCTGGTGCATGTGGATAATGGCAGCGTGCGTGATGAGCAGTCGCGCCTGCGTCTGCAAAGTGCCCAGCAACTGGCCGAACGCCTGGGCGGCGAAGTGGTGCTGCTGCGGGCCGGCGAGGTCGCCAAGACCCTGATCCAGCATGCCGCCGAACGCCGCGCCAGCCTGGTGCTGGTCGGCCAGTCGCGGCCGCGCCTGCGTCGTCGATTGTTCGGTGGTGGCCTGGCGGCGCGACTGCTGCGCAATGCCCGTGGGCTGGAAATCAACGTGCTCGACACCGAGCATCAACAGCATCAACCACGCCAGCGTTCGATGCAGGCGCCGGAATGGTTCGACTATGCCCTGGCCGTGGTGGCGACGCTGTTGGCCACTGCCCTGGCCTGGGCAGTTGCCAGTGTGCTGCCGTTGCCGAACATCTCGCTGGTGTTTCTCGCCGCGGTGTTGCTGGTAGCGGTGCGCAGCAGTCTTGGCCCGGCCCTGGCCTGTGCGGCGTTGTCGTTCCTGACCTACGATTTTTTGTTCATTCCGCCGAATTTTTCCTTCAGCATCCAGCGCGAAGAAGACGTGCTGACCTTGCTGTTTTTCCTGCTGATGGCGGCACTCACCGGCAACCTTGCTGCACGCCAGCGTCGGCAATTGCAGGCCCTGCGTGATACCCAGGAAGAGACCAGCGAACTGCTCGATCTGTCGCGCAAACTCACCGCCGCCACCGATCGTCAGGCGGTGGTCAACGCGGCGGCCCAGCACCTCAGCGGCTGGAGCGACCTGCAATTGTGCCTGCTCAATCGCGACGGCCAGAGCGGCTGGAAAGTCGAGATCGGTGGCCCGCTGGCGTTCACCGAAGCCGAACGTGCCGCCGCCGATTGGGCGTGGCAGCACGATCAGCCGGCGGGCGCGGGCACCGGGACCTTGCCGTTCGGTCGTTGGTGGTGGTGGCCATTGTCGGTGGAGGATGGGCCGCTGGCGCTGCTCGGTGTGTGTGCCAAAGAAGGCCAGGCCTTGAGCGGCCAGCGTCGACGTTTGTTGACCGCGTTGAGCCAGCCGTTGGCCCAGGCGCTGGCCCGAGCACAACTGGCCGATGATCTGGAAGCCGCGCGGCTGCACGGCGAAACCGAACAACTGCGCAGTGCCTTGCTGGCCTCGGTGTCCCATGATTTGCGTACCCCGCTGACCTCCATGCGCGGCAGTATCGATAGCCTGCTGGCCCTCGGTGAGGCCATTCCCCTGGAGGATCGCCGTGAATTGCTGGAAGGTACCCGCGACGAAGCCGAACGCCTCGATCGCTACATTCAAAACCTGCTGGACATGACCCGCCTCGGTCACGGCGCATTGAAGCTGGCACGGGACTGGGTGTCGCCGGCAGACATTGTCGGCAGTGCGCTCAATCGCCTGCGCGCGGTATTGGCGCCGTTGCAGGTCACCACCGAAGTGCCGGCGCAACTGCCGCTGTTGTTCGTCCACGCCGCGCTGATCGAGCAGGCCCTGGTCAACGTGATGGAAAACGCTGCGCGTTTCTCGCCATCCCACGGGCGCCTGCACGTGCGCGCGGGGGCTGATGACACGGAGCTGTTTTTCTCGGTAAGCGACGAAGGGCCGGGGATTCCGGAAGCGGAGCGGGAGAAGATTTTCGACATGTTCTACACCGCCGCCCGCGGCGACCGTGGCGGGCAGGGTACCGGGCTGGGGTTGGCGATCTGTCAGGGCATGGTCGGTGCCCATGGCGGGCGGATCAGCGTGGCCGACGGTATTGAAGGGCGCGGCACCTGCATCACTTTGCACTTGCCTTTGCAGGCGCAGCCGGGCTTTGAGAGTGAAGCCTGATCGTGCTTGCGTTACTCTCTTGCCACTACTTTGTGTTGATGTGAATTCATGAGCCAGACCGCGACCATCCTGGTCATCGACGACGAACCGCAAATCCGCAAATTCCTGCGCATCAGCCTCGCTTCACAGGGCTACAAAGTGCTGGAGGCCGGTACCGGCACCGAAGGCCTGGCGCAAGCGGCGTTGAACAAACCGGACTTGCTGGTGCTCGACCTCGGCCTGCCGGACATGGACGGCCAGCAGGTACTGCGTGAGTTTCGCGAGTGGTCGACGGTGCCGGTGCTGGTGCTCTCGGTGCGTGCCGGTGAAGGGCAGAAAGTCGAGGCGCTGGATGGCGGTGCCAATGACTACGTGACCAAGCCCTTTGGCATCCAGGAATTCCTGGCGCGAATTCGAGCGCTATTGCGCCAGGCGCCGGTGGGCGAGGCCCAGCAAGCGGCACTGGCCTTCGGTCCGCTGACGGTGGACCTGGCCTATCGGCGGGTATTGCTCGATGGTAGCGAAGTCGCGCTGACCCGCAAGGAATACGCAGTGCTGGCGCAACTGGCACGGCATCCCGGACGAGTCATCACCCAGCAACAACTGCTCAAGGACATCTGGGGGCCGACCCACACTGAAGACACGCATTACTTGCGGATCGTGGTGGGGCACCTGCGCCAGAAACTGGCGGACGACCCGATGCAACCGCGGTTCATCGTGACTGAGGCGGGGGTGGGGTATCGGTTGTTGAACGAGGGTGGCTTCTGATTTTTGTGTTGAATTGTTCGGCCTCATCGCCAGCAAGCGGGCTCCTACAGGGATCTGCGTCGAACACAAAACCTGTAGGAGCCGGCTTGCTGGCGATGAGGCCCTCACATTCACTCGAAAATTTCAGGAATCTCGCTCACTCTCATAGCGATCCAGCGTATCGCGCGCAATCTCGCGTCCCAGCGCGATCAACTCCGGCGCCTTGTAGAACTCGAAAAACCGGCACACCCGCTTCGGCACGTTGATCAGGATGTCCGGCGGATACCCGGCAATCTTGTATTGCGCCAAGGAGGTCTGCATGACCTCGAAACTCTGGTTGATCAAATCCAGCAGGGACGCCGGCCCCACGTTGTCGATGATGAACGACCCGGTGGCGGACTTCGGCGCACCGTCCCGTTCAGGCGCGGCCGCCGGTTGCTGGGCTTCAGGTTCGGCCGACTCGACCCAGGGGTTGATCTCTGCCGCTTCGGCCATCAACGCCTCCTTCTCCAGCAGCAGCAATTGTTCGGCCTGCTTGCGCCGGAACGGCAACTTCGAGCCCAGGGAATTGATCAGGCTGTCGAAGCGGGTCTTGAAGGCAGCTGGGCGCTGGATCACCGGTAACTGGTAGTGACGCTGGTTGGTGGAGTTGAGGTTGACCGCGATGATCAGATCGCAATGGCTCGACACCACCGGCACGATCGGCAAGGGGTTGAGGATGCCGCCATCGACCAGCATGCGGTTGCCCTGCATCACCGGGGTAAACAGACTGGGAATCGCCGCCGAGGCACGCATGGCCTGGTGCAGGCAGCCCTCCTGGAACCAGATTTCCTGCTGGTTGGTCAGGTCGGTGGCCACCGCGGTATAGGGGATGCGCAGGTCTTCGATATTGATTTCGCCAACGATCTTGCGGATTTGCCCGAAGACCTTTTCCCCACGGATGGCCCCGAGGCGAAAACTGACGTCCACCAGGCGCAGTACGTCGAGGTAATCCAGGCTCTCGATCCAGTCGCGATAATCATCCAGTTTGCCGGCGGCGTAGATCCCACCGACCACCGCGCCCATGGAACAACCGGCGATACAGGCGATATCGTAGCCTCGCCGTTCAATTTCCTGGATGACGCCGATATGGGCATAGCCCCGGGCTCCGCCCGAGCCCAATACCAGTGCGACACGCTTTTTCATTGATCGCCCTCGTTAGAATCGTTCAACAATGCACCCAACGAGGGGCGCGCTTCAATCGACAGGTCGTTCGGCCGCGTGAATGGGTCGTTTTTTCGACACTCCATGGCGGTGGATGGGTATTCTCGCCCCGTTGGGTTAACGTTGCCGACGGACGGCACTTTTTGTCCGCCGGACCGTCCTACCTGCATGACTGTTTACCTATTTTAGAGGTGTAAGAAATGAAAGCCTGGATCTGTGTGCCACTGATTGCCCTGGCACTGGCCGGTTGTGCCGGCAAAACTGCTTATCGCGACAGCTGCGGCAGCCAGCTCGATGCCGCCTGGCGTGAGCTGGACCTGGCAAAGGCCGAAGGTTTCGCCGGAACCGTTAGCTACTCCAAGGCTTTATCGCTGCTGACCGCAGCCAAGACCCAGCAACAATTCGAAGGCTTCGAGGGATGCGCGAAGAAGGCCGAAAAGGCGCGTTTCTATATTCGTGAGTCGCGCGCAGGGCGATAGGCGAAAAGCAGCTATAGGTTATAAGCTGCAAGCTACGCTCTCAGCTTGCAGCTTGCAGCTGTCTACGGAGTAAATGCCCATGATCGATAGGTTGGTGGCCCGGGTCTTGGGCTTGGAAATTCGTCTATTGGCCTGTCAGGCACGCTTGAGTGCCCACACCGATTCTGAGGCATTGCACGAGTTGCGTACCACGGTGCGCCGGTTGCGCAGCCTGCTGCGGCCGTTGCGGGGGCTGCCCGGAGTCGAGCAGCTGGAAGCGGCGGCGTCCGAAGTTGGCGACTTGACCACGCCATTGCGTGATCGCGAGGTGTTGGCGGCCTACTTGCTCGATCACGATCAAGTGCAAGCCGCGCAGCGGCGCATGGTGCAAATGGCCAAGGCTTATCCTGCGGTGGCGACCAGTTCGCAGTTTAAGCAGCTGCTGCTGATCCTCGATGCCTTTCCGCGATTCCTGCGCGCCGCCCAGCGCCAGGGTTTGCTCAAGGGGCTGGACAAGCGCATCGAAAAACGCCTGGGCAAACAGTGGAAGAAACTCGACACCGCCTTGCACGATCCGGCCCATGACCGCCATCGTTTGCGCTTGCTGATCAAGCGCGTGCGTTATGCCATCGACGCTTACCCCGAACTGGATCGCCTGCCCAAGGCCGCCATGCCCCGGCTGAAATCTGCCCAAGGGGCCTTGGGGGACTGGCACGACTGTGTGCAATGGCTGGCGATGGCCGAGCAGGAGGCGGATTTGCAGCCTTGTGTCGCCGCTTGGCAAGCCACCATGGCCAAGGCCGAACAGCGCGCGGACCGGGTGCTGGAAAAACTCAGCAAGGCCTGTTTCAAATCCTGAAACCCCCACGCCCCCCCTCCTGTAGGAGCGAGCATGCTCGCGATGGACGTCAACGATAACGCGGGAAACCTGATACCCCGCGGCGTTCTCGGGTTCATCGCGAGCATGCTCGCTCCTACAGGGGCGTGCAGGCGGCTTATCTGTCAGTCAATTTGACCGGAATAGGCACTGCACAGCCTTCGTGAGCTGGTTAAGATCCTGTCATCCTTTTACTGTCCTTGAGGTCTTCATGCGCTTTTGCGATTTGCTCGACGCTGTTCGCCGTCAACCACTGGAACTGTCGATCCCGACTGGATGGGCGCAAGGCCGTGCCAGTTTCGGTGGCCT
>Ga0105251_10001119_pt1 | contig 23332 bp, 18 predicted proteins | sample KBSS64metaG_FD_80424 | JGI IMG/M metagenome (GOLD analysis project Ga0105251, IMG submission 80424) | Switchgrass rhizosphere microbial communities from Kellogg Biological Station, Michigan, USA - KBS S6-4 metaG | ecosystem: Host-associated > Plants > Roots > Rhizosphere > Soil | place...
CGTTCGACTTGAAGTCCGACAGACGCACGATGACGGGCTTCGGATAGAACGCCGCCGCGATCGTGGCGATGCCTTCGGTCAGCTTGTCGACGTAGAACGCACGGGGCGACGCGTGACCGCGCGCGACGCTCTCGACCGCCTTCTTGAGATCGGCATCGACGTTCGGGTACTCGAGAATCGCCTTCGGATGCACGCCGATGTTGTTGTTGATGATGAATTCGAGCCGCGCCAGACCAACGCCCGCATTGGGCAACTGCGCGAAGTCGAACGCAAGCTGCGGATTGCCGACGTTCATCATGATCTTGACCGGAATCTTCGGCAGTTCGCCGCGCTGCACTTCGGTCACTTCGGTTTCGAGCAGGCCGTCGTAGATCTTGCCTTCGTCACCTTCCGCACACGATACCGTGACGAGCGCGCCGTCCTTCAGCACGTCCGTGGCGTCGCCGCAACCGACCACGGCCGGTACGCCCAGTTCACGCGCGATGATCGCCGCGTGGCACGTACGGCCGCCGCGATTCGTCACGATGGCCGATGCGCGCTTCATCACCGGCTCCCAGTTCGGGTCGGTCATGTCGGCGACGAGCACGTCACCCGGCTGAACGCGTTCCATTTCCGACGGATCGTGAATCACGCGCACGGGACCCGCGCCGATCTTTTGGCCGATCGCGCGGCCAGTCGCCAGCACGTTCGACTGACCCTTGAGCTTGAAGCGCATCTCGGCCTTGCCGGACGCCTGGCTCTTGACCGTTTCCGGGCGCGCCTGGAGGATGAAGATCTTGCCGTCGCGGCCGTCCTTGCCCCACTCGATGTCCATCGGACGCTGATAGTGCTTCTCGATGATGACCGCGTACTTCGCGAGTTCGATCACGTCTTCGTCGGTGATCGAGAAGCGGTTGCGCTGCTCGTGCGGCACGTCGACGGTCTTCACCCGGCCCGGCTCACCCGGCTTCGTGAATTCCATCTTGATGAGCTTCGAGCCGATCGAGCGGCGGATGATCGGATACTTGCCCTGCTCGAGCGTGGTCTTGAAGACGTGGAACTCGTCCGGATTCACCGCGCCCTGCACGACCGTCTCACCGAGGCCGTAGCTCGACGTGATGAACACGGTTTCCTTGAAGCCCGATTCGGTGTCGATGGTGAACATCACGCCCGCCGCGCCGACGTCCGAGCGGACCATGCGCTGCACGCCCGCCGACAACGCAACTTCGGCGTGCGTGAAGCCCTTGTGGACGCGATAGGAAATGGCGCGGTCGTTGTAGAGCGACGCGAACACGTGCTTCATGCGATCGAGGACGTCCTCGATGCCGACCACGTTCAAATAGCTTTCCTGCTGGCCCGCGAACGATGCGTCCGGCAAGTCCTCGGCGGTCGCGGACGAGCGCACGGCGAATGAAAGCTCTTCGGGCGAGCTGTTCTGGAGCACCTCGAATCCACGGCGGATTTCGTCTTCGAGACGCGGCTGCATCGGCGCGTCCACGATCCACTGGCGGATTTCCTTGCCCGCTTCGGCGAGCGCTTTCACGTCGTCGACATCGAGCGTCTCGAGACGCTTGGCGATGCGGTCGGTCAGGTCGTTGTGCTGGAGAAAGTCGCGGAACGCGAGCGCAGTTGTGGCAAAGCCCGTCGGCACGCGAACGCCGGCTTCGGAAAGCTGGCTGATCATTTCGCCGAGCGACGCATTCTTGCCCCCGACGATTTCCACGTCGGTCATTCGCAACTGCTCGAATGGAACTACATACGCCTGATCCTTTGCGACATCTTTCGCAACATTGACTGCGTTAGTCATACAAGCCCCTAAGGTGGATGGAATTCACGATCGCACGAGTGGGCTCATATGCGGCGGCGCTCATTGGAAGCGCGGACGCATCTCGTACAACCTGTTTGATAAACCATCGGGGAGCGCGTCACGGGAGCCGGCGCGCGTTGCAAAAAGAAGCGGGACGTCTGAAATCTGCTCGAAACCGTGGGTTTTTGCTGCCAAAACCGACGAACCGACCGCGATTTGACGAAAATCCGAATCAATTTCTCCGCAATTGCTTATCGAACAGGTTGCCGCTATTCTACCGTGCCGATTCTCAATTTGTTTCGGCAGAGACGGCAATTCCACGGCAGAATCGAAGACTTTTACGCCGTTGGGTTCGCCGGCGCTCATCGCTGGGCAACCAATGTAACACAGGCGCTTTCGTCCGCCGTGCCGGGCGTTCCCGCGGTTTGTTTCGCGTGTTACCGTTTGAGCGCGCCCGCCCCAACTCGTTCCCATTTGGTCCTTTGCCGATGCCGCCTTCCGTATTCATCGTTTCCGACGGGACCGGGATCACTGCCGAAACGTTCGCGCATTCGATCCTCGCCCAGTTCGATCAAAAATTCCGGCTCGTGCGCGTGCCTTTCGTCGATTCGATCGACAAGGCGCACGCGACGGTCGAGAAGATCAACGAGGTCGTGGAACTCGATGGCCGCCGGCCGATCGTCTTCACCACGCTCGTCGACAGTGCGTCGAACGAAGTGGTCAAGCGCTGCAACGCGCTCGTTCTCGACATGTTCCAGACCTTCATCGAGCCCCTCGAGCACGAACTGGAAATGAAGTCGACGCACGCGATGGGCCGCGTCCACCAGAACGCCGACACCGAGGAATACAAGAACCGCATCGAGGCAATCAACTTCTCGCTCGCGCACGACGACGGCCAGTCCAATCGCAACCTCGCCGACGCCGATGTCATTCTGGTCGGCGTGTCGCGCAGCGGCAAAACGCCGACGAGCCTCTATCTGGCGATGCAGTACGGCGTGAAGGCCGCGAACTATCCGCTGATCCCGGAAGATTTCGAGCGCGGCAAGCTGCCTACGCCTTTGCTCGAACATCGGTCGAAGATGTTCGGTCTGTCGATCGACCCACAGCGGCTCGCGGAAATTCGCAACGAGCGCCGCCCGGGCAGCAAGTACGCGGCGCTGGAGAACTGCCGCTACGAGATCAACGAAGCGGAAATGATGATGAAGCGCGAAGGCATCAAGTGGCTTTCGTCAACGCACAAGTCGATCGAGGAAATCGCCACGACGATCCTGCAGGAAATCAAGCCGGAACGGCCGTCGTATTACTGAATCTCCTGCTCAGCGCTGCTGGCGGCACTGCTCGAAAAGACAGATCGCCGCCGCGGCCGCCACGTTGAGCGACTCCATGCCGCCCGGCTGCGGAATGGTCACGCGATGCGTCACGGCATCGCGCCAGATCTGCGACACGCCCGCGCCTTCGTTGCCGAACACCCACGCAAGCGCCCCCGACAGATCGCAATCGTAGAGCGGAACGGCGCCGTGCGAATCGGTGATGGTCACGGGCGCATCAAGCCGCGCGATCAGATCCGCAGGCTCCACGTCCTCGAAAATATCCAGCAGGAAGTGCGCACCCATTCCCGAGCGCAGTACTTTCGATGACCATGCATATGCGGTGCCCGGCGCGCAGAACACGCGCGTGATGCCCGCGGCCGCCGCGCTGCGCAGAATCGAGCCGACATTGCCGGCGTCCTGAATGCCGTCGAGGATCACGCACGTTTCGGCGACGCGCGCGGGCAACGCGGCATCGATCTTCTCGACCAGCAGCAACATTCCCACGCCGTGCACGACGCTCGAAAGCTGTCCGAAAAGCGCGTCCGGCAACACGACGACACGCTTCTCCTCGATACGCGCGACGATTTCGCGGGCTTCCTCGTGCGTGAGCGCGCCTTCGGTGACTACGCACGTTTCGGGCTGTCCCGCTGCATCGAGATAAGCCGACGCCAGATGCAGCCCTTCGAGCAGGGCATGCCCGCTGCGACGCTGCTGCGCGGTCGAGCCGGCCAGCGCCTTGATACGCTTATAGAGCGGATTGTCCCGCGAAGTGATGGATTTCACGTTTGGATTAGTGCCGCTCAGAAGGCACGCGCGTCCGGATCGTCTTCGAGCGTCGAGGCGGCCTGAAGCACTTCAGGCGCGATCTCGGGCAGGACGGAGCCGAACAGGAGATGCGCCTCGCGCACCGGCGCGAACGAACGCCGATGATGCTCGCACGGGCCGTGCTCGCGCAGCGCCCTGAGATGCTGCGGCGTGCCGTAGCCGGAATGCGCATCGAAGCCGTAGACCGGATAGGTTTCGTGAAGCTCGACCAGCATGCGATCGCGCGTGACCTTCGCGAGAATCGATGCCGCCGAAATCTGCTTGATGAGCGCGTCGCCGCCAATCACGGCTTCGGCGCGAATCGACAGAACCGGGCAGCGGTTGCCATCGACCTTGACGAGCGTCGGCGCGACCGACAGTCCTTCCACCGCGCGCTTCATCGCGAGCATGCTCGCATGCAGGATGTTGATCGTGTCGATTTCCTCGACGCTCGCCGACGCGACGCAATACGCGAGCGCGCGATCGACGATCTTCTCGTAGAGCTCCTCGCGTCTTTTGGCGGTCAGCGCCTTGGAATCGTCGAGACCGTTGATGCGCGGCCTGGCGGGATCGAAAATCACGGCCGCGGCCACGACCGGGCCGGCCAGCGGACCGCGCCCCGCCTCATCGACGCCGCAAACGATGTCGAAAGGTGAACTGAAATCGAGTCCGGCCTGAGCCGATCGTTTCGCCGCCATTATCGCGGGCTCCGCGTTTCGAGCACTCGCGCAACCGCCTCGGCCGCCTTCTGCGCCGTGTTCTGGCGCAGCGCGATGTGCATGTCGGTGAAGATTTCTGTCAGGGTACGGCGGTTGGCGTCGTCATTCAACTGTTTCAGCGTCGCGTCGGCGAGCGCTTCGGGGGTCGCGAAGTGCTGGAGAATTTCCGGCACGACGAAGCGGCCCGCCAGAATGTTCGGCAAACCGACATACGGCAGATAACCCTGCCGCTTCATGATCTGACCAGTCAGCCAGGGCACCTTGTACGAGATGACCATCGGCTTCTTGAGCAGCGCCGCTTCCAGCGTCACCGTGCCGCTCTTCACGAGAATCGCGTCGGCGGCGGTCATCGCGGTTTGGGCGCGGCCGTCGGTGATCGTCAGTGACAGATGCGGATGCGCGTCCACGAGCGGCTGCAGCAGCGCGCGCAACGCCGGATTCGCGGCGGGCATCAGAAAGCGCACGCCCGGTTCGCGAAGCTGCATCAGTTCCATCGCGTCGAAGAAGGTCGGACCGATCAGCGAAATTTCGGAGCGTCGGCTGCCCGGCAGCACGGCGATCACAGGGCCGCCTTCCGCGATACCGAGTTCGCGGCGCGCGCCCATGACGTCCGGCTCGAGCGGAATTTCGTCTGCGAGCGGATGACCGACGTAGCTCGCCGCCACGCCCGCCTTCGCCAGCAACGCAGTCTCGAACGGAAACACGCACAGCATGTGATCGACCGCTTTCGCGATCTTCTTGATGCGGCCGCCGCGCCAGGCCCAGATCGACGGGCAGACGAAATGCACGGTCGGAATGCCGGCTTCGCGCAGCGGCTGTTCGAGGCCGAAGTTGAAATCTGGCGCGTCCACGCCGATGAACATCGACGGCGGCTCCGCAAGCAACTGGCGCTTGATCTCGTTGCGGATACCGAGAATCTCGGGGATATGCTTCAGCGCTTCGACATAGCCGCGTACCGTCAGCTTGTCCATCGGCCAATGCGCTTCGAAGCCCTCGGCCGTCATGCGGGGGCCGCCGATGCCGCTGTAACGCGTGCCTTCCGGCAGGGTTTGCGCGAGGCCCTTGAGCAGCGAGGCCGCGAGCAGGTCGCCGGACGGCTCGCCCGCGACCATCGCGATGCGTGGCGGGTTGGTGATCAGGGTCATCGGGCAGCGTGCTAGCGGATGATGCCGCGCTGCGACGCCGCGATGAAATCGGAAAATGCCGTGACCGGCTCGTCGCCCTCGCCGCCGGCCGTGCTCAGTTCCTTCAACTGCGCCTTCGCCTCTTCGAGCGACAGACCGCTTTTGTAGACGATGCGATACGCCGAGCGCAGCGCGGAGATCGCCTCGGGCGTGAAGCCCCGGCGGCGCAGGCCTTCGACGTTGATGCCATGCGGCTCCGCCTTGTTGCCGGCCGCGATGACGAAGGGCGGCACGTCCTGCACGAGCGCGGAGGCGCCGCCGAGCATCGAATGCGCGCCGATGCGCACAAATTGATGCACGCCCGACATGCCGCCGATGATCGCGTGATCGCCGACGAACACGTGCCCGGCCAGTTGCGCATTGCTCGACATGATGACGTTGTTGCCGAGCCGGCAGTCGTGGCCGACGTGCACGTACGCCATGATCCAGCAATCGCTGCCGATGGACGTCAGCCCCTGATCCTGCACCGTGCCCGTGTGCAGCGTCGTGAATTCGCGGATGGTGTTGCGGTCGCCGATTTCGAGGCGCGTCGGCTCGCCCTTGTACTTCATGTCCTGCGGACGGCCGCCGATCGACGCGTAGTGGCCGATGCTGTTGTCGCGGCCGATCGTCGTATGGCCTTCGATTACGCTGTGCGAGCCGACGGTCGTGCCCGCGCCGATCACGACGTGCGAACCGACGATCGCGTACGGTCCGATTTCGACGGACTCGTCGAGCTGGGCGCCCGGCTCGATGATCGCGGTTGGGTGAATCTTGCTCATGCGCATTTCGCCTATGCTGTTCGTGCTGCTTGTTACGATGAACGCGGGATGAACGCAAATGCGCTCAGGCGTCCGTGGTCTTGACGGTACACATGAGCTCGGCCTCGGCGGCGGTCGCGCCATCGACCTCGGCGCGCGCCTTGAACTTCCAGATGCCTCGCATGTACCGCTCGAAGTGGACGTTGAGGATCAACTGGTCGCCCGGCTCCACCACGCGCTTGAAGCGCGCACCGTCGATGCCGACGAAGTAATAGAGCGTATTGGTCGGATCGTGCGGCTCTTCCGCGAACGTCAGGAGCGCCGCGGTCTGCGCGAGCGCTTCGAGGATCAGCACGCCCGGCATCACCGGGCGCGTCGGGAAGTGGCCCTGGAAGTACGGTTCGTTGATCGTCACGTTCTTCAACGCTTTGATGCTCTTGTGCGGCTCGAGTTCGAGCACGCGGTCCACGAGCAGAATCGGGTAGCGGTGCGGCAGCAGCGTGAGGATCTTGTGGATGTCGAGATTGATTTTTTCTGTGCTCATGGTCGTTCTGCTCACGCGCGCGTCGGGCGCGGAAATTTGGGTGGCGGGGCGTATCGGACGCCCGCCCGGAATTGCCTTCTTGCTTCGGCGGCGTGAAAGAGCCGCTCTGCTCGAGGTTCTTGCTTATGCGCCGCCGCTCGTATCGTCACGCTTGCCCGCATCGGCGAGCGCTGACTCCAGCGCCTTGATGCGCTCACGCATCTTGTCCAGATTGCGCATGATCGCCGCGTTCTTGTTCCAGTCGCCGTGCGGCACTGCCGGAAACGCGCTGGTGTACATGCCGGGCTTCAGAAGCGACTTCGAGACGCCCGATTGCGCCGTGACGATCACGTAGTCCGCGAGCGTCACATGGCCCGCAATACCGACCGCGCCGCCGATCATGCAATGCTTGCCGATGTTCGTGCTGCCCGCGATGCCCGCGCACCCGGCGATCACGGTATACGCGCCGATGCGGCAGTTGTGACCGATCTGCACGAGGTTGTCGATCTTCACGCATTCCTCGATGACGGTATCCGCCATCGCGCCGCGATCGATCGTCGTGTTCGCACCGATTTCGACGTCGTCCGCGATATCCACCGCGCCGACCTGCGGAATCTTGACCCAACTGCCGGTGCGCGCATCGCCCTCGCCGACGAAATCCGGCGCGAAGCCGAAGCCGTCCGCGCCGATCACGGCGCCCGCGTGCACGATCACGCGCGCGCCGAGCTTGCAGCCGTGATAGACGGTCACGTTGGGATACAGATGCACGTCGTCGCCGAGCTTCACGCCGCGGCCGACGACCACACCCGCATCCAGCTTCGCGCGCTCGCCGACGACCGCGCCCGCCTCCACCGTCACGTGCGGCCCGATCACGGCGCTCGCTGCGACCTTCGCGTCCGGATCGACGTAAGCGCTGGGATGCACGCCTGGCCTCGCCTTGGGCGTCGCCAGGTCGATGAACGCCTGGGCGACGCGCGCGAAATAAGCGTAGGGGTTCGGCGTGACGATGAAATTACTGCCCGCGCGATTCGTCACCTTCTCGAGATCGCCCGGAGAAATCAACACTGCGCCGGCGCGCGTCGTTTCGACTTGCGCCAGATACTTCTGATTCGCGAGAAACGCGAGTTGCGCGGAGCCAGCCTTGTCGAGGGGCGCGAGACTCCCGACAGCGTGCGCGCCGTCGCCGACCACCTCGCCGCCGAAGCGCTTCACCAGTTCGTCGAGCGTGATCGCCATGCCTGATGCCATCTCGTCTCAGTCCTCGTCAGTTCGGGCTCGTGAGCGAGCCCGTGCCGGTCGCACCCGCGGCCAGCGCCTTCAGCACCTGATCGGTGATGTCGATGCGCGGGCTCACGTACACCGCCTCCTGCACGATCAGGTCGTAATGCTGCTGCTCGGCAATCTGCTTGATCACCTTGTTGGCCCGGTCCAGCACTGCCGAGAGCTCCTCGTTGCGGCGCTGGTTCAGGTCCTCGCGGAACTCGCGCTGCTTGCGCTGGAAGTCCGCGTCGAGTTGCGCGAGGTCACGCTGGCGCGCCGCGCGGTCGGTCGGCGACATCGATGAACCGTTCTTATCGATGTTGTCCGACATCGCCTTCAGGCGCTGCGCCATGTCCTGCAGCGCCTTGTCGCGCTTGGAGAATTCCTGCTCGAGCTTCGACTGAGCGGCTTTCGCCGCAGCAGATTCGCGCAGGATGCGGTCCGAATTGACCGCAGCGATGCGCGCTTCCTGAGCACTGGCGGACATCGCCGTACCCAGGCCGAGAACCATCGACAACGCAAGCGCCAGCGCCCTATGTTTCGAATGCTTACCGGTTCCCAAAGTGTTCCTCACGTTACGTCTGAATGGATGAAGTTCGTGTCCGTCCGGGCGCCTTTAGAAGGCCGTACCGATCTGGAACTGGAACTTCTGATACTGGTCGCCATCGTGCTTCTGCAGCGGGAAGCCGAGGCTCAGCTTGAGCGGGCCGATCGGCGAGATCCACGCCAAACCCACGCCGTAGCCGTAGCGCAAGCCGTTCGCGCCGCCGCTCGTGCCGCCCTGGTTCGGATCGCCCCAGACGTTACCGGCATCGAGGAAGGTGAAGACGCGCAGGGTGCGGTCGTAGCCCGTGCCCGGAAGCGGGAAAGTCAGCTCGATGTTGCCGACCGCCATGCGCGAGCCGCCGATCGGGTCGTTCGTCTTCGCGTCGCGCGGACCCAGCGAGCTCGGCGAGTAGCCGCGCACCGAGCCGATACCACCCGCATAGTAGTTCTTGAAGATCGGGTACGTCTGACCTTGCAGGCCCTTGCCGTAACCGCCCTGCAGGTTGAAGCCGAGCACGAAGCCGCGCGCGAACGAGTAGTAATACTGGAACTGCGCGTCGAATTTCGCGTAGGTCGTATTGCCGAGCGGCGTGCCGTATTCCGCGTTCGACTGGATGTAGTAGCCGCGGCTCGGAACGAGCGCGCTGTCGCGATTATCGCGCGACCAGCCCACTGTCAGCGGATAGTTGTTCACCACGCGGCCGAACTCGTTCACGTAGTTGATGTACGACTGCGGCGTGTTCGAGTCCACGTCCATCGTGTTCTGCTCGGCGCCCACGCCGAAGAACACGGTGTCCTGCTCGGAGAACGGGATGCCGAACTTGGTGTCCGCGCCCATCGTCACGATCTTGAAGCTCGAATCGGTCGAGTAGTACAGCGGCTGATACGTGCGGTAGTACGCGTCGGTGATTCGCTTGATGCCGTCGATCGTGAAGTACGGATCGACCTGCGTCACCGTCAGCGTGCGGTACGTCTTCGCGGTGTTCACGTTGACCGCGAGACTCGTGCCCGAGCCGAACACGTTGTCCTGCGACACGCCCGCCGACAGCACCACCTTGTCCGTCGACGAGAAGCCCGCGCCCAGCGTGATCGCGCCGGTCGGCTTTTCCGCGACCTTCACGTCGACGTCGACCTGGTCGTTCGTGCCTTCCACGGGCGTCGTGGTGACGTCCACGTCGGTGAAGTAGCCGAGACGGTTGACCCGGTCCTTCGACAACGCGAGGCGGCTCGAATCGAACCACGAGCTTTCGAGCTGGCGCATTTCACGGCGCACGACTTCGTCGCGCGTGCGCGTATTGCCGACGATGTTCACGCGCCGCACATAGACGCGGCGGCTCGGGTCCACTTGCAGCGTGAGCGCCACGGTGTGGTTGGACTGATCGATCTGCGGCTGTGCGTTGACCTGCGCGAACGCGTAGCCGTATTCGCCAAGCTTGTCGACGATCGCCTTGGTCGTCGCCTGCAGCTTCTCGGCGGAGAAGCGCTCGCCCGGCTTGATCTTGATGAGCTTGTTGAGCTCGGCTTCGCGGTCGAGCAGATTGCCCGAGAGCTTGATGCTGCTGATCTTGTACGGCTCGCCTTCATGCACGGCGATCGTCAGATACATGTCCTTCTTGTCCGGCGAGATCGACACCTGCGTGGAGTCGATGCTGAACTCGAGGTAGCCGCGGTTCAGGTAGTACGAGCGCACGTTCTCGAGGTCGCCCGTGAGTTTTTCCTTCGCGTAGAGATCGCTCTTCGTGTACCACGAAAACCAGTTCGGCGTGGAGAGCTGCATTTCTCCGAGCAGCGTGCTCGAACTCACCGCCTTGTTGCCGACGAAGTTGATCTGGCGAATCTTGGCGCTCGGGCCCTCCGCGACGGAAAACAGAATGGCGACCCGATTGCGGTCGACCGGCGTCACCGTCGTTGTGACTTCCGCCGCGTAGTAACCGCGCGTCAGATACTGACGCTTGAGCTCCTGCTCCGCCTTGTCGACGAGCGCCTTGTCGTACGAGCGGCCTTGCGACAGACCGACCGAACGCAGCGCCTTCGTGAGGTTGTCCTTGTCGAACTCGTGCAGCCCTGCGAAATCGATGGCCGAGATGGCCGGGCGCTCCTGCACCTGCACGATCACCACATTGCCTTCGGTGGCGATCTGAACGTCGTTGAAGAAACCCGTCGCATAGAGTGCGCGAATCGCTTCGGAGGCCTTGTCGTCGGTGAACGTGTCGCCTTGCTTAATCGGCAGATAAGCGAATACGGAGCCCGGCTCGATGCGTTGGAGACCGTCGATCCGAATATCCTGCACGACGAACGGCGTGGTGGCGTGTGCCGCCATACCCGTTGCGGCGAGTGCCGCGGCCACAGCCGTCTTAGGAACAAAGCGATGAGGTTTGAACAACGTGCTTCCCCAGTATTTAAAGCTGCATTCGTTCCGGCGGTCGCTCGAAAGGCGCCGCCAGAAATTGTCAAAGTGGATCAAAAACGAATCAGACGAGCGAGGTCGTTGAACAGTGCGATCATCGACAGCGCGACGATGCAGACCAGGCCCGCCCTTTGCAGAACCAGCTGCCAGCGATCGGATACGGCCTTGCCGGTAACAGCTTCAACCAAATAATATAACAGATGCCCACCGTCCAATACCGGAATCGGTAACAAGTTCAACACTCCGAGGCTGATGCTGACGAGGGCGAGAAACGAGACGAAGGCCGCCACGCCGAGCCTTGCGCTCTTGCCCGCGTAGTCGGCAATGGTGACCGGCCCCGAGAGATTTTTGAGCGAAGCCTCGCCGATGACCATCCGCCCGAACATGCGCAGCGAATAGATGCTGATGTCCCACGTGCGGTTCACGCCGAGGCGCAGACTCTCTATTGGCCCATAGCGCACGTCCACGGTCGGAAGCTGATTCGCGAGCGCGGCGCCGATGCGGCCGATTTCCTTGCCCGTCGACCCGTCGCGCTTCAGGTCCGGCACGATCTGCACGGATTCGCGCTTGCCGTTGCGCTCGATGACGAGCGTGACGGGCTTTGCGCCGTGCGCTTTCACGTAATCGATGAAGCTCGTCGCGTTGTCGACGCTGCGGCCATCGATCGCACGCAGCATGTCGCCCGCCTTCAGCCCGCTCTTCTGCGCCGCGCTGCCCGCCTCAACGCCCGCGACGGTCAGCGTGCCGCCGCCCGGGGCGAAGCCGAGCTTGTCCATGAAATCCTGATCGGCGTCTTCGTCGGTAATGCCGGCGACGCTCACCGGGAAGTCGAACGTGCCCTCGTGGGTCTTTGCCGTCAGCACGATCCGCCGATGATCGAACGATGCGTCGAGCACCTTCCAGCGCAAATCGGACCAGGAGCGGATCGGATGCGTCTCGCCGCCTTGCGCGTCGCGCATCGAGAGGACCGTTTCACCGCCTTCGAAACCCGCGCGCGCCGCTGCCGTGCCGGGCGCGGGCTGCGACACGATCGCCGCGGGCTCGGTCACGCCGCCCGCGAACACTGCGGAAAAGAGCGCGATCGCGAGCAGGAAGTTGGCGACGGGCCCCGCCGCGACGATCGCGATCCGCTTGGCGACGCTCTGGCGGTTGAAGGCGCGCGGCAAGTCCTCGGCGGGAATCGTCGTGCCGCTAGCGGGATCGATCTCGCGCTCGTCGAGCATTTTCACGTAGCCGCCGAGCGGCAGCGCGGCGATCGTCCATTCGACGCCCGTCTTCTTGCTGACCCACCGCACGAGCGGCTTGCCGAAGCCGACCGAGAACCGCAGCACTTTCACGCCGCACAGTCGCGCGACACTGTAGTGACCGAATTCGTGGACGACGACGAGTACGCCTATCGCAACGACGAAGGCGACGATTTCGGTCAGAAAGTTCATGACGGCCTCAATGGGCGATGGGTTCGGCGCCCGGCGCGCTCGCGGTGAGCTCTGCGACGAAACGGTAGGCGAGACGGCGGGCGTCCGCATCCGCGGCGAGAACGTCCGCCAGCGTCGCGGCGCTCGTATTCGGCAGCGCGTTCAGCACGCGCTCGACCACGCCGCCGATCGCCATGAAGCCGATGCGGCGCTCCAGGAACGCTTCCACGGCGATTTCGTTCGCCGCATTCAGCGCTGCGCTCGCGATGCCGCCCGCTTCGAGCGCCTGGATGGCAAGCGCGAGGCACGGGAATCGTGCGAAATCGGGCTTCTCGAACGTGAGGGTCGCAATCTGCGCGAGATCCAGCGGCGCGACGCCCGAGTCCACACGGTCAGGATACGCCAGTGCGTGCGCGATCGGCGTGCGCATGTCGGGGTTGCCGAGTTGCGCGAGGACCGAGCCGTCGGCGTAGGAAACCATCGAATGAATCACGCTCTGCGGATGGATCAGCACCTCGATGCGCGAACCCGGCAGATTGAAGAGCCAGTGCGCCTCGATCACTTCGAGGCCCTTGTTCATCATCGTCGCGGAATCGACGGAGATCTTGCGACCCATCGCCCAGTTCGGATGCTTGACGGCTTCCTCGGGCGTGACGTTCGCGAGCGTTGCCGGCTCGCGCGTGCGGAACGGGCCGCCGGACGCCGTCAGGATAATCTTGGAGACGCCGCCATGCAGCTTCGCTTCCTTGTCCGCGCACGGCGGCAGGCACTGGAACACGGCGTTGTGCTCGCTGTCGACCGGCAGCAGGATCGCACCGTTGTCGCGCACCGCGTCCATGAAAATCTGGCCGGACATCACGAGCGCTTCCTTGTTCGCGAGCAGGATGCGTTTGCCGGCCCGCGCAGCGGCGAGCGTGGGCGCGAGACCCGCCGCACCCACGATGGCCGCGACGACCGTATCGCACTGCGCCGCGCGTGCCACCTCGGCGAGCGCTTGCGCCCCGTACGTGACTTCGGTCTTGCAGCCCTGCGCGCGCAACGCCGCCGCCACGCGCTCGGCCGTTTCGGCGTCGCCGACGACCGCCACTTCGGGCTGAAATTTCAGGCATTGCGCGACGAGTTTGTCGCCGTTGCGGTGAGCGGTGAGCGCATAGACCGAGAAGCGGTCCGGGTGCCGTGCCACGACGTCGAGCGTGCTGTCGCCGATCGAGCCCGTGGAGCCGAGCAATGTGAGACGTTTTTGCATAAATTCTTCTCTAGCCGATTAGCCAAGCATGAGCAATGCGATCGGCAATACGGGCAACAATGCGTCGATGCGGTCGAGGACGCCGCCGTGACCGGGCAAGAGGCCGCTCGAGTCCTTGACGCCGGCCTGGCGCTTGAGCAGCGACTCGAACAGGTCGCCGACCACGCTGAACGCGACCAGCACGGAAAGCGCGACGAACGAGCGATCCCAGCCGAGATGCTCGACGAAGGCGGTAAACACGGTAGGCGCATAAAAGCCGGTGGACGCGGCGAGCGCGCCGATGGCGATGACGGCGAGCCACCCGCCGACGGCGCCCTCCCAAGTCTTGCCCGGGCTGATCGACGGGGCGAGTTTGTGGCGGCCGAGCGCTTTTCCGGCGAAGTATGCGCCTATGTCAGCCAGCCAGACTACTAGAAGAAGCGATAGCACGAATGCCACGCCTCGCGTGCGCGCATCGACGACGGCATGCCAGCACGCCAGAAACACGACGATCCCTGCGAAAAGCAGGAATGCGCGCCACGCGTGGGCGGCCAGCGCCGGCTTGCGCAGCAATGCATAGGGACCGGCGAGCACCCAGAAAATCGCGGCCATCTGGTACAACGGCGCGGACCTGATGCCGAGAAACGTGCTGAAAAGAAGCGCGAGTCCGGCAACGAGCGCGTAGGCGACGGGCCCTGCCCCATTCAGCTTGAGCAGACGCCCCCATTCCCAGGCCGCGAACACCACGACCAAACCGATGAGCGCCCCGAACGCGCCGACCGGCGCGAACAGCGTGATCGGCACAAGTACCGCGAGCAGGACGATTGCCGTGATGACACGGGTTCTTAGCATGAAAGGGTGTCGGCCTTCTGCGATTGCGAAGCGAGTTGCGCGCTCGTACGCCCGAAGCGGCGCTCGCGGTCGCCGTACGAAGCGATCGCGCGATCGAGCGCGTCGGCGTCGAAGTCGGGCCAGTAGATGTCGGTGAAATAAAACTCGGTGTACGCGAGTTGCCACAGCAGGAAATTGCTGATGCGCTGCTCGCCGCCCGTGCGGATGAAGAGATCAGGCTCTGGCGCATAGGCCATCGCGAGATGCTCGCCGAACGACTCGTCGTCCACGCGCGCGGGCGCGCCTGCTTCCAGGGACTCGGCGATGAGCTTCTTTGTCGCCTGCATGATGTCCCAGCGCCCGCCGTAGTTGGCGGCGATGGTCAGCGTGAGACGCGTGTTGCGCGCCGTCTTGGTCTCGGCGCGTTGAATCAGCGCGCGGATGCGATCGTCGAACATGCTGATGTCGCCTACGACGCGCAGGCGGATACCGTTCGCGTGCAGCTTGCCGATCTCGCGCTCGAGCGCGGTCACGAACAGGCGCATCAGGAAGGACACCTCGTCGGTCGGACGGCGCCAGTTCTCGGAGCTGAACGCGAAGAGCGTGACGAACTCGACGCCGCGCCGCGCGCAGCTCTCGACGGTCGCGCGAACCGCATCGACGCCGCGCGTATGACCGGCGACGCGCGGCAGGCGGCGCTCGGTCGCCCATCGGCCATTGCCGTCCATGATGATCGCGACGTGGCGCGGGACAGCCGCGACATCGGGCACGGTTACGGTGGAGCTGGTATAGGTCATGGCCGCTGAATCTGGGAATCTGAAAGAGTGAAAGCCAGCCCGAATGTATAACCCCCGGGGCCGGCAGGACCGTTCCTACGGTCTCACACCGTCATGATTTCGGATTCTTTGGTTTGCACGAGCTTGTCGATCTCGGCGACGAACTTGTCGGTGAGCTTCTGCACTTCTTCGCTTGCACGGCGCTCGTCGTCTTCCGAAATCTCCTTGTCCTTCACGGATTTCTTCAGTTGATCGTTCGCGTCGCGACGCAGGTTGCGCACAGCGACCTTCGCGGTCTCGCCTTCGCTCTTCACGACCTTCGTCAGTTCCCGACGGCGCTCTTCGGTGAGCGCGGGCATCGGCACGCGGATCAGGTCGCCTTGCGTGGCCGGGTTCAGACCGAGATCCGATTCGCGGATCGCTTTCTCGACGACCGGGACCATCTTCTTTTCCCACGGCTGCACGCCGATCGTGCGCGCATCGACGAGCGTCATGTTTGCGACCTGGGAGATGGGCACATTCGAGCCGTAGTAATCGACCTGGATGTGGTCGAGCAGCCCCGTGTGGGCGCGGCCCGTGCGAATCTTGGCGAGATCGGCCTTGAACGCTTCGATCGACCGCTGCATCTTCTGGTCGACGCTCTTCTTGATGTCAGCCACACTCATTTTGAACCTCCAAACCTGGGTTTTTACCGGCGATAGCGGCGCATCCCGCGCGAGGCGTTCCGCCAGCCGCGCGGCGCCTGATATCGCGAGAGTTTACACGTGGACGAGGGTTCCTTCGTCGTCGCCCTGCACGATGCGCTTCAAGGCGCCCGGCTTCGTGATCGAGAACACGCGAATCGGCAGTTTCTGGTCGCGGCACAGGGCGAACGCAGTCGCGTCCATCACCTGAAGATTCTTGCCGATTGCCTCGTCGAAGCTGATCGTGCTGTAGCGCGTCGCGTGCGGATCCTTCTTCGGGTCGGCGGAGTATACGCCATCGACCTTCGTCGCCTTCAACACCACTTCGGCGCCGATTTCCGAGCCGCGCAGCGCGGCCGCCGTGTCCGTCGTGAAGAACGGGTTGCCCGTGCCGGCCGCGAAGATCACGACCTTGCCCTCTTCGAGCTGGCGAATGGCGCGCGGACGGATGTACGGCTCAACCACCTGGTCCATGCGCAGCGCCGACTGCACGCGCGCCTCGATGCCCGCGTGACGCATGGCATCCTGCAGCGCGAGCGCGTTCATCATGGTGGCGAGCATGCCCATGTAGTCGGCCGTTGCGCGATCCATGCCGGCCGCGCCGCCCGCCACACCGCGGAAAATATTGCCGCCACCGATGACGACGGCGAGCTGCGTCCCGATCCGCACCACCTCCGCGACATCCGCCACCATCCTTTCGATCGTTGCGCGATTGATGCCGAAAGCATCGTCGCCCATGAGGGCTTCGCCGGAGAGTTTGAGGAGTACGCGTTTGTAGGCTGTGGGCATATGAGTTTCCGATCGCGCCGAGGAGGGTTGCAACAACGTAGAACTGTAGGGGTGAAACATTACTTACCGCAAGCGGGCCGGATCGGGCGGCGGGCGCGGTAGATCAGGGGTTACCCCTAGCCTACCGCGCCCGCTGCTTGTGCGATCCGGATCGCTGAATGCGTGCGGCGGAACATTCCGCCGCAGGTACTGCGAACTCGGCGCGCCGCCGCGCTATGACAGCACGCGCGCCTTAAGCGAACCTTAGCGAGTCTTAGGACTGCTTGGCCGCCGCAACCTGCGCCGCGACTTCGGCCGCGAAGTCGTCCTGACGCTTTTCGATGCCCTCGCCCACCACGAACAGCGCGAACTTCTGCACCGATGCGTTGCCGGCCTTGAGCATCTGCTCGATCGTCTGCTTGTCGTTCTTCACGAACGGCTGATTCAGCAGCGACACTTCCTTCAGATACTTCTGGATCGAGCCGTCAACCATCTTCGCGACGATCTCGGCCGGCTTGCCCGACTCGGCAGCCTTCTGCTCGGCGATGCTGCGCTCCTTGGCGATGAGATCGGCCGGCACTTCGTCCGACGACAGCGAGACCGGCTTCATCGCGGCGACGTGCATCGCGACATCCTTGCCGACCTGCTCGTCCGCGCCGGTGAACTCGACCAGCACACCGATGCGGGTGCCATGCAGATACGACGCGATCTTGTTCGCGGTTTCGAAGCGCACGAAACGGCGGATCGACAGGTTTTCGCCGATCTTGCCGACAAGCGCGAGACGCACGGCGTCGACCGTCGAGCTTTCCAGCGGCAGCGCCGACAGGGCGGCAACGTCAGCCGGATTCTGCTTGGCCACGAGCTCGGCAATCGTCTTGCCGAATGCCATGAAGTCGTCGTTTTTCGCGACGAAGTCGGTTTCGCAGTTCAGCTCGACGAGCGCGCCCACGCCGCCTTCGACGTGTGCCGTCACGATGCCTTCTGCCGTCACGCGCGATGCCGCCTTGCTCGCCTTGTTGCCGAGCTTCACGCGCAGCAGCTCTTCCGCCCGCGCCATGTCGCCGTCGGCTTCCGTCAGCGCCTTCTTGCATTCCATCATCGGCGCATCGGTTTTCGCGCGCAGTTCTGCCACCATGCTTGCGGTAATTGCCGCCATCATTCGCTCCTTGAGTCTGTTTGATACGTGCCGCCGGCTTCGAGCACCCGCGGCAGAAATTGGTTTCAACTATCGCGAATCATCGCGCCGACTAAAAAAAAGGGGCCTTTCGCAAAGCCCCCTTTTTTGTCGGCCGCAGGCTCGATTACGCCTCTGCGTTGACCTCGACGAACTCGTCGCCTTCGCCGTTACGGACGGCCTGGACAACGTCGTTCACCGCGTTTGCGCGGCCTTCGAGGATCGCGTCAGCAACGCCCTGAGCGTACAGCGACACAGCCTTGGACGCGTCGTCGTTGCCCGGGATCACGTAGTCGATGCCTTCCGGCGAGTGGTTCGTGTCGACCACGGCGATGACCGGAATGCCGAGCTTCTTCGCTTCGGTCACGGCAATCTTGTGGTAGCCGACGTCGATCACGAAGATCGCGTCCGGAATGCCGCCCATGTCCTTCACGCCGCCGATCGACTTTTGCAGCTTGGCGATCTCGCGTTCGAACAGAAGCGCTTCCTTCTTGCTCATGCGCTCGGTTTCACCCGACTCGACAGCCGCTTCCATGTCCTTCAGGCGCTTGATCGAGACCTTCAGCGTCTTGAAGTTGGTCAGCATGCCGCCGAGCCAGCGTGCGTTCACGAACGGCATACCGGCGCGCGCTGCTTCCTGCGCGATGGTGTCACGCGACTGGCGCTTCGTGCCGACGAAAAGAATCGTGCCGCGGTTCGCTGCCAACTGGCGCACGTACTTCAGCGCGTCGTTGTAGAGCGGCAGGGTCTTTTCGAGGTTGATGATGTGAATCTTGTTGCGATGACCGAAGATGTACGGGGCCATCTTGGGGTTCCAGAAGCGCGTTTGGTGACCGAAGTGGACACCGGCTTCCAGCATTTGACGCATCGTGACTGCCATGAAATTCTCCGCGAGGGTTAGGTCTTAAGCCGGCTGCCGCATCCTGCGCCCGGTTTTTTTCGCTTTCCGGACGCCGGACACCCTGGGTGCGCCGGCTTGCGTATCGACTTGAAACGATTTTCCAAGCCGCGATCCGTCAATCACTGCCGTCTTGTTCCATAGGAACCATGATGGCAATCTGGATCACGACTTAGCCTTCGAGTATAGCATGTGAGGATTGGTCGGCTCAAGCCATGCGCGGATCGGAAACTGCGCGCCTTCGCGGCCAGCGGCCTTGCCGGCGCACCTTCCGCCCCGAACTATCCGGGTGCAGCGCAATTCTTAAGGTGCGATAATGCCGCTTTCGCGGCTCACTCCGCACCCACGCATTTCGGCCCAAGTCATGTCCATTACGCTGAAAAACGAACACGATATCGCGCAGATGCGCGTCGCCTGCCGGCTCGCCAGCGAAGTGCTCGATTTCATCACGCCGCATATCGTTCCCGGCGTGACGACCGAGGAACTCGATCGCCTCTGTCACGAATACATGGTGAAGGAACAGGGCACCGTTCCCGCACCGCTCAATTACCAGCCGCCCGGTTATCCGCCGTACCCGAAAGCCACCTGCATCTCGGTGAACGACGTGATCTGCCACGGCATCCCTGGCGAAAAGGTGCTGAAAAACGGTGATGCGCTGAATATCGACATTACCGTCATCAAGAACGGCTATTTCGGTGATACGAGTCGGATGTTCATCGTCGGCGAGGGCTCGATTCTGGCAAAACGCCTCGTCCAGACCACGTTCGACTGCATGTGGCTAGGCATCGACCAGGTGCGCCCCGGCGCGCATCTCGGCGACATCGGCGCGGCGATCCAGAAACACGCCGAGGCGCAGGGCTACAGCGTCGTGCGTGAATACTGCGGCCACGGCATCGGGCAGGTGTTCCACGAGGAGCCGCAGGTGCTGCACTACGGCCGTCCGGGCACGGGCATCGAACTGCAGGCCGGCATGATTTTCACCGTCGAGCCGATGATCAACGCGGGCCGCCGCGAAATCCGCACGATGCCCGACCAGTGGACCGTCAAGACGCGCGACCGCAGCCTCTCAGCGCAGTGGGAGCACACGGTGCTCGTCACGCCGACAGGCTACGACGTGCTGACCGTCTCGGCGGGCACGCAGTCGCCGTCGCAACTGATCGCCGCAACCGCCTGAATTGCGTCTCCTGGCGCTCGCCGTGCATGCACGCGGGCGCATCCTTCCGTCGTCCTCGCCAATTTCCTTTCATGAGCGTAACCGCCGCTGTCGCCACGCCCTGTGAAACGCTGCGCGCCGCCTACAAGGCGGCGAAGGCGGCGCTCATCGAACGCTTCGGTGCGGCGTCGAACGTCGAGCCGCTGATGCACGCGCTCGCCCGCGCCACCGACGACGCGCTCAAAGGCGCGTGGGCTGCCTGCGCGATGCCCGGCGGCGCTACGCTCGTCGCGGTCGGCGGATATGGACGCGGCGAGCTCGCGCCCTATTCCGACGTAGACATTCTCGTGCTTCTTCCCGAGTCGTCGCCGCAAACCAGCGATGCGGAGCTGAACGGCTGCGTCGAGCGTTTCATCGGCATGGCGTGGGATCTGGGACTCGATATCGGCAGCAGCGTGCGCTCGGTCGAGCAATGCATCGCCGAGGCCGGCAATGACATCACCGTGCAGACCTCGCTGCTCGAAGCGCGGCGCATTTGCGGCGACATGCCGCTTTTCCAGCGCTTCTCCGCGCGCTATCGCGAGACACTGGATCCGCGCGCGTTCTTCCAGGCGAAAGTGCTGGAAATGCGCCAGCGTCACGCGAAGTTTCAGGACACGCCCTACAGCCTCGAGCCGAACATCAAGGAAAGTCCCGGTGGCCTGCGCGATCTGCAACTGATTTTATGGATCGCTCGCGCGGCGGGCTTCGGCAGCAGCTGGCGCGAACTCGACGCGCGCGGGCTCATCACCGAGCGCGAAGCACGCGAGCTGCGCCGCAACGAAGGTTTTCTGAAGGCGCTGCGCGCGCGTCTGCACGTGATCGCGAAGCGTCGCCAGGACATTCTCGTGTTCGATCTGCAGACGCCCCTCGCGGAAAGCTTCGGCTTCGAGGCGACCACCGCCAAGCGCGCGAGCGAGCAACTGATGCGTCGCTATTACTGGGCGGCGAAGGCGGTCACGCAGCTCGCGACCATTCTGATCCAGAACGTCGAGGCACAGCTTTTCCCGTCGACGAGCGGCATCACGCGCGTCATTTCCGGACGCTTCGTCGAGAAGCAAGGCATGCTGGAAATCGCCCGCGACGACGTGTTCGAGCGCGAGCCGCACGCGATTCTCGAAGCGTTTCTGCTGTACGAACAGACGCGCGGCATCAAGGGATTCTCCGCGCGCACGCTGCGCGCGATCTACAACGCGCGTGATCTGATGGACCGCGACTGGCGGCGCGATCCCGAAAATCGCCGGCTTTTCATGGAGATCCTCAAGCAGCCCGAAGGCATCACGCACGCATTTCGCCTGATGAACCAGACGAGCGTGCTCGGGCGCTATCTGCTGAACTTCCGGCGTATCGTCGGGCAGATGCAGCACGATCTCTATCACGTCTATACCGTCGATCAGCACATTCTGATGGTGCTGCGTAACCTGCGCCGCTTTGCGATCGCCGAGCATGCGCACGAGTACCCGTTCTGCAGTCAGTTGATGGGCAACTTCGAGCGTCCGTGGGTACTTTATGTCGCGGCGCTCTTTCACGACATCGCGAAGGGCCGCGGCGGCGATCACTCGACGCTCGGCATGGCGGACGCCCGGCGCTTCTGCCGCGAGCACGACATCGGGGCCGAAGATACCGAGCTCGTCGTCTGGCTCGTGCAACAGCATCTGACGATGAGCCAGGTCGCGCAGAAGCAGGACACGAGCGACCCGGAAGTCATCAAGCAATTCGCGTCGGTGGTGAAAACGGAGAGGCGGCTCACCGCGCTTTACCTGTTGACCGTCGCCGATATCCGCGGCACGAGCCCGAAGGTCTGGAACAACTGGAAAGGCAAGCTTCTCGAAGACCTTTTCCGTGCGACGCAGGCAGTGCTCGGCGGCGCGCAGCCGGATACGCATTCGGAGCTCAAGTCGCGGCAGGAAGCGGCGCTGGCGCTGCTGCGCCTGGAAACCGTGCCGGAGCACGCGCAAAAGCGCCTGTGGGATCAGCTCGACGTCGGCTATTTCCTGCGCCACGATCCGGCCGACATCGCGTGGCAGACGCGTGTGCTCTACCGGCACGTGGAAAGCGACGAGCCGATCGTGCGCGCGCGGCCCTCACCCATCGGCGCGGCCTTGCAGGTGCTGGTCTACGTGAAGGATCGGCCCGATCTCTTCGCCGGCATCTGCGCGTATTTCGACAAGAACGGTCTCTCCGTGCTCGATGCCCGCGTCACGACGACGCGCCACGGCTACGCACTCGATAACTTCCTCGTCGCCCATCCGGATCACGATGGGAGTTATCGCGACATCGCCAATCTGGTCGAGCAGCAACTGGCGGCGCTGCTCGCGGACGAGCGCATTCTGCCGGAACCGTCGAAGGGCCGCGTGTCGCGGCTCGTGCGCACGTTTCCGATCACGCCGCGCGTGGACCTGCGTCCCGACGACCGCGGCCAGTACTACATCCTGTCCGTGTCGGCCAACGACCGGCAGGGCCTTCTTTATTCCATCGCGCGCGTTCTGGCGCAACACCGGATCGGCGTGCAGGCGGCACGGATCAACACGCTCGGCGAACGCGTCGAGGACGTGTTCCTGATCGACGGCAAGAGCCTGTCGAACAACCGTACCCAGATCCAGGTGGAAACCGAACTGCTGCGCGCGATCGCAGCCTGAGACTTTATGCGCGTCAAACTGACAGCCAAACATCCGCGTCCCACCTCGGCGACGCGCTCACCGGTTCGAACCGGCACGACCACCGGGCGCAAGCCTGCTCGCGCGCCGGCGCCGGAAGAGGCGCATCCGAGGCGCGCGTCCCAGCCGACGACCGACAAGCGGGGCGATGCGCCCCGCGAAGCGCGTGCGTTCAAGCCGCGTGGCGACGATTCGCGCCCTGCGTCTGGCGAGCGAGGCCCGCGCAAGTCGTTCGAAGGTCGGCCGCCGGCGCGTGGCGAGCGTCCAGCGGGCAGCGACGAACGTCGTCCGTTCAAGCCGCGCGGCGACGATTCACGTCCTGCGTTCGGCGAGCGAGGCCCGCGCAAGTCGTTCGAAGGTCGGCCGCCGGCGCGTGGCGAGCGTCCAGCGGGCAGCGACGAACGTCGTCCGTTCAAGCCGCGCGGCGACGATTC